>JAABUP010000857.1_pt1 | contig 65256 bp, 59 predicted proteins | sample 5559201 | NCBI WGS metagenome assembly JAABUP01 (sample SAMN10711887, study PRJNA513373) | rock metagenome | isolation source: Antarctica rocks | place: Antarctica
AGACGCCGCTCGTAAGAGCGTACTATTAAGCGTAACGTCTAGGGTCTCTTTAACGGGTATAAGGAAGAGCTCGACGTTAAGGGTATCGCCGGCGACGGTGCGGAACGCGCTAGCTATAATAACTACTGCGCGTCGCTATATCTTCCGTATAAACCTAAGAGCCTTCTCCTCCCGTGCCTTATATCCGAAGCCCCTACTAGGGACGAACTATACCGAGTAGTAATAGAGAAACTAGAGTAAAACTATATTAATATAAAGTCGCTATAGGTTCTCTATACCGATGCCCTAGGTTAAACCTACTAATATAGATAGGTAAGCTAGCTTTTTCGTAACGCGTCTCTCTAGGTAGTTAATATAGCTATCCTAATAGAGGCGGCTATCGATAATTACCCCGAGGCATTTATAGCTAGGCTAGGGGCGTAGGATATATTCTCCCGTAGGGAGGTTAATTATTAAGCTAGTACCCGGAACCTCCTTCGAAGGAGGGGGGAAATAGACTAGTTAGAACTTATTTATATTAAACTTAGAGGCGTATTTCGCTACCTATTACTATACACGAGCGGCGAGGATACCGAGGGCGATAGTCGAGATATCGGCTATCGCGCCCGTAGCGAGGAATGCGACGTCGTCGACGTACCCTATAGCGATAGTATCTAGTACGCTATTATTACCGAGCTCTACTAGGTCGGCGTTATAGAATAAGTAAAGTATAGGGGAGACCCCCGATCCTTAGGCGATTCCGGTACTAATATCGAAAGGTGCCGTACGGTGGTCTAGTAGTTTAAGATCGGTAGTTCTCTCCTAGAGGAAGCTCGAAATCTACTTTAAAGTTATACTACTAACCTTACGCTTACGTAGGTTATAGAGTAGCCGCGGGTAGAAGACGTTATCGAACGCTCCTTAAACGTCTAAATAGAGAAGACTATAGGTCTAGTTCTTTAACTAGGCTACGTAGATCTTCTCTACTAGAGTATAGATAGTAAACTCGGTTAAGGCGCCCCTACGAGCTCCTAGATAGCTACGGGGGAGGAGCTACCTAGTCTCGGTTACCTAGCTAAGACGGTTAGCGATAATAATCTCGAGGGCCTTCCCTATCGTAGGAAGAAGAGTAATAGGTCGGTAGGTACCTATTAGCGAGTAGTCCCCTTTACCCGGTTTATATAAGGTAACGGTAGATACGTACTTAAAAGTAGGGGGGTAGTACCTCTTATCTAGATACGCGTTATAGAATTTCGTAAGGATTAGTTTAAGGACCGGTAGACCTATAATAAGCGCTCGGTTAGGGATCTCGTCGATGCTCGGCGCCTTATTTAGTAAGGCGTCCTTAATAGCTCTCTCTACCTTATACTCTTTAATTAGGGGGAATTCGATAGGGTCGGCGTAGGTAAAGTCGTCCTTTAGGTTAATATCCGAGAGGTCGGCCGGGGGAGGTCGGGGGAAGAATTTCCTAGCGAGTAGTCTAGCCTTCTCGGCCTTCCTCTAGGCTAGTATACTATCCGGGCGTTAGAGGGCCGGGGTAAAGGGTTAGAACGGGGTTTCTCTATTCCGTACCTATTTCGCTAGCTTCTATACCTTAGCGACGTCGCTAAACGTAGAGCTAACGAGGTCTCGGTACGTCCTAGTTAGCGTACTCCTAATAAGCCTCTTCTTAGTATTAAGAATCTTTTTAAGTCGGCGCCTAGCGAGGATATATCGCTCGGATTCGCGTCCGAGCCTCCTTAGGTATTTTTATTCCCGGCGACGGGCTCTCCGCACTCGGTCGTATTAATCCTTATACTTCTAGGTAAATCTAGGGATAGTAAAGCTATAGAAGCGATTTTACGGTATAGTAAGAAAGGCGGCTCCTCGGATAATATCGATAAGGTAGGTAGCGAACGCGTTAAGGCCTCCTTCCGTTTCTTTAAATATAGGGAGTTACGAGATCTAGGCGGTAAGCTCCTAGTTAAATTACTCGGGGCTCGCCTTATCCTAGGTATATATAGTCGTCTCTAGGGTCTTAGCTACGGTAATATCGAGAATTATCTCGATAGGCTAATAGTTAGAGCTATATTCGAGATAGTCCGCTATACTATAGTAGATAACCCTCTTAATTAGCCCCGGCGTAGTAAAGCTAAGGTCGAGTATTTAGGGCCTACCGCGACTACCTAAGAAGGTAGGTATACCTACTAGTAGGTACTAGGTTAAGGTAAACTTATTAACTATCGCTAGTAGTTAGTCTATACGGCTATTAGCGTTTACCTAAGGTCCGCTCTAGGCGGGGTAATAGATATTAAAGTCTCCTACTACGATACTCTCGACGTAGCCGCCGTATTTACCTTTAGTAGAGGCTCCTTCGCTAGCTAGGCCGGTCGAAAGAATAGCGAGCTTATTCTATTACGGTAACGCGTTTCGGCTAGCGGTACCGGGGGGGTTATAGATATTATAAATCTTAACGTAAAGGGTGTCTTTAGCGTCGGAGTCGTCGTCTCCTAACCGGATTTTAATATAGAGGGAGTTACTAGAGCTATATTCGTCGAGGAAGGTAACCCTTTCCTTAGCGATACGCTAGTTAACGAAGAGTACTACCCCTACCCTAGATTTATTAAACTAGCGGGGGTTAGGGTAGATAAGGTTAAAAGCCTACCGTACTAGATTATAGGTTACCTATATAACGGGGTTCTTCTAGGGCTCCTAGATCGCGATTATATTATAATAAAGGATCGCGTCGTCCCTAAATAATAAGGCTATTACCCTATCTCTTAAGGTATATATATTATATTATAGTATACTAAGAGTTCTACGGTTCGTCTCCGTAGAGGCCTTTAATCTTATTAAAGTTCGGGGTATAGCGGGCTCTAGTGCTCCTCCGCACGGAGGATGTCTTAGAGGGTATTTCGGAGGGGTAGTAGATAGTCGGGGGGTACGTACGGGGGAGGTTATACTTAGAGGGCTCGGCTATATAAGGCGACTCTAGGGCGATTAGGCTCGAAGGGTTATAGTTATAGTACTTCGACCGGCTAGAGGGCTCTAATAAGGCCGGGGAGGTAGAGGAGTCGGGAGGGGAAGATTCTTAAGATATAAGGGATTTAATCCCGGTAATCGATAGGGGTGTTTAGAAGGATACTAGGTATAGGTCTCTTAGGTATAGGGATTCGTTTACTAAATAGAACGATATCTTCCCGCGTAATACGGCTTTAGCTTAGTTAGCTAGCTCCGTCCTAGCTATAATTATAGCGCTAGTAGTATAACTTTCTGAGTTATTAGTACTAGCGATATAAATTTCCTCGTCCCCTTTATTAATATTCTCGGCGGCGTAGGCGTTATATTTATTATAATCGACGGCGCCGCTAGTCCTCGACGCGTTCCTCGTAGGGTTAAACGGGGGTCCTAGGTTCTTCGGTTTTTTAGTACGTCGGATCGTAGGTAGTTCTACTTCCTCGTAGCCTCCTCTACCTACTAGGTAGACTAAGGAGGACCCGTTCGAGCTAATAGGGGCTTTTCTCTTCCTCTAGGGTACTATCTTAAGGGGGTCCCGGGATACGAGGCTTTAAATCGCTATCTTAAATATATCTTATTATTAGGTAATAGTGCCTAATAACGCCGTAATTATAGGGTTAATAATTTACGTAGCTAGTATTACCGGGGTAGGTAAGACTAGAGGCCGCTCCGGCTAGGTTAGTCGTAGCGAGAGTTTATATTACTTCTCTTTATCGGCAAATCTCAAAAGTTTATTTTAGCACGCTTTTTTAGATATTATCGGAAAAATTAGGTTTTAGCACGATTTAGCACGTTTCGCACGTTCCGCCCATGTCCAACGCTTTTTTCCATATTAGCAACCCGGGGTTGCTAACACCCGAAACACCGGAAATAGCAACCCTAAAATTTAGCCGCACGAACCCCCGAAGGCCCCTAAGGCCTTGCGACCGTGGCCCTAAAGGCCTTGCGACCGTGGCCCGAAGGCCTTGCGACTGTGGGCCAGCGCTGGCCCAGCGCACCACCATTATCCCTGTGCGCATGACCCTACGCAATACCCGGGCATCCACCCCGCGAGAGAATCGGCTGAATCGACCGAATTTGGGGTCTGATTTTAGGTGGTGTTGGTGGTTCATCCCCTATAGCCTTCCCGAGTGTTTTGGTCGATCATGAACATCAAAAAAATCAAAAAAATCGAACTTTTTAAAATCACGTGATTTGCTAAAAAATCGTGATTTTGCTAAACCTGCGAAACCTGCGAAACCTGCTAAAATCGTGATATTAGCTCGCGCATTTGCTAATTGCGATAAAATCACGATTTTACCTACATTTCCGGAGTTAGCAAATCCGGATTTAATATAAACTTTTGAGATTTGCCGATATTTCTATACTACTACGGGGGAGGAGTCTTAGTTAGGGTTAATAAACGGGGTATTCCGAAAGAGCCTCTTATCCTAGGGGAGGTCGTCTAGCTTAATAGGCTCTAGGAAGGGTTACTTCTTAAGTAGAAGTCGGCTAGCCGCCTTCCCCCTCTCGAGCTTCCTTCGCGGGTAATATTCCTCCTAAGCGCTATACCTATCCTCCTTATAGATAGAGTACCTAAGGAGAGAACTAGGAGAGTATTTATTATATCCCGTAGAGGCGTATCGCCGGTATCTTTTCGCGGAGTTATATTATACTACGGTATATCTATATCTAAAGTAGTTATAGTACTACCGGATCGTAGTATTTAGTATATATCTCTCGTATTAATAGCTAGTCCCGCCCTAGGCTATGCCTCGCGCTATAGCGAGGTTAGCTATAACGGGGTCGCTAAATTCTATAACTACCGAGTAGTACCTCTACTACGGTACGTCCCTCTTAAGGTAGCCGACGTAAACGATATCTATAACGCGAGCTATTACTCCGAGTATCTCGAATTAGGCTACGCCTAGCTATCGTTTAAATATCTTCTTCCCCTTATCGGTATTTAGGTCTCCTATCGAGGAGACCTCTACGCTACCTATTACTACTCCGTAGGAGGGGCGTAGTAACGTAGCTAGGACCCCGAATATAAGGAACTACCTCTTTCCCTCCGTAAGGAGGCGAACGTCGTTCCTAGCGTATATTTCGACCGAAAAGTCGCCGCTTAGTAGCTATTTAGCCGAATATACCGGATTCTATAGATTATCCTCTTAACGGGGGCGGCCTAAGGGGTCTTTAATTAAGGTATCTATTTATATAGCGGTATTTACGTCTCTCTAGTTCTACTTATTAATCTTTATACGGCGGTTAGCGATAATCGCCTTATCTTTAACCTTAATAATAAGCCTAAAGTTAGACGCGTTAGCACTATTTATATCGATAGGGGAGAGTATAATAGGGACGCTCGAGCTTACTAGAGTACCTCTAGTATTAACGTCCTCTAAAATCGACGCGACTTTAGCCTAGCCGGCGAGTAGTTATTATTATTATTAATAGTAGACCCGAAGCTCTTCTACTACCGTTAATAATAACGGGGTAGAGAACTTCTCTACGAGTATCCTAAAGGACCTTTAGATATACTCGAGGGCCTTAACTAGAATTATACGTTTTTTACTACCTTTACGGGCTATAACGATTATATTATTAATATTAGAGCTTAGGTGGATTATATACTTATACGCGTTTTTTAGGTATCGATTACTTAAATCGAGCGCGTTAAAGCTATTCTTTTACGACGACATCGTATATAGCCTTAAAAGATAGCACGCACTCTACTCTATAACTTACGAGAGTCTAAGGATATTTAGGATAGGTCTTAGTAGGTAGATTTCGAAAATTAGATTTGAGCGTGTGGAGTTATTTTCTCGCGGACGAACAGACGGGAGGAAACAGAGTTACTAGTGGCTACTCGATCCCGAAGATTTGCCGGATGACGCCATTATTGAGACCAAAATATCCTCTTCGGCCTCTCGTCAGCTGAAACGTTGTACACAACCATGGCATCCCTCTTAACTCGGACAGCTCCTCGTGGGCTCATATATCAGTCACGTAAATTCTCGCGCAGTCCTATTACCTTGTTTCGCCGCTCCCTCGCAATAGCTGTAGACGAGCAACCTCGATTACGTCTGGGGAGCACGGCGCCCAACTTTACAGCAAAAACCACACAAGGCGACATTGACTTCCACAAATGGATTGGCGACAAGTGGGCCATATTGTTCTCACACCCAGCGGACTTCACGCCGGTATGTACCACAGAGCTCGGGGCTTTCGCGAAAATGAAGGGAGAATTTGATACAAGAGGCGTTAAACTGATCGGCCTTTCCGCGAATGACTTGTCATCTCATGGCCGGTGGATACAAGATATCAATGAAACTTCTAAGACGGACTTACAATTCCCAATCATTGCGGATTCGGACCGCAAGGTAGCGTTTACTTACGATATGGTGGATGCGCAAGATGTCACAAACAAAGACAATAAGGGCATTGCGTTTACGATACGAAGCGTCTTTGTAATAGATCCGCAAAAGAAGATCAGACTGACTATGATGTATCCGGCGAGCACTGGTCGAAATACCAGCGAAGTCCTAAGAGTGATCGATTCCTTACAAACTGGGGACGGGAAGGGTGTGACAACGCCAATTGATTGGATACCTGGTGACGATGTGATTGTGCCACCGAGCGTCAGCACTGAGGATGCGAGAAAGAAATTTGGAGATGTCAGGGAGGTCAAGCCGTAAGCATTTTTAAACCTACCAGAGATTCCGCCACTGAAGATTGATACAGGTATCTACGATACACAAATGTTGGAAATTGAGGAGACATACCCCTGTACGATATCGAAGGATGACCTTAAGCCCCATGAATGACCTTCTCAAGACTCAGACCATTAGATTAGGGCACCTACTACTCCAGAAGCCTATTCTCTTCTTAAAGATCATTTCTCCTAGGTATTGTGCAAGCCCGTCGGGGTCTGGTGATCGTAATACCAAGTCTATTTCGCGCTCTCATGTCAACTTGCCTTCCCTAGGTTTTTATGCCTTTTTCAAACAGCCCATTGCTCTATGTTTCTTGTCCTTGGCAAGCCCACAATCAGCTAATCCAACTTCGCGTACATTCAGACTTAGACCTGGTTTAGTCTTTCAAAGTCCAGCCTTACAATCTATTAGCGCGGCATTCCAAAAGAACATGACTGCGTGTCTTTAGAAAAACCTTTGCAGTCAGGGAAGTGTCCTTGAAGATTATTGAATCCCTCGTGAGATGAAACACTCACCTTCTGCATAAGACCTTGGCTTACAGATAGATAGTGCTACACAGGGGCAAATTCTCAATGCAAAATTATTCAATCTTGGCTGAGAACATCACTCGCGATCTTGATCAGGACAACAAAATTCACCTTTACCACCTACGACTGTATATATGGGAAAATAACCGCCAGAGCGGAAGATGTGTAACCAATTAGCCTCCGATGTCAGCAGATCGAGCTGTCAACCACGATTTCATCGCCGCTTCCGAGAAATTCAGTTCCTTAGTCCCCGAACCCACCCCATCCTTTCAGCCTCCTGACGCTCCACCTCACCATCATTCCTCCATTGCCTCCTCAACCCATCTTGCAATTCCATAATCCCTCTAGCCGAGGATTCCATCTGGGGGTCTCCAAGGAATCTCAACAACCTCTCCACAGTATCCATACTTTCCTTCCTCCTAGCTGCCCAAGTCCCCATGCCTACCTTTCCTTCTCTCTGTTGAAGATAAGTCGACCCGTCCGAGTTGTAGAGGAAATCATGTAATTTGTTCCAGGAACGAACCACAAGCTGAGCAATGTCCAGAACATCGTACAAACAATTTGTGAAGTCCTCATTTCTGCGATTCCTAACCCATCTGTTGAGCGGGACAGTTGTCTCCACGACGTCGATAATGATGTAATTGATATCATTGAAGAACATGTCGTGCACGTTTTTCTTGAAGAGGGCTGTAAATGCAGAAAGCGCTGTTAGCATTATTACTCGGAGCCAAACCTAGAGATCAAGAGGTAAAATTTGACTTACGGCCGCTAGCTTTATCAAAATGCTGATAGAGACGCAGCTCCCGCTTCAAGAGTAGCAATTGACCCTCCAGCTTCATAGCCTCGGTGAGGCCGCTCAACGCACTCCCCGGCTGATAGCGCCTGTCCTTCGCGACCTCGTCACTTCGACCACCATCAACGCTCAACGCCGTACTCACGCTCCTGACAAGGTGCGCTGTGGAGACGTCTGCTAGATCTACCGTGTTCGAACCAGTCTTGATGACCTTCCTTGCGGGAACTTGTACCAATATCATTGATCCGTCTTCCTCGTCTTCACTTTGCACCATCTGTTTGCCGCAGCAGTTATTCATATTCTTGATTGGGCTGCCTTGACGACTAGAAGTGCTAGCACCCATCGTGGAGCCGCCCTGACTACTTAGGCTTTGGGATGGACGAGTTGCGAGCTTGAGACGTTGTCCCGAGCGCAATTCTCCATTCTTGTCGCGCACGAGAGTTCGAGTAGTTTGGCTCGAGGTCGAGGAGCCGGATCTGCTAGACGGAGGGGATCTGGGATAGCTCGGACTACCGACGACATAGTAGCCATGAACGGATTCAACACGTTTCGCTGGTTGAGGGGACATTCTTTGTGCCATTGTCAATTAAGAATCTTGGTGGAGTAGACAAGGACAAGAGCAGAGGATCACGAGCCGATTTAAAGCTCGAGATCGAGAAGTCCAAGCTCCTATGTAAGTACCCATCAGGCTTCAACGCAATGCAACTGAATCGTGGAGGCAATCAAGTCCAACAAAACAATTCGTATCCGTTGGAGGATAGACTTTGCTGGAAAGGGCCTATTGCATTCGACGTCGACTCTCGGACGCAAGGTAGCCCTGCAGCGGCTCCCTGCGTCGCTGTCTGTCAATTATTACGCCTCGGAGGACCGGCCGCGCGGTAGGCGTTCTGAGCCTGAACGAAAAGGTGAATCTGCGGTTGACTTGGGAAACCACCCGGGATTGCGTCCATGATCGATGTGGCCGTTCCTATTTCCCCGGAGACCTTATGCATTAACCAGTCATCGGTAATGCCGTCTTGATACAGGTTGACGAAGGACGGCACTCGCGTTGCTGTCGAGTCTAGAACAGATAAGACGATGTGTAGGAGCATTGATGAAAGCGCGGATCGTGCTAGACAATTCTCCTGTTGATGACGAATCTCACTCATCTTTCCTGGTGGGCCAATTGATCCAATACACAGGCATAAAGTCTTCGCCACGAGTTTTGACTTACACGTCCCATCCATATATTCATGCATACACTGCCTAATTCAACCCGTCCCTTCCTTGATGGCTATCATAGATGGAATGTATCTGACTGAGAGACCTTCACCCGATAATTATAGGAGAACGTGGTTGGTCTTGAGTCCGACGTAGAATCAAGATCAGAAAGTGTAGGCGCAAATGCATTGTCCTGTTGAGCAGCAGTTTCACTCGTACCTCGCTTTCAATGGAATGGTGAGGGAAGCGTATCGAAAATGTACACCATCGGAGAGGTATCAAACAACCAACACAGCGGAAAGAATACAAGAAACAGCTCATGAGTACTAGTGGCAGCACGGTCGGAACTGCAGCGTTGAACACATCAATCACTGACTTTTTTCATTCAACCCGCCGTGACCAAATTCTCTGCCTGCATTTATGAGCACCCAATCCACTCATAAATCCATGCGTTCCTGCGCCCCTAGAAATTGGGCTCTAGTAGTAGGTTGGAAAAGATTAACAAGCCTATGATTTAATTGTCAGCTTTGTAGTCGATTTCATGAGCGAAGACGTCACTTCCGAGAGACTGATCGGAGATGCTGCTTTGATGTTGTCCGTTGGATATAGATAGGTGATGTGCTGGTCAAATAGTGGGTGTGATATGTTGTTTGCATGGTCTAGTGACAGGAATGTCGATGTGCCGGCTCAAGGAAATTGCGAGGTGTCTTTGCATCCGGGCTACTCACCACTAAAAGTGTGGAGAAAGGTTGATTGGAGATGTTTAAGCTGGCTAAAGACCACTCAGTCCTCTTTGTACATTCTGCGAGAGCCGAGAATTAGAGGACGTTGATAGGTACGGAGACTGATCAAGGGCAGAACAGTTTCTGGGCACGCCAAGAGGTGGGCGTTCACACATCTTCATAAAAAAGGTCCTAGAGAGGTTCCTTCAAATCGTCACCCCTAATACTAAATTCAGCCATACCCTTGGAGTCCTGTGGCTCTGGTCTTTCGACAGGACAAAGAACGATAACGAGAGACATTCAGATTGCAGTATGGACAGGCGTTGCAGAGTATTACATTGTGAAAATAGCATGGCAGTAGAAGACCTTGCAGGTCACCAAATACAGATCTCTAGATCTCAATTATGCAAGCAAATATTACATCATTCACCCCCGATCGAGATTGATCACTCTCTAATGTATGCATTGAATGCAAACCTTATGCTAGTCGGTAGATGCGGACAATTCTGATGTATTCAGTTCCTGGTATCCCCACTTGAAATCGTATTCAGTCATCTGAGCGAGACCAGCCGCATCTCGGACCTCCATCACATGGCGCTGCAGATCGCCAAGAGCATCGTAGTCTCCGAAGTGAGAGGTCTCGAGATCCTGAGGATCGTCTATTGGCGGTAGAAGCCCTGCAGCGTGATTGGAAGACTGGATGTAACCGCAAGATTCGATGTGGAGATACTTCAAATGAGGAAGTGAGCATGAAGAAGTAAAGAGGTTCTCCCACGTCCCCGTCTTGAGCTCTAGTTGGGAGAAGTCGAGGGCTCGGATCGTCGATTTGTTTTGAGTGATCAAGGCCTCAAAGTTTTCCATTGAAACTTTGATGCGAGATAAGACCAGTACATGGAGTTGCTTGAAGTTGGCGATACTTAACAGATCCATATCAAGTGCATGAGTACATGATATTGAAAGGCTTTCCAATTGCGTTGCAAGTTCCACGAAGCCGAAGAATCCTTTCTGGTGAATAACATTCCGGAAGTGAGTCTGCGACTCTGAAGCCAGACTGGAATAGTAGCGCTGCCCGAGGTGACCGCTGTTATCTTGAATGAATACTTGAAGGTGACGAAGCTGGACCAAGACTTCATACAGAGGTCGTCGAAGCGTCGTCGGCTCTACTGTAAAGCCCGATTCTGCCAACACTTCGAAGTCATAAGCGAAAGGTAAACGTAGGCTGAGTTCTTCGAGCCTGTGAAACAGCCCATATCTGAAAGTATTCTGGGTGGCTTTGAACAGGATCTGTCTTGCCTTCTCCGGTACACCTTCTGCATTGCCTTCAAATCTAGCAATAGATAGGACTCGAAGACTAGGTAGATTTCGACTACAGATTGGCAGAATCACACACAAATCATTAAGGTAGGTTTCGGTTGTGTCCACTGGCCGTGGAGGATTGACGGTAATCTCATGCACGCATGATGCGTAAATGGTTTCAGAAAGGGCAAGGACCTTGTGTAATGCATGACTTGACGTAGCCTTCAGGCTACGAAAAAGACAAGGCGAAGCGGCTCCGCAGAGAGCCTTACTAGCAAGTTGGCAATTCTGGAGTATTTCTCGCTGATCTGAAAACAGTTCGCGTCGGGGCCGTGTTGTGTAACGGTCGTCATTGAACCATAATGCTCTATCCACAAACCCTATGATCTAAAGCAAGCTTGAGGATCAGTAATAGTATACCAGGTGAGGGAGCTTGGCTTGGCTGACATCATCGTATATCTCCGATGGCAGGTCCATGATTCAGGGTTTGATTAGTGGAGGTCTTATACGTGGACAATCGGTTGACTGAAGAGTTCTATTGTAGTATTAAGAATTTCACCCGTAAAGTCTTGGCATGCTCAAGTTGGTATGGATGACATTTAAGAACAAATAAAATCATTTAGCCTGACAATGAGTATTAGTAATGCTTGACGTACGTTGCTTGCAAGATTGTTAAGAGCAATAGTACCGGTCTTTGCATATACGAAAACTTTCGCCTCTAAATGCGTGCATCGTATAGACGAATTTGGAAATACCTGGATACCGAGGACGTGGCCAGGCAATGATAGCTTTTCATTGAAAACGTGCACAAAGCTATGACTTAGCGCTGTGGAGGGTACAAATTGCAAGGCCTGTCACTAGAAAAGAGCTGACAGACACGAGACTAAAGTCACCATGGACTCAATCATGGCTGTGCTACAAAATCGTGTTGCATTCACAAATATCCTACTACCGACGACTGGTTATTTATCCAACGAGCATGCACCAGATAGCAGGACTGCGAGCCCGCAAAGCAAAGGTCAAGTTCTAGTACTGTCCCTTGAACTCGGCATGGATCTTCTTTGCCACTTTGGCAAGATCGTCTCCCATGATCAATCTCAGCTCGCCAATGACGACGAACACGAACATGAAAGTAAGCGCGATTTGGATTGCAAAAATCTTGCCATAAAGTTTGATCAGCCTCATCCTGGCTGAGCGATCGAACGTCCTCCATGCGTCGAGCATGCCCACCGCTCCACTACCACCCAAGATTTCAGGCTTGACTTTGCCAGCAAAAGTACGGTCAAAGGGGACGATAGACTCGTCTTCCTCTGGAAGCATGGAAGCCTGCACCCTCGTGAGCGTCACGTCTGCCGGAATGACAACCAGGATAATCGTGCCGATGGCGATAAGACCAACGAGGAATATCTCGACCAAAGCAATTTTCTGCACCGTAGCAGGATTGCTACCATATGCGCTTGGGTCACGAAGGGTGTCGTGTACTGTAACGAAGAGGGTGGCCGGAACGTAGAAGGCAGCTTGTGCGGCGATGGCATAGATCGCAGTGGGGACGATGATATTCTTTGCGGCCTTTACAGATGGGAAGCGGCGCCACCATCGTTTGGTGCTGGGGGCGGAAATAACGATGTGGTTCCAGGTCATTTGGATATGACACAGTCCGACGGTAGCAAGGATTGTGACCAGTGCATGAATCAAAGGGTGGCTGCCTCTAGAAGTAAAGACGTTGAGGATGAAGCTGTGGGCCAAGTGGTAGATGATCGAGACATGGAGACCGCGGAACGGGGCCAAGCGGCCGCCTTGTGCTTTAAGGTGCTTGATAGTCGTGGACATCTTTGCGGTGATTGGCTTCTGCTTGACGAGGAACAGGTCGGATTCCACAAGCTTCATCTTCTCGGACTTTTGTTCCTCCGAGAGGACGGGAGCGTCGACTTCTTCAAGGGTATCATCCGAGTCAATCTTGAAAGCTGTGGCGGTGGGAGTTTCGATCATGGTAAGAGTACCAACGACATCGCCATAGGTGTAAGAGATCTGAAAATGGGAGTCAGCCTCGAAGGGGTTGGAAGGACATGTGCGACCAAGATATACTCACAGCAGACATCATGGCCATGTACAAAATGCCTGTGATGTAAATTATGGCCATAGCCCATAATGCTATTTCTTTGACACGGGCGTCATCCTGTCCCTGGGGCTCATCTGCTGGATTGATTCCCTGAAAGCCAGCTGGGGAGCTAAAGTGCTCCTGGGTTACGTCAAACGCGCGACGGACGAGGTGGTGTCCAATGCTCGACATGGCGGCAGGACCTAACGAATAACAGAGGTCAAATCGTAATCGGTGAAAGTGAAGAATGAAATGGTAAAGTCAAGAATGCTTCGAGAAGAAAAGCGACGAAGCGAGTTTAAGAAGGAGAGTAGGAAGGATGGAGGATGGAGGATGCTGCGCAAGTAGGCAGCAGCCAACATGGAGGTAGCGGAAGAGACGGGGCTGAGACACGGGGCGGGCATAGATGTACATCGTACTACTGCACATTTACACACCTTTGATTGGCCCATTTGGAATGCCTGTCCGTGCTCAGCCCTGTAGCAGATCGCCATTCTATTCTTAGACACTCTCTCGAGTCCCGACATTGCTGTGGTTTCAAAGTGCCCGAACGCATTTCATCCACCTGGATTGGGGCTAGACTGCCTCAACGCTGACTGTGTGTCCCAGTCGTCATGATGAACGCGATAGTCATTACATTCTCAAGATGATGGAAGTCAAAGTCCGACTGCTGCCAAGCAACGGTTGCGACGGTACAGGTGCGATGTTACTATGAGACGTCACTTTACCCTTGACGATGGCTTGGTCCATGTCCCTCCTCCAAGTCCTGCTTGTTCTCCTTTGTCTTCGCCGCAGTACTCTTCGCTCTCGTTTCATTAGCTGTCGAGTTATTTCACTGTAGGAAACATTTGGCTGTTTCCAGATGCAGGCGAAGAAACTGTCGAGATTATTTCATCTTGATGGGCCGTCACTCAGTGACCGAGATTACAGAGCCATCAACAAGAACTTCGCTCAGGACGCGAGGAATGTTTTATTATTCAAACAATCTCAACGACAACCCCAACAGTCCTAATCTAAAGAGGAAGAGACATGATGATTTAAGAAGAGATGACAAGTTTAATGCCGACACAACAATGAGCTCCATCGCTTGATCAGACTAGGATCTGCGTTTCCTCCTACCAGATAAAGTCACCCTCATCGGAGGCTACGTAATGGCCAGATGTTTCCGCACGCGTTGCCCTATCCACCGTTTCCACCAACGCTGCAACGCTTTCCGCGATAGGGACGATTGCCTCTTCCAACCCAAATCAGGCGGCCCCGGAGTTACCCATGTCGGTCTGAGCAAATATGAAAAACACCTGATTAGCTCTTTGCATCACCTCCAGCACCACCATACATGGCAAAAGCTTACCCAGGATCAACCGCAAAGACAATCAAGTCTTCGTGTTCGAAATGGATCTTGCGGGTGAAGTAATTGAGCATAACCTTGGAAGCCCCGTCCGGGGTCACTGGATATGGATACTTGTCCATACCGCCAATGCTGCCAACCGGCGAGCTGACCGTCACGAACTTCCCCGGCCGCATCGGGTTTTGCAGGAGCGGGAGAACGCTTTGAAACAACACCAAAGAGCCAATCGCGTTGACATTGGCATGCTCTTTGACGTCTTTCACGGAGGCGCTAGCCAGTGGACCAAAAGCGTTCGGGGATGAAATGCCAGCATTGGCAATGACTGCGTCGATGCTGGTGATGTTGTGCTTGGACTCAAGGAGATTGACAGCTTCTTGTGCATCCGATTCGGAGGCATTTTTTGATATTGACAATGATCAACAAGCTAGAATCGCCTCTGGGAAGATAGTTAAGAGTTTTAGCGCCACCGATGGGATCGCGAACTGCGGCGACGACAGTATTGTCCGGTCGAGAGAGATAAGCGGCAACGAGACCAAGGCCACTGCCTCCACATTTGCAATTAGCAAGGAGTTTCCCCATCCATGGCTTCTATCTTGCTCACCTCGATTAGCGCCAGTAACAAGATAGGTGGTCAATATGCGCTGCTTGTTGAAGACATAATGGAAATTAATTAGAGCGATCTAGGTCTCATTGGACTCCTATCAACAGTCTTTCATACACCATGTTATTAAAGGATACCTACAGAAGTATCTGTATTCCTAGCAGGAACATCTATAAATGCTGATGACTTATCTAAAAGTCTAAATCACTAATCAAGCTGGTTGGTCCAGAATGGCGTACAAACAAGAGCGGAGAAACCAGAAAAACGAGAGCGGTGATGATAAATTACGAGAAGGGAAGCAATAATGACCGAGAACTGGCTTCAGGGGGGTTGGGCTCTGGATATGATGTGATTATGGGCCTATTCGTCGTATGAAGATGACCATACATACCTTCGGAGACCGGAATATCCAGCATCCGCTTGCTACTATCGTACCTTGACACAATTACCCAGACATAGAAGCACCAGAATCGGCGTCCGATGCATAGCTCTTGGTCGATACATGAGAACTGATTCTGGTTCATCAGGATCGAAGTACAACGATTGGGGTTAGCGTATCGAGTGATTGGAGGAGTGTCGGTAAAGAATTAGGTGCAGACTATACCTGGTGACGAATGCACTCGATCACGTGCTGAAATGCAGAGAGGTAGAGAAGACGAATTCTGGGTAGCAAGGTATGGCTACTATCGGATCGGACCATGCCTCGTCCGATGAGCGTTAAGGCAGCTCTCTCAGCTTCAACGGCACTGAGCAGGCAATTTTCTCTCGGGTATCGAGTTCTAAGGCCCAGATTGGCTTCACAATTGGGGCCACTGAAGACGTGCTCTGTGTCAGACAGATTACAGCCTCAGCCGAAACGGGCAATTCGGTTTGTGCCTTATGGCAAGCTGACTGCCTCTATGCGTAGATCATCCAACGAGAGCTATTGGGTGATTTCCCTCATGGTCCGCTCACTCAACATTCTCTAAGTGTGTGTTTCTTGGTCAGTGACCTATGAATACTCGAAGTGGTGCCCGTGCTTGGGGGATTTTCTTCCAAACAACCGATGACCTATTCTAGAGTAAGCTGGAAATTATTTCGCCCAAGCGCAAGATATTTTTTGGTCTTCATGACATGTTTTGGACATGTCTCAGTCTTTGTAATTGGAGTGGAGGTAGGTTCGTCGACTGAATGGAGCCTCAAAAAGAAGGGGCCCATAAAAGCAAGAATGGCGAGGCTTTGGATTCAATCAACGACGACAAGGACTGATTTACAATTTGTCGTTCCACGCGACTCATGTTACTTACACTCGAGCAAGATACACGGGGAATGAAATTTCACAAACATCGTTCTTACAGACATCTGAATACATGCGTCATCATTCGAGAGGAAGTCAGTGTTTCTTCGTTACTCGATGGGCTACCCAATGAGCGCAGGTGAGAACAATGACAACACCACTTTCTCGTGTTTGCCTTTACACCTTCAGGCTGCTGTATTAGAGTTCCAACAAAAAGACGAGAGGCTAAGACGAAACAAGCAGCAGTTGAGAAAGCCCCCATTATGACGTCTGCCTTGGCATCGGATTTAGCGCCACGCTGCGGAAAGTCCACCGCTTCAGGCTTAGTTCGATCGAAACTTTCTTGATGCTCGTTCTCCTTCAACGTGCTTTACCCATGGCGCTCACTGTAACGAAAAAGATCATGGTAGGGCCCGCCCCGTAGTCTTTCAGTACTGTCTCCGGAAACCACACCCAAAAAGGTAACCATTGAGATGCTTCTCCTACCTTCGTCATCCAGGGCAGTCGAATATTTGTCTATAAGAAGACGTGCTTCTCTCAAGTAAGTCCTCATTATTGTCTCTCAGTCTCAGTCTCTCAGTAGCCTATTCGAAAAGCCTATACACATATCACCATCAACAACCACTCTCATACCTTCACCCTGTGAAGCAAAGCAATCCCTCTCCACCCCCATATCGCTACGATGTCTTCTTCTGGCAATGTCTACACGTGCTCCGAGATCACCCCAAACTGCAAACTCCAAGATTCGATATATGGCTACTATCCCTCTCTTCTCGCCAATGCCTTCTTTCTCTTCCTTTTCCTAGTCCTCTGCTTCGCAAACGTCTACCTTGGCGTGCGATATCGAACCTGGACCTACGCCTTTGCACTTACCTGCGGCTGTCTCGTCGAAGCAATTGGCTATATCGGTCGCCTTATCATGCACTCCAACCCGTTCTCCGATACTGGCTTCACAATGCAGATCTGCTGTCTTATTATGGGCCCCTCTTGGCTTGCTATGGGTGTATACCTCACGCTCAAGCACGTTGTCAAGGCCTATGGCCGGCAATACTCCTACCTGAGACTGAAATACTATACTTGGTTCTTCATTGCCGGAGACTGCTTCTCACTCACTCTGCAGGCGGCGGGTGGCGGGCTCGCTTCTGGAGCGAAAGGAAAGCCAAACCAATTGACGACAGGGAATAATCTCGCCATAACCGGTATCATTCTGTAAGTCGTCTCACTTGCCATCTTCGCTGGCCTGGCGGCTCTCTTCTTTGGCCGTCGGTATCTCGCACTCCGTGGCACCCAAGAGGCTCAAAAGTCAGACCCTGAGGCCAGCCAAGCACCGCAAACCCTTCGATTCAAACTCTTCGTCACCGCAGTCACAATTGCTTTCCTCTCAATCTTCACTCGCTGCGTTTACCGTATTGCTGAAATGATGGGTGGTTGGGGTAATCCACTCATGCAGAGCCAAGGCGAGTTCATTGCGCTCGACAGCGTCATATGTGGTACCGCCGCCCTTGCTCTCAGAGTATTTCATCCTGGATGGTGCTTTCCACAAATGGCCCAAACGATCAAATTTGGAAAAGGAAAGGTACTGAGTGCTGAGGAAGATAAAGCCACGGGCAACACTAATTTTGAGTCAGTCTCGGCGTCAGAGTCGGAGGTGGACGTTGAGAAAGCGGCGGCTATGACGAGACCCGGGGGTCTATACTTTCGGTGAATGGTTTTGGAAAATAACAATGCATTATTTGAGCGAGTGAGTTGGGGTGCATTTGATTGATAATACTGACATAAAAATAAAGATAGTAATCAAATCTTTAATCAAGGGATATATTACTTTCGGTGCACATTGATTGGTCATGTTCATACCTCAGTCTACTACAAAATATGCAAGCAGCATTTCCACCTACTCTCAATTATTTTCTGATTCAGGCTGCTTGCTTCCCTACGTGAGATTCTTGACGAAAAAATCTGCCAGCTTAGGCAAGCTCTCTTCAATCTGATCATACAAAGCAACATGCGTCTTACCCTTAATCACGAAAAGTTCTTTAGGCTCCTTCGCCTTCTCTATCGCGTTCCTCGAAAAGTACCCAGAATCCGCCTTCTCACCAATAATCATCAACAGCGGGCGAGGCGAAATCAAATCGACGAAAGCAAAAGCATCAAAGTTCGCATGTAAATCGACCGAATGAGCTACTGTTTCGCATGTCGCCCGTGGATGCTGACCACGAGGAGTCCGATAGTAGTCGAAACCCTCTTTGAAAAGATCGGGCGCTCCATCGGGGATTTGGCTTGCGTCTAGCGGAAGCAATACGGTCCAAACAGGCTTTCCGGTCTTTGCTTCTTCCCTACGATACTTCCCGGCGGCTTTGAGGTTTTCTTGCAGCATGTCGCGAGTGAGGGCTCCCTTGGGCTTCAGACCTTCGCGTGCGAGCTGGCCAACGCAAGCGCCGCTGACCGTTGCAACGGCCTTCATGCGTAAGTCTGTTTGAGCTGCGAAGGGAACATAGCCTGAGGATGCATCAGTCACCAACGATTAGACACTGAGGGAAGATTCCCGAAAGAGCAGATATACTGCTGGCGCGATCAAAGCTTTATACTCACCCCCAGAAGCACAAATCCACCCGATTCTCTCTGGATCAACTTTCGGATCATTCTCTAGCGCCGTCAGATACGTCACAGCAGCCCTCGCATCCTCCGCCCTTTGCGTCGGATCTTCAAGAAAGCGTGGCTCGCCGCCGCTCTCGCCTTGGTACGCGGCATCGAATGCGAGAGTGATGAAGCCTTGTTTGGCTAGCTCGCTGGCATGGAGACCTGCGGTCTGTTCTTTGACGCCGCCCATGGGGTGCCCGATGACGATGGCTGCACCCTTGCGGTCTGGGGAGCCCGTAGGCGGGATGTAGAGATTGCCAACGATAGGGATGCCTTTGCTGGGGAAGGTTACGGAGAGGGGAGCGATGTTTGTCATATCCAATGATTTTGAAAACTTGATTGGCAGATTGAGATTGGTAGAATTGAGGGATCGTTAAGCCGATAGTGGTGTAATTAGGAGGCACCGGATGAGGTCAAATCTTTTATATGCACAGCCAATCCATCAAGCGCCCCGAAATCCATCGCGCATTTGCATTAGTATCGGAAGTCTTCAGCTTTCGTGTCTGACCTATAAGAGGCGCATACTGATAACTCCGATGAATCCTTCCGACGCCTAGACGAAGTGTCGATGGGGCTCGAAGAAGTTAGTGCAACGGTCTCCTACTAATATTAGAACACGAAGATCTGGAATGATAGAGCGCAACAAAACTCAATGTTACGATATGGCATTTTTATATGATCAGAGGACCGTGGAATGTCATGCGTGAATTCATGAATATCATCTGCTTTCTTACCACCCGTGATACAAGACTCGTCACGTTTGTGCCCTCCGTACATTGTCCTTGTTGATGCTTTCCCCGTAACTTCCAGCTCAAGGGACAAACGTCATGCACTGTCCACTGACCTTCTAGCAAGATTCAATTGATTCCTCGAGGTAAGAACGAAGTCATCGATTCGTCTGAAAGTTCGTTCCGGATCTCAGGTCCGCGACAGGAAGGAATGTCTTACAAAAAGGCTTTGGCTGCATGACCAGTGCAAGAGACTACGATCGAGGGAGGGGGGAAGGCATTATCATGAAAAAAGAAGGCAAAAGCTGACTCATTACTGCTGCAGTGAGGAAGACGTTTAGCAGAAACCATGCCTTTACGAGATGATTGAACCAATGGATATCATGAGACTAGGCAAAAGCCCATAAAACCCACCATATACCAAGACCCTCGCCAACTGTCCCAACCAGAATTGCGAGTCCCAAGATTCCGATCAGGGCAACGCCCAAAAGTGAGATTCTCATGTTGAACATCCAATTTCCCATTCACCTCTCCCCTGATGTCCGTGCAAGCATCGCCGATAGACTGGTCGTTACAGAATCCGAACCATTGCTTGTCCTGGTTCAAACCGGCGGCGTAGAGAAAGTCGGTGGTCTGATCGACGGCCCCATACCAACAAGAGCACGGGTAACGGCGTTTTTTGTCGGCTGATGTCAAAGAAATTAAGAGTCAATTGGGTCGGGGTGGAAATGGACGGACAGATGAAGACGTACTTTTGACTGCACTGATGAATATTCCATAAGGATCGGAGCATACAGGGATTGTGAACATGCCTTCAAACGAATACCCTAGATCCAAAGGTGACGCCGATCCCAAGGTTGAGCTGTTTTTCAGTGAGTCGAGCCAACGTTGTTGGCGGACTGACTCGTAGTCACACCCAGCGACGTTGTAGGCGCGTACTGAGGCAGTCATCGCGCTTTCCAGGTCCAAAGGTTGGTAATAGCTTAGATTCTTGTACCCTTGAGGAAGCAACACTTGTGGGTAGTGATTCTTGTCACTTGGGGTAGGAGGTATCATATATGCGTAATAGACTTTGTTTGGGATATCCTTAAGACAAAGTTTAGACTCCCCAGGCCCTCGTATATCATCCTTGCAGGCGACCCCAGGTTTCGTTGGGGCGGCGAGAATGTATGTTCTCTGCGATCTCCACAATGCGTTGACGCCTGCGGCGGTGTACTGCTTTTGAAGAAAATCTTGAATCTGACTCGATTGCACCTTATTGGTATCTGCGTATGATCCATTGGCGAGATATTGCCAGAGATAGTTGCCATTTGAGTCCGGCTGCCCTGCAAACAGACGGGCGCCCAGGTCGTCGATTGCTGCAGCAGATGCGCTGGAGAGGTTCCCAACGTAGGCTCCCAAATCCGCAGCAACGTCAAACTTCTCTGGGGGATTGCCAAGATGTTCTCCAATGCTGTTGAATATGAAGGCAGAAGCAGCAGAAGCGACTGCACCATATATGCCTGCGAAAGCAAGGGTAAGGCCCATTGCCATCTGCAGCTGTTCGAGCAGCAGCTTCCTCCGCCCAAGAACGTTTTCCAGCGAAGAGGTGTAGGAGAACTGGTCAACCCATTTGTCTAGGAAAGAATTCGCGAGACCTTGGGCTTTCTGTATCCCATCAGTGCAAACATTCAAAAAATTGTTGAAGTTGGCGATAGCCTCGAGGACGAAATATGCTTGAAGAGAGTCCGGCTGATTGACATCGTCCATGAGACGGCAGCTGATAGGCTAAATCAGGTCAGCAAAACATATCAGCCAATCGATGGACACTCTCTCACAGAGCAAGGCCTTGAGACGTCACAGTCAATTTCACTCTTCGCAACATTAGAAGCAAAATCTTGTGCGAGCGCAGTCGTTAGATTTCGGCCAGCTGCTCGAGTTTGAGCATATTGTAGGAACCAAGCATCGATGTTATCGTCTCTCCAATTCGCGGCGGTCACTTGGCCAAATCCACAATTATCAGGGGCGTCTTTGTCAAATCTTCTAGTGACTGGATGAAAAGGAGTGACAGCGCCTCTTCTAGCACTGTATGGATTTGGTATAACATTGGCTGTAGATAGAGGGTCGATACTGTAAACAGGCGATGATCCAAGTAGCAAGATTGAGGCAATCCATGTGAAGATCATCACTATTCGCAAGCTGGACTAATGGGGTGAAGACATGGACAAACATATTTGAATCAGACAATACACATGTATTTATTAATCAAGGCTGGAGAACTTGGAAGCGCGAGCAAAAAGCTGTCATCAGGCTTCAGAGACGGAGAGACAGCCTCAGGTGACAACGAAAGGGGCTGCGCACAGGTCCACAATTCGCAAGGCTCTCCGATGAAATCACAAAAAGACTAGGGGCAAACAGTAGCATCACCTCCTCAGGTGCGCTTTGGGATGTGGCTTGCGGTTGCCCAATCATCTTATAAGTGCGCCGGCGAGACCACTCTGCATGAAGCACTTTTCCCAAATGGTTGTGGCGGATTTTTCTCGTCTCAAACAACACGACGTGATCGCATAGCCTCCGTCTTTTTCACATTGCCTGCATTATTGAAACTTACTGTAACCCGACCGCATCATTGTTTTGGGGAGAACAATTCATCAGATGCTGAGTCGCGTGCTACGCGTGCTGGCATGTGTACCTGCATGGATTGAAGGCTCGGTCAGAGTGACAGGAGGTTGACACCTCTAGAACTTACAATAACAATGCGTCCATCTCGGTCGATAATGGGATGTGCGACTTACGAAGAGCGAACACAAGGAACCCTCAGCCTCAGGAACTGCTCACACGCGCTCCACGCCAACCCAGCTCGGCCGCTATACACTATCTATACAGTAGTTCTGATTATGTAGATAAATTAGGGCGAACTTTTGGCTTCTGCCAAGCAACGAACGGCATCTAGAGACGACATGACTGGCTAGTATGCAGTCTTCCAAGAGAACATCAGTGTTCGATTTCTAAACCATACTAATGCAGTGAAACGCCTTGCGCTACTGATTAAGAAGCTAACATCACAGCCTGTTCCTCAATTCCGCCAAGACTCAGCCTTGCAATATCCCGTGATGGCCGCAAATTGGGGAAGCAGGCTCGGCAGGTACTGTAGGAAGGCTTGCCACACCTACATATGCCAAATACAGGAAAGCCCAGTGGGGCTTGTCAGCAGTGCAAAAACAGCCATGTCAAGGTAGGGTAATGCATGCTTCAGTGAACGCTCGTGATGATGATTATTTGGTGTGCATAGTGCGATGAGGCTAGACCAGCGTGTGGCAAATGTGCCAGAGCGAACAAAGTCTGCTCTGGCTATGCCGAGGGATTGGACTTGGTATTACGGAGTCAAAACGAGAATGCAAAATTAAAAGTCAGTAGACGGCAGAAAGTCCTGAACAAAAGCATAAGCTCAAGTCCTGAGCGTCGAATGGTCTCCCGGACTCCGTCCCCTGCTACGGTATCATTCTTGGCTGAATCTGAAGAAACGCATGCTGTGGCCTTCTTTGTCTCCACTTTTGCTGTGTATCCGCGGGACTCTCAGGCCGACCGTGGATTCGTGGAGCTTTTGCCACTTCTGTGCAAGAATCTACGAATTGGGTCACCGCTTCAACTTGCTCTGACAGCCTCGTCTCATGTCCTCTATAGCAAATGGGAACGCAGGCGTAAGGACATAGAGATCTTAGCCTTTCCGGATTATGGACGTGCTCTCGAAGCGACAAGAATGGCCTTGGAGGATCCGAAGGAAAGCATGTCTGATGAGACCTTGATGGCGATATGCATGCTTGGCTTCTATGAGGTAAGCTTTCGAATGTGAATATGCAGAGACACGAATTCAGGTCTCTAGAGCGAAAACGTGTACAATAGGCCCTTTTCACTGACTCTTTCAGGCTGCGACGAGCGCCTTCAAATCTAGAATATCACCTTCCAGGCACTTCGATGGTGCCGCTGCCTTGATCAAGCAGCGCCGTAATGGTCACATGACAGAAGTTTCTAAAAGGCTCCTTATCGCCATCAGAAGTAACATCGTACGTTTGGAGATACATGCCGAGATAAATTTTCACTAATCTCATGTAGATATTTCGTGCAATGCAATTCTCATCTCCCATTGATGCCGCATCTGACATATTGGATGACGAAGAAGGGGTGCCCCAGAATCCTGGAACACTACTAGATCTCATGTTTGTCGAAGTAGCGAATCTGCTTGTCTTTGCAGAGAAGTCATTCGCTCAAAGTAAAGACGCTGGGAGTGCCCAAGCCGAACTATCCACAAGTGTCATGGACCTCCTAATTGAAGCTGAAGAGACAGACGCAAAGCTCGCGAGCTGGCCTGCGTTCATACCCAAAGATTGGTTTCCTATCCAGGTGTCAGTCAACGATGTACCAAAATCCGTCGTCGACGCTGGATTCTATGGTAATAGTTGTGACGTCTACTCTGACATCGTGGTCTGTAGTACATGGAACGAGTGGCGAGTCGCTCGCCTGATGGTCCTGGGTCTCATTGCTCGCATCAGTCACAAAGAATCAGAGCTTCGGGCCGTGGAAACGATTCAACAGCTTGTGGATGAGATTTGCGCTTGTATACCGTTTAGTCTTGGTGATCGCATAGAACCTGGCAATTTCTATGAAGCCCAAATTCAGTATCCGTGCCTTCCTGGCAGGCCTATGTCAAAGCAACATCAAAAGACTGCTACTGCCTATGGCGGCTGGTATCTGTTCGCTCCATTCAAGGAAACCATGAAGATAGGAATTCGTTTACGAAAGGGACAGCGTGATTGGCTATCGGGACAGCTACTACGACTCGCAAAGATGTATGATGTGGTGCCGGCATGAAGGGTCTCCTTCCAGGAAAAGGGACACAAGCCCTTGTCAAAGACTAAGCTGAGGTCCTGCTGGTAGTGTACGACCTATCCATTTCTTTAGTGACGGATCCCTCCTATACGAAGACACTAGGCCGCAATAATCACTCATGCCGTGAGATTGTCTACTATCAAATGTTGACCACATCGTTAACTTTACCTATCCACCTACTAGGTCTACATAGATCAAATAACATGGTATCATCTCCAGGAAGTGCCACAGTCTCTAGGTTAAAGCGGCTCTGACTTCATGAAGTTGTCTCTTTACGGACTTACGTACAAGGGGGTAAAATGGAGGTAGCGAACTTGGTTCCAATGCAGATGTCTAGCTGGAAGGGACGAATGGCTGCAATTCAGTCGATTCTTGGAATCAAATCAAAAGGCTGCGAGAGAAAAGTGTAACATTCCCGCCGAGCGATCCGAATCACAACGGAAAGGCTCGTAGGGGACATAGGGTACACTTGGGCGGATGGAGAAAGAGAGACTGGGACTTTTTTTTTACCCTATCTATCCGCGTCAATCCGGTGCAACACGAACGATCACACAGGCTACTCATTGGTGTTACGGTGCTGATATGATGCTATGCTCCGCCATTCTGAGCACTAGCATCACCACGCCAACCATTCAGAAGCCCCCTATCGCCCTCCGCAGAGGCCTCTCGCTCGTTACCAGATGGACCCGCGTCCGCAGACACTTGGCCTCCGCCCGTCCCTGTTGGCGTACTCAATGTCGTATCTGCCCTTAGGACGAGCCCACAAGTTTACATGCGCAGGGTGAACTTGCAGCCGCAGTCGACGCTCCAGGTGAAGGATCGGTCGGTGGAAACTTTCTGTTGGAAAAATGGCGAGGTGATTTTCGGGAGTTTGGAAAGCGTGAGAGTGTCCGGGAGTCGTAATGCTGGATGCACGCTTGTGATTTCTCACTGTGGCAAAGTCTTATATAATGGCAGAAGTGAATCAGAGTTGGCGAGCCCGATGATTGCTATTTCGTCTCCGAGAGAGCAAAATGATCTGGATGCTACGTGGACACCCTGCCTCTCGATTGTAATTAGAGATATTGTGCTGTAGATATCTGCTCCGACAGCCTGTCGTACCCATGCCGCGGATTTCTGAATACATCTGTAACCACCGATCTCATAAAATGACGGTATGATCAAGAAAACCTTTCGGGATGCGTTGGTCTTGAAGCTTGACTGTCTATGCCAGTAATAGCACGCAGAAGACATTTCACATAATTCGACTTTTGTGCGATTACCCTCACAATCTCTAGCATGACCAAATGCGTCATGTATATAGTGCTGCTCCCTATCAGCAAGTAATTGCATTGAGGGTTTCTGTAACCCCATCCTATTCTCGATCTCAATTGCTTTGCCTGATGACTCCAGCTACGGCAATCGTTCAAGTTCTCTTCAATTATTGCTCTTCTACCAGCTGTCATCGCGTCAATACCAAACAAGGTCAAGGTAGAAGTAGATACTTTCGTCTCGTTTTGCCTCTTACTAAACATCCCAATCCAGCAGTCCAACATTTGCAGAGCACACTCAAGCTTGTACCTACATATCGTCTAGTACCTCCTCATTTCTAATCACTCACCCTTCTTGAAGGCCAGCTAGGGGTAGCTGTCAAGAATCAAGATAGGCTACAGGGAGGCGGCAGTCGCTCTTTTCTAAGGAAATGTGGTAATGTGACATGAATACTAGCAGACAAGCATTGGCGCTGAGAGAAAACTTTGGCAAAACTGTGGTTTCGGACATTCGCTTATAGAACAATCAAACGACGTCCGCGCCATTGGATATAGTAAGTGGTAGAATTGTAGACGCGAAGGTATACAGGAGGGCGGGAATACGTCTACACAAGAAAGTATTGAGAGCGTAAACGAACTCGGACATGCACTTAGTGAATCCATTTTCATGACATCAACACATTCTCATTGCTCGTATCAAAAAAGCTGGCTATGACCGTACCTTCCGAAATGCTTATAATAAATGATAGAGCCGCCATGCAATATCAAATGCGAAGCGCTTAAGCTAGAGCACCCATGGGATCCCAGAGTGGAAGCCTGAACGAGATTAGTCTCCAATCGAAGGGTGGGGAAAGGGGGTTGGGTCAAGGACTCACATCTTGGGCTTCTTCTTCAGCACATCCCTCACTTCCTGACTTACGAACTTCGGATCCACAACAGCCTGGTAGACGAATTGATCCATCCAGCTATCACTCATGACGAACCATCCCTTCGTGCCCGGGGTTTCACCCCAAGAGTTCTGCACCCTCCACCTCACGGGCTTGCCATCAACCACATGGACGGCGGTGAGCACCATCGCATGCGTCATCGCACTTTCACCAGTCATCAATCGCTGCGCTTTGGACAATCCAAGTCGGATGTTGAAGCCGAGTTCGTAATCGATGAGCCCAGTGTCCATGATACCAGACTTCGAATCCGAAAACTTGCCGACGTCACTGCCGAAAAAGATCGGTAGCTCATCTTTGAGCATGGCAATACAAGCATCTTTCATGGTGGCCATGTCAACATTAACGTAGCGTACTCCACGCATGCCAACAACATTACCCAAGCGGCTAACGCTGAGGAGGTCACCATAGGTGTTCCGAGGGTCGTTGACTAAACTGAAGAGCTCATGTACGTCGGCGCCCGAGTTGGCAGTGACGCTGGCTTTGCTTGAGAGTTCGCCGGCGAACTCGAGCGGAGTAGTTGTTAGGCAGCCAAATTTGTCTTCTTTATCATAGTACTCCCAGGTCATCTCTTTATTTGGGTTGGGGGGAGGCCCAAGCATGATGGTCAGAATACGATGGATCTCACGCATCATCTTGTCTTTGGCGCCGCCAAGTGAAGACTTTGAATTTGGCGAGTCGCTTGCGAGACGACGAAGCTCTAAGGCGTCTTCGTGGAGCTTTGTGGTGATAAGAGTGCCCATGGTGGTGGAGTTCATCGCATTGTGAGAATCAGGGTATAGATGTTGTGGTACCTGTCAGAGTCATAAGTTTCCGGTGTTATGGTTTCTTGACAAAGGCCTTTTGGTCTGGATCGGATGTATCAACAGAGGAGAGTAGAAACGCACCAGGCCGTATTTCTCCACGAGATTCGCAACCATATCCCACTGGCCCCCATCTCCCACAGGCGATGCCATCAACGCCTGCACCAATCTCCCATCCAACTCTTCATCAACGGTATCTAGAATCTGCTCCAAGAAGTAATTTGCCTTCTCCAATTTATCCCAAAAGAACAAATAGCTTTGGCTCAACTCAAAGTCTTTCAGGTTGTACCTCCGCATGATCGCCACGCGGAAGACATTGGTAGCAGCAAAGAGCCAGCAACGACCGCTGCTGCGCTGATTTGTGATTGGAGAGCCTTCTAGTGAGATTTTGATGTTGTAGGATTGAGTGTCGGCAATTTGAGCAGAGCGTTGGGTAAGCACTTGCTTTGGATCAGTTCCCGAGAGGGCGGAGAGGGCTAGGCGATTCTTTGGTAATTCGCAAATTAGTGATGGTCTATGTTTGAAGACATTGGGAAGATGGTGGTGATGCATGGGTGGAAGCCAGTGAACATGCCGAATAGGTTGGTGTGATGGGTCAAGTGCTTGGTAATGGTACAATAGACCCAGTCTCATACCTTGGGATCCTCCATCAATTCCTTCTCCCATTGTTCCGTACTGGCGATGCTTATGGTCTCTGAGTACGACTCAGAACCCTCGCTCCCACTTGTTGAAGGTGGTGTTTGCATGTTGTCGCCGTCGACGTAGACGTAGTCCTTTTCTGATGTCTTCTTGCCGTAGTCCTTAGCCAACGCTGTCAGATCAAGTTTTGCTATGAGTTGCTCGATCGTGTCTGGCATGTCCGTTGACGAGGAGACGTTGCTTCCCATGGACACGATAGTGCGGGGAGGGGCGAAGGATTTAAACTTAGACTTCGACTGTCACTGAGGCGACACGAGCAATGGTTAGGAATCGACCGAATCGACCGGGGAGCAGCAATGATGACATTACTACTTTAGTAGATCCACACCTAGCAGCAGAAATTGGTACTTAAAGTACGTTGGATGCAACATCTTGACCACAAGACCAAAAGCAGAAGGTCCCGCCGAGGATGTATGACGTAGTCCCTTTATCAGGGGAACGGATAGGTGTACACCCCCTTTTGATGCATGTACACCCCCCCAAATACGGTTAGCCTCCGCGGCTGCGCGACTAATAGTCAGCCTTACCAACGCGCAAATCCATCCACCAAAAAAGTCGCCCCGGGCGCAATCCTATCAACAACCAACGAACCAACCGACGACTACCCCAAAGGCCAATAGGAACGTCGCTCTAGACCAGCTACAGCGTGTAGGGGTATAGCAAGTGGGCAATATGAACATGGGCTACGACCCTGATGCTTAGTGATATTGCGACGACTAACCCGGATCGGGGATAGCGCTGAAAAAAGTTTCAAACTCTAGACATTTTCGATTATTGCTCAGGGCTTTAGTACTCTTCAACCACACCACTTCTTCTCTTTAAGATTACATGTACTTTAAGATATAGCCTTATACTCGTACCGACGCTAGTCTGTGGCCTTACAGCTATCGTGCTAACCTCGTCGTCGCCACCTGAGTAACTGGGCGAATTATCAAAAAAGTGTTAGCGCCTTGGCATGCGACATGATTGAGATCATCAGAGCAATTTAAGACCTCCGTAAGACTCGATTATTTGACTAATAAGACCGAACTGCTGATATGGTGGGGTTGACTTAGTGGAGTAGACTTGCGGCGGTTGTGCGCATAGATAGTCGCGCAACCGCGGGAACTAACCGTATTTAGGGGGGTGTACATGTATAAAAATAGGGGGTGTACATGCATCAAAAGGGGGTGTACACTTATCCGTTCCCTTTATCAGCAGCGGGATGATTCGACTTTCCCGATTAGGATTATGTATTCAGCGGGGTCTAGGCCTAGAGGCCGATCTGTTTACTTCCACGTGAATAGCGAGAAAGTGAAGAAGAAGAATAGTACGAGCAAGCCTAATAGCAAATGCGCTAACAGACACTCTGGGACAGATTGACTCCATATGTGTATTCGAGTCTTCCAGCAGTAATATGTCCCATCGGCATACGTAAGACCGGGTCTCAGCACATCCTGGTCTGGTGCCGATATAATTCAGTCTACATTCCTACACAGATCGGCATTGCTAGCAGTCTTGGACGACGCTTCGACGCCCTGAATGAGTCCAACGAATAGATCACCGGCTGTTGGCTGTCAAGGCTATGGAGTGTAGCATTGAGAGTTAAATGAATGTATTGGCTGATAAATATGTTCAAGAAAGTAATCTTACGCCCCAGGCCCATGCACGGAGGGGCATCATTCACCTCCATCATTACCTCATGTCTCACGCTGTACCCAGGTGAAGCCTTATCCGGGCGTTGACCCTCAACTTCCTTGTATTCTGGTATTCCATAACCACTGACGAGTACCTGACTCTGTGCTCGACCAGCAAGCTTCACACCTGATGATCTCGCCTGTCGTGGAAAATCTGAGACCCAGCATTCACTCAGCGAGTAGATGTTCGCCTTGCCTGGACCTAAAGTGTGCCTTGTTTCCAACATGCTGCAAGGATCTTCACAGTGTTCACACTGGCCCAAATTCGCTCTGCCATAACGGCGATTTAGGAACGCCCGGAAGAGCTTTGTTCCTTCTGCCCCGAGGATACTGCCCATATTTTGATCTCAATTTGGTCGCGTATGGTGGCGTACTTCTCTCCTTCTCCGGAGCTACGCTCGGATAGATGTTCACCACCTGTGCATTACCGAATGTCCAATTGGAGGATGATATCTCAGAGGATGCAATAGTGAAGTTAGAGCGATTGGACATGACTGACACACCTCGTTTCAGAGACTTGGGTTCGTCTGGTGACGTTGTTCCAGAGTCAAAGAAAGATATGTGCCCAAAGTCGGGGGTCTCGAGATGGGGCGGCGTATTCCGTAGCCTTTCTGGACTTGTCCTGTCAGAGTGGGGCGGAGACGCATCGTAATGAGGAAGCTTGACGGTCGAGGATGGTGGGGCGCGGACGTAGGGAATAATCGGGGAGATTGGAGAAACCTGCCCAGAAGTAATGGATGAGCTTGCCGAGTCGGTCATTGATAGGAAAGATACACGATTATAGTCGACTTGCGTCGGTGGCGCAAATCTGACACGTGGACTGTAGCTGACACCGGAGAAAAGGGGCGGAGGTCTCTGAATAGAATCAGAGACGACCCTTGAGCTTACAGTTGGAGATTCCAACAACTGATCTGAAGGACGGCCTCCGCTCATCCTTCTACTCTCCGAATGGTGATTCGAATTTCTCCGCAACGGAGGGCTAGCTGGTAGCCCCTGTTCTTGTCCACCTGGGACTGATGGGCCTCGATAGGCCTTTTGGAGCGAAGAAGCGACGTCTTGTTCCCTGGACGCTGAAGACCTTCGAGGCTGAGGTTCTGGGACCCTAGGACCTGATGTTCGTTGGGGCGGAAGATCAGATGATTTAGTAGCTGACGGCCTGCGAGATTCAATGTTGACCAGGGCCGGCCGCGGTAGTGTCAAGGCGCCCTCTCGCTCCGCCATGAGATTTGCTGGGGTCGAAAACGCACGCGGTGAATTGGTCCTCTCTTTTAGACGATTAGGCTCGCTTACAGCTCTTCGTGGCCTGTCGAGATCGTGCTTTCGGCTTTGTGCTTCAAGGTCCATGAGTATGGGTGGGTGTCCATGATCTTGGGCTGATATCAACGGACGATGCTTGGGGGTCCTCGGTTCAGCCTTGCATGAAACGGTATAAGTTGGAGCTGTAAAGATCGGTAATGGGGTAGTTAGATCCAATGAGTAAGGGTCACGTGTGCTGGCAGTGTCTTGTTTTTGAGAAGTCGGTACAGCTCTTCCACTTTGTAGCGTGAGCTTTCGAGTAGGCTTGTAATGGGGCTCACTGCTACTGCTCCGTCGCTTCTTACGTCGTTCTCGAGCTCGAAGGAATTGCCAGGTGAAAAGGACTAGGGTAAGTAAGATAAAGAATCCGAGAAGTGAGACGATAATGATAATAGGAAGCAGTTCCATAATCTTGAGAGTGAACAGAAGTGAGTAGACGAAGACTTGTGGTAGAGGATGACTTGTGATATTGGGAAGCCCTCGGTTGCCACTAGGACAAAAGCTCTCTGAGCTACAACCATTGGCAATGGGTCACCACTCTGAGAGCGGAGTATAAGCGAAGAAGTGAAAGGTTGTTTCTTAGGTTGTTTCAAGATGGACTCTGGCCTTTCGTAGAAGCAGGTGTGTGTGTAGGAGTTGAGTAATAGCTTTCGGTCATGATGGAGTGGGCATGCAGAAGTAGCTTGCAATACTGGGTCGAATCAATAGGCAAAGAGCGCTTAAAGAAGAAGTGTGGGTGTATGGCCAAGAAGAGAATGATGACATGAATGAGAACTAAACATCCCACCGATGATTGAGCTTAATGCACCTCGCCCTAGCAAAGAACTAGAACGTAGCATCGACCCATAAGTCTTATATGGAAGGTCCTCGCAAGCAAAGCCAGAACCCGTAGGCGGCTTTACGCATATGCATGCTCAGAGACAAATCATGGATGATGCGAGTCGAATGATTCCCAAATAGCAACATTGGGTTAGTTGGCGATCTGCCAGGTCTTACTCGCCGGGGAATGATGCCATCAGGATTCACGGCAGCAAACTGAGTGGTGGGTCGCAAGTCGGTCCCAGCTTAAGCGTTAAGGCACATCAAGCGCTTGACAAGGTGTAAAGAAAGACGCGGCTCTAGGGTCAATGCTGGGATGCTGGGGTCAGTGCGACCCATGGACATTTGATGATTTGCGGGCAGGAATAGATTTGTTCAAGCGTAGGCAATGGGTATAGGCAGTCCCACACCAACGCGTACAGGGGCGACCCACAAGCTTCCGTCTTTAGTAAGGAGAAGTGAAGCTGTTCATCATAGGTCCTTAATCGCGCATCTTTCCAGCCTGACGTGCAGGATCTTGGCCACGGTGGTATGCAGGGCGAGAAGTCAGCTGGCGATGGGCACCAAATGTCTCCGAAAGGCCTTAACCCTGGCTCTGGACTGTCGAAGAGATAGTAATGATAACAGTCAGCGTCCTGTTCGGAGACTTTCCTCCTCTGTAGTCGCGGCGTCTGTGGCGGATGTATGGTCGCATAGTGTGAGAGTTGTGCGCATTAGAACGTGCATAAGGCGGCCTGGTCGATGAGCCTTTCAGCAGCCTCTGATATGACCGCTTGAGTGTAGTAAAGCCTTCCTGGGCATTTCGCGGTCTCGTCACCACACTTGGGATCCTTGGATGAATCGCATACAAACTTCTACCGAAATCTTATCAGCGGGTTCCATATGCAGCCATCGCGAGTCGCAACCAGCATCCCATCTATTATTGTCCTTCCCCATTAAGTTGTAAAGGCTGACCAAGCTGGAGGCTATCCTGCGGACTCCTGCACGTCAACATAGATCATGAAACATGTTCCGTGTCATTGTACAAGTGCGACCAAAAGGGAACTGCTTCCCATTGGCAGAAGAATCTTCAAATTACAGCCATCGGAGCCGGCTAGAGCCAGACGCGATATCTGGCGACGGTCTTGTTCAATGGGACCGAGGGTATATTGCTCGCTAGGGAGTTGATCGTAAGCATAGGGATCCAGAAGCGTATCAGTCGAGGGTCGTCTGGCCTATTACTAGACTCCGTCTGGCCGTATCATCTAATGATAAACTTGGCACCCTGCTTGACCAAATCATATGTAAATGAAAGAGAGGAAATCACAGTAAAGTACTAGCTGATACTCATCTCGGTAGGAAAGGTGGGCTCCTTGGGATGCCTCGCATGGCTGATAGGAAACAAGCTCCCAATCAGACTATCGAGTAAGACGTTTATGCATGGCGTTCGTTTGGCCAAGGCGTTTGAGGACCTCTAGTGTGCTCAGGGCTGCACTGCTGCTTCTTCTGGTCCGCGTGAAAAAGGCAGAACACGGCGGAGAAGACAGGAAGATCTGTTGGGTGTTGCAAGCAATTTGGCATGCAAGTTTGGGAAACTCCGAAAAGAACATCATACAGAGCTGCTACCACCCAGGTCTTTTTGATATAATTCTTTCATGAAGGCATTGGTCAAGCGTGTAAATTATCGTGTAGACCGTGTAGACTCTTCTGAGCTTTGTTCATATACTCCATGGCCCTTTGATATTTCAAGATGATGACACTGGAAGAGCTCCTTCAAAAGACCCACGCACCTGTTCGGGAATTTTCCAAAATCGCAGGGTCGAACAGGCAAGACAGGGAGACAGGCTCGAAAGGGTGCCACGTGCCAAGGAATCCAATCTAACTTGAGCTAGATTGATAAGTCCGGATTAAGTCCACAGCGGCCCGGCAAGAATGGGTGGGTCCATGAGTCCCATTTGATTACTTTCCATATGTTGAAATGTTTGGCGAAGAACCTTTTCCCATCCATGTTGGAGTGTCTCTCGTCGGTATCAGAAAGCCACAATAGAATTCTGCGCCTACTGTTGTGAGGCCCTAGCGAGCGGAAAAGGCATGGGCAGACCACCGGCCATTGTATTTGTCGCAAGGTATCACAGCATGAATCATCTTGAATGACACCCTCAATGCTAAGCCTCCGACACAGGCATGGGGCAAGGCTCGACGCCGCAGACACACAATGGCACCTCACTTCTCCGACACCGTACGACCCTCCCTTGACATACGGCGGATGGAGGCAATCTCAGGCTTTGGGCGCTAGGATTGCGAGCATTATACACGCCCGAGAAGCTGCAGCGGGCTCGCAAACGTCGAACGGTATAAGAGGTGGGTCTGAACCGGGTGGAGAAAGTGAAGGGGACGAAGGCCGCAATCTGCACCACTCATATCGAGGCAAAAGACGAAGACATAAAGTTGTCATACACAGTTCTCCGTTTCTTAGATGCATACAGACCTCTGTCGCCATCAGTGCGGGTATGGCGCAGTACCAAGGGACTATCACGACTACTAAGCATCCTTCCCCCTCGAAGCACACACTGCATTCTGGCCCATCCCACCTTCGAGCCTTGGACCATGGATTATCACCACACTTGTCGGCAATACCCGAACCCGAAGCCACTGGCTCATCGGGGCGAACTTACAGACAGCCTAACAACGCCCCCCAAGCTCGAACGCTATTGAGGGTGGACGCTTTCCTCGGTGAATGGTTATCTCCAGAATACTTCGATAGGATAACACCCCCTCCTGAATCCAAATTGATGGTTGCAGGTGCTAAAGCCGATCTACTCCGTCGCAGTGAGCTGGTCGATACAGCAAATGCATCTAACAAGAGTACATCCAGCCAAGGTAATTTTCCAGGAGGTTGGGGTAGCACTGCTTCGACCAGTAGCAAGGTACAAGTGGCCGACGACGCAACACCACTGAATGATCTGTCCAGCTTGAGTCAAAGTTTGCCGAGATTAGGTCGAGCCAACAGCCACCATGTCGGAACTCCAATGCAGCGATCGAGTGCCAATGTCAGCAGCAAAGTAGAAAGGAGTCCAAATCGGGAGCCAGTCAACTATGTGCCGCCAACACCGTCATATGCCATTTCGCCTTCTCAACCTATACCTCAAGGTTATGTCGCTCACGCACGCGACGCATGCGTGAAGGTTGATTATCAATGGGACAGCTTGCGGCCACCGCTAGACTGGGGAAATGGCGGCGCCTATGGTGAGGAGTGGAGCGCCATGCACAAACGCTTTCGACGAGGATTGCATGAGACGATGTCCTGGTATCGAAACCACGACCCGGTTGCTCTAGTGAGGACTCTAAGTCAAGGCCTACCAGAGCCGCACGAACCGGACGATCGAGATGATGACGAGAGAGACACAGTGTTGGTCTTGGTGACGCACGGTGCGGGGTGCAATGCAATGATAGGCGCCTTGACAAACCAACCTGTGTTGCTAGACGTGGGCATGGCGTCCCTGACTATGGCAGTACGGAAGACCATAGATTATAAAAGAGTCGCCTCACCTTCCTTCAGTCCCCAGACATCTCCATCCCGTCGGCGACGGTCCGTCATCGATTTTGGTATCTCAGATGACTACGAAGTCAAGATCACAGCGTCAACGGACCATCTGCGAGCCGGCTCTCAATTTTTACCTGGAAACCGACTACAACGTACTTCAACTCTACCGGTAAGAGAGAAGTCGCCGTATAGATACGAGAGGCCTCATTTTGTCGAATCTCACCACAGAAGATCCCCAGTCTTCGATGATAGCGATCATCATTCGGAATCAGACAGCGCAACTCCAACCAAGAACGAAACTTTCGAAAAACTCAGCTCAAGTTCCAACAATGCCGTCCAGTCGTCCGGTGGAGGCGGGCTCTGGAGCAAGCCCGTGAACCCACAACTCGAAAAAGTGGCTGAAACGCACACCAAAACCCCAGCACGCTTTCCAGCAGCACAGATGGATGGCACTTCAGAAGCCCGGCCCAACAGCTCCCAAGAACGGCAGAACGGTTTGTCAGCAAATAATAAAAGCATCGAAAGTAAACGTGCAAGCAGTGCCTCGGAGAATAGCAGTCAGGGTCGAACAATCACCCCAAGTGGTCTTTGGGGTACGCCGCCACAGGCACTCGCAACGGAGCGCGATCCAGGCTCCAAGCGGCGGTGGACGCTGTCTCAGGCACCGTGATCGGTGATTTACCTTTCCGGAACCGAGCTCCAAGACCTCACTGCGGATTAGCGCTGCTATTGTATACTCTTCTTTACGAAGTCATGTCAGCGAAGGCGTTAAACCACGGCCGGACTCTTCTCTCATCGCAAGACAAATCAGAGAAGTAGCTAGCTCCCCAGGAGCGTGGCATCCTGTTGGATCTCTCTTCAATAGTTGTATACCCCTTCTCGCTCCTTTGTTTGCACCATCGGTCTGTATGGATGGCTCGAAGAGATGTAATTCGAATTGTTTGGCTGGCGCTGGTCGAGGGAGCCTCTGTCCGAGTAGAATAGAACCGAGAAATTGTCTCAGATAGGTCATCGTCGAGACTCCAACCAGCTTGCTCCACCCCATATCAGTGCACATCCCAATAAAGTCGCCCCTCCGAGAAGCCGTCGCCTCCATCCCTCTCCCACCTCTACTTTCGCTGCACCTTCCAACCTCGGCGTCGGAGATTTCCTCTCTTGTAGAAGCATCTTCTCAGCAGGCGCCTCGCTCTTCCTCGTATCTGTCGCATTGTTTCGCACTCGAGCTCTGTCAACAATCTCCTTCAACCTCCTCATATCCTCTTGCCATTCACTCTCATTACCCCCAACCCCACCCTCAACCTCCACCCCTTGCACATTCCCAAAGAAATCCATTACCAATCTCTCCCTTCCCACCTGTTCGGTGCCTGGGAAAAGATCCCATCTAACGCCCGGTCGTGAGTGGATTTTGCTTTCGTCGTAGCTATCGAACAGGTTTCCGAGCGTCAACTTCGATGTTGGGGAAGTGACTTGGGACTCTAGATAGTCGAGAACGTAATAAGTCCATCGATCGATTACAGCGACGCCGACATCATTATCGGCATGGTGAGAATAGGAGGACTGGTCGATTTCGGAGGAGCCGGTGGCGATGATGTTGGGGGAGTAGAAGTGCTTGTAAAGGGTGTTGGCCTGGCATGTATCTATCATGAAGAGCATCTCGTTATACCTATCCAAGAATTTCTAATCAGTGTCGAGGACCAGACAATGCCGGATACCAATGGAAGAGAACTTGTGCATACCTCTTCTTCTCCCACATCTGCTCAAATGCATCCGCCAAATCCCAGCTTCCAATCTCCTCACTATCCTGGAATTTCAGAAACTCATTTCCCCCATGTCCCGTCATATAAACCAAGACGTTACTCCCACTATCACTACCCAACCTCTTACTCCTCGCAACATCAGGATCCAACCGATCCGTCAGCAACCGTATGAAATTCTCCACCGTAACCTCGTAACCCCTATAATCTACTTCAATATTATCACCATAAAGATCCAACGCGCGATCGGCATTATTGTAGACGGTGCCAGGGAAGGCATTGCGCGGATTGCAGGCCATGTCGTCGGGTAGCATGAGGATGATTTGCGAGTCTGGGATGCCCAGGCGTTTTACTGTGCGGTAGAGGGAGAGGACATTGGCGAGATGGCGATAGTTGAACCAGAAACGAGAGGTGGAGACTAGGACGGCCCAGTTCGAGGTGTGGGTTGCGGGCGTAGGTAGGGGGTTGAGGGTGAGGAGGGAGAGGAGAGTCAGGGGGAGGTGAGTAAGAAGCTTCATTGCGACGTGAGATGGGTTGATGATTCGGTGGGTTGCAGGATCTCAGAAGAGGGTTCAGAGGTTGAGGGTCTATCCCACTTATAACTTAGCCAGTCCGGCGGCTTAGCACGGGCACCACCTCTCCGAGCTTCATTACTTTACGAGGGCTAGTCCCCTATCCCTTTCCTTGTGTACGGGAGGTACACGCTAAGCTTTAGCGTATCTAAGGACATCTTGATGTTCCAATTCGTCCATTCCATGATCTACAGATGACTGAGAGTTCTGCCAAGAGGTGAGCAGATCAATCAGATAAGGTAGATAAGATCACTTCGGATACGCTAACTCTTAGCGCGTACCACCCGCTCATAGGGAAAGGGATAAGTACTTGAGAAAAGTCGAGACTACAACACCTAGGCACCTTCTGATTTCCGCGCGACTATACCCCTCAAAGCCTGACCTTGACCTCTTCCATAGTTCCTGCAAGCGCTTATTAGATCTTCCTGATTTCCCTACTATATTGAGGTCTTCGAAATGGCGAAGAAGCAAGCGGGGGAGAATAGCAAGAAGGCCGCAGGCAACGCAAAGGCATAGTCCTAAAAAATCCTTGTCCACACTTATGTGATTGCTGACTATGTGATCAGAAGGCGGAGGTAGCCAACCAGAAAGCCGCAGCCGAAAATGCAAAGAAAGCTGTTGCAGAAGACCAAGAATGGGGCAAAGGCGCCAAGTCAAATGCTAAAAAGTTCGCCCATTGTACTGCTCTGAAACATTACTAGCTGACACTTTTGAAGAGAGGAGGCCGAAGCAAAGAAGCAAGAGGCAGCCCGAAAGAAAGCTGAAAAAGACGCTCTCCTTGCCGAAGAAGAAAAGGACGCTCGTGCAACCCCGAAGAACTCGAAAACCGCTGTGAAGAAGACCAAAGGTCTCGATCTCTCTCAGCTAGATGCAGATGTTGGGCCTAGCAGCTCGAAAGGCAAACCTTCCCTCAACGCCACAGGCATCGATAACGCTTTGGATGCCCTCTCCCTCACCAGCAACAACCCCTCGGAAAAGATTGACCGACATCCCGAACGACGTTTCAAAGCTGCATATGCCGCCTACGAGGCGAGACGAATGCCAGAAGTCGAAGAGGAGAACAAGGGGCTAAGGAAGCAGCAGAGGGTGGATCTGATAAGAAAGGAATTTGAAAGAAGTCCCGAGAACCCCTTCAACCAGGTTAATGCGAGGTTTGATACCACAAGGGAAGAGATCAAGGAGATGAAAGAACAGGAGAGGGAGAAAGTGGAGACGAGGCTGGCCGAGAGGTGAATGAGCCAGGTTGATTGCAAAACGAATAGCTTGGTATGCCGTCGGGCCACGACAGATGAGTAATGAGAACGACCGGGTATGAATGCATGACGGGCGGCTAGTAATGTCCTGACGAAGGTACAGGTACTGGCAAAGCTTGTTCATGGGGCAGGAGGCATTAGATTCGACGCTCTGAATTTCGAATTTGGCTTGTTCGAACCACCAGTGATGGGTTCCTACCCTGCCGCCAGTTTTGGGCCTTACTAGACCGAAATTCGTCTGTCAGTGCGGGATGTTTACCTCACAGAATCGACAGTCCACAGATAGTGAATGTCTCACGTGGCGTTTCCTTCTGCTCCCTGGATTCAATGCTGCTGTCATCAGATCAGTTATAATTGAAGATTCTCTTCTGTCGATTACTAGGAAATTTTCACTGCTGCTCTGAAATGATTACGACCATCCCAGTGTCCCATCCAACTCTTTCCTTTTCAAGAAGCGAGTCTGCCGAGTTCACACCCAACATCCACTGCTACCACCAAACGTTCTCTCTCTCACAATGGTTCCTTTATCATCCCTGAACAAAAAACTCTCTCCCTCCATCATACTGAATTCATACCTCGTGGTCCCTACGACTATCGTGTCCGGCCACCTCTTCCTTAGGAACATCGGTCTCAATGTCGTAAGCACTAACGCACTACTAATTCCCTTCTCCTTCCTATTAAAGACGCTCTTCCGTTCTCGATCCTCATGTCTCTGCTCCACAGCCTCTCCACTGCAAGGTCTGATACCTGGGCCATTGCGATAAACAGCCATGAACTGGTTTACGGAGCCATGCTCGCTGAAGGTCAGCTCTGTTGGGTGCAACCAGCCATGTTGCTGGTTGGGAGGGGAAGTGGTGTCAAGAGGGATACAGCAGATGTCAGGGTAGCCGCCAGAAGTACAGATTTGTGTGGTCGTAGGAGTGGAGGAGGGATTCGAAAAGGTAATTACTATCGCGGTGGCGGAGCTGAGGTGAGTGAGTAGGCTAATCAGATGGATATGAGAGAGTGAGGAAAGTGCACTGATGTAATACATGACAGTTAATCGAGAAGGCTAGGGGGAATGGTGAATGGAGATATCATAGAAAGCATTTTCCAATCTGAATGACGTGGGCCACATTTCCGAGGACCCCCAGATTTCAATTGCCCGTTTTGCGGAAATATGGATCTTGGAGAGCATGCCAGACCTTGGTCGGAAGAGGGGACGCGCTGGCCCATGAAACGGTACAAGAAGCACTCCTTCGGATAGAGAGCCGATTGAGAGCCACAGCACGATCAAACATGCTCTTGAGCCGCATTGGAGAAAGGACCACCAACTAAGAGCAAATTTCGGAAATAGTCACGTCTTTTGCAAACGTCCTGTATACGCCCTCGCTCACTCATCATGTACAGACGAATCAGCAAATGCTCGCTAGCAAAACACCAGCCCCAATGCAAAATGCAAACCCCCTTTTCATCAAAGCAGTCATTCACTAATCACAGAAATGGGCCGTTTAACCAACCACAGCTTTCATGCTCAGACTTTCCAAAAAGCCACTCAGATCCTCCTTCTTGACCTCGACGACACAATGCTCGAAGCTATCGATCCGGACCCTAGCGTTCGTTTCATCCACGACTTCTTGGAACGCATTACCGAATCGATTCCGTCCCATGCCCTTTCCGTCATCGTCGTCGTCATCATCATCACTATCATCATCTTCGTCTTCCTCTTCGCTTTCCTCTTCATCCTCGCCGTCTTCCTCTTCCCTTTCCTCCCGTTCTTTCCGCTTCTTCTCTTTCTCCGCTTGCTTGGCTTTTCGCGCCAGAGCTTTCTCCTGAAGCTTCAGTTTCCGTTCGGCCCTTTTTTCAAAGTCAATGACACCGCCTCCTCCGCCCGTGCCGACAACGACATAGACGCCTCTCGCCTCGTTAAGGCCAGCCATCACCAAGGGCGTGCCTCTGCCGCTTTTCCCGATCTTGCCTCGCTGTTCTCGCTCTTGCTCGGCGATGGCTTCGCCAACCCACAGGGCTAGTTTGGTGAGTGCTGCTGGATGAGTGAAGAGGGCGACATCGGGCCCTTCCTTAACGACCGCCATTCGGAAGGCACGTAGATGTCGTATCTGACGCTTGTCGATTAGAGAGGTGCCTGTGCGAAGGATGGCCTTGTGCAGATGCTGTGCTGTTGGTAGGGCGTGCTTGAGCGCTTCGATACTATCAGATATAGTCAGCACTTATCATCAAGACCTCATAGGATGAATTTACTTTTCGAGTGCATCATACGCCTCCCAGAACCGTCGTACCCACTCCTCGCCTTCCACTTTGCCATCTTCGTCGACCAGCTCTTTGTGCTCATTTCTTCCTCGATCCCAGGTCTTATTCGGTTCCCCTAACGTCACACCTGATTTCCCTACTTCCAGGATCGCCCCAACAATGACTCCTACATCTACGGCACTTAAGCAAGCCTTCCATCCCCAACTTCTCACGAAGCCCCAGCCTTCCTTGCCTCGGCCATTTCCGGCCGCAGGTGGCACAAGACCATCGAGGCCATACATCGGAGCATAAGTCAACAAGTTTTTCCGTAAGCCACGCTTGAGATTCATATCCATATGCGTATAATTCTGTTTGCACTGGGTAAGACTGACTCCCATTTTGGCAAGTAATTTGTGTAATCGCTTCCGACCCATCTCGCTCCAGAGGTGTAGTCGTGAAGCTAAGTAAGGAGAATGAAGCATGCTATCATACAGAGACCAGTGTCTTATGAGAAGGAAACGGGGTTCGGGAGACAATCGTATTGAAGTATCGGTAGGTGATCGGGCTGTTGTTGGTATTATTCCAGAGGTTTCACCCCGGGCGTTCTCACGAGTAGTATCATTAGGATCGGGAGGGTTGAGTCGCCGCACCTCGTCTCGTAGGACTTGTCGTATCTGTTCTCCACGCTCCCCTCCCCAGCCTGCTGAGCCACCAGAGTCGAGAGCCGTAGATATTCCCACGCCGGTCATGCTCCGTCCGTATAGCTCGAGTGAGCTCACACCTACGATCGCGTGCCATAGCAAGTCATTGTCTTCTCGGCCAAGGTCTTCGGCCAGGGAGTAGACAATCGATGAAATCGGTTCAGAGTATGATCCGCCTAATGCGTAATATTTCTCTAAGATCTTTGTGTATTTCCGACGTTTACGACGGAGCCTGCGCCGCAGTATCCGGATAGAAGGTCGCTCGTCCGCTAGAGATGACATAGGTCGCGCTGTAGGTGAGGGTGGCGTTGAATCGTCTGACAACCCCGTACCGTTGCCCAAGCTTCTCCGGTGATCCCCACTCGGTGACGGATTTATCGAGCCACTCTATTATTTCATTAGCTATCTGTTCGGAAGGAGAACTTTGGTTGACTAACGGAGTCGGTCCTCCGTCTTCGACGACGCCTATCTTCTTCGTCTTGATTCCCTTCATCTTCCTCCTCTCGGTCGGACCATGATTTCCGCTTCTTGGAGACGACTCCACCCTCAATTGATTCCGCACCATCGCTTTCGTCGCTGGATTCACCAGATTGGCTGCCATACTCATCTAGCTCCGGCATTTTATAGAGCTCGCAGTACGCTTCGCGTTCATCCGTCAGGTCTTGTTCTATATCACCATCATCGTAGACTATTACACCTCCTTGACCAGGTCTGAAGGTCGCCTGTATCTGTCCATTGACAACCTCCGGACCTCCTGCTCTTACTTCTTTGATCGCCTCAACAGGATCACCGCCAAAAACGTTACCCAAGTTCCAGGGTCGTCGAGCATCAATGAGCCATACCGCAATACCTCCTGAAGGATCGACACCTTCTTCATCCGCATCCAGGCCTAGAACAGTAGAGACATCAACCAATCCTCCTACACCTAGACACACCACCACCCCACCATTTCCGCCGTTCTGTTTTCGCATTGGGTGCACCATGCTCTGGCCAGCTTGCTCGAGATCGCCATACCCAGATATTGGCTGGATCTTGTGTGCGATATAATCCCGTTTGAGGAGCGCTGTGAGAATGCGGCATGCGCAGAGTGCGTCAGGTTCCAATGCAACAAAGACGAGGACAGGCGGCGACAGAGGGTGGTGCGTTCGTACGAGGTGTTGGTAGAGGTGAGAGATCAAACTGCGTGGGAGATACATCACAGAATGCTATCTTAAACGAGGAGCTTTTCCTTATGCATGCGTGAAGAGGGTTGCGCAAAAGCGAGACAGGGGGAAAATCTGTGCGCACCACTTTTCGCAATTCGGACTGAAACCTTACGGGTATTGACGAGCATCATGTAATGCACTCCAATCTTTACAGACGAAATCGAAAGATTGAGATCGAAACTAAACGCTGGTTGGACCGAGGACCTTCAAACGCGCTCCAACTTGAGAGGTCGTGACGATAGGGACACGCCCTACTAGCCTTATCAATCATAGAAGGACCTTGACTGGAATACGTGCCTTAGCTCGCTTAGGTAGGTAAACAATATTTTAACAACGAGCAAAAAATAAGAGAAAGTCATTGTATCGTCATTCAATATCTCGCTTGGAGCATGTAACTGTGTCATTTGAAGAAACTTGTTCCAGACAAAGTACAGCTTACTTATCAACAATCTTCTACGATCTAACATCTTACACCTTCTCTGCGATGGCAGCGTTCTCCGATCTACCGAATGAGATAATCTTATTAATCTGGCGGTGCGCTGATCTCAAGGATGTATACAACTTCTCGACGACGTCCAAGCAAACATATACCCTTGTCCAACACTTGCTGCCTGAACATCCTGATTTTCAGCGCCGTCTTTCTACCATCAGCAATGAAGACCGATTTGGAATTATCGAGTCACGCTACTTCGGACGGGTCCTCAAGGAAATCCTAATGAATCCCGAGGCATCTCGCCATCCTGAAACGCTCAAGTTCCATGGGTGGGACTTTCGATGGGATGATGCTGATTTCAGCCCGGACTCAATACCAACAGAAGCTGATATAGATCTATTTGAGAACGCTATCAGGCAGTCTAGTCTTATCGACAAAGGCGAAATGAATGATTGGGTCCTGGAAATTCGTAAAGGGAACGAGGAGCCCCTCATTGCACTTCTCATGACCCTTCTCCCAAACCTTGCTTCCATAGTGCATAAAGGTTGGTCGCCTCACGCGGTCCACATAGATGAAGTTTTGGGCAACATCGCTCGAGCAGAATCTCCAAAATCTTTGAAGCGTCTCCGTTGTGTGGCGGTCGGCTTTGACGAGGACCTTGAAAATCCTGACTGTATACACTTGGATGCAATCAGGTGCTATTCTGAGATACCCTCTGTCGAAACACTCTACGGTCACCACGTCGAGTGCGATGAAGAGGACTTGCTTGTAACACATCCTCCCCTACCTTTGCAATCCAATATCACGCGTCTTGCTCTCACCGATTGTGCAATTCACGCTAAACCGCTATCCGATTTCCTTCTTACCATGGACGGTCTCTGTCATTTCACCTACACTCCTAAACACCGGGGCAGTGGAGATAGCTCTTTCGAGCCCTTCTGGATTTGCACTGCTTTTTAATGCTATTAACGGTGGACCCTTAAATCTCTGACATTATTGGCATGTGACCATTCTAAATCTTTCATGGGAAGCTTAGATCTCTTTCCTTACCTAGAAGACCTCGAGACGGATCTTGTGCTGTTGCTCGGAAATCTGTCGGGGACTAGCCATGGACTCTGCACGGTACTGCCGGAGACCATCAGAGATGTGAAGCTTCACGTTGCTAGCCCTGAGGACGGACTTCGCAATTGGAAAATCCTAGAAGGTCTGAAAATGGAGCTCGGAAGGTTCCCTGATTTAGCGAGGATCACGATGAAGGGCGACATTTCTATAGGGAAGAAGGAGGAGGAGGAGCAAACGATACAGGCAGGACTAATTAAAGACTTTGGAGCTAAGGGAGTTGCCCTCTCATACGAACATTCATCGAAAGAGTGATTGGGCTTCAGTCTGTCGTGGCACTACACTCGCTACACTGGGCAAGTGCATTAGCATATCAAAGAGACATAGACTCGCCGGTGGAGAGAGTAATCCGTTGACTCCTTCGGGGAAGGGACAAGGCAAGTAGGCATACTTAGTCGCAGTAAGAGACATCAGTCAAGTAGGTCAAATTTGACACTGTGTGATGGATACTATCAGCGTCGCCATGAGGACGGGGTTCTCAGCAGATGATCAGACCGACTGGAGTGTCCGAGACTGGGCAAATGATCTGTACCATTGAGTTACTCTCTTGGTGGAGTAAGAGAGCAGCAATTCGCTCCTGTGTGTATTCTCAGTGCCTTGTTGATATAATTCGACAACCTTGACGATAGTAAATCACATGTCCTGGTCTTGTTTCCAACATAGTGAAACACAGCTTGTAAGAAGTACAGAGGTCTATACTAGTACTCTACCGCGCTTTCATGTCAGCGGCTCGACTGGTCACCCGTATTCTAAGCCTGGCAATGAGGCACTTGCAGCTGTTTAGGGCAGTCTGACATACATTAGCGATCGACAGGCGGCCGGTAGCCCCTAGAAGCCACTGCCAGATGCCTCACGCCTCATTGCCCCGCCATTTCGGCCCCTAAGTTTCACCTTACCATGCATCACCGTCGCCCCGGTCGTGCCATCACGTCGCCCCAACTTCCACCTAAGCCCGAGCAGACTCCATCCTCCCGGCCATTTGGACTTCACGTAGCCTCTTCGGCTGGCTGCTGTCGGGCTGTTCTACCGCTCCTCCCACCATGTTGCAATAACCCATTGCCAGAGCCCTCACAGCCCTCACCTCGGACGCGGGGGGAAAGCCGCACCTTCCAAACGAGGACAAAGAAAAAGGAACTGGAGAAACAGCGAGCGAGAATCACCACAACGGCGTCTCATCTGTTCATCACACAGCCCTCGCCAATTCCCACACGACCGAGGAGGTGCCGGAATAGTGAGCAATGACGGGGGAATAAGCCGTGCACGTCGAGACATTGATCGCATCATTCTACACTCTGAATCGCGTCAGTTACTTCAATCCCTCAATGAGCTTTCCTGATGTGGGCGGAGTGAGAAAATACATCAGAAACATGCCTTCTCCAATCCCAAGACCTCAGGGTCGATTGACGTTCGTCGACCTGCCTTTGGAAACACAGCAGCAGATCATTGGACATGTATGTTCGTCACTCCCCTCTACTTGCTGCTCTAATTGAAGCCCTTGCAGGTGGACCGGAAAGACCTCTTCGTACTCCAGCGCCTCTCCCCCCATTGTTTTTTCCTTGCCAACGCCGAGATATATCGAACCTTGGATCTGAAGCTCACCAACTCTGGCGACGACGACAATGGCATCCCGAGTTCCCACGCGGCAGTCGCCCTCCAGACCATTCTTACAAGCGAGCACGATTACGGCCAGCACATCAAGAGCTTTCGGCTAGGAGTTATTGATGATAATGTAGAGATCCATGGTGCTCTTCCAAACCGATCAGATCCTCTTCTGATGACACGTCTGCTGTGGGACTCCAAATCCGACTCTAGCAAATTTCTTAACACCGCGTTATTGTTGATGACTCGGAAAGCCAGCATAATGGAGAACTTTCAGTAGGTTCCTGGGAATTTCCCGATACCGTTGGGTGCTAAATTTGCTCTAGATGGGATGCACCCATAGAGATGAGTGGAGCAGTCTATCTGGCGTTACACAAGATCAAAAGCCTAAAGCATCTACGCGTCAGGTTGGACGTATCACCGTTGCCGAAGATGGTCATCCGCCACGGACTCCCTCCAAACCACCATTCAGCAACGCACGCACAACATACACAAAGCCTGTCAGCGCCTTCTCAATACGTGCCGCCACCTCCGCCTGGTCTGGGATCAACTTCAACAGGCTCATATCCGGGCCAGGCAGGTGCAAGCACCAACAATATCAAGCGCAAGAAGGTCGGTGGTAATGGAGCTCCCAATTACTGGGCTAATCCCAGGGCTTTCTTTGGCTTCAAGTATCTCAGTACCTTGGCACTAATGGGCATGTCGAATCTCGACTGCCTACAAGAAGTCGCGGAATGTATCAAGGCTTCATCGGCTACGCTCAAATCCCTGACTCTGACGCTTTCGACGGATCTAGCACGGAAAGCACGGAAGCCTGCCCCAGTCAATCCAGAGTTAGACGATCCTTCCGATACAGAGCTCGACGATGACGAGTTTTTGAACGATCCATTGAGCTTTCCACCTGGAAGCTCCTTACAGTCTTCCCCGCCAGCCAACGAAGCCGACATTAGGAAGGAGAAAGTTGCTCAGGAAAGCATACTTGCGAGGGTCTTCGACCTACAAAGCGTAGCAGCAGAGGGAAGAAAAATTGAGAAAAAGCTGTCGTTGTCAGGCTCTCAGCATTTTCCCGAACAGGACAGCGAAGCCATCACCAAGAAGGTCAACACTCTCATGAAAACGCTGATGGATGCTCCAATAGCATCCGACACGGACCCCTCTTCCACGACAACTCGATTAGACCATTTCAAGATGATCCGAGAAGTGGCTGATTTATACATTACCAGTCAAAGTGTACAAAGGAAGTTCCTCAAAGATCAGGCCAAACCTCCCGGCCAGCCTGCTAAGAAACCTGCGTCGTCTTCAAAGCCATTGAATCCCTTGGCATCTGACTTCAAACTATCTGGATCTACCATCCAGTCGCCGGGACTCGGTTCAAGTATCGAAACCGATCTCGCGGCTCTGGCAAATTCATCACTGTTAGGGGCCACCGGCAGTAGCTCTGTACTGAACGGAACTCAAAAACCCCCTGCTCCGATGAGCGCCTGGCCTTCAAGCAGTAGTCCGCCTTATACAAACACCAATGCATTGCCTTCCACCATCCATAACAGCATGGGGTCAACTGAAAAGTCCAAGTCTTTAGCGTCTTCAGTACCAAACACGCAGCACCTCATACAGCAAGCCCAAAAAATAGCACAGTTGAAGGCGCAACAGGCACATGTTCAGGCATATATGTCGCCCTACAGTATTGGGTCCTACGCAAATACCCCGGTCCCGCCTAATGCACTTACCCCTTACCAAGACGGTTCTAATACTAACACCGGGGTTTTTGACGCTACTACGCCTTACAGTCCTTATCAACCAGCTTCTAGCAACGGGCCAGTTCCGACAAGCGGTCTGAATCCTGGAAGTCTCGATGAATTATTCCTTCCACCCAAGAACGGCGCGAGCAACATCACCAAGAAAGCCAAGGCCAAAACTCAGAAAGCAAAAAAAGCCGGCCCTGCGAAAGTCACCGCTGTTGCCGACTCCGGTGAAGAGCCTGAGACTCCAGAAAAAACATCACCTTCGGCGACGCACCCCTTTTTCGTCGCCTGCAAAACGTCCGAGCCTGCAGAAGATGACATGGATATCGACATGGAGCACCCTGATGAGGATCCTGAAGAGATGGGAGAAGATCAGGAGATCCTCCCTGAGGCTGAAGAAGTTGAAGTGCCAACGCCAAGGAAACGCGCCAAATTTGAATTGGCGGAGAGCATATCTCCTCCATTGACCAACAGAGAATCACCCTTGTCACCAAAAGCTGAAGCTACAAGTACATTGGATACTATGAGCTCTGACGAAGCAATGCAATCCTACATTCGTGCCGCCCATGGTCTGCAGCTTGAGTCATTATCTCTGGAATGGGTACCTTTAAAGGCTTCAATCGTAGCTAGAGCGCTCGACTTGAGTGTATTGAAACGACTCACTCTGCTTGAGGTAGGTCAACAAGACGCTTTCTGGACGCTTCTTCTACGACTACAGGGCACTTCTCCGGAAATCTCATTCAAGAGCATCCACACTGACAACGTTTCCCTCCCTTTTATGAAATTTCTTGCAACCTTTGAGGGTCTGGAAGAGCTTTTCATGCATGAGCGAGGCACGAAACAAGTAGAGGAATCCGCAACTGGGCCCCCAATCAGCATCACAGTTATTCGCAAGCTGGCTCTACAAAAGCACGCCAATACAATAAAGCTATTGATGATTCGGAACGAACGCAATGATTCGTGGGATATGGACACGAAGACTCTGCAGTTCCTAGCTGTGAAAGGAACAGAGTTGAGAGAATTAGGTGTTAGTCTGAATATGAAGACCTATGTGAGAAGAATCATCCACCTTAAGTGTTTCCTCTGGCGCTAACGAAATCAGCATGTCCTCATGCAGTACTTCGCAGCATTCAAGAATCTCTACGCCCTGCATTTGATCGCTTTAAGGTCCGGAGACCGCGGAATCTTATTGCAGAACGAAAGTCTTGAATTCGCCGTCGATAGCTTATCTCATTGCCCAAATATGAAGCTCAAGTACATCGCCATTGCGAACTCCGTCGTTGCCCTCGAGTTGAAGCCAGAGTATCTGAATCATCACATGACGATCGCGTTGGAGAGACTAAGAGACAAGAAGGGTAAAGGCAAGGCTCATAATGATTCACTTAGCTCCTTGATGGACTCGATTGAAGATTCTGCTTCGGAAGAAGTGGATGGATTTCTAGCTCAAATGATGGCCGGCAAGAGCAGACTGAAGATTCTACTCGGAGGATTTGGAGATGCGGACGAGGTGAGGATCTTCGCGAGACAGATCAGACTGGGGAAGTTGTAAGCGCGTGCATGACGGTCTTGAGGATATAGCGTTTGATTCGAATATGGGCACATTACTGGGGCTCCATGAAGCGCGAGCAGAAACCATGGCGTTAAGTTCAGCCACTTTGGTCGCTGCTGCTACTACATTATATTGGTTTGCATAGCTTATACCCCTTTCGGCATCATTAGACGGTTACGAATCAAATCGTGTCTATAATACTAATGGTTGCAATCCCTTTTGAGAGAGGTACCTCATGAGGTCTGCCTAGTCTTAAAACCAATCATTTGTGCTACTTTAGACGCTGCCATTTCAACAATTGAAAATTGTGATAAGACTCGTAAATGAAAGTGCTCGATGCACGTGCTGTGTAAGCCCCTATTTGGCCTTCGCTGATGCTTTCCTTGCATACAGAGATATAGACAAGCAGAAAGACACGAAAGCGTGAATCGATAAAATCTTGCTATATCGTGCTTGATCTATCGGTATTCTGTCAGTGTTGCAACACGAGTGGTCTCTTGCTAGACTCACACTGTTATTATGCCATGCAGGATCAGGCAATATGATGCCAGATCGATTTTTTATAAACAGGAAACATCCACTACAGGACCAACCAACTCATCAAAACCCATCCCGCAACACCCGTCCACCCCAACAACAACACCAGAAGTCCCAGCACTGCACCGCTCCCGACCCGTCCCCCAGCTCCTCTATGCTTATCTCCATCGTCAGACACTCCATTCGGATGAGTGCCAAATGCAGCAAATCCGTTCCTTCCATTGGCTGCAGGATGTTGCCCTTTAGATGTTCCGAGGAAAACCCACAACAGCGTGGCGGCTAAGCTACAAAGTATGACGGTGGCGAGAGCGAGATTCAGGCGCAAGGGCGACCAGCTCTCTATGAATTCGAGGGCGAGCTTTTCGTTGTCTGTTTCTGAGGGAATGGTGGAAGGGTTTTCGGGTTGGCGGCGGAGACGGTTTGTCCATTCGTGGCGTTTGCGGCCGAGTTTGGGGGTTTGGAAGAGGGAGAGGAGGGTTGGTTCTGTGGTTGCTTCGTCATTTCCTTCCTCGGGGTGAAGATGAGTTGGCTTTGCTTGTTTTGAGGCGAGCTGGTTGGTGGATTGGTAGGAGAGTAGATTGATGGCGCGGACGGTACGGGCGCTGGTGAGGTGCCGGAATGGGCCTCGGAGGGTGGTGTATTCTTTTCGGATGAGGGTGAAGAGTTTCTCGTCGTCGAAATCGGTTTGGATTGTTGCTTTGGTGGGAGGATGGTTCTTTTCGCTGTCGTCTGTTAAGGAGATTAGTTGCGGATTTGGGAGGACGATGCTTTTTATTTTTGGCGACGCCGCGTTGCTGCTGCTGTGAATCACCAGTGTGAAGATTGATTCTGGCCCGTCACCACGCTGTAGCCCTACCTTGGGGAACGAGACCTTTCTTTTCTGACGTTCTTCGTCGGCGCTGGTCGGATACGGCGTGCTGACAATGCTCTGTCTAAGAAATCGATGGCCGGGTTGGATGTCCAAAGGTGCGGGAGGAAAAGATACGTTCCTCGCTGATTTGGGTTTTGGAGCCGGTGATGGAGTCGATATCGGCGTGAGATACTGCAATGAACGTTCCGACCTCTGAGCATCTGGTGTGAAGGGATTGAGCTCTTTCCAGGAGGCCAGGCCTAGGGAACCGTCTTTCGTAGCTTCCGCAGCCGGGTGCTCGTACATTCTGTGCGCGCTTTCGCTCCTGGAATCGTGACCACCGGAAGCTTCGCCCAATATTGGCGTGGCTTTTTCCTGTGACATATTTGTAGTCTGTTCCTCAACTGGGGGGGTGGATCCCAGCATTTCCTTGAGACCCACTTTGGTGGCAGAACCATGGTGTACCATTACTGGGCTTGTGACGACCGCACATTGAGCATTCACGATATGTGGCTCTTCCCCTCCGTCGCTGGACTCGTCATCGAAGAAGGATTTTGGTGAGATCGCTGCGTGAGATGGTGACCTCTCTTCGAGTTCTGTTGCCGTTCCTCCGTCCGTTTTTTGTCTCCTTTTTCTCCTAGTATCGACAGGCTGTGCTTTGGCCATCTCCGGACTTTTCGCTCTCAGAAACTTTGGCAGAAAATTCATCCTCGGCTCCTTCCTCGCCTGCGGACCTATCACAGTAGCTGACGACGCCGTCTGCTGCAGTGGCTCAGTAACAGCACTGGAAGCCTCAGATGTAGGTATAGCAGAGATTTCGGCAACTTGGTTTTCTGGCGACGGCGAAGGGGCAGGTGAACCCAGGTCCAGACCTATCGTCGTCGCAAGACTGCTACTGGCTGCACTAGAAGCCACTGGTTTCTTGATATCGCCATTCATACCTTCAAGGTTCTCGATGAATACCGACAGTCTTGGTGATTTCACCCCCTTCATCGATGATGATGGTCTTCGGTCGAGGCCTTCTAAAGCGAAACCGAGACTATCGGACACTGCAACAGGCGAGCTTATACTTTTCTCGATACTTCTCTCAAAATTCGTCGACAAGCTTGGCGAGCGGGCAAATTGGGCTGCTGGCGGAGATGGCAATGGCTTCAAGGTCGCATCTTTCCGTGAGTGAACTGGATGCTCCGAGAGTCCTGACACACTACTCAAACGACCAAGGTCCTGACTATCGACCTGCGAGCTTTCTGGTGAGGGAAAGACAAGATGATGATTTGGTCCTAGGATCTCAGTCGCAAGGCTTCGTTGCCGCTCACGAGCAGCTGTATTTACCTTAGGCGTGTAGCTCGAAGTAGAAATGAGGGACAGGGGGCGGTTGTAGTCGTCCAAAATAGAGGTCCTCGATGTGGTTATCGACATAGGACGGTCTCGATAACGATCGTCCCCATCTGCATCTCGGACCGAAGCGGAAGCCATAGTGGAGGAATGGCAGGCGGATAGGCAACGGAGGAGAATGTGGATCGGAGAGACATTTTGCGGTTGCTGGGGTGAACAAAGCGAGGCGGGGACGTTTGTACTTGATGCCCTTGGGCATCCCGATCTTGGATATGAGAGGCTGCTTGCAGAGGAGAGAAGGTGTCATTAGGACGTTCTTCGCACTTTGTGATAAAGCTTCAGGACCGCTCGGTGAAGGTGTACACAAAGGAAGTAAATTGGAAATTTGATAGAGGACGCATTGGGATTAGAGGATAACAAAACATAAGACAAACAATAACGAAGCGAGAAATGCGGGAATTATGTGGTCAATTGAGAAGGTCTTGAATGTCTAACTATTCTCAATTACTCCCTGTACTCTCCGCAGGCTCTTGGGGGGTGATCACCCACAGCCCAACTTTTATCAATGTTCCTGATGGCCCGTGAGACAATAAAGCAAGAAACTTCCCGGTGAAGCCGCTCCTCGTAAACCTCAGCATGCCTGTGACAAAAGATCTGACGAAGCCCCATGAAATTGCGCGCGTATCGCAATCAAAGACCAGGTGCAGGTCGTGTATTCTTAATGTTAGAGCCTGCATAGCATCCGTGGGGTTGGCGTACAGATCCAACCTTTCCAAAACCTTGAGGTAGAAATCTTCCAGCAATACCGAAGCAATCTGCACAGGAATGCCCGAGTCAGCCCAGAGGAACCTCATGAGCCAGTCATTCCCCAGTCCTATGAGGTTCCCTGGAGGTAACTGCGGAGGACCCGGTGGATTCCGAGGTAAAGAGCTGCGAGGGTATGCCTTCACGTGAACGGGGGAGGAGTGCGAACGCTGAGAATAGCTATCTTGACTCCTTCCTTGCCTGGCCGCACCTAAGTCTGCAGGGGAATTGACGGATACTGAGGTCGGGATATTGGCCAGAGTTGCAGGAGTGAGATGATGTCTGGGAAAGGGAAAAGCTTCTGAAGCCGAGGCACTCACGAACAGAAAGATTGAGAGGACTGAAAAGGCAAGAGGCCTGCATATAGACATTTTGTAGCGCCAATAGGGTTCAAGCCATGATGCCGAACGAAGAGATCTATACCACGTTTTCTGCACCATCACAAGGACAGTGACAGGGCAACAAGCAGGAGTAACGGACGAAGTGCAGACAGCAAAGGACCTATTACATCTTTATGTATGCGGAAAGGCTGGATCTCTGCCAGAGACATTGAGACAATTTGGTGATGTTGGGGAGCTTGGACCATGACGCTTTGAGCATCTGCCGCCCGCGTAAGAGCTGCTATCATATTGAACCGGATCTCCCAAGACTTCGACCAGCATCGGATGTCCCGCCGAAGTTCATGCTCACCACGCGTGTGTCAAGCCGCTCAGGCACCGCTCGGGGCGATCAAGGCGATCAAGGAGATCAGAATCTCCTGGAGGGAAGCAGGGGGTTGGAGAAGATGAGAGGCGGCCCATCGCCGCTTTAGATATCTAATTCTACGGCTCCTCGGCGTCTATTCATAGCATTTCGGATTCCAGGGGAACGAACAAATTACATTGGTGCAATTTGCGTGGAACTGTGTAGACCTCCAAGCCGTTGACCCTCAACCCCAAGCACCACCTAGATCCACGTTCCCAACCAGGCTCCAGTCTCCCATGTCATCTGCGGCCAGCCAGTGTTCACTTACATCCGCCTGCCCATCCTGTTCCACACCACTAAATGCATTTCCAGCGGCAGTGACCGCCACATCCTCGTAAATCTTCTCGTCGCTCGTCGAATTCGCTATCACCGAAGGATGCGCATCTTATTCGAGCCAATCATTTAGTTCTCCCGACCAAGTGTCCACTGGAATGCCTCCTTTATTGGAAAGGGACAAGACCTCGATCCAAGTCTCATAGCCTGTGGAGGCATCGGAATACGAGGCAGCAGCGGCGATGGGTGAGCCGGACTGAACAGTATTGTCGACTTGTTCGTTGAGGGACCAACCGTCAACTTTACTTCATGCGTTAGCAGAAGATCGGACACCGAATGATGTACGAAGCGCCATTGTTTTCGGAAGCTGGTTTCCAGCTCGCTAGGCCCATATCGAGACCTGACTTCTGGTGGTAGAGGTTGCTTGATCCTCCGACCCATTGAGATCGAATGGCTGCAGTGCAAGTCCGGTCCCCACCACTGCGTCAAGGGCTGAACTTAGTTGCGTCAAAGTCCAACCGGTCGAACCAATCTAGACATTTCCGTTCTCGTCTTAAAAAGCGATGATCGTAGTCTTGGCACACAATGTACATTGGTTGTACATCGCTGTCAGGCTTGAGTCTGGCACTATAGCACATCCTTGATCTGACAAAGCTCCCGACATCCATGTGCCCATCGAGGCAGTGTAGCTCACGTCGTGGATTCGGTTATTTTCATCGAGATAGAATACACTCATCACCTGACGAGATGTCAGCGGAAAGTAAAGCGACGTAGAAAAGAAGAATCCACCAGGGGAAAACCTGGCCGTGAGACTGCTGCCGCAACAGCAGACCCATTCTTTCCACCAATGCCAGTTTTGTTGATTCTCCACGCGGTCTTGATTCCAGAGGTTACTCCCTCCATTACCTCTCCTGATTCGTCCTGATAGTAGACATGGGTATTATTGACATCATTTGAAGCGGAAGATAAGGCCGCGATTTTACAGGGAGGAGATGTAGCAGATGAGTTCGAAGGAAGGTCCCTGCCAGCAGCCACCGTGGAGCGCAGGCTTCTACCGAAATCGGAACAAGGAGAATGTCATCTCCTTTAATGCCATTACTATGCTAACTTATACGATGATAGCCTTGCGCCCTTTCCGAAAGGAGATTTCAACCCTCTAAGCGGCCAGACCTGAACATTGTTCGGTTCGGTTTGACCAATTGAACAATCGCCATTGTAGTGGATTTTGCTCCCGGGTGCGAACCCTCAACACATTGGAGACATGCCATGGGCTGCTGGAGTGAGTACGCGGCAAGGATCGCAACTACAGCATGCATGAACATTGAAGTATGAAATTCAACACGGGGGAAGATGCATTCGCTTGTCGTACTAACGATGAGAATGGATTCAAGTTTCATGACGGCACCAAAAAACAGAGGAAGAAGGTAACAGGAAGTGAAGGGCGACGAGAGTAGGCCAGCCTGACGCGCGCTCTGGAGCAATGTCTAGAGGAAGCAACCCGTCACCCCCCTCCCCCCTTGAGACGCAGATAGAGAGGGGGTACCGGCTCCCATCCCACAAAAGTGGCACGCAAACGTGACAGCAGATAGCTGCATGAGCAAAAGCAAGCGACCCTCTCACGTGACATATGCAATTAGAATCGATCTCCACGAAGGCTGCAGCTATGCTCGTGTGAAAAATTCTCCGCTGGTGCGTGAGAGGTACGTTATTCCGCCCAGGGTGCAGACCATTAGGGTCGGTCCTCCGGAAGCTAGCCCCTGTAGGACCGGTGTGCCCTACTACACGCAACACGAGAACGCAACCTCGGCTGTAACAGTCATGCTATATCAATCCACCCAACAATCTCAACCTTCACTCCTTCCCCCATCGTCGTTCCTTTGGCTTTCGGGCAGCAATGCCTTCTTCTCCGTCGTCATCCTCCACTCCCTCGGTGCCTTCCGCGGATGAGGTGAAGAAAGAAGTCGTTGAGGCCTCTAACCAAACCCTCTCTAGCCTGCGTTCCCTTGCTGCGGGAGGTGTCGGAGGAATATGCGCAGTCGTTGTAGGACATCCGTTCGACCTGGTGAAGGTGCGGATGCAGACCGCAGAGAAAGGCGTCTATACAGGAGCAGTTGATGTCGTCCGGAAGACTATTGCCAGGGAGGGGCTCAGGAAAGTAGGCCACTTGGGGAATTGCATGGGGTATCTACGTTTGAATTAACTGAAACAGGGCCTTTACGCAGGTGTATCAGCGCCTCTGGTGGGTGTGACGCCAATGTTCGCTGTCAGCTTCTGGGGCTATGATGTTGGCCAGAAACTGGTCAGAAGCTTCTCGCCGAACACAAACGACAAGACTCCCTTCACTATCGGCCAAACTTCTGCAGCTGGCTTTTTCAGTGCCATCCCGATGACTCTCATAACGGCTCCCTTTGAACGCGTCAAGGTCCTCTTGCAGATACAGGGCCAGAAAGAACTCAAGCCTGGTGAAAAGCCAAAGTATTCTGGCGGTCTCGATGTCGTCCGTCAACTTTACAAAGAAGGCGGCATACGGTCTGTCTTCAGAGGATCGGCCATGACGTTAGCCAGAGATGGACCTGGAAGTGCGGCATACTTTGCATCTTACGAATACGTAAAGAGGTCATTGACCCCTAAGGATAAAGATGGAAACGCAAGCGGAGAGCTGAGTCTGACGGCCGTCATGGTTGCCGGAGGAGCTGCTGGTGTAGCGATGTGGATACCCGTGTTCCCTGTCGACACAATCAAGAGTCGGCTGCAGAGTGCGGAGGGCCGGCCGACAATCGGAGGTACAATACGAGGACTCTATGCTAATGGAGGATTCAAAGCTTTCTTCCCTGGCATGGGTCCGGCTATGGCAAGAGCTGTACCGGCAAATGCAGCAACGTTCTTAGGAGTCGAACTGGCTCATAAAGCTATGAAGAAGGCGTTTGATTCTTAGATCGCAATGGGGAAAACTAGGGGCTAGACTGGGATAGGGACATGTCGTCAAGCACTTCAGAGCAAGGCGCGCTGGCGGTATGTCTGACTTGTAAAGAAAAAGAAGATAGAATAATGTACTAGTCACCTCCATTCCCGACTGAATGGTCGGAGAAAAGGACGGCTCTTTGTTGACGGACATAAGCAAAATGTGGGGCTATGTCCGAAGCCGAGGCTCGACGCTTCGCGGTTGAATCCTCTGCGATTCTTCATCTTCCTATTAAGTATTTGATGATTATGACTGCCCTATCCCCTAGGGCCGCAAAGGTGCTGGTATCGCAGCCGGTGGCCACCCAACGCGTTGCTCAAGTCAGGCGGCATTTGAGCACATCTCACGTTTCAAGGGGCGAAATACGAGACGCCTACATCCTGAGCGCCGCTCGAACGCCTACTGGAAAGGTACTAAACCGCTTCATCTAATGGAAACGCATCAGCTGATCTTGGAAAGTTCAATGGCTCATTTGCTCCTGTCCCAGCACCCGAACTTGGTGCAACGGCTATCAAATCTGCTTTGGCAAAATCCGGTGTTCCGGCCTCAAAAATCACGGATGTCTACATGGGCAATGTCCTTCAAGCGTCTATTGGTCAGTCACCAGCTCGGCAAGCCTCGATGCTTGCAGGTCTTTCACCCACTGTCGATGCCGTTACAATAAACAAAGTTTGCGCGTCTGGCCTAAAAGCAGTGGTCTTTGCGGCTCAGAACATCCAGTTGGGACTGTCTGAGGCACAAGTGGCTGGTGGAATGGAAAACATGAGCCGTGTACCATATTACATGCCAAGGGCTAATCAGCATCCACCTTTTGGCGCCATCAGTATGGAGGACGGTCTCATCAAGGATGGATTGTGGGATGTATACAACAAATTCCACATGGGAGTCTGCGCAGAAGAGACCGCGAAAAAACACAAAGTCACAAGACAAGAGCAAGATGAATACGCTATTGCAAGTTTTCACAGAGCCCAGAGAGCCTGGGGAGAAGGAAAGTTCCAGGACGAGGTCGCACCTGTGACGATCAAAGGGAAAAAGGGCGAGACCGTCGTATCGAAAGACGAGGGTTATGACAACCTCAGAAAAGAGAAGGTGCCTACCCTGAAGCCTGCATTTGTCAAAGATGGGGGAACAGTCACGGCTGCCAATTCATCCACCTTCAATGATGGCGCATCCGCGCTAATTTTAGGAAGCCAAGACATAGCAGCAGAATATGGATCCAGTAGCCGAGTCCTTGCCCGTATCGTATCTTCTGCAGATGCCGCCGTCGATCCGGTAGATTTTCCAGTCGCGCCTGCCAAAGCCGTGCCTATTGCATTGGAAAGAGCGGGCATATCGAAGGATGAGGTGTCAGTGTGGGAGTTTAATGAGGCATTCGCAGCCGTCATTAAGGCAAACCAAAAGATATTAGGTCTCGGTTCCGACAATGTTAATCCTTTGGGTGGTGCCATCTCTCTCGGTCATGCGCTCGGCAGCTCTGGTTCTCGAATTTTGACGACACTTCTGCATCAATTGCAGCCTGGGCAATTCGGAGTGGCAGCAATCTGCAATGGCGGTGGTGCGGCGACTGCTATGGTTGTGCAACGAATCAACAAAATTTGACTAGCAAGCAGTGAAAGTCTTAACCCAATTCTTGTACATATTTCACGTGGTCATGCTATATTACTTCTTGACCACTCTTCCACTGTAAGGTTGACTTGGGTGATGCCAATAGTGGGCCCTCAGCCACAAAGCACATGCTTGGCAACAACGGTGGTATTTAAAAACACCACACACTCTCTTTCGCTTGATCCCCTGGATAGTCGACTTGAGCTGTCCGTGTCAGCCGAGGTCATCCACTATCAGATTTGACAGGCTTCAGCATCTTGATGACCTCTCCGGACAGTCTCATTTTCCTTCGCTTGGATGGTGAAGATGGTGACGATACCTGCACGTCGGAAGGATTCTTCCCCTGCAGGCTGTGCCGCCGCAAGCTGACGCTTTAGGGCTGCTAATCTCGAGTCACCGAATCCCGGCAAGGGAAATGCTGCGAATGGGAGCCGCTAGCACAGGAGATCTGCAACAAGCTAAAACTCTGCCTTTTCGTGGGTTGCATTCGCTGACACTATGGACCACCAAGGCTGACGAAGGATGCCATCTCCCTGAAAATTGAGAATGGAGCAATGTCATCTTCGCCTCACCGACGACGCTTCACTCGTCCCATCTGCCGGCCTCTACACCAGCAGCAATGGTTGCTCAAACGACCCTTCCCGAAGTGCCAACCACATCAAAGCCTCCTGTACCACTGACAACAATCTTCACCCCCCCTCCGTCATGTCTCGATGTGGTGACTTACGATGGGACCAGCTTCTGGCAAAATGGCATCAGCCAAACCGGAGATGACAATTGCTATCCCTCAGGCTTCTCCAAAATCTACGGCAGCTGGTATACGCCCGGTATATGTCCTCAGTCTTGGACGAGCGTCGGAACCAACCAACACCCTCCCGATGAATCAAATGCCATGTGCTGTCCTTCGTGAGTATCGCTGAGCTGGCGCAGTTTTCATGACTAATCTCGAAGCCCAGTTCCTACTTTCTCCAGACTACTAATGTCGGTATCCTCCTGAATGCCTGCGCGAGTCTTATCAGCAGCGACTTAACCAATGTCTGGTCGACGTCCACACTAGCCGCCGGCCCCCTCCCAACCAAACATCCCCTGTCCACTGTCAGCAAAGCAGACATCGCGAGCAACACCGTCTGGGCCGACGTCATCCAAGTGAGATGGCATTCGACCAATCCCAAAATCATGCAGCTGTTGGCATCCGAGTCGATGGCCCCCAGCAGCAGCAGGAGTAGTGGCAGCGGTAGCAGCGCTTCCGCATCTGGGAGCGTTTCTCCATCAATCACCTCATTGGCTGCGCTGCCGACCCTCCCCTCATTAGGAAATTCCAATCAAGACAACAGTGGCGGCGGTCTATCAAGCGGGGCCAAAGCGGGAATTGGCATTGGAGTAGCTCTTGGTGTTGTCATCCTCGCAGCCGTCGCGGCATTCCTCTTCTTCCGACGTCGTCGTAGAGGAAACAAGGCAGTTCAACATGATGCGCAAGGAGGCATCAACCCTACAGGATATCATGAGATGGAGCATAAAAGTACAGGCGGTCTTCCAGCCTCAGAGATGGGGCATAAGCACCCAGCCGCTCCTCCGCCCGCAGAGATGGATGGAGGCAACATTGGTGAATTGTCCGGCGCGGAGGCAAGAGCTGAGTTGGACCATAGGTAGTGAGTAGCGATGGAGGAAATCCATCGGTGTAGGGAATGTGAATCGGTAATTTGATCTTCAAGCAGGCATTGCTGGGCGTCTGTACATTTGCCTTGACGTTGTTATATACCCGCTTGATCTGTGGCAAGGGCAAGCGTTCTGGAACCGGCTGCCAAATCCTTCAAACGAGGCATGACTTTATCGAGCCCAACATTGACCGTCTTTTGCTCCCGTTTCCATTTGTTTCCTGCAGGTGAGTCAAGAATATATGAGTGCTGCAAATCAAAGTAATAACCTAGATCAATTTGCTTCGCTCATCTTCCTAGAAACTCGGGAGAAAACCTCAAAGCGAGGCGGTCTGCACTCACACTTTTCACATTCAATTGTCAGAAACCCTCAATCTTGATTTTCTGTCTTTTTCAAGAGAGTGCATCTCGCACGCTTGACTGATCATAGCACCATGTTCGGGAATCAAAAAATCCCAACCCTGACAATCCGAACGGCGCTGCCCAGCTTCAAACCTAATTCCCTAGCGATTGCAACCAAAAAAATCATGGCGGACAAAGACATCTATGCGGAGCGTCTCGGGCGGCATGCCACAGAGGCGCAGAGAATGGACCAGCAGTTTCGAATAAGTAATCACAGGGTACGATCCAGAATCAAGAGGCCGCAGATTCCGCGACATACAAAAGTCACACCCGCAGCGCTCTCGGATGGAACTTAATCCCTCAGTGGCCCGTATTCTCGGAGACTCGCCTAGCATCGCCGACTTTGCCACAGGCACAGGCTTGTCTCTGCGTCTGCTGTCCGAATCTTTACCCAGGTGCCAGACTTGATGGATACGACATCTCGCGGGCGATGTTCTTCTCTGACAAGAACGTCCAGCTGTCGGTCGCTAATGCGAAGGAACCACTTCCTCCAGAACTCCACGGTGTTTACGATGTTGTCCACATTCTACATCTGATTGCTGGAATGGAGCCAGACGATTGGAAGCGAGTGTGAGCTTGACCTTTTGCTCCTGGGTAATCGGCCGTGAAATTATGCCACGCTTGTCAAAAACCTACGATCCCTATTTTGTTGTAATAAAAGCTCGCCAAGTACTTTTAGATACGATGAAGAGAGCTACACTTTGGATATCCACTGGCGCGGACCAGCTTGACGTTGCACCTGTTCTTGGCTATGAGTAAACGATGCTTCGTTGATGATACCCCCGGTATTCTTACATTGATCAAGGTACATCTGATAGCGAGCATTCAAGTCCTGTGAACTTTCGAGCAATCATCGAAGAATTTCTATCTTTTCCGGCCATTTCGATGACGGGAGATTTGAACAAAGAAATTATGTGAGTTTAACAAGAGCAAGCTGGCAATGGATGTCTAGGCTCCACAGAGAGGCGTCCGCTTTTTGCGTCTCGGCAAATTCGTCCTCGCACTGAAGTGTGGAATAGTGTCTCCTGAGAACCAAGACGCGGATCAATTTCAAGCGATTTGTTGGCTTTATGGCCACTGGTGACAACAACATAAGATCATTCGAAATATTTCCCCCCACAGTATGGACAAACATCAAACTCATCAAATAGAAAAGCGGCCAAAGAGGGTCTAGCTGGCCCGTCTTCCGAGGTTGATGTCGCACTAGGTTTCAGCAGATTAAGGCCAAACTTCTCCTCATTGATGAATTCGCGCTTACACATCGTACAGTGCTTTGAACACCCTGGCTCAAGAATTGGCAAGAAAGTGAGCGCACATCTAGCTACAAGCTGCATGTCAAATGAGGCGCTCCGAATACAAGGGTGGAGGACGTACCGAAAGGATGTCCCTTTGCGCAGAAAGCTTCCGAAAAGCTCTCCTGGACACCATTCAGTCCTACGTAACCTTCTCCACAGATCGAGCATATATCCAGGAGCTGTGTCTCTCCGGCAGTCGAACTCTCGATTACCTGTCTGATTAGATGATCCCGAGTTCCCGTATCTGCGTGCTCAGGCTCTTTCTTATTCGCTATACACTTGCGCTCTTGATGAAGACTCGTGCTTGTGCTTTTCTCCAATATCTCGAGAGCCAATTCTGCAGCATTAAGACAAGGCAGCCGCTGTGAGTCAGACATACCATGGAATAGCGTAGCACAAATCGCCGCGTAAAGAATCTTGAGGTCGAAACTCGTTAGTAGTAGGGACGATAGGAGCCGGCGATCAAAAATTGTCGAGAAAATGATCTGAGAGGCCTCTCCAACGTCATAATTCTTGATGGTCTGCCAAGGGAAAAGCACTACTGAATGATCGGTGTATCCACTATTGCCAAACAATATGGTAGAAGAACTTGCCACTATAGATTGGTATTCAACCATTTTTGCGGGATGTGAAGTGATACAGACAGCGATTAGACTACCCAAAGAAGCTACACCCCAAGTCCTCAAGACTACATCGTTGATAGTTGTTTGTTTTGAATCGGCGTACTTCTTCTTATGTCTTTGCAGTGCAACCTGCATGATTGGTGGCGCTTCCGGTGGTAGCCCATGACGTCCCTGCATAACGGGCTGGTGGCCATCGGCAGTACTGAGCGTAACTTGCAGGGGACTGACAGAGACAGTGAGCATTGATGCGTGGAGAATACCAGAAGAGCGATAGATCAAGCGTACTTCGCCAGCTGAGTTCCGGTTGCCGAGATCAATGTAGTCAATAAAGTGCTTTGCGTTCAAGGCATTCCATAACAAAGATGGTCGGTCATTAACCTTGGGGGGAGGCTGAATGATTTCATGCCCAATCGTCTGAGTATCCCATGACGTTGATGCAGAGGTATAGGGACTCGAAACAGTCAAGAAGGCTATCCCATTTTGGTCATCGGCCACAGCTAACAGAGGTGTACCCCATTTCCTCGTTGATAACGGCATTTGGGGCTCTGCATAAAAAGCATTGGCTGGGATCCACGCCATACTACGAACCCTCATACTATCAATAATCGCAACTCTCTGCCAGCGTTCCGAATCCACAGGGTCCCCACCAGGTGCCCACAGGGAAAGCAGTAAATTAGTCGTAAGGATTGCAAGTACGGAGCGTTTGTGTTTTGCTACACCAGGCGGCGACCACGCGAGTGACGTGATAGTGACTCTAGCTTGCTCCTCACCTATTGACATGTCGGCAAAGCTGGCTCGTGTCTGTAGCGGCCATTCATCGTAGGTGAAAACATTGACGGGGAAGTGTATTTCTGTCCAAGGCTCAGCAGCGCCAGGTCGAGGAATGAGGAGAAAGAGCTCCTCGCCTGCAGCGACCGCTAATTCACCATCGGCTGACCAGGCGAGGCAGTTTTCGGTCGCGATACCCACGGGGAGGTCAGTAGATGGTAGCATAGTGACGAGATGAGACGACCAAGGTCGTGATCAAGACCCAAAGTCGGGATGTTTCAATGATATGTCCCCTCCCAATGGTACATAGAGAGACAACTGCAGCGTAATATTGAGTAAATTGGTCATGGCTTTAGGGTTTGGAATAGGAAAATGTCATTCCGATGTGCGAATTGGATTGTCACAAGATTGAATGGTACCTTAAATGCATCTTTGATAGTGCAATGATGGATCATTTTGCAGCCCAAAGTACAGCATTCAATCTGTTGCGAGTCATGTTGCCAAGACTGCCCAAGCTCGCTTACTAAGCACGGGAGTGAACACCCTTCCCTGTTGCCTCAGGACCTCAGACGTGCCAAGCCACAAAAGTGGCTTTCTGCTTACATAAAAGCTGGTGCGAGAAAACAGACACCTTAGTTCAGTGGGTAGGAAGAAGGATAGATTGCTACGAGAAGCCTAAAGCTTCGACTAAGTATATAGACGGGATAACTAAGCTATTTACCACCTTCGCTGAGGAAAGAACCTCCTAGTCCACAGCTACTATAGAAATAAGAATAAGAGCCCCCGCGACCTTCTATCCTACCGAGCCATACTCGATATAGTAATTCTAGGTATCTCTACTTCTATAACTCCTATAGCATAACCGTAGTAGTATTAAAGTAAAAGAATAGATAACTAAAGGAAATCCTTATAGTACTAAGCTCTTATAATACTAATGCCTAGTTATTATAAGGCCGAAGCCTACTATAGATGAAGCTTCGGAGGTAGTAGTTATTAGCGTATAAGAGAGATAGACCTAGAGTGAAGCTTTAGAATAATAAGGGTACTTTAGATCGGTCTAAAAGTTAAGTAGGTAATAGACTAGGTTAATTTATCTTCCGCCTTAATTATTGTAAGGTCTATTATAGTTATAGGGAAGCTTAGGTCTTATTAGAAAGATAACTACGTCGAGGTATAAAACGTTTAAGATAATTTCTATAGTAGGTGTTACTAATACGACGACTATTAAGTTACCGTAAGATATATAAAAGCTTACGTTCTAAACTAAACCTATTAATAGTAAAGGGACCTCTCTATCGGGGTTAAAGCTTCCCTATATCTTTCTAGTAGAGTATAACGAGATCCCCGGGTTAGAAGAATACTCGGTTAACCCCTCTATTATAGCGTATAGCCTCGTCTTCTTTCCTAGTAATTAAGAGTTAAGAAATCCGATTATAAACCTTACTTCGATAGGTAATATATTACTATACTAGGCGGT
>JAABUP010000858.1_pt1 | contig 65207 bp, 61 predicted proteins | sample 5559201 | NCBI WGS metagenome assembly JAABUP01 (sample SAMN10711887, study PRJNA513373) | rock metagenome | isolation source: Antarctica rocks | place: Antarctica
ATCATATCTTTACTGGGATACAGAGTAGAGTACATACAAGGTTTCGCTGCTCGGCCTATGCCTCACATCGCCGGGACTATCCGCCTAGCCTTCAACGAAGGTTGAACCACCACCATCACACTAATATAATGTCATGCTCTCCATTGTCATCTAATACTGCCACTCCTCGCACCTCATGAATGATCATGGCGCTGATTCAGCACTACCGCGCTCCACGATGACCCCTCCCCCACCACCGCCGCGATTGCCCGCCCACAGCGCACCTCGAGTGTGGTTCTTGACGTCAGGAAACTCACCTCTAGGCATTGCGCTGGCCAGACAGGTGCTTGCGCATGGAGACTACGTGGTCGCCGGCTTGATACCTGGAGACATAGAGAAAGATGAGGATAGATCTGCGGAGTTTAGGGAGTTTTTGCAGGATGTGGGTCAGAATGGTGATCCTGGCGAGGGGTGGAGGGAGAGAATGAGGGTTGTGGGGCTGGATATTAGGTGTGCGTCCCATGGAAAGATATGTGATCACTGGATAAAGAGGTTGGATCAAATGAGGAGTACAGGGTCAGGACAGTCCGGGTCGAGAGTCGCGTTTGAACGGCCGTGTAAATAATCCTGGCTCTACAAACCCGTTTTGTGCCACCCTTGGATGGCGTCGTCATCCTTATGCGACTTTCGACACGGACTGTCTTGACCCTGTAGTAGGGAGGAGGCTGTGGCTGATTGTAGAGTAGATTGATGGGACAGTGCCAAGCCGCTGTTGCAGAGGCTGTGGAGGTGTTTGGGAGGGTGGATATCTTGTTTTGTTGTACGAGCGAAGGTAGAGCATGTTAATTTCCAAAGCGCAACGTTCGCAATAAGTGGGTACTGAAGAGGATATTGTACAGCCATCATCGGCACGGTCGAAGAGCTAGCAGCTTCTCAGAGAACCTTGACGCTGGTACGGGAACAATTCGAGACAAACTTCTTCGGACCGGTCAATATCATCAAAGCCGTGTTACCCACTTTTAGGGAAAGGAGGAATGGACATATCATACTCTTGACAGGAATTAGTGCGTTAAAGCCCTTTCTTCAAGCAATGCAACTCTAAGTTTTCGAATAGCAAGTCATCTAGGCACGCCAGGGCTAGGGTTGTACTGCGCATCAGGATGGGCTATCGAAGGGTTCTGTGATGTTTGTTTAAACCGTTCTCAAGCCTCTGATTCTGTACTGATTAATTTGCAGAGTCTGGCATATGAAATCGCACCCTTCAACATTAAAATGACAATCGTCCAACCGAACCTCGAGATCAACGTCCTCACCAACAAAATCACATCCGCACCTCCACTGCCCCAGTACTCACCGGACAACAACCCCGCGCCCCTATCTCGAGAAATCCTGGGAGGGCTGCTCGACCGCCTAGAAGGCAGTCGAAATAGCTCGTCCACCGACAACGGCACACCAGCGCTGCCCAAGCTCACCTCTCCAAAGATCGTTAGCTTGTACCCCGCATTACCTCCTGCCATGAAGTCATCGCTCATCGCAGAGACGTTACACGCCTTGACGGCGATAGGAGGACACGAGAACCCTCCGGCGAGACATATAGTAGGGTTCGAGGGTGTTGCGAGCGTAAAAGAGAAACTGAAGACGGTGAGTGAAGAGCTGGAAGATTTTGTGGAGGTCAGTGGAGCTGTGGATATTGAGAGAGAAGAGGAGGAAGGTTTTGGCGCACCGCATTGATAGTAAAATGGTGGGAGACCCCTTGTTTCTAGTCTACCACCGGACTCTGCCATTAGCCGCGTCAGGCCAATGGTAATTCTCGCTCAAAGCCCGGTTCTTGTAACGCCAAACAACGTCAACACAACACTCATCAAGGTGATCAGTCGACTGAGTACAATATTCATTGTTCAACCGGAGACGCCACCAGGATATTGTCTACGCAGCGGCCTCCTTTCTTGAATATGTTCGATGCAACCCTGTTAGACGACCTTAGACGCGTTCCTATAGCCAGCCACGTCAATACACCTTCATGGCGATGGCATCTGTTCCGCTGGCCAAGGCAACCACGACAACCTTTTCACTCAGTCTAATTCAGCCTTGGGGGCTTCGGATGATCCCGCATCAGTTCGAGCAAATGGCGGTGCTGCACAAATTTCATTCCTGAGATGTTACTGTGACGGATATTGCCCCGCCGGCCAATCGCGTTTGGGGTTTCACATAGTAGTACCTATTCACACTATAGAACCCGTGAAACAGTCAATAATTCTCAAGCTTTGGGTAGCTCTATATCATTTCTGCTCTCTAAGATTTACGTGCAATCCTCCTGGCGAGAACCTTTATTGCTCTATCCCCAGTCTTTAAGATTCTTTAGCAGAAGAAAAGGTTCAGAATCCAGGTTTCGTGATGTTCACCCTCGCTGTCTTTGCAGCACTTTGCATTTCCACCGTGAGTGGGCTAGCATATGTCTTCTTTAATGTCGGCAGGCGAGGTCGGTACTATCCTCAAGGTATGGAAGAGCATGCCATCGACCTTCGGCCGCTATACTCATCTGTTTAGGCCCGCCAACATTACCTGTGATTGGGAATCTACATCAGATACCGAGGACTGGGGCACATTTGAAGTCAATATTCCGAGATCACCAACAAGTACGGGTGCAAGCTCTGACTCAGAATACCATTCTAGATTCACCGAATGGGCTCAACAATATGGCGGAATGTACTCACTCAAGATGGGAACTGCGACAGCTGTCGTCCTTACGGACCGGCGCCTCATAAAGAATCTCGTCGATAAGAAGAGCTCCTTATACAGCAACAGACCGCCTTCCTATGTCATGAACGATCTGATCACGCGTGGCGATCACCTGCTTGTGATGAATTACGGAAATACATGGAGATTGTTTCGCAAAATCCTCCATCAAAAGTTCATGGAGTCAAGGTGCGAGAAAGAACATATCAAATTGCTGAATGCCGAGGCTGTTCAAATGCTGCGAGATTTCTGCATTGCTCCGGAGGAGCACATGCTTCATCCCAAGAGGTACAGCAACAGTATCATAATGAGCTTGAGTAGGTGTTCGTTCTTGGCTTGTCTCGGTGGAGGAATGCTGATAGCTCCTGGGTCGACTAGTCTTCGGCATTCGAACTCCATCCTACGAGACGCACCATCTCACGGGTTTGTACGATATGATGGAAAAATGGTCCGAAGTCGGTGAGACTGGTGCAACACCACCCGTGGACATCTTTCCTTTCCTTAAACGCATCCCCGAGTGCTTCTTGGGAAACTGGATTTCGCGATCTCGCGCAGTTGGCAGAGAGATGGATGCTCTATACGGCGAGATGCTTGATCGCATCATTCGGCGCCGTCGTGAAGATGGGAATAAAGGGTCTCTCATAGACAATGTGCTGGACCAGCAGGAGAAATTGAACCTGAACCGGAATCAGCTGAAATTCCTAGGCGGAGTCTTGATGGAAGGGGGTTCTGATACGGCTTCCTCAATGCTCCTGGCCTTCATCCACGCCATGATCAAATGGGAGAATGTGCAGAAGAAAGCGCAACAGGAAATCGACAGTGTGATTGGAGAGGATCGATCGCCGCTCTGGTCCGACTACTCCAACGTGCCCTACGTGAGCATGATCATCAAGGAAGTTATGCGATGGAGGCCGGTGACACCTCTCTCCTTCCCGCACTGTTTGAGCGAAGGTAACTTTGAACGCTGCCAAATCTTCTATCCCGAACCTTGCACTTTGATCATAGCGACTGACGGCTAAAACTTCCAGATGACTGGGTCGACGGGAAGTTCTTACCCAAGGGCACGACCGTCCTCATCAATGTCTGGGGTCTCCATCACGACGAGGCCATATTCCCCGACCCAGACACCTTCGATCCGGAACGCTACTCCAAGCGGACCCTCCTCGCTCCAGAGTACGCCACTTCGGCCGACTACGAGAACCGCGATCACTACGGATACGGTGCGGGCCGTCGTCTTTGCCCTGGTATCCATCTCGCAGAGCGCAACCTGTTCCTGGGTATCTCAAAACTCCTCTGGGCCTTTTCCTTCGCACCGAGCACGGATGCTCACGGTAACGTGATCCCGCCGGATGTAGATTCGGAGACGGCTTACACCCAAGGGTTCTTGCATTGTCCCAAGCCTTTTGATTGCAGTATCGAACCAAGGTCAGAGGCGCGGAGGGCGACGGTGATGAGGGAGTTCAAAGAGGTGGAGGTCGACGTGTTCTCCAAATATGAGAGCTAGCACCTCAATCCGCGGACGATGGCTAAAAGCTTCAGGAAGAGGGAAAGGTGCTGGTGTGCCATATTTGTGCTAGGATCGGAGAAGCAATGCTACTTCATGCTAAGCTGCAGGGCGAAAGGGAGATTTTACATCCATCGATCTTGCATTCATAGTGTTCCTGTATACCTCTGTTTGCTTATACTACCATCACAATCGAGCCTGCGCTGCCGATAGACGACAATAAATGAGAAAGTATCCCAACCTTCGTCGAAGAACTCGATGCCTCTGCTAGAAACGGTCGGGCACAGTGATATTATTACGCTTATCCCACAGAGGTAGCCGTCCATGTGATCTAATTCGTGTACTTCATCTCCTTATATCGTATTATCGCTCAATAAACATTAATCCGTTAAGAATGGTAACTTGAATTACGCTTCCTGACTGCGTCCTAAGATAACTATCGGACCAAGCAGATATTCTAAATATGAGTTGTGACTGTTCTAGCTTGAAGCACTAACAGTGCTTCAGCTGTGCTGAACGTCCGAGATCATACAATTCCGTACTTGATGTACTTTACATACGGCTTAGGTACATCGTATCTTGGAGTTTATCAGATATCACCCTTGGAGTTTATCACCATGATATTGTGTTAATTACAATAGCTTTGTATTCAAAACGAGGACTGCGATTCTTAGCTCCGCTCCCGCAAGCTTCGCGTAACCCCTGATCTTGCAGTCAAACAAGCGAACAACGGACGCGAGAGTCACGATGAGTCTATTCCGACTCGACTTTGTTATGTTTTTCGGGAAAGAGACTTGGGGTACATACTCATACAGTCAGATGTCGTTCTTCCATATGATGCGCAGAAACATCATACAATCTGACCTTCGCACCAGCTCTCTGAAGCCGACGAAGCCATTCCTCAGAGACGCAAGTGGAAAGATAGAGTTGATCCAGGGCAGGCTCTGGCAGGGCCAAGGCCAAGCCAAGCCAGACCCGGCGGGTCTTCACGCTTTGGTGGGAAATCATTGGACAATGCAATCCCCTCATCCCGCAATGGCGAGCTGTCGCATGCATGCTTGTCTCTCGTCCCGCCCTAGGTAGCAGACTAGATCTGCTCGACTTTATTTACTCCTTCGAACCAAGCCTCTACATCTTACTGCGAGGCTGAGATGGAGGCTGCGGCTGCATGTCTACCTTATAATTGAGGGGATGTTCAACTACTTCTCCCGTGTTGAGAAGTTAGATATACGCAAGGCTGACTCTTTTTAACCTTCTATTTACTGACCATCATCGCTGTGCTTCATTGACCTTATCTGCACTCCGCGCTTCTTGAAAATGCAGTTGCAGTGACAAGGCTGATAACAAACTTCATCTTCCACTAAGTTGGAAGAGGGTGAAATCCTCCATATTGTCCTCATATCCCTTTTGTATCTCAAACCAAGTTCTTGCACTTGCAATTCGTTCTCATAGCAAGGATGCGCTTCGCCGTCCCCGGGGCATTGCTTGCCTTCCTCTTCGTTGGTCTTAATACTGCGATGCCATGGCTGGAACCAATCGAAATTCCCACCGGCCTCATGGCTGCCATCGGTTTCTCTCCTCTACCCATAGAAGTACCCGGCCTTGGCTTAATACCCAAGGAATTGCTTCGGAAGCAGAATAGTGTGCTCTACCCGCCTCCGAATAATTGGTGTGGATTTGTCGGGGGAAATCCCGGTCAGCACTATCTCTCCTTTGATCTCTCTGTTAAGTCTCTGATGAACGTTGATGAGCAGCGGACGTACTATCATGCGTAGCTACAAAGACATGCGTTTACTCCGGCGCCGTCCTCGGATGCTGCGACCAAGGTCTGATCGCGACCTGCACGAATCTCTTCACCACCTGCGCCAATTACGGCGACGGGTGTAATTCGGCTTGCCAAGCCAATTACAACATCTTGAAATGGTACCATCCCCTTCTCACGCCTCCACATGGCCTTTCCCCAGTCCCAATATCAGTGCTCGAAGATATGCTTACATTCCCTGCTCCCAAGCTCCAACGCCGCAATGCCTTACTGCAGAACCTTCGCCTTTGACGCCGGTACTCGTCTCTACAACTGCGAATCCACCGCCGGCTTTGCACGAACGGTCGAATTCCTCGCAGACTATTACCTGACCGCCATCGGATCGCAGGTCCTAGCATCCTCATTCGGCCCCATCAGCGTCACGGCAGCGAGTCAATCCATCGGCGGGGGCGGAAACCAGAACAGTGCCGCTGCGACAAGTGCGAGCGGAACCGCAATCAACAACGTCGACATCCAGACCAACCCACCGACATCCACCCCTACATCTGGCTCCTCGTCTTCAAACTCCAACCAGAACGCAAACTCGTCATCCACAACCACCCACTCGGGCCTCGGCACCGGCGCGATCGTAGGGATAGTAGTCGGCATCCTCGTCGTCCTCCTCGCCATCACCGCCGCCCTGATCGCTTGGTGTCTCATCCGCCGCCGCAGACGCAAGCGCGCCGATCTAGCTCCTTCCCAAATCCCACCACAGATGCAACAACACCAACAACACCAACAACCACCGCAAGCACAAGCACAAGCACAAGCACAAGCACCAACCTACCCACCCCAACAACCCACCTACCCATCCACACAACAAAGCTATTTCGACACCTTCCAACAACAACAGAAACCCCCCTACAACACCAACACCCACCCACTCGCCGAAGCCGGCGCCGGCACCGTAGCAGGCGGTGTGGGCGCAGGCTACTACGGCTCCAACAGCGGAACCGACGGTGCAGGTGCAGGCATGTCGCCGCCTCTGAACGGGCCGCCTCGATACAGCGTGGCAGGCGCCAGCCAAAGCGCAAACCCGCCCGCATTATCATCGTCCGACATGCAGGGAGATTACTATAAAGCGCCGACCTCACCGACTGCGACGGAAGTAGAGGGTTCGGGGATGGGTAGTCCTGGGTTTGTTAGTCCGTTGACGACTGGGGGTGGTGGTGGTGAAGTTTGGGCAGCGGGAGGTGTACAGGGGCAGGGACAGGGCGGGCATGGAGGGGGATATGGGCAGGGCGGACATGGAGAGGGAGGGGCGTATGAGGTCAGTGGGAGTGGGAGGAATGCAGGGCCTGCGGAGGACGTTTACGAGATGCCTGATCAGAGGCGGTAGGTATGGGTCTCTCGTTTTCTGGATTTCTCTTCTGCGCAGTGGGGTGGGTGAATGTAGGTGAGGAGTTGTTACGGTGAGAGAGAGAGAGAGAGGAAGAAGAAGAGGAAGAGTGGCGCGTGGTTTTGTACGTGTTTAGTATATCCAAGGGATCGAGCCACCACGAAAACGGAGCGTGAGGCAAAGGCCGTTAGGTGAACTGAACAGGATTCCTAATCAAAGCCGTGAACCACGGGAGTGGAAATGAAAATGGAAAGGCTGATGCTCGTGAAGGGCTCCTGACGGACGGTGAAGACGCTGGAGCTGCTACAGCACGGCCGTGACCAAATAGCTCCAACCAGCGACAATTCTCCCGCATTTCGAGGATCAACGCATTAGAAATACTCCCCTCCCCTCCTTGACACCCGTCTCATACGCACGCACGCACGCACGCACGCACGCAAGCTGAACTCGCACCCTCCAATCCAATCCAACCCAACAATCCAACAATCCATCCAACAATCCAAGAAGAAAAAGAAGAAAATACAGCAAAATGTCCAATACCCTACCTCCCCCATCCCTACATCAGATCAGCCCCTTTCCAAAGGTTCAAAGGTTCAAAGGTCCTCCCTCTCGGCCTCGAGGTCCCAAACCTCGGTGCACTCGTCACACAACCAGTCGTTGACGCCGTCGCAGACGCCGACGCTGCGCGGACACTCGAGGGCGTCGTAGGGGCTGGGGCCGTGGGCGGAGAGCAGGCGGTGCGTGGGGCAGAGGACGATGGACGCGGCGGGGAGGTGGGTGGCGTGGCCGCAGGCGTAGAGGGTGTAGGTGTAGGTGCACATTTTGTGGGTTGTGTGGGTTGGGTGGTGAGATGTTTGAGGACGTGCGGGATGGTGGATGTGGATGTGATGTGATGTGATGTTTGTTGCACGGTGTGGGGTGAGGGATGAGGAGGTGGTGGGTGGGATTGAGTGTGGGTGGGTGGATTGTGGGCAAGGTGTGGACAGGCGCGGGAGGATGGTTATATGGGCAAGGCAATGTTAGGGTTACACAGGAGTGAACGCGGTGAATGCGGGCTTCTCGCAGGTCGTGAATGCTTTTGCACGTTGTCGGTTGAGTCATGCTTCGTTGGATGTGGAGAGTGAATGGACAACGGCTTGCTTGCTTGCAGTCTTTTGATAAACTGCGCTCGTATCCGTTAGAAGCTTCCCGTCAGCATCGGCCACCGTCTTCGCCTCCTGCTGGCGTGGTCCACCTCCTCGGCTTCGCTTCCGATCCACCTAGCCGCTCTGGTTCACCCTCGTTTGCGGCGGCAAGCATTTCGGGCACCTTCCAGGCTTCTTGACGATGGTGAGTTGGGTCTGGCCGGTACAGTTGCCGTCGGCATTAGCCAAGGAAGCGGCGCAGTTTTCGACGAGGGCCATGGTGACGTGGTCTTTGAGCCAGTACGCGCAGAGGGAGTAGTGGTACAGATTGTATTTGCACATCCTGTGAGGGAATCGTTAGTAGGTGTCTGGAGGAGCACGGTATGATGAGCACAAGGGGATGCGTAGCGGGCAGGTGTGCTCGAGGACTGCCTCAGAGGTTGCTCGAAGCTCTAGTGCTGTAGAGTGGGTACGCACTTGAAGGTCGCTGCTGAGCGATTGAGGTTCTGCTTGTCTGATGATCTTGGTGTCCTGCTTGCTGGAAACGATCGGATCAGCTTGTAATCATTTGCTGGTGTTTTGCAAGAAGCTGTCTACGTACTGTTGTCGTTGAGGCCAAGCTTGTACAACGAAGCGCTAGAGTTCGATTCGAGATATTTAGGAAGTCCTTCGCAAATCTTAATCACATCATTGACGGAAGGGCACGGAATTGAACTAGTACGCTTAGTAATACCAATTGGGACCTAGTGTGACTCGGTTTTTCAGCGGCGCATAACGTGCAACGTCACCACAAACCCACAGGGGCTTGCAGGTACAGAATTCGATCAATGCTTGATTCCAGTTGTATAGGTGCATCGGAGTGGCCTAGTACTACCACGAAACTGACTTCATATAGATACCCAATTCATGAAGACCGCTTGACGATTCAGGGACCTCGAGCATCGGATCAACCGCGCGAGCCAATATTGTTGTGTATGAGGTCCTTTCAGCGTAGACCAAAGGCGCTACACGGGCCCCGAAGAGAGACACCACATGGTTCAATCTTCTTGAGGACAGCTGAGAGTTGAAGGGTTCGGAGAGCCCAAGCATGTATTCATCCCCGAGGTGGCCCAGAGGCGCCAGATGCATGGAGAACGCTAGAGGGGTATTTGAACACGTAAGGCCGCGATACAGAATCTTGAGAAGACTTGGAGCAAACAATACGATTCAGAACAAACGTATTGAAAATAGATGGAGAACCTCAAGCGGTCTAAAGCAACACACAACTGCAAGGCCATCGGGGCACGTTCTATAGAAGATTCTGGAGGTACCCGGATCTCCGCTTCAGAGAGGCACAAAACAGAAAAACGGAGGTTAGAGAACCCAAAAGATAAATAGCGTTCCGTAGAAAATGTCGGATACTGTGATAAGTCGGGCTGATCTGCAGAACATTGGCCAAGACTGAGAGCAACTCAACTTGTTCTGCAGAGATTGCCATGCGGAGTGCTTCTTTTCCTCCAAAAGATGACTGAAAGACATTGAGAACGCAACATAGCTAGGGCAAATGGTGCTTTCAAAGTAAGTTAAGACTTTCAAGCACGTTGACGAAGAAAGAATGACGTCGGAGCATCAGCCTCCGTCCTCCGGTCGGAGAATTTGTGATTCGTTTAACTTATAGCGGGAGCTAGACCAAAAAGCGCCTCGTTCTGAAGATCGTGTTCAAGATTTACAAGGTAGCAAAGTAAACACCGGAATTTGGTATTATCCTTTAACTCACTCACTCTTCTTCCACTCTTGCAAATGCTCCTCTCTCTTTGCTTCTCCTATCGATTCATACTTGCTTGAACATGAGTTTGAATACAACGCCACCGGAGGAATGGCAGGGCACCATACTCTATGTGGACGCCTATGACTCCTTTTCCAACAACATAGTTGCTCTACTGGAGACCGCCCTTGGCGTCTACGTTACCATAGTCAAGATCAATGCACCACTACCGAACATGTCAAGGGCTCTGGCGTGTTTTGACGCTGTTGTCCTGGGTCCAGGACCAGGAGACCTTAGTAAAGAAGATGTAGAAATGTTCAAGAGGATCTGGGAAGTGGCTGCAAGAGACTGCGTGCCTGTCTTAGGTATCTGTCTTGGTTTCCAGAGTCTGGCCGTCACATTCGGAGCCACATTGGAGCGCCTCCCTAATCCTAAGCACGGCATACTTTCCGACATTCGTCACTGCAAAGGTTCAATCTTCCATCGACTTCGTACATTCGATGTAACGCAGTACCACTCCCTGCGCGTTACAATTGGACATCCTATCGAGAGATCGCACCCCATCGAGAGATGGCAGCCCGTACTACGCCCCATAGAATTATGGGACGGGAAGCAGCTCTGGAGTCCAACAAAAATCTGTCCAGATCTACAGCCACTCGCATGGGATGTCGATGATCCCAATAATGGAGGCGTCCTGATGGCTCTTAAGCATACCAAGAAGCCATTCTGGGGTATCCAATTTCATCCAGAGTCAATCTGCAGTTCCAAAGAGGCTACAAAGGTGATCGTGAACTGGTGGCAGCTGGCAGTAGATCACAATCGTTCCATCCAAAGATCAAGAAGCGGCGAATGGATGTCTAATAGTATTGTTGGAGACCAAAATGTCTGGGGATTACCTCAAGATATAAGTCTACTTCAACGAGTAGCTCACTGGAAATCGCTTCTTCCTTCAAGTCAAGTCCCACCGGCTAATAAGAAAGCTAAACGGCCAGCACCTCGCAAAGTGCGGACAGCGAAGCTGGACGCGGGACATTTGCGAGTAACAGACCTTTGCGAAGGACTGGCAGTGTCGACGTCTCAGGCCATCTTACTAGAATCAGTGGTTTCGCTCCCAGAAGTAGGCCGTTACAGTATTATTGGACTAATCGTGCCTGAGGACACTACAATCTTGGAGCACAAGTCTGGGGAGTCGTTTGTTAATATATCAACTGCACAGGCTAAGCCGCACAGCAACGCGCTGGTGAAAAAGCACACACTTGGGGCGCAGGAGACTATATGGGACTTTCTTGCTGATCGTATGGAGGAACGGAAAGCCGTCGGAGGATCTGCATCTTCGCCGTTCTGGGGCGGTCTGATGGGATATCTCTCTTATGAGTCTGGGTCGCGTATACATGCTGACATCGAAACCCGTACGCCCAACGCCCCAAAGAGTGGGTCCGATACCGCTTTTGCTGATATCGAGAGAAGCGTGGTTTTCGACCATCTTAAGGGCAAGGTATACATACAGTCACTCAAGCTCCATGATGGCGAATGGATGAAGTCGACCAAGGGTACTGTGTTAATCCTTGCGGCCAGAGCTGAAGCACGCCACATATCATCTCAGCCGAAGTCCTTCGCCCAGGAACGCCTACTCAAGCAGTATCCGTATCTGATGACGATTGGGGCAGATCAGAGGGCCGAACTTGTATTTGACCAGATGCGATTTGGCCTTGCGCTAGAATTCGCGGACATCGATAGACCGAAGGAGGCAGAATACAGACAGAAAGTACGACGTTGCCAGGAACACATTCGCGCTGGCGAAGCCTATGAGCTGTGTCTGACAGACCAGGCGACTGTACTACTCCCCAAGAATCCCTTCGGCGAAACCTCTTGGGAGATGTACAAGGCTCTTCGTAACATCAATCCCGCACCCTTTGCAGCATACCTCCGTCTCAACGACGCAACGATCGTGAGCAGCAGCCCGGAACGCTTTCTAAACTGGAACCGAGAGGGAGTATGTCAGCTTCGTCCAATCAAAGGAACAGTCAAGAAAATTCCCGGCATGGACAAATGGGGCGCGACACAAATCCTAAGCCAACCAAAAGAACAAGCAGAGAACCTCATGATCGTTGACCTAATCCGCCACGATCTGCACGGCATCGTGGGAGCCGAGAAGGTCGAAGTCAAAAAACTCATGTCCGTCGAGGAGTACGAAACCGTCTACCAGCTCGTCTCCGTCATCGAAGGCCGCCTCCCTCAACCAAAACCTCAACCAAAACCACAACCAAAACCAAAACCACACAACCCACCGAACCCGAAAAAGCCCCCACGAGCTCCCGTCGCGCCCTTCACAGGCTTCACAGGCCTCGACGTCCTCCGAAACGCCTACCCACCAGGCTCTATGACCGGCGCGCCCAAAGTCCGATCCTGCCAGCTCCTCGACGAACTCGAAGATCACAAACCCCGCCGCATCTACTCGGGTGTGATCGGCTACATGTGCGCTGGGGGCGGCGGCGATTTCTCCGTCCTGATCCGCTGCGCGTACCGGCACGACAAAGAAGTCGTGACAAAGCACGATAGTAAGGGCGAGTCGGCTGAGCGGGAAGTGTGGAGGGTTGGGGCCGGGGGCGCTATTACGGTGCTTAGTGACGACAAAGCGGAGTGGGAGGAGATGAATGCGAAGCTGGATAGCACGCTTACTGCGTTTGTACCTGGGGCCGGGATGACTGCTGAGACCAAGGCATATGGGAAGCGGCTTATAGCTGAGATGCGGCCCAGCGAACCCGACTCCTTACGAGACCTTTTGGCCCGTACTGCGGCAGGGTGGACCTAATTTCCTATGAAGGTATCTGTATGCGCGTGGCGCTGGTCAATTATGGCAAAGGATGTGATTCATAACGGAAGCGCTGCTAGGCATCAGACGGAGAATTTTCGAGCATAGCGACTGGATCTGAAAGGCATGGTGTTGGATGGCGAGGCGCGGATCTCGGAAGCTTCAACAGCCAGAAGCAATATGTAATCGACATTATGCAAAGGAGCTACTGTCTATCTTTGAGCTGAACACGCTTGATGCGCCTGTCTATATGCAACGGTGAACGCCTTGCTCTATGCTGTGCTCAACCAATGCTTTATACCACCGTGGTGGTGTACTGCCAAAAATAATCCCAACGCCTCAGAGGGATCCAGTGAGGTGATACCTGGATCTTTACCATCCATAGATGGAAGCCCCTACGCTGGCCTTGAAGGAGCGGACTGCGCTGCTGCTGCGACATCCTTACTCGAAGCAGCGACCTTCGCCATCATCTTGCCAAAGTACTGAACCACAAAGTTTTCACTGTACACATCATTAGCACTGGTATCTCAAAGTGACCGACGCGGCCTGGACGTACGTATAGTAGCTGTGGTTTGAACTGTGATCCTGCACTAGATTATGCGCCAGCTCATGACACAACACAACCCACCAATAGACCAGAGCTTCGGACGTGTCTCCCTGTTGCACCTTGGGCAAATGAAGGTTTTCAAAGTATCTGTAGTTGAAGAAGATGCTTCCTTTTCGATTGAAGCCGATGGTGCTTCCGTTGTCGTCGTAGAAGATGTGCAGGCTGTCAACACGCAACGCAAAGACATTACCGCAGTCTTGTAGGACTGAAGCAAAGTCATTAAGGCCGGATGAATTAGCACGCATAAAGGCGTGTTTATCGGTCAGATCGTTGGACAAGAAAATCTTGATGCCTCGACTAGAGTCGGCGAAGAAGGAGAGGTCTCGACCGGGTCTCTCGTCACAGTAACTGTTTGTTTCCTTGACTTCGTTTGTTTGCGGGTGAGAGAAGATAGTGGAGGAGTCGTGGGCCCGGGACGCTTCGATTGCAGATAGGAGGTTCTGCTGTAGCTGATGAGGTGCAGTAGCTGTCTCGGGCTGGTTGTGTCGCTTTGCACCCTTAGGGTCTTCTTCCGTGTATGGCGGAGGAGGCATAAGCTGCTTCTGTGCGCCATTTGTGGGACCATCGTTGTTACCATGGCCAACAAAATTCTGTAGCTGCTGAGATGACCGTCTGCCATCTTCGAGCCCGAGACGCTTCGTAATTTCCGAGAAAAGTCCTCTAGGTCTCTTGCCACGCTGTTCATCGGTTGGAGACACATCGTCCTGTCGTAGTTTCTTATGCTCTGGAGAATCGGGGAACAGACCAGGCATGGAGGTTGTTTTATCCTGTTGCCTTGCCGCGATCTGTGCTTGGATTTCGTTCCAACTGGTCTCGCGCTCTTTGGTCTGTCGTTTCTCCTCTTCCAGCTGCTTCTGTCGCTGATCCTCTGCTATGCGTGCTTCAGCAGCTTTGTGACGCAAGATCCTTTCGACGTTATAGCCTCTTGCTCTCAGTTTCTCAAGTTTAGTTCCAAGAAGAGTCTCAAACATGATTGTAGATTGTGGCTTCGGGCGCGTAAGGAGTAAATGAACTAACGCTTGGCTGACCTCGAACAAGTCGTAGTTGTCCGCCGTAATCGAGAGTATCCACCACTTGCGCTGATCCTGAGAGACGGCGGCGGTCCTGATCTCGTTATGCGAAAGACTTTGCCCCTTCAGCTTCAAGATACGCCTTAGGGATATCGACCCCACAGCTTGGACTTTCAGATTCTTCTCTAGCCATCTCGCATCGTGTTTGATGATTTCACGAGGACAATCGTTGAGGAACAGTCTCGAGCGCTCCAGTACGCGCTTCTGAAGTTTCGTCGCAGGTCGTTGATCATTGACGATGGTGCCAACCCGCGGTTGCTCTTCCACCAGAGCACTTAGCAACGGAGACCCCAAAGCCCAGTAGAAATCCTCCAGAGTCTCCTCTTGCGGTGCAGCAAGCAACTTATCCTTAAAGAGATTGTAGCTAATAACATCATCAACCAGAATGATCTGGCTAGCACTGGCAAGCTGAAACGTTTTGATGCTCGCTTCCTCATCTTCGTCATCCTCATCGAAATCGTCTTCGATGGTTCGTGGACCAGCCCCGCTCTTCGCGGACTTTGAGGGCACTTCCGTGTATGCTAGTAGGAATTTTGACACCTTCATCTCCTTGACAAGCTCCTTGTCTTTCTTCAATATGGGGAAACTATCGGCCAGACTCCTCAAAAGGATCAAATACTTTTCAGTGCTTTGATAGACTGTAAAAAGCCTTGCGGGCTCTCGTACCATCATCTGTGCGAGCTCTAACCTGCTTGGTTCATGTTTCGATCCACACTTTAGCAAGAAACTGTTTGCTTCTGGACCAAGATCTACAAAGGTGAATATTTCACCGTATGTCTGGCTGTCGCCTAGGAAGCACTCCCGCGGAGGGAGGTGTCGAAGGACTGTCAACTTCTCGTTGGAATAACCATTAGACGTTTGCATCGCAGGGAAGATGGGCACAATTCTGGCACCATTAAGGCGTTGTACATGCTCATCCTTGATTTCAGCAAGGCGACTAGCAAAATATCCGAAGACCTCCTTGGCGTCTCTTCGTGTAGTCGGTCGGCTGTTGACCAATCGTGTTATGCAATCCAGCATTGGAGGGTCGGACTGTACGCCGAACTTCAACGCATGTGGATGAAGGTCATTTCGCAAAAGCTCAAAACCTAGGACTGCTGCCCGCTGGTTGGTGAAGCACTGCGAAGGCGTGACCAGTCGCTTGGTATCTGCTCCTTGCAATGGAAGATGTGGTGTCGTAACGCTGGTAGAATCGTATCTGGCATAGGCATTGATGTGGTAATTGAGAATAAAGTATGTCAAGGCGTGATCACGCAAGGGAATATCGCCCTCAATCACAGACCGAGCCATAAGTTCAATCAATTCAGGCACAGTGGGTACTGTCCTCAAACCCAGCGAGCTCTAGAACTTACCCTCTACACTGCCAGATCGGTATACTCCAGGCCACTGAAGAATCGGAAGACTAAGACTTCGCAGCGTATCCTTGGGCTCAAAGAGATCCGAGACAACGTATCGCCGACTGCTTCCCTCGCTCGGATCGTGACCCACCTCAGCTGGACATATTGGGGTACTCTTGAGTCGCTTGATATCGTCCGGCGGAATGTCGTCTTGGACTGACGCAAGGTAGCGAATCAGATCAACATGGCTCCATTTGCGTTCAGAAGGCGTGGATTTATTTTCAGATAAGGTTAGGAGTCGTTCGAATATGACGCCAAGTTCGATGGTCTTGCGCACCCCCAGAGCAACTAAGAATTTGTCTTTGACATTGTGTAGGCCGGTGACCACAGGTAGATCATCGAACAGCTTGACATTTGGAAAATATGACGCCATGGGATTTCTCATACCAAGCTTTGTCGGCATCACAGTGCGGGAGCTGAGCATGTCCACTACCGTGGCTTTCGATGACTGACTGAGTCCCTCCCATTGCCTGGACACAACCTGAAGCACATTTGCGGCGAAGGAAGGAGATGTCGTGAGATCTTTATCTATAGGCAGCTGACCCCGACCACCAGTGTTTTCGACCAGCCAACGTAGCCAGGGTACGATCTGGAGGTCCTCCCAACCTAACGCTTCAAGGTCGACTTTTGATATACTCTTAGTAAATTTGAAGGGCATTGTGTTAGTTGGTACGGGTACTTCGGTTGGTATGCGAGAAGGGTTGATGAAATGCTTCATCTCGCCCAGAACGAGAACACATCCTTGGCCGCTGTTGTTTTCGTCGTCATTCGCAACTGTGACCTCGAGTAACGATCGGATTGTACCCTCATCGACTTCGTTGGAACGTGCTTTTCGCACAAGCCATCTGAGGAATTCTCCAAGTTGTTGACCAGACAAAGCCTTGGCTTCTAACTCTTTCTTGATGTCAGATACCGTTATGTCTGTGATAATACCGAAATTGGTCAATTTATCAATAAAATCTTTAGCTTGTTCCATCAACGGCTTTGGAAGTACAGGAATACCCTCGACAAAGCTGAGATCTTCGATGGCAATTCGGACTTGCTGGCTAGGGAGTACACCACATGAAGACAGAATATCAATAGAGGCTTTTTTGTTGCAAGTCCAAAAAGCTTCTTCCACCACTTGCCCCACCTGATTGGATGGTGTAGACTCCCGAAAGGTAAATTGGTTCAGTGCGTGGATTGCTTCTGGGAGTACTCCGAGTATGTCTTCCCTGCTGACTTTGTTCCTACCAGCAGTATCAGATGCTGGCGATAACTTGTCTTTGATGACCTGCATCTCGCCAGTCCACGCTATCCGGCAGACAATGCCAGCAACTCTCAACATTGCTATGTTCCACTCCCGCACCCTGCGCGCATTGAGATCTATGCTTTCTCGCTCTACAGTAGGAATAACGGATGGTGCGGAGATATGGGCGTTCAGACCGGTCATCTGGTGTGTAGGGAAGCCAATGAAGATTCTTCCTGACTTGGAAGGTAAAACTGACACGAAAATGTCGGTAACATTGGAAGAGTTCGGGACTGCATTCTCAAAAGAAGTCAACACAGCAAGCTTCGTGTTTCCTGGGGCAGGCTTTTTCGTTGCTCGCTCCAGCTCCTGACTGAAGGAATCATTGATTGATGTGCGGATAGCGGCGGTGCTGACCCGCAAGAACACCGTCGCCTTCGATATACCTGCAAGGTTTTCCAATAAGACCTTTTGAGAAGCCTTCTCTTCCCTTGCGACCTTTTCAGCGGCGATATTTGCTGGTCCAGTAGACAGTCGTGAGAAAAACGACCGAAGCAACGTTGTCGGGCCTGATCCCTTTCCTGTACTGTTGCTATCAAATTCCGGATCCATCCTAATGGGAGAAGATGGTTTCCAGCCGACAATGTTCAACCATTCCGCATCCAGCTGAGCAGTTTCTTGACTAACACCCGTGATCCTCATTAATCTATCAGGGGTCCTCGTCTCGACTTCTTTTGGGATGATAACATCTACGCTCGGCGCAGCCTTCTTTGAGAGCGTCAACAGTTTCCAGTCGTCTAGCCATAGCTCTATAACTTCTAGTCCCACAAATGTGAGGCTGCTTGCTAAGAACTGGCATAAAGGCAGCAGGCTTGGTATCGGAGAGGAGCTACTCCGATAATCTAAGACGAAGCTGGTATCGGAGCTGGCGTAGATCTCAGACAACTGTAGTCTTCTGGTAAATAGTGAATTTCCTTTCCAGTAAAAAGCCATGGCCTCTTTTCCTGAGCTGACGAAGGGCTCTTCACAATCCGCAAAGACGCTATAGAAACCCACCCCAAAAGCACCTATTTTCGTCTCATCTGGGTTGCCTTCAGCAATACGCTTTAGTCGTGTCCAGTCATTTGCACCGAACGGCTGTCCATCATTGGTAACCAGCAGGCGCTTCAAAGTATGGTGGAGTAGAACATGCTTCAAGGCTGATGAGAGTTCGGTGGTTTGCGGAACAGGTAGGCTGGGTGAAGGTATGGATTCGAACTTGATTGTGACTTTGGTGGCGGCAGCATCCGCAGCATTCTGTAACAGCTCCCGTAAGACCGTCCTGTGGCAATTAGCAACATGAAGTCACACGGCAGCTTCCTTCCGTCTGAGGTCCTCTCACCATTCTCCGGAGTATCTCGCCAGCACTTTGTCTATCAAGGCACGAGTATTAACGGTTACCGCCTCCTCATCGTTTCCAGATCCCATGGTCTGCGCCCTGAGGGCGTTGTAATCGATCGAGGTGCCCATTTTGGCGTATCGATCCGCAACAGATGCTCAAGACTCAACTGTGGCTAGTCTCGCGTGTCCGTCAAATATTTTGGGAAGACTCTTATACCAGTGTAGGAGATACATTCAACGTTACTGCGTTTCAGCTACACCCGTAGCACGACAATTTGGGATAAAGAAGCCTTGTTCACGAACATATGGAAATGCGCCGGGAAAAACAGTAAAGGAAGGAAATCGGAAGTTATTACACCCCACAACTCCTCGAATGCAAGAGACTGTGCTAGAAATTCATGCCGTGTGATTCTCTGAAGTCTGGTCAGGTGTAGACTAGAAGGCGACTCGACGATTGATCTTGCCACGGCAGTTGCCGTACCTGTATTTTCGTACTTCGAACACCACAGGATAGAAGCGTTATCTTCCACAGATTTGTACTGCGAGGAGGACTTGTTGGTATGACTTTCAATGAATGAAAGCTCGGCAGAGCATGACACGGTTTTAAGCAATGAATACCCCTGGCGCATTCCTGCACGTCAACGAAAGCTCACCAAGAGCTACAACTCCAACCCTAATTCCGCCAATGTCATTATGGGACTTGACCCCCTTTCACCGATCGCGCCGGCGCGAATTCGGGCTTTACTGCTGCCATTCGGCCGCATCAAACGTACGAGATTTCAAAGCTTTGTCGGCAGACTACAACCGGAAAGTGTAGTGCGTTTAGGAGATGTCAGCCCAGATGGCCGACCAAACAGAAGTACCCATTCACCTCCATAGTGTCTTGCTACTAGAAGACTTTACATCAACTAGAAGCTAATTATAATGACTCTATAGCAATGTTCTCTCCCCTAGCGTTTCCAACGGGCATGATCCTATACAATCTTTCCACCTCCCTACCTCCTGCCTCCCATTCGTCCTTGTCACCCTATGAGCTCTACCGGGAGCCCTTGATTGTGGTGGCGATAGCCGATGGCAAGGAACTTGATCATGGTGGAATTGGTGACCACGAGCCTGGCGACAGTGCGGGCACTCGACGCTTAGAGGACACTCCGCTGGTGGAAAAAGAGCTAGACCAAATGTTGGCAACATTAGAGGACATGAAGCGGCAATATCCCAGCGCAATGGTCCATCAACTACTCCTATTCGATTGCCTCCGATCTCCAGTGGTTAACGTAGGGAGGATCATCATCGTGCCTCCTCCTGAAACCTCAAGGACAACGACAATGAAGACAGTGATGTGTGATTTGACGGCATTGGTCCTGGCTGAGATGACCACATATGCCAAGACTTTACAAGGCCTCCAGTCAATTGACTCACCGAGTACTTCACAGAATCGGGGAATGGCCAATGGTCATCTGTGGCCCCCAAACCCACCAGATCGCTGGGCACAGCGAGAAACGGATGGACCTGCGCAAGGGAACCGATCACGCTCAGAGTCGCCGGCAGATTATTTTGACAGGAACCACAATCGTGCTTCGATGCCAGCTCAGTTACCGTCACGCCTCAACGAACTTGGAGATTCAATAACAACTTCTCGTCCAGAATCACCGAGTGAATGTGTTCGCACGCCTCCAACCACATTGGAAGGAATTCCCGGAGCAGGTGAAGCGACGGGCCTTCCCACTGCGCTGAGTAAGTCTAGCGTTGGAGCAGCTTTGCGTGGTCAAAGTCGCGATCGGGTGTCGGTCCAGGGTTTCGGCCCTGCTAATCTTAGTGAACGAACAAGGAACAAGGGCAAAGCCAGAATAGGTATCGTTATTGGGGCTCTGTATCTGCAAGCTGGTAGGTGGCCAGATGCAATACGAGAGCTTGTAGAAGGCGCATCAACCGCCAAAGCCAACAGTGACCACTTGTGGCATGCCAAAGCCTTGGAGAACATTTTGGTTTGCCTGTTGATGTCGGCATGGGCCGGTATGGATTTTCAGGTACATACTCCGTCTTAGAGACTTGCATAGCTAAAGCCCATCGGCTAGCAACCCGAAGTTCTCCATCTGCTTACGGTAGTTCTTGGTGCCACAGATTCCTCAAGTTTGCTATCCGCTTGCGGACAAACCAGCCTCGACCAAGTCTTCTAATCATACGCCTTCAGATAGCACTACAGACTTATCACGACATATGGGTACTGCAAACCGCCTAGTCTCTTTACAGAATCTCACCAATCTTCTACCCGACCTTATGAGCGTGATCCTCAATCTCTATACCCGTGCGGCCAATTTTGGTGGGAAAGCCCTGCCTGAGATCGCCTTCTCGGAATCTGTCATTCGATTCGCAAAGTTATTGACGGCAGTACATCTCTGCGCTGGCAAGCTTGATGATGACGCTCTCCAACACCTGGTTCTCAATACATCCTTACCAAAGACAGCCCGGACCTCAACTACTCGTGTGGCAATACTCCCCTCGAGAACAGAAATCACTTCCATGCTTCTTAGAGCTTTTCCTTCGTCGTCATGGGAGACATACCTTTCCATCACTGAGAGAATCATCATTCTCTCGGGCATTGCGTCTGTGTTTTCAAATTTAGGTTTCCATAGGAAGAAGGCTTTTGTATTGAGAGAATTACTGTCCACTCTGATACCCGGACTTGTTCAAGCTAGGAAAGTCGGTGCCGCGGAAATGGGAGTGCATCCTGCAGCCGGCTTATCGGCACTTGACGTCGCTGGTAGAGGACCAGTCACGAGAGTACCGGGTATCTCAGACGGAGAAAACGAAACGGGCATTGAAGAGTTATTGGATGTGTTGGGCCAGGTATATGGTATAGTAGGATCAAAGCCAACGCTGCGAGCCCTTACATCGTTGAAGGAAGAAGAACCTGAGCAGCGCGAAGATCAGAATACCACGGTGTCACCGGACGACATCTCGATAGAGCTGATAGTTAGAAGAACGCTTCGAAACGCCACCTTGCGTGCTTTCGGAAGTTCACACCTCAAGGTGGATGTTCTAAGATCTTGCATCAACTTATGCGAAGCTCTTCCGGATCTACATGGAGTTCTTCGCTTTACATCTGACTTGTTACGCACGACAGGGAGCGGTATAGCACCGAAGTCGGACAGTAGTGATGGGTCTACTGCACTCTCACGAGAAGATCAGATACGCCTTGCAAATAACATCTCCCGAACTATCAGTGCAGCGAAGCAGCTAGGCATGCAAGGCTTGGAGACCGAATATTGGGATGAGTTTCTAGTTCGTGGAGTGGAAGTCGTCGAACCGGCTTCGTGGAAAACTCCGATACCACACGCCAAGAGTGAACTAGAGACCGCTGCGGTTGTTGAGAAAGCGAAAGAAGATGGGCCATTCATCTACAACCCCTTTCTGAAGAAGCCGAACGCTGCTGAGATCGAGCCACTTTTGGTGGTTGGAGAGTATTCCGAATTTCGAGTCACACTACAAAACCTTTACGACTTCCAAATCGACGTTGAGCGATTGAGCCTAGAATCTAATGGTGTTGTATTTAGTTCGCTACAACGAAGTATAGTCATTGGTCCATATTGTACGCAAACACTGTCAGTGAGTGGGAAACCAGAGACAACTGGGTCATTGCAGATCACAGGCTGCATCGTCAAGATCTTGGGTTGTAGAAGACGAAGCTTTCCAATCTTCAGCGACTCATGGGCTCCTCAACTCGATACCAAAATCAAAAGCGTTGGCCTTTCGGCAGCTGAGTGTTCACCAGCTCGACCTGTTTCTACTGCGTCCGACCTCTCCAAGAGCATGCATCCACTGTCATTGCCAGGTCCCAAGGCCGCCATTGTCGGTTCAAAAGTCATTGGTGCACAGCCAGTAGTTGTTGTCAAATCCACATCGCTCCGACAATGCGCTATGATGGTCCTTGAAGGGGAGACCAAGACATTCACGATTACCTTGCAAAATTTGTCTACCTCGACCTCAGTAGACTTGCTCCTATTCTCGTTCCAAGATGACACAATGATCTCGCCGCAAGATTTTGTGACCAATAAAGAGATCTTGCTCTCGGAGCTTTATGAGATGGAGTTGCGCTCTTCGCGAAGGAAAGCCTTCCGTTGGCGGCATGAAGAGGGAGCACGAGATGTGACTATTGCTCCAGGACAGGCTGCCACATTTGAAATCGAGGTGCTCGGCAAGCCTGGCCTCTCCAATGGAATTGTCCAAGTCGACTACGCCCATCTCGGTATGCCCAAGTCCGAGGTGAAGGACATATTCTACACTAGACAAGTCACTCTACCTGTTACAGTAACGGTCAACGCCAGCGTCACCATCGTCGGAAATGACTTGCTACCTTTTACAGGCGACTTCGCGTGGTCGAACCAGCACAAGCAGCGATTGACAAATGGAAGCACGGAGGCTCCCACTCATCAGAGAACAAGAACAGTGTCAAAGGCAGGCCAAAAAGGGGAGAACCGCTTCCAATCGCTTCTTGAACGCCTGGGATTAGGACCGCATGGCGATGATCACTGCCTTTTGCTCCTCGATGTTCGGAACTCATGGCCAAACCCTTTGTCACTCTCCGTGCGAGTCCGCGAGAATCTTTCCAAAGACCACAGTCCAGGAGACCTATGGAGAAGGGCATATACCGTTCATGAAATCCTCCAACCCGGCCATATCTCTCGCCTCGTCCTCCTCCTACCTCGAATCCACTTGAAGAACCCCCACGCACCTATACCGACACTGAACCCAGCGAACCAGCGTCAATACGTCGTCAGCGCCAGCAAGATCTCACCAGAGACCGAGCGGGCAAGCAGAGAAGTCTTCTGGTATCGCGAAGAAGTCCTGAAGCATATCCGTGGTAGCTGGTCGGATGAATCTACCGGCAGGACAGGCGACATCGAACTACGAGGCCTCAAACTCACCTCTCGCATGGTCTCTGCTTTGAGGATCGAAGATCTAGGCATCGAGATGTCTCTGATCGCGCCAGAAGAAGGCCAGGACGTTGTTGTCCATCAGACGGGGTGTTCGAAATTCTCAATCAAGACAGACGACTTTTTGACGCTGAAGACCAAAATCCATAATCGCACACAGCAACCTATATTCCCGTTGCTGCGGTTGCAACCGAGTCTACGCAACCAACCGCACAACATTGCGCTGGATCTGTCAAAGCGGTTTGTGTGGCACGGGCTACTGCAGCGAGCTTTACCATTGCTCAAGCCAGATGAGATTACAGAGGTTGATCTTGGGATATGCGTACTGTGTAGGGGAGAGTTCGAGGTGGGGGCTTCGGTGGAGGAAGTGAGGATTTGGAAACCGCCCCCACATGAGGCAAAGGGTGAGGGAGTGGCAATGGCAATAACGGATACTGCTGCCTTTATTGGAGATAGCGTGTTGAAGCATACTGAAAGGCGAATTTGGCATGCTAGGGACGGTTGTTTGATATCTGCGAAAGATGCAGAGTCCGATGATTGAAGATATTTGTATTACTACATGTACTCATGGTTTAGCGGTACTCGTACGGACTCTGCAAAACGATTTTTTATGCTTCACATACGGGCCACCAATGTCATTGGTCCATTAATTTCGGTTAGTTGGCTTAATTTCGCTTAGGGCTAGCGCACGACTGCTTTGTCAGAAGCTCGACCGCGCAAACAGCGCCAGATTTGTTAAGGAAACGCGGCTAAATGCTGCGCGGCGGCTGCCAAAGAGCTCGTAAACCTCCTAATTGCTCGCAAGGTGTACCCCCACTCAGTCTCGTAGATTTTCACTCGAGCTTACCTGGCGCTGGGCACACATAAATACCCTCACCCTCACCCCCACCGTAAACTTTTCACTTATTTTTCTTCTTTCATCGACTTCCAAACCTTCTACCTCCTTTGCGAACCAAACATAGTCCCTAGCCACTTCCAAACCTCCCTACTTGATCTTTGCGAACCAAACTTCACCCCTGAACATTGAGCACTTCGTTACAAGCGCTCTACTCGTAGACCACACGTTCAGGTACGAAGTTCCGCTCTCTTCCACGGATTGAAGTCTCTGCTCGTCGATTCACACGTGAAAACCTGCACTTCAAGGACACACTCCAGCTCTTGACAACCGCTGACCCAACCACAGACATCTATCCACGATCTCGGAAGTCTTTTTCGAAACCGTACCGACGTCGACCAAATGGCGAACTCTTTCTCGAAGCCAGTGATCACTCTGGACACTATCCCCACGGAGATTCGTCTGAAGATCTTCAAGTGCGCACTTAGCACCGACGAGATTATCGACGTCACTGTCAGCAGTCATGATCGTGTCAAGGCAAAACCAAACCCTGTCCTAGGCCTCGGTCTACTCCGCACCTGCCACCGCTACTATCACGAAGGGCGTCCCCTCTTGTACACCGATAAGATTCAACTCTTTGGTCGGTACGGCTCCGAATTGCACCATTGGACTAGGCCATTGGGCATCCCGAGATGCAAGGACTTGGGCTGTGACGTGGCTCAGGTTATGCCTGTTCTGGAACGCGTCATCTTGGCTATGGGCCATCGATCTCACTGCAGCCACGGTGAGACTAGTATGATCGGGTTCGACGGAACTTTGAAGCACCTCTACTCCAAAGGGGGCATTCGCATCAAGCACTTACAGCTCTTGTTCGAAGACTATTCCTTCTGCCTCACCTACAAACCGTTCATGCTTGCGGACGCGCTTCGGGGAATCAAAGGTGTCTTAGATTTGGAGATCGTTGGATATCTCGAAGAAGAGGAAGCAGATCAGTTCTGCATTGCGTTGTTTGGCAAGGGATGCTATATTATGATTCGAAATCCGTTCTGGGGGGACGTCTATAATGCGATAAACACGGCCGACCCCGACAGCCTCACAGGCACGCTTGCGAATGGACCTGTTCACACGCCCTTTGACCTTCCTTTGAATCTTCCGAGACTATTTGTCGGACCTCTTGTCTTCCGGCGTTGAGGGACTCCCCTAGGAATGAAGTTTCTTGTGGACCAGGGATGACCTTGTTGCCAATTGGTCTATAGTGAAGGCGATTGGTGAGAGATGGTAGTTGTGATAGGTTATTGTCGCGGAGGAGGTTCAAACCAAAGTCTAATTGCTATACTGGCTATCAAAACCCCATACTGTATTTTAAACGGCCACTGCTGGGCTATTAATCAGATGCACCTCAACACCAGCTCCATAATGTCGAGGAAAGTTTCTCTGTCTGCTTCAATCTTGCTAAGGCCAAGTCCAACGACTACAACCCTTGTATCTTCGGGATTCTTCGTTGCAACGGCGCTGGCAATTTGTGTTCCGTATAGCTGACCCATCATGTCCCGGTCCGGATCTGCTCCACCAAGGAGAGACATAGGAGTCAAGTATGGCAGTGGCAAGAGTCCCCGGTCACCTGACTCTGCTGAAAGGTGTTGGTCCGCCCGGTTGGGGTTGGAAGAATCAAGAGGTACGTGGATCTCAAGAGAGAAAGTCAGTCATTACGCTTTGCTAGAGAAGACTTTTCACATACCCACTGAGCCAATCGTCCTCCCTGAACGATGGTTACAATGATCTTGTTCGCAAAAGAGATCGACATGACTTCTGTCTGCACACCATTGATCATGCCCGCTGCTTGCTTTGTACTCGCTGGATAGGGTGCATTTGACACCCCCTGCTGCTCCTGGAGCATGTCTTTAGCCATTGGAACCGGCATAATCGATATTTCACAGTCTCCAGAACAGAATTGTGTAACGTATTATGGAGTGTGGTTCAAATAAACGTCAATCTATCCTGTTAGAACGCACGGGCCCAGTTCTAGCGCCCATGAGAAGATTGCTGGCATGTCGAACCGACCCCATTGAAAAATATTCAAGCCCTATGCCTACAATGCCCAAATTCGTGGCTCGACAGCGAAAGCACAAATCAAGACATAGAGATGGTCGCAGTGGCAAATCTGACAGCGAGCCCGGCAACGACTCCAATGTAACGGAACTTCTACCCGTTACCAGAACCGAAAAGGAAGAAAAGCGACAGCAGCTGAAGGAAGATCTACGGGCGCAACAGCCGAAGGTGTCAAGTAAAAAACAGAAAAGGCTGGACAAGTATATTGTATGTGTTCTGGAATTATCGTATAGTAATCGGTTCTGATTATCGGTGTAGGATAAGAAAATCCAGAAAGATGCAAATCTTGAGCTCATCAAGAGATTGTCTCAAAGCAGGGTCGACACAAGCTTGCTCCGAAGTTCACGAGATCTCGGAGCTGGCAAAGATACGAAGCGTGCAAAACTGTCGAGAGCATTAGCCGAACAGCAGGCTGGTATTGACGTGAGGGCGGATGATGGCAAGCTCGTGACATTCCTCCAAGCCCAAGAGAACGACCAAGATAGTACAGCAGACCTTACGGGCTCAGATTTGGAGCAAGCATTGTCTGCAGAAGTGTCAAATCTGCCTTTGCATCCAGCCCAGAAACTAATTATAGGAAGTGGGCTGAAGCGGCCTCTTGACTTAGGATATGACGGCCATCCAATGATCAAGAAAAGAAAGAACAAACGATCATCAGAGCCACTGCCCGAGCTTGTTTGGGAAGGCTTTGACAGGTCAGCGGACGTTGATTCGCTCGACGTCGATGGTATCTTGCACGACGGATCTTCTGGAGCACCTGGCGAATCCCATGTCGATGCTGCCTCTCTGACAGGAGAAACGTCAACGGATGATGACGAGGATCCTTACAGCGATGATGAAGCAACCCTGAAGCGAAGATCTTCGGCCTTCAAGAGTTGGGCTTCACAGCAGGTCAATAAGGCGTTGGGTTTTACCCCCACAGGCAGTCCGCAGGATCAAGACATGAATGCGGGACATCTGAGCTTAATTGATTTCAAGGCGAGACCTCCAGAGCAGGACCCTCTGCCTCCAGAATTGGCTACAGTAACAGCGACAGACGCAATACGAAAGGCATTCAGCGTAAATGTTGAGCGGCGACCGGAAGTTCAAGAGGCTCGACTTGGACTGCCGGTAGTAGCTGAGGAGCAGAAGATCATGGAGGCGATACATAATAATCCTACAGTGGTCGTCTGGGGAGCAACAGGCAGTGGCAAGACTACTCAAGTGCCGCAGTTCCTCTACGAAGCCGGTTACGGAGATCCTGACGGTCCCACTTCAGGCATGATAGGCGTTACTCAGCCCCGTCGGGTTGCCGCTGTCAGCATGGCAAAACGTGTAGACGATGAGCTCGGAAGCTCAGGAAAGGTTTCATATCAAATCCGGTTCGAGAGCAGTGTCAGTAACAGAACAGCCATCAAGTTCATGACAGATGGCATTCTTCTACGCGAAATCGGTCAAGATTTCGCATTGACGAAGTATTCTGTCATCGTCATCGATGAAGCTCACGAACGCAGTGCCAATACAGACATTCTCATAGGCATGGTGAGTAGAATAGTTGACCTAAGGGCTAGCATGAGCCAACAGGATCCGAGTATAAAGCCGCTTAAGCTCGTTATAATGTCCGCTACTCTGAGGATATCCGACTTCACTGAGAATAAGAATCTATTCCGCAACAGCCCACCTCCGCTGCTCCAAGCAGAGGGACGCCAGTATCCTATCTCCATTCACTTTGCTCGAAAGACACAAAGAGATTACCTGGAGGAAGCTTTTCGAAAGATCTGCAAAGGTCATCGAAAATTGCCACCTGGAGGCATGCTAGTCTTTGTGACCGGCCAAAACGAGATTACTGCTCTTTCGAAGCGTCTCAGGCAGACTTTCGCATCAGCTTTGGATCCCAATGTCAGTGGTCCACGCGTGCGGATTGCAGCCAGCGAAGCACCTCTGGAGACTGAAGACATCGATTTCGGGATATACGAGGATAAAGATTTCGAGAGCGAAGATGGCAGCGAGGTCGAGCTTGCAGGGTTAGACGACGACGAAGACGCCCGTGACTTCGCTGTGGGCGAGCCTATGGGAGCCTCGTCTGCTGTACATGTTTTGCCCTTATACTCCCAACTGCCCACCAAGGAACAACTACAAGTCTTTGAGCCTCCACCAGAGGGATCACGGCTCATGGTACTTGCAACAAACGTGGCAGAAACCAGTATAACAATACCTGGGATTCGTTACGTCTTCGATACCGGCAGAGCCAAAGAAAAGCGGTACGACCGTATAACTGGAGTACAGAGCTTCGAGGTTGGCTGGATAAGCAAAGCCAGTGCAAACCAGCGTGCCGGACGTGCTGGGCGGACGGGACCTGGACACTGTTACAGACTATACTCTTCTGCAGTCTACGAGCGGGACTTTGAAGAGTATGCCGAGCCAGAAATCTTGAGGATGCCGATAGAAGGCGTTGTATTGCAGCTTAAAAGCATGGACCTACAACATGTTACGAATTTTCCATTTCCTACACCACCTGATCGTCAGAGCCTCGTTAAAGCTGAAAAATTACTTACCTACCTTGGAGCCATATCTTCGGATGGCAAGATCACACCTGCTGGTCGCGATCTCTCCGTCTATCCACTATCGCCCCGTTTCTCTAAGATGCTTTTGATTGGCCACCAGTACGGGTGCATGCCGTATACCATCGCCATGGTGGCAGCCCTAGCAGTTGCCGATATCCTCGTGCCAGAGAATCAGCTGGACCTTATGATACCATCAAGGGATCCAGAGACGACCTACACGAATGCAGATCAGCTGGAAGACACGGCTCGAGAAAACCGGAAGAAAGAATACAACAAAGCCCACCATCTCTTCAGCAGACGCGACAAGACCTCCGACGCCATCAAGCTACTCACCGCTCTTTGCGCTTACCCTTATGCGCCTGACCCCGAAGCCTTTTGCACTCAGATGTTCCTACGTCACAAAGCCCTCAAAGAAGCCTCGCAACTCCGTCAACAACTAACAGAAATCGTCCGCACAAACCGACCAGGAACAATCGGACCCTACTCAGCCCGACTCGACGAACCTTCAGAAAAGCAACTGAAAGCCCTCAAGCAAATCGTAGCAGCCGGCTTCATCGACCAAGTCGCCGTCCGCGCAGATCTCTCCCCCAACCCTCCCGAGACTCCCAGAAAACCAAAACGAGCCATCGACGTCCCCTACCTGACCCTCTTTCCCTCCCACCAGGCCAAAACCGCCGAGCTCGACGACAAAGCTGTGTACCTCCACCCCTCCTCCGTCCTCGCGCACACAGCGCCAAAGGATCTACCACAATACATCATCTACTCTCGCCTCCAGCGCGCTGTGTCTTCTTCCGTTACGGGCAAGATCCCAAAAGTGAGAATGCACGCCTTGACGACTATTAGCGCCTTGCAGCTTTCTACGTTGGCGCATGAGACACCGCTGCTGTCGTACGGCAAGCCGATTGGGAAGATTACGGCGTTGGATGGCAGGCCGGAGAGGAGGGAATGTTGGGTTGTTCCGGCGCTGGTGGGAGAGGGTGGGGGGATGGGGTGGCCGTTACCGGCTAAGAGGGTGATTCAGAGACGGGATGTTAGGCTCGGATGGGTGGTTGAGAAGGTTGTTGGGTGAGCGAGGTATGACTATGCTGTAAGAGAAAGGAGGGCCCTGTTAGCGGCGATAATAGTTGCCAGGTGTGGTGCAAATCCCGAAGACAATGAATCTCTTTACAGGGACCAGGATAGACACTTCAAACAGATAGAATCCCCCAATCTAATTCCAGACTGCTCAACATCGCGAACAACGTAATATCAGCACACGCCCCCTCAATATCTATCTACACATTGCCACCTCTCCATAACACCTATCTCATCCAGCATCACTATCCCCACCCTCACCCTCCTCGTCCCTTCTCCTCCTGGCCAAAACATCCTTCCAAACCCCCACAAACTCCCTCAACCCCCCCTCGCCCTCCACATCCCCGTTGGCAGCCGCATCAACTACATCTCTGGGTAGTTTATGGGCGCTATACCGCGGCGTGTTGAAAGAATATGCTTCTGGGTCATCTTTGCCTACCAGGCGGAAATCGGGGATGGAGGGGAGGGTGCCGATGTCCTGATCTGAGATTTCGTCTTCGTCGGAGGACGATACCTCGTCCGTTGCGGTATCGTCCGACACGAGACTGGAGCCTTGCCGGTCTTGAATAGCGAGATCACAGAGGTCCAATGCCTCAGACAAATCCGGATCAGGCAGGGTGAGGATCTCCAACCAGCTGAACAGCAACGGATCAGTGCAGGGTGCCCAGGGGTTGATATCGATGAGCCAGACGCGGGTATGTGGTTCGGGCACGTAGACATCGAATACGAAATTCTCGTCTGGGAAGGAGTATTTAAGTTTCTCGTCGAAGAAGGTCTGGATGCGTGAGCGGAGTTGTTCGCGCATGGGGAAGAGGAAGGCGAAGTGGTTGAGGTCGCGTTGGCAGAGGCAGAGGAGGTGGCGGTGGCGGACGAAGCAGCGGAATTCGAGGGCGGGGTTGAGGTTTGGGAGGTATTTGCGGAGGATGAGGTGATAGGGGATAGTGTCTGTGGTTTGAGAGGTGCCGTTCTCGGCCGAAGCGTCTGAAAGGTCCTCCTCATTGTCGTTTACGCAGTCTTCGAAAGCGTGTTCCAGGTCGTGCGTGATGAAATCCGAGCTCTTCAGCAGCAGGTAGATATCGCTGGGTGTCCTGCACTCCATGCTGTTCGTCGCTGCAATCCATGTTGCGTCTTTTGGCGCTGACCAATTCAATTTTGGAGCCACTTTGCCTCCTAGTTCTGCTATGGTTTCTTTGACCTTATGGTGGATGTCACGGAAATGGACCGAGGGGTCGAGGAGGGCTTCGTCGTCTTCAGAGTCATCCTCTGCTGAGAAGATGCCGCTATCTGTATCTGTGAGACTGGGTTGAAAGTCGGAGTCGTTGTCGGAGGGGAGGACTATGCCATCTTCGCGGAGATAGGATAGGAAAGGTGGGGTGAGGGGAATTAGGCGTGCTTTGGGGGTTATGCTTCGGTATCTGCATACTGATGTCAGCTCGTGGCGGTTGGTGGAAAGGAGAAATAGACTAGAGCTTACAGTGGATGCCAATAGTGGTATGAGCAGTGGAGAATATGTGCTTTCGTAACTGGAGGGAACGGGAGGCGAGTGAGTGGTTCCGGCGACGACGAGCGTGGTGAAATAACAGCATCTGCATCGCACATATTCAAAAGCCTCAGCTTAAGTGACGCCTGATCGGTACTGCGAGAGATCACTATATTGGGATTGCAAGGAGAAGCCGTGAAAGCTACGACAGATCTATTTACAATATCCAGCGCAAACAGCTTCAGAAATTCAATATGACGCTAGTGCAGCTCGGCAATCTGTACGCTAAAAACAGAGATCTGCAAGGGTCCAGTCGCTGCGTTTGACTTCGTAGCCCAAGGAAACCTTCAATAATTCACATCTTGATCTCCACATCATTGTCGTTTTTCCAATATCTCGAAAATGTCCTCCAACGTCGGTCTCTCCACACCACGAGGCTCCGGCACATCCGGCTACGTTCAGCGCAATCTATCGCACCTCCGACCCCGCGACAACGCCGCCCCATACCCCAAAGACTATGACAGCATTAAGCACCGTGAACGGCAGCCTGACAAAGCCATCCTCAATCACGATAGGCTACGCGAGGTTGAAGTAAAGGTCTTTGATCTAAGGGATAAGCTCGAGGATGAGGGGTCCGTCTAGCCCACTTATTGTTTTGCAGAAGTCCACTGGGCAACCTGCTGACCGCGATGTCTCTTAGTATCGAGGAAGAAGAAATCGAGCTTCAAATTACCGCGCTTCGAAGAAAACTGACGTCTGAAACGAACGGTGCAGGAAAGGGCTCGTCAGGAAGGGGACTGAAACCGCATCAGGTGCATGAGCTGGCGCAGGCTAAGATTGAGGAGAGTGAGAAGTTGAGGAAGGCGTTGGGTATTAGGGAGGACTATGAGGAGGGAAGTCATTGGAAGCGGCAGGAGGAGAGGCTGAGAGGCGGGGTTCCGGGTAAAGGAAAGGAGTGATGAGAAGGGCTCTAGGGATTCCACAGGCTGGCTATGGCGTTTACGGGCTGGCAACGGCGTTTCTGGGCTAGCAATGGATCAGGCTTGTTCGGAAAGCATGGAGGGAAGACTTTTGTGAGGTTCCCACAGAACGTTCAATGATTGGATCTGTCTAGAATAGAAGGCGATATGACTTTCACTGTTGGAAGAGCTTAATATGGTGAATCATTGTTCGTAAATTGAGTTCTTTTCTAGAGCTAGGCTGAAAGTATTCTAGGCTCTACACGTTGTAGCAGCTAGAAGCAGATAACACCGTATATGCGAAAGATCACCTTATCTACAGTACAGCAACGCTTTCAAATTACTTGTCACGAGCAACTACAGTTTGTGCCGCTTCTCTCCACTGGCAAGCTTCCTGAACTCCTCTTGCGGCACGCCAGCGCTGAACCTCTCCAATCCACCAAACACTTCGGTCACAGTCTGTGTGTCCATAATATCCCTCTCCGGCTTCCTAATCAACGCCTTCATCTTGATTAGGGAGTCGCTGTTCAGGTGATCCCCCAGTCTTTCGTTAACCTCCTTCAGGACCTCCTTCAAGAACTTCTCTTGCTCGTCCTTCCCTGTCTGGATGATCTTGTTCACAAAGCCCACGTGCAGCAGTTCTTCCGCAGTAATCTTCTTGCTCATGATGAGTGCCTCGTTTGCCTTGCTGATTCCTAATCTATTCACAAACGCCCTACTCGCTCCTCCTTCGGCCACCAACCCTAAGCTCGAGAATGGAGTGAGCAAGAAAGCGTGCGGGGTCGCATAAATGAAATCGCTGAAGGCAATCAAGGCGGCAGAGAGACCAACTGCAGGGCCATTGAGAGCCGTGATGAGGATTTTAGGATGTGTGTAAAAGGCGTTAGTAATGTCAAGGTTATTGGCGACGAAGGAGCGGAGCCAATGACGCCGGAGGTCGGTGCCTTCGGGTATAGAACGAGAGATAGAGACGTCTGCGCCGCTGTATATTGATAATGTCAGCAGATATCTTGACACAATGGAGGTTATGTGGTGGGGTAGACGCAGTTCTTACGCAGAGAAAAATCGCCCTTTGCCAGTCAGAACAGTAATGTATATGTCATCGCGGGCTGCGACTTCACGCATGAGCGTGGAGAGACGGTAGTAGAGGTCCTGAGTCAAAGCATTGAGCTTTTTCTCGAGGTTGATAGTGATAATGGCGATCTTGCCGTTGGTGCTGAGGGTGATCAAATTCTCTATGGACGTCATGATCTGACAATGTGTCGTGCAATGCGGTTTTCTATGAAAGATAATGTTTCTAATTCCAAACAAGACAACATGAATTGCAACACTGGACGAAAAAGCAAATAATAATGGAGTTTCGGAGCTTATGTGGGGTACCTAGTGGAACTTACCTCGGTTCAGCCCTACCGGAGACCCTTGACTCTTAGCTTATTCATGACTAAGCAGATTATCGCAACCTCATCTCGTCAAAGCTGGGACATCGCCGGACTTTGAAAAACGTAACAAGTATCTTTCGGGACGAAGATTCGGTGTTACAATGGGTGGACCCAATCTGGAGGTTTTCAAGGTACAATGCAGGTCCTTTCATATCCCTTTCTCTACCTTGTCGACTCTAAAGTAATCGCATGTTTCTGGGCTCTTAGCTAACAGCGCCAATTTCCTCAGTTCGGGATATACATCATGTTTCCAATAGCATGGATGTACTACTTCGGTACCAACCTCGAGAAACGGTTCTCGGTCCCAGAATTCTGGCCCAAGCCGGAGTCTACCCATAAGATACCATTTGAAAAGGAGGAGATACATGTTGAGCTGGAGAGACTGAAGCAGAAGAGGTTGGCAAGGAGAGCGAAAAGATTAGAGATGGAGGAGAAGAGCGAAAGAGAACAGCAGGAGGAATAATCTGGCACTGCGGGTAGTACGGACCGGCCAATCGCACCAGGTTCGCTTTGGTGTAAACTTTCGGGCATCGAATTCGCAAGTACACTGGGCGGCGTCACGTGGCATTCCCTATCGTTGGCTTGGAGTTGGTGGACACGTACGAGTACAGGACGCGCTTCGCAATCTAATCTACTTCAGCACGTGGCAGATATCAAGAGGCGTTTCTGGCGAAACAACCACAAGATGTACGGTATTGAACAGGTACAACGCTGGGCAAGTCAGGTGCAACGATGCACAAGTTCTATTGTTGCTATCTCTAGCATGCTTCGGGCGTCCAGACTTGGTTCTGAAGTCCCCCATAACTATAACAATTCTTCGATGTGCACATGAAATGACTGGTTCCTATGCTGCATTTAGATACACACCCTGAACACTCGGATTCTCCTGAACTGCCTCAAGAAAATTATCAACGCCTTTGACTTCCTTCTCAGAGTTCACCTGGACCATTGTATCCTGCTTAGGATCCCACACGATCTCGGAGCTCTCCACCTTCAACCCTTTTGCTGCATTCAACCCGTCCGCCGTCGATTTCGTTTGGCTAGGTTCTGTGTACACCACTAATCTGCCTTCTTCATCCTCTTCTATATCTGTTGCGCCAGCCTCCACCGCCTCATCAAGTACCTCATCCACACCTATTCCCTCAGCGCGCTCAAACACAATTTTCCCTTTCTTCTCAAACAAGTAGCTTGTAGGCGTAACTGTCCCCCCATGCGCTCGAATAACCAGCCGCAAATCTTGCAATGTCCGCGCCTTGGAGTCCGTCTGGCAGTCTATGACAGTCGCCACGGAAGGAGGAATGATGGCTTCGAGAATAATATTCTCTAGCGCAGCACCGGACGCAGACAAGCCTTGACCGCGTGATATGGCCGACTCGATGGACGCTTTAGGAAAGCCGGCTTTCTTTGCAGTTGCAATTGCTTGGGCGAGTCGAGGATTTATGTTTGGGTCTGCGCCGTACTCTGTAATCATCACCATTAGCAATCAGCTCCACAAAGAGTAATCAAGAGACCTGCGCCGATGAGACTTACGCTTTGAAGCTTGCATCAGCTCCTGTGCTAGGACAGAGCGCTGCTTGTTCTTCGCTGCATCTTCCTTCCCTTTGTCATGCTTGATCTTCGACCAACGATTGTGACCTGATGAGACTGATATAGAGGTTGTGAATTTCTGACAGCGTTGCGGAAACTGGCCGTCGTTGAGGATGAAGCGGCGAAGGCCTCGAGATACTATGTGCATCGAACAAGGAGATATTTGGAGAGTATGCACATGTATGCAATGTGGTTTCCACACATGGTGTGCAGGGATACCCTACACGCAGAGAGACGACACCCGCAGCTAGCGAGATTCGTGAACCTCAACTTTGACCTGGCACCCTGAGCCCCTCGAAATGTCTTGCTGAGCAGTCGTCGGTCAAGTCACTGCCAATGTCAAATAAAGAACAATCGTCAGTGACTACGAATGGCACGACTACTTGCGCGCACTCCAGTCACCAGCTCGACATTCAGAAGCTCCATTCCCTGCCCTCCGACCAGCAAGACCTCTATCTGCTAAGCTTTACTTCAGATTTGGCCCGACATGTCTCCTCCCTTGACGCCGATGGTGCTTCAGCGCAGCAAATATACCTCAAGAAGGAAGTCTGCCAGATACTCAATCTTTCCGCACCCGCTCCCACTCGAGCTATTCGCAACAATCTTGGGCGGTGCTTCGCGGGACTATTCGAGAAAGGGGACAGGAAGCTACTCTACGAAGTTGTTAACGAGCTCTTGAGTTTAATCAACACTGGTAAGGGGGAGAAAGAGCTCAAAGTGAAGCATGCAGCGGTGCATTGCATAGGGGAGGTATTTGGTGCTGCAGGAGATAGTGCGATTAGCCTGTCAGGACTGACATTCTCGAGTCTGATACGGCTACTTAAGTCTGCACAGAATCATGCGGGACTGCGCAGTGCGGTTTTCAAGGCGCTTGGCAAGCTTGTGAAAGGTGTGAAAGGTTCTGTCGACGAGTCTGTTGCCAGGGATGTGTGGAAGCATGCCAGAGGAGCAGCATCCGGAGACAAGGCGGCATTGGTGCAAGTAAGCGCATGTCAATGTCTGGAGCACTTAGTGAAGGAGACCTCATGTTTCGACAATTCGAGCGATTTCGAATCACTAAAGTCGACAATATGGAAGGCTATCGACTGCTCAGCACCGGCAGTCCGGCATGCCGCTGCGTCGTGCATGGCTACCACTCTGGCGAAGTCACACTCCGAAGACACTACAAAAACCTCTGTGCCGAAGATCAGGAAACAAAAGAAGGCCAGCAAGAGACAGTCGATGGGTGTTGGAGAGGATGATGAGATCCCGCGCTCAGAATCACCGAGTTCGAGAAAGTCCACGATACAGCTTACATTCGACTTACCGGACATCCTGAAACAGCTGTCCACACAGTATGTCCGGACGTCTACCAGCAATAAGGCCAGAGCCGGCATTGCGACCTGCTACATCAGAATTCTCAAGAGTCTTGGCAAAATGATAGTAGAAACTCAGTACGGCAAGATCGCTGATCATCTCCTGATCGATCTCCTAAGCAGTTCAAGCATCGTGTACAACAGGTACCGGCTCCTTATGACGAGGAAATTTGTTCGAGTCATTCTCGAGGACGTTGTGGGCCGCCAGATCTTGGGCGAAAGCGGACAGCTGAACGCCGCAAAGATCCTAATTAACGACGTCCTCAAGAACTTTCCTCAAGTCATCAAGGAAAGGTCGGAACCAAGCAAGCACACATTAGTAGGAGCACTTAGCGCTCTAGCATCCCTGATCAAATCTCTAGGATCAGCGTTGAGTAGCATCGGTGACAGTTGTCGCGATGGACTCTTGCAAGTACTTCAACATCCCAGCTACACCGTCCAAATATACACATCACACTGCTTACGAAGCTTTGTATTGGCTTGTCCGCAACAACTCTTGCCATGTCTAACTATTTGCATGGATAACGTCAATCGAGAACTAAATCTACTCCAGACCCCTCGCCATTCGTCTCGGAAATGTGTGGGCTATGTCAATGGCCTTGCAGCTGTGCTTAGCACCTCTTCCCTTCAACCACTATACGGATCTGTCGAAATGAATTCTCGCATTCTCAGCACTGCCACAGAATTACTAAAGGCTAGTAGTAATTCGGAGTTGAGGGTCTCTGGAACTCAGATACAAGTTGCGTGGATTCTGATAGGAGGCCTAATGTCACTCGGCCCTAATTTCGTCAAGATCCATCTTTCTCAGCTCTTGCTTCTTTGGAGAAACGCCCTACCAAAGCCCATGACAAGGGACAATACGGTGCAACGAAGTTCTGTGGAGGTCAGCTTCTTGACTCATGTCCGAGAATGTACCCTTGGCTCAATACTGGCTTTTCTTGAATTCAACAGCAGGCTCCTCACCACTGATGTATCCAAACGTATTGCAACTCTGTTACAGAACACAACAGAGTTCTTGGACGGCCTCCCTCCCAGAAAAGCTACCGAGGAAGTTTCTCAACGCCTGTCACCTTCCCTTCAGTTACATGATCTTGATCTCATGGTCCGTCGGAGAGTACTCCAGTGTTATTCGAAGCTGGTCAACCTGAGTCCAATTGGAAGTAGTGAAATGCTTTTGCAGTCAAATCTCCTTACCTTGGCTGTATCCTTCTTTGCGGATCCGGACAACTACTCTCCGAGCTCATTGGGCATTTCTATTGCCAGTTCGGCCGGCAACTTTGAAAGTCTTTGGGATGTGGGAGATAACTGTGGCTTCGGGGTTACTGGACTTGTGAGGGGTTTAGAGCTCAGACATCTTCCTGGGGAAAAAGATAGAAGTACGCGGCGTCATTGGCTTACCAGGAAGGGGCCAGATGCTGCTATTGACCAAACTGTATGTCTTGGCGTGTGCAAACCTACAGTCACTTACTAACAATCGTAGCTCTTGTCCCCCATATGTGGCTCAAGAGAGCATGACTCGGTATCGTTGTATGTCGATGTTAAAGAAGATATGCAAGACCTGCCAGATCCACCAGCCACGGAGGTCGTCAACGCCGCCATCAGCTTATTTGCGATTGCTCTGCCTTTACAAGCTCCAAAGATACAAGAAGGTATTCTTGAACAAATGGCTACTTCATTGTCTACGAACAGTCTCCAACGAGATCCTGCAAGGAAATCTGCCATGACGGTGAACATTGCCGTGGCCTTGTTGACCACGTTGAAGGTTGCTGTGAGAGAGACATCTTGTGACCCTGGCGATTTAAGGAGTTCAGCAATCGAGAAACTCTTCCAAGAACTGTTACGTGTACGTTGCCCATCTCCCATTTGAGATCAACACCGTTGACATTGTAACAGAGCTTCGTGGTGCATCCTGATCAATACGTACGCAATATTGCCTATGAAGCTTTAGGACGCCTCTGCAACAGCTCAGGGAACGCTTTCACAACGAATGAGATCAACTATCTTGTCGATGTTATTGTTTCAAACCGTGACCCGAATGCTCGCGCTGGCTGTGCTGTAGCTCTTGGCTGTATCCATTCTCAGGTTGGTGGTATGGCTGCTGGATATCACCTGAAGACTATTCTTGGAATTCTCTTGTCTCTTTGTAATGATCCGCATCCCACCGTACATTTCTGGGCCCTGGAAGCGCTATCCATGGTCGCTGATTCTGCAGGCTTGACATTCTCAGGCTACGTCTCAAGTACGCTGGGTATGCTTGCTCAACTTTGGGTTTTGGACAGCCACAACGAGGAGAACTCGTCCACGGCGACATCAAACCTAGAGCTAGAGTGTCCAACTCCGGCTGTGATTGCCCGATGTATCGACTCATTGATCAATGTTCTTGGTCCGGATCTGCAAGACATGAGCAAGACACGAGACCTGATGTTGTGCCTGGTAAAGCAATTTGAGATGGAAGAAGACTCATTGATTCTAGTTGAGGGCCTGAGGTGTTTAGAGCATCTGTCGCTCTATGCTTCTGGTCACATAGAGTTTGCCGTCTACATAAGGACATTACAGGCGAATCTTCGCTCTCCAAGCTCCGAAATCCGGGACGTAGCCATCGATGGCTTATACAATCTTATGAAAAAGGATGCTGAAGAAGTAATGGTAAATGCTGGTCCCAGGCTGGAAGATGATCTCTGGTCAACACTTGACGACGCTCCTGATCATGACGGACTACGCAATGTCATCACGAATTGGCTGGGTCAGACTAGTCTTACCGTTACAGGAGTGTGGGTGCAACGGTGCCAAAACATACTTACAAAGACCAAGAGCAAAGCCGAGGAGGTACCCCAGCCGACTAGGACCGAAGCCACTGCCATGCCAGATTTACAAGACGAAGAGGTCGCCGGGTTTGCGACTGCGTCTGCTGGTGCCAAAGACGAACCCATCACGGCCGCCGGCTCTAGTCAAGAGCTTTTGAAGTGGCAGGTCCGCAGTTTTGCCATGAACTGTTTGAGTGATCTGTTGGCCATTGTTGGCAGCGAGGTTTTATCTGACAATATTACCCCAGCAGTAACAGCTTTGCAGCAACGGATTGCCGACGTAGTCCGAATGGCTTTCTCTGCGTCAACATCGAACGTGGTTGACTTGCGGATCTGGGGCTTGAGAATCATCGATCAAGTCTTAAAGGTTTGCCCAGCTCTTCCTGCATCGGTTGCGAAAGGTGGGCTGATACTCGAGACAGATATTTGGCAAAACTCCTGATCCGGACTTCGCGGATGCATCTCTGCTCGAGCAATATCAAGCGCAAATCAGCTCGGCTCTCACGCCAGCGTTTGCCGCGGACTCTTCGCCAGAGCTTGCTTCCGAAGCCGTCAACGTTTGCGCAGCCTTCATTGCCACTGGCATTGTGACCGACGTTGATCGTATGGGCCGCATCCTTAAGCTTCTAGTTACGGCCTTGGAGAACTTCTCGAGTAAGACCCCTCACATGTAGAGGTCTACTCTCTGACTGTAAACAGATGATTCTGAGTCCGCCGCAATTGGCGATTTGAAGGGCCTTAGCTCCAATGCCCACGTCATGGTCAAAATGGCAGTATTCTCCGCTTGGGCTGAGCTACAGGTTGCGAGCACCGAGCACAAGTATCTGGAAGCCGTTGTGAAACCACACATCGCAAAGCTTACTCCTCTTTGGCTGTCATCACTGCAAGAGTTTGCGAGGTTGAGATTTGAGCCAGATATCTCAAGTAACACAGCCCAAGCGTCGTCTTCAGATAGTCCCGACACCGTTTACTCAGCGCTGAACCGTGAGACCTTACTCAAAGTAGGTCTTGCCTCAATGCTCGCAAGTGGTTGTTCCGCTAACAATATTCAAGTTCTACCAAGACTCGTGGCTCAATCTAGTTGACGCAATCGCAAGCTTAATTGAACAGGATAGCGAATACGTCTTTGATGCGCTTGATAGCAAGACCGAAGTTCCCGAGGTGAACGGCATCAATGCGAAAGCAGACAAGATCAACTACCGCGATGAACCAGTGGCATTCTTCTTCGTTCTCTTCGGTATCGTTTTTGAAGCTCTCATCACCAAACCGAGTAGCAATTCACCAGTCGCAAGACAGGAGACACTAGAGATCCTCTCAGCTTTGAAAAAAATTCTCCGTCCCTCGGTGTCAGGCAACGCTATCTACCAAGACGTGATCTTTTCAGAGACAATGGAGTTACTAGATCGGCTTGTATTAACGGAAGGGCTAGATGTTCAGGCAGTCATCGTGGAGATTGCAAGGAATCTATGTCTTGGACACCCATCGGCAAAGGAAGGTCAAAATAGCGGGGAGAATCTCTCAGACGACGTCGAGCAGCTGTTTGAGCTAACTCGCATCATCGTCTTGGTTCTGGCGGGGCTCATGCCAAATCTCACCGATTCGAAATTACTTACTCGACATCATTTGAACGACGAGGCAAACTCACTCATACGTTTGTCTTTGGATGCTCTCGTCGATGCCGCAGAAGTGTTTCCGTCCATCATCAAAACCGACCTTCACGCATGCATCATCCATATCTTTGCTACTATTTTCGGCACCGGCGCCTGTCAAACAACCATTGTACCGCAAGCATTACCAATCTTCAAGCGCTTCATCCAAGGCATCACCCGCAACGCCAACAACGACGCCGTCGTGGACCAAATACGAGGATGCCTAAAACGCTTCTTACTCATCCTCTCCAACGCCCAGAAACGAGAAACGGAAGCAAGCCTCCCCTGCGCAAAAAACATGCTCTTAGCATCAACCATCCTCCTAACCAGCAGCACCTCCGTCCTCCCACTCAACGACCCCCTCATCACAACCCTACTAAACGAAATGCTAGACTGCCTCCACGACCTCGGTCTCGCCAAAGTAGCCGCAAACTGCATCCGTTCCCTGCTCCTCGTCGCCCCCAAAACCCCAACCGACCAAGCCACCGCCCGCCATCTCCTCTCTCGCTTACTGGCCTTCGTCACGCACACCTCAAGCGAAGATCCCGAGAACGCGCGCACCCTCATCGCCCACACCCTTACTTCCTTCGTCCCTACCCTCTCCGCCAAGCAAATCCCAACAGCGCTCACGCTCGTCATTCCCGCTTTACTCTTCCGCGCCGCTTCATCGGAGGGGAAGAGCGTGTATAAAGAGACGGCTGCGCGGCTGCTCGAGCTAGCGGGCACGGACCAAGCTGCGTTTCGCGGCGTTGTGGGACAGATGAGTGCTGGGCAGAGGGGGTTTATGGAGGAGGTTATTAGAGAGGGTGGGGGTGGGAGGAACGGGGATGGTGGTGCTGGTGTAGGAGAAGGGAGGGATGGGGAGAGGGCGGGGAAGGGGCCGAGTATTGCGCTGAAGATGGATTTTGGGGGGCCGTAGGTTTGGGTGTGGGTTTGAATGAGCGATTCAGTTTGGTTTTTACAGGAAGGTGATGATTTGTTTGTTTGTTCGTTTGTTGGTCCTGCTCACGGCGAGTATGTGCGACTGCTCGTCGCCCATGTCTTATAGCGTTAAGAGATCCCAAATGAGCGCTCATCATCATGCTATGATTCTCATCATCATCACATCCAATGCTCCATCATATCCCATCAAACCATTCATTCATTCTAAATCCTAAAGAGGGGGTATATAAACTATCCTATCCCAAAGAAACATAACTCGGACTGGAGCCGGAGTTCAGATTCGCAAGCATCTCGGCCGATTCGCCCGTCTGCGTGCCTGCTTCTCGTGAGGGCACGGTGAAGCTACCACCACTGCCTGTGGAGGACGAAGAGGAGGATGAGGAGAGTTTCTTGGCCTGTTCGCGGGCATGGAGTTGGTAGGATGAGTAGCGGAGGGAGCTCAGGATGAGAACTGGAAGCGACGTTCTCATTAGCCTTCTACATACACCGACAGAGAGTCCCAACAAGAGCGGAGAGACAGGGAGATGAAAGGGGGAGAAACATACAAGCCATACTAACAATGGCCAACACGGCCCTCCTCGTCAACACCCACCTCAGACCCTCAACCTCACTCTTGGAATCCGAATTCAGCGCCACGGTAATCTTATAATTCAGCTCCTGGATGGAACTCTCCAACGCGCGCTGTTCCATGCGCACGGCCATCTTACGGTCGTTGAACATGCCCTTGAGATCGTCTTTGAGCGTGAGGAGTTCCTGGGTGAGTTTTTGGTTGAGGATGTCGACTTCGTGCTGGAGTTGGGCGCGCTCGGTGCGGAGTTGGTCCGAGGTCGATTGGCGGTTGTTTTGGATTTCGGTGCGGAGTTCGGAACAGGCGGCGCGGAAGAGGTAGGTTTCCTGTTTTTTTGGCGGGCAGTTAGTGATTGTGGGAGGAGCGGCAGGAGGTTAGGAGAGGGCATGGGACGTACGTTCTCGACGTCGGATTTGCTCACGAGGCCTTCTTTTGCGACGTCTAGGTTCAGCGCTAGGAGACTCCGCACGGCTTTCATGAGCGTGACGCTCTGGTCCTGCGTGAAGCCGCCCTTCTCCAGGTCTTTGACTAGTGTGTACGTGTCGAAATGATGCACATACGGTGGCGCATGTAGATGCGGTGGTCTGTGTTCTTCGCTGTTGGTGGACGTGGCTGGTTCGATATACAGGACCGTCTCGAGGGGTTTGGATGCACCTTCTCTCGGTGGGCCATCATGGGCGAGCTCTTTGGGATGGGATTCGCCAGCGTCGAGTTCAGCAGGTCGTTTCGTGATGTCTTTGGGAGAAGAACGACCGTCTGATGTGGCATTGGCTTCCCTCTTAGCCTCTTTCTCGATTTTCTTGACCTCTGGCTTTGGCTCTGCTGGCTCGGTTTTCTTCTCTGCCTTTATCGGTGCCGAAGGTTTGGGATCTTTCGTTATGTCCTTTGAAGTGGTCACCTTCGCGTCTCCAAGATGGGGTGGTGGAAGATCGCTAGCAGGGCCATAGCGTTGTGCGTAAGTTTCTTGTCTTTTCCTGGCTGTACTGTGGAAACCTGCTTTTTGGGCCGTTCGATGATGTGGTGCATCTCGGAGAGGCCGAGAGGCATGCGGCTCACATGATCTAATACTTCTAAAGAAGTTCGGATATAGAAACGTCAGCCGTGGTGCTGCCATATTGCGGTGATGATGATGGTTTTGCTTCGTTGAGGGCAGCGGAAGTTGGCGATAGCGCGTCATTTCGGGATGCGGCTCCGACTTCGGCGAATCATTAAACCCCAACGCTAGCCCTTTGCGGCGATTCAACATACGCAGAACAATTTGACATAAGGGCTTTGTCTTGGGTATCTAAGCTATACATCCTATCGCTACGCAATGCACAATGTCTCTAGGTATGCAGGCCCACCTCGCTATGTAAGCAAAGCAAATAATAGAGAAGTCCTTTTCCAATATCCCTCAGCCGCCTTGCGCAGCCGATCCAGTGATTCGTCTTTCAAATGAATCGTTTCGGCCAGAGCACTCAATTCATCTCCGCCGGTTCCCGAGTTTGTCTCTGTCGCATTTCGTAGGAAGAGTATATCGAACAGTAGTTGAATATTCCAATCAGTAACTCCACCCTCGCCGTTCGCGGCAGAATTTCGGCGATTAACTCCATTTGCCTCGTCTCTCTCTTCCTGTTCTCCAGCTAGCCCATTGACCTGATCATCCAATGGCTTGAGCTTGAGCTTGAGCGAACTCTTGAGCAAAGTCGATAGGCTGGCCCTCAGCTGCTTCTTCAGAACGTCTGTAGCGTCTGGACTCCATATATCACTCCCAACCTCCGCCAGCGCCGAGACAACTCCATGCAGAAGCTTGAAAATAGCAGGTGATGGCTGCACCGGCAGCTCCGGCATCCCTTCCCATAGTGCTCGAGCCAGTACTCTTCCACTGCGGGATCTCTTCTCCATTCCACGCTGAAACGCATGGATTGGATTTTTCAAAACCATATCGACGACCATCTGCTGGGTGTCAGGCACAATGGTCAGACCGAATCTGTCGTTACCAAAATGCTTCGGTAGCCGCTGCCTAATCTCCCTGATCACTCGAAGAACGAACATAGCCTGCTGGCACTGTTCTTCTGATGTAAAACTCCCGACGGACTCCCGTATCTGATTCTCCAGGTCCCTCAGCGCCTTGGTCAGTGCCTTATCGAACTCCTCTTGTAACTCTCGAGGATCGTCTTCGCTCAGCAATGATTGTCTTGAATCTGTCCCAAGCTCATCATCCTCATCCGCTTCAAGATCGACGTCCCATTTCGCATCTTTCAAGCCCTGTATGACAACTTCCACCTCCTCTGTAGAGCGAAGCCACGTATTATACCTTTCCAGAACCCCAAGCACAGCCTCGTTCCTACCGTGGCTCCTATCAAGGATTGCTTGTTTGAAAGCCGCCGCTCCGTTCGAAACGTCCATACTGGTCATCGATGGATCCCAAAGAGACAGATGCGCGTCAGTGACACCTGGCCGCCAGCGCCCAATCACCCCAGAGATCTCGGAGCCGATCAGATCGAGACGACCTACACGATGGCGGATTAAATGGCCGAGCTGGCTGGTGATCGCCGCACGAAGGCCATCCAGAACCTCAGAAGAGCTAAGGCTTGGAGATCCACTGCTCGCAGAAAGCCACGTCTCCAGCAACTCCTTCCGGAGCTGCACCAAGTCTTTCATATTCTCAACGCCCTCTAGTATCTTCTTGAACCCATCGACGAAAGCCGCAAAAGCCTTCCGAGCCCATTCCTCAAGCACACTCTCCGCCTCCGTCTTCTGAAGATCCTCATGTCTTATCCAAGGCGTGAAATTCCTCACCTCATCCGCTATCCATCGTTCATGCACATCCAGACTCAACTCCATCAACCCCATCACATCCGCATCTCTCAACAGCGGCTGTGCTTTCAATTTCGCCAGCGACTCAGCCAAACGCTTCGGAAACGCCGCTTGCGTATCTTGCAATGTCCGAATATAAACCTTCAAAGCTATCAACACATTCCCATCCCCACCATCACCCTTCTCAAGCCGTGCCGTCAGCGCCTCTCGGCGCACATGGAGAAAATGCCTCAGCACATCCTTAGGCAACGAACTCGTCGCTAGCGAAAACGCACACATAGCCTCCACCAGCGTGTCCGTACCCGTGTTTGAACTTGCGAAGCGTCGATCAATATGAATGAGCAGCTTTCTTCGCAGAGAACCTAGTTGGATCCTCAGACTCTCGACGAACGGAGGCGTGTCGTTCCTATGCGAGAGTGACTTGTGCAACAACCTTGAGATAACAAGCACCTTGGCCGCCAGCAACGTAGAGCCTCGCTTCCGCAGTAATCTTGTGATGACAAGAGGACAGCTCTGCAGGACGGCGAGCTGGGATGCGAAGGCGTAGCGCGTTTTGTCTGCCAGAGCCGGAACCACGCATCAGCGTGAGTCATTCCAGTAGCTGCCGTCCCTTAGAGTGTAAGTGTAAACGTGAGTATGCAACATATATTGTACCTTGCGCTCTCACACTCCCCTCCCACCTCCCCAACCCCCGAACCCTCACCTCCACCGCCCTAGACCTACAGTCCCTCCCTAAAATGTCCAAGTTCTTCTCCACACTCCTCATCGTCCCATCCATCTCCACAATCCTCTCCGCCGTGCCCAGCAGATCTCTATAACTCGCCCTAAATCCCCGCGTCAGCCCTTAAGCGCCAAATCCCCGCGCCCCCTCCCCGCTTACCCATCCACACAAACAACCTTATCTTAAGACACCAAGGCGAGAAAGTAAAGACATGGAAAGAAGGAGGACAAACCCAACCAACCCCCTAACCTTCTCCCTCCCACTCGCAATGTCTCCCCTTAGCTGCGCCTCCATGCGCCGGACGGCGGGAATGGGGTATTGAAAGGCGTCTTGCCATGAGGTGAAGGTTTTGGGGTCGGGGGCTTCGGTCGCCATAATAGAGACGAGAAAGATAGGGAACTTGGGGTGTTCGTGGAGAGACGGGGTTGGGGTGGGGTGCGGAGGGTGTATGTATGCAAGATGCGTGGTTGGTTGTGTGCGGCTGCCGGAGCGAGGGAGTGCTTTCAGGGGGCGACGAGTTCAAGATCCTTTTTCGTTTAGGAAGTCATGAGAGGTAGTAAGGTGAACATTTGGATTGTCGAAGAGTCCTCTCTGCAGTAAAGTATCTACAGTGATATGTATGCGAGTTCTACGGGTTGATTGACTTTCCGGGTCTTAGGGTATCATGAGCTTTACAGTTACAATATCGTACACGTATCCAAAGAAAATCTGTCTCATGCCCATCCAAAAACCTCTGCCACGCTAAGAGCATTCCATCTCACCCCTCCAATCGCTACGATGATGCCGACCAAGTCCACAATCAGCAGCACAGCGGCGCCAACCATAAACCTCGGACTGAAGATTCTATAAAGCATCAAATGTCTCCTCAGCCAGCCAGCCCACATCGTGGTTGCCACATTAATGACTGCGTAGTATAGCATGTGTGTCGCCATAACTTTCGCCACATCACCTAGTAACCCTTTCTTCTTCGGTGGCTGCTTCCACAAGACGATGAGAGGGACGGCGATGGTTGTCAGTACCTGAGCGCCGAAGGTGTTGAGCACAACGAGAAGAGGTGACCAAGGATATCGAATGGTCTTCATTGGGATGAAAGCTGATTCCCACTGGATGCTGGAGAGGGTAGCTTGATGACCTGTTTTGAAGAAATGGAAGCTTCCCAGTAGACCGAGTACGACTGGTCCAATAGCGTTTTCGGAAAGGTCGTTGGTGTCAATGATTTCCAGTAAAGAAAGAATCTGCCAAGAGAGGATGCCTATGGCGCCTCCACCCATAGGTTTCTGGACGAGGATGATGGCGAGAAGCCAGTTGCTGACGAGGAGAAAATAGCGGGAACCATGGACATTGGCGTAGCCTAAGATGGTGACTGGATTACCCCTGCTAAGAGCTTTGCCAGTCGCTGATCCATTGGTCTGGTTGTCTGGGTTTTGTGCTGTTCGGATGTTGACACAAGGTTTCGCCCATGCAAAGGTAGTAGTCCCAGCTGCGAATGAAACACCAAGTACTAGCTGAGCTATGATGACTCTGCTAGTCTTCAATATATTCTTGTTGAAGGTAAACCAATCGCCATCATCTGCAGTATCCAGAGTCCAGTATACGGCGGTGAGCAGCAGTCCTATTTGGAAAGCAAAACCAATCCAGAAAATCCCTGAACCTTCATAAGATCTTGTGCCCTTATAGTAAGACTTCATCACGTCTGGTAATAGGATCGCTAGAGCAAAGGGTATCAACAACTGCCATGGTGCTGACGTCGAGGATGTGGCCGATGCGTAATATGTAGACCTGCAGAGAGGCATCTGTTCTTCTCGGCACAGCCGGGACAATGATGCCAACCTAGTAAGAAGAATGAACAAGACAGAGTGGTAAATTCCAAGCGTCCTATCAGAGAGTTCTACCTGTCTAAGGGAAGAAATTAAAGTAGCAACCCCAAACGTGACGATGAAGAATAGTAGTATGTCATCCTCCCAGATCGTATAAGAATTCGAAGCAAAGCCAACTGACTGGCTGACTGTGAAGATAAAAGCAAGCCAACCCCAGAGAGATGCTGGCAGTGGTGATAAGAGACTCCTAGGTATTGAAAAGCTCGCAGAGACGACGCCAAAGATCCCTCCAGCGGCGGACCCGTATAGGCAGGCGTCAAGGACTGACATCGACGTGATGATCAAACCCCGGATCCCACCAGCCATTGTCCCAATGCCAGTACCGATAACAATTCTTCTGAGCAGCATAGGTATCAATTCCACCCTGTCGTCTCGTAATCCTCTTGCATACACAGCTAGCAAAACAACACCAGCTAATAATATTTCAATACCATGCACCATGCTCGGAACATCGAATCTCGCCCACAAACTTCGATAGATACTCAATGTTTCTTGCTGATACTCCGAGAACGCAGCGCTCACAAGTTTCCAATGGTCAGCACTTGCCTTCTTGGACCGCGAAGCCGCTCTCCATTGTCTTTCGGCCCTTGCCCACAGTGCTAAGGGACCAGATGTGGTACCCTCATCCAAGCCTCTTGCACGCGCATATTCATGTTGGTATCTCTTGATTTGCGCTCCAGTGAGTCGGTTGACTGTGGCCAGATTTTCTAACTTATTCCCACTCTTTCCCACAAAGGCTTCTTCGATCGGCGCTCCAAGATTGTTGAATGGGATAGGCATGCCCAACAGCAAAGACAACGTTGGCACAAGATCTATTTGACCTACGGGTCTCTCTTTCGCTGTTCTTGGTGGCTCGACTCGTTCACTAGAGCTGCGGCCAAATATGCCTTTCTTCGAGTACATCCACAGCGCAGCCTCAACTTCATCATCCGACTCGCCCCCGTGATCGCCCTTCGCATCCATACCGTGATCACCCATCACCACCAACAACGTTTGATCATCAAGCAAGTCAATGACCTGCCTAAAGATTCCGTTCATTTGCTGCAGCTTGGCTGTCATAGCCGGGTGGTCGGGTCCATAACGATGACCGGCATGATCAACACCTAGATAATGACCAAAGATGATGTCCCACTTGGTCGTATTAGAAGAGTGAAGTAAAGGCAATAGATGCTCGCTAACACCATTGTCAACAGTATGCAAGTCCCAAACGTTGAAGGAATCATAAGCATGGGTCAAATTGGCGTCGAAGTACCCCGGGAAGAGCGAATGCCATGTATCGTCTCCCAAGTGGACCAGGTTCTTCCCTGCATTGCGGAGTTGGGCCACTAGATTGTCCTCCTCTATTGCTGTCCCGGCGAAATTCGACCCGGCATCAATAAAAGTAGGCAGCGTCCCCGTCGTCAAGCCCTTCAACCTTTGTAGAGTAGTCGTAGGCGGGTCGGCTATGAATGGAAGAAGAAAGGCATTATTGGGCTGCTGAGTTGCAATTTCGTAGAGAAAGGGTAGCGCATTTTGAAAATGGTGCGGTTGCCCTGCTTGATTTTCTGGATGGAAAGGGACGGTAAAGTCATATCGCAGCGCATCGACGATTATGACTACTGCCTTATCGAAGGTCTTCGGGTGCCAGCAGCCAGCGGAGAACGACCCGGGAGTGTACCCGCCTGAAAGATCGATAGGAGGCACGGCGCAGTCTGATTTATAGTCCAGCACCAGTCTCGTCAATAGGAAGCCTTTTGCAAAGAAGTAGATCCCTAGGGCATGGAGAGAGCTATGAAAAGGGTAATTTAGTTATCCGACAGCATTCGGGTCAATGGCAGGACACCCACAAGAGCCACGTGAAGAACACCAGCAGAAGTCCATGAGAAGCCTTGAACTGCAATTCCTTGCGCTTGTTGATCTTTTTGGGCGATTCAACTTTCTCTTGATGTTCAGAAGCATCCTCCCTCCGCTTCAGAGGTTCAGCTTTGCCGAATTGCGCTGCTATGCCTGCGTACTCTGACGGCGGATCGTCTTCGTCCATCTGGCGCAAGTTTGGTCGGTAGTGTCATCGATGGTACATATCAGCAGCGACCGTTCAGGCCTCTTCGTTGAGCGATAGTAAGGCATTGTGTTCGGAAGATCTACGGGCAAGCGCTGATGGGCCCCGGAGGATGCCGTTGTTCTCGCCGCAATCCCATAAGCAGTGTAATAGGGGTTCGTGGAGCAGCTCGTACTGTTCATAGAAATCATACTAGCGTCAGATTCTCACAGAGCACTTGTTCAAGCATCATAGTGATTACGTAGAATACATTAGCAAGTAAGAAGTATACAAAGAATCCGGGTCAAGCCAGCGATTTCCTGCAGGAGCGGCGAGTCCCAGCCAGCACTATGCCCGGAAGTTACCAAGCACACCTGCACACCTGGGAGAAGCTATCCAAGTATTGTAGCCCTTAGTACGTATCAGGGCGAAACGCCAAAACGTCTTATACAAACCGTGCATGTATTCGAATGTGTAGGTAGAGAAGATGATGTAAGAGGCCGTCGTGAATGAAGCTTAGTCGTGATATATTGGTGTTGCTACATCAATAGACGCTGTTCGCGATAGGCGTAGTATATGTAAAGTCGAACGAGCGATCGGTCCATCGAATTGAAAGGTCCCTCTTGTCCAGGCTGTAGGCCTATGACCATCTCTGCCCTTGCTCCTTCTCCTTCAATCCACCCATACGTTCAAGGTCAAGAGATTGGAATCTGCCGGCTTCGCTGTTCTGGTACGGCGGAAGGTCATCCTCCTGATACGGCTCTAATCCTACACCAGTTTCGCCAACGCGCACTACAACCACCCTCCCGGACTTCCTCTTTCCAGCCTCATCCTCTTCTTCCGGGAAGGTAATGCGGATCTCTGGTATCGGGCTCACCGGTGGACTGGAGGGGTTGTCCATGAGAGTTTGCTTCTCGTTGTACACATATATCGACTCCGATCGCCTGCCGTATGGTGTTGCAGTAATAGTGAGACGTCGGTGATTTGAGGTTTTGGAAGCGGACTCGTCGTATAGGGGAAGCTCGGTTTGCTTTTTGGACTTTCGGTTGTGGCGGAGGATGAAAAGAGAGGCGACGAGACAAAGACCGAGGAAGATGAGGGCAAGAAGAGCAATGAGGAGGTTCACCATCGTAGGCGTGAGTGCACCGTCTGACATCGTGTCGTTGCGTATGACAAATCTGTTCAAAGAGTCCATTGCTGAAGGAGTGTAACTTGGTGTGTGGGCGATTGACTCAGGATTCTATTGTGAAAAAGTGACGAGAGAATCGGGCGCTCTCAAGACTGACAGTATCTGCAGGCTGCGATGAATACACGCATTCCCTGTGAACAATAATAGGATTAGGGCCTACCGAGTGTGAAGCGAACAGTTGCGGTGATGCAAACTGGATCTCTGCAATTGATACTCAAAGAGTGGACAGCAAAGTAATCAGCTAAAAGAGTGAAGCTGACACCTGCAAGAATGAACGATCGCGCTGTTAGTGAAGAGCGCAAGAGTGATGAGTTGAAGGAAGAAGGCACGAAAGAGGAGTCAACCGAGAGAGAAAATGTGTGGAAATTGCGCTTCTACGAATACATTAGCGCGCGACAACAGCCAATCATGCGTCAACAAATCATGTGCAACGGCTTGTGACAAGCGCCGAGTTTACTTTTCCTTGTCATACCGCAGAAATCATACAATGATCTGATGGACAAAGTCCATGGTTGCTCATGTTCGCCTGAGGTAGCTTATGCTGCCCGTTCACCTTCCGGCCGTGTGATGTGCCAGTCTGCGACCTTGGCTGAGTCTTTGCTAAATGGTGAAAAGCAGCTAAGTCACGTCTACATGACGATAAGGTGCATGTAAATAGAGTGGAATCGGGGCAAGGCTAATCAAGCTCAATGGCATGTGTGCATCATCAGCATTCTGCTCCTGACTGTCAACAAGGTCTCGGGATCTTTGCTTCCGAAATATGTGGAAAGATAGAGGAGGGGACGATCTGCAACATGCAGCTGTAATAGCCATTGAATACACCTCGTGACCATAATCTGTACCTCTGTCCTGACTCACAGAGTCACGCACTGGTTGGATGAGCAAAAAGGATTAAGAAAGTCAAGAGAAGGTTAGATATCGCTATTGCAGAGATGGCATGCTGAATGATGAAATGTCTTGGGCAATCCAAGAGAATCCAATGATTGTTGGAGGGAACCCCTCACTTAGATACAGCTGTGACTTGATGGGGTGGTAGGTAGTACTTATGGTGAAAGGGTGTGGTGTATGCGGGCAGAGAACATCCTCTACCTAAAGGTAGTATTTCCGTGGGTAGAGCCAGGGGTTCTGTCAACGGGCTGCGGCAACTAAGGTATGCTTTAGCCTAGAGCGGCCACTAGCGTCATCACAAGCGGAAAGCCACAGCGATCCACAGTTTCAAAGGGGGTTGAGATATGACAGTGCTAGCGTGTACGACAACGCTCAGACTGTGACACTCGGTCCACGTACTGTAGAACATGTACGAGGATTCTGTCTACATGAAACACTTGAACTTCAGCCATAAAGTACGATACTCTACCTTGGACTCTAACGTATATGCATGACATGCAGTAGAGAGAACTGGAGAAAGTTACGGCATTGTTATCTAGCCTGCTGTCAAGTGGCTGTTTGATCGTCGATTCGCCCTTGGTTGGCCGTCTAAAGTATATGTACGAAGGATGCAGAGCATGATCAACTACATGTCGCATCTGCTGCTGAAAAGTCTTCATCTGTAAGATTGTCTCTGAAGACGGCAATTAATGGGCCTCGTATTCAAGATTGGTGTATAGAGCGGAAGTATGAGCTCCAATCATCGATGCCGCAATTGGCTTAATCCAGACTTCGTACGAAGTTGATGGTACCCACGATCTGCAATGGTCACAGCGTTGACGTTTGAGAATCTGGAGAACCTTACAAGCACTTAGGAGAAGTTGAAAGGGTGTCCTCTAAGATCGGATATTCTATTTTAACGGCGATTCGCCAGCTGCTAGCACGAAGATATACCTTCCATTCGCGACCGCCTTAAGCCTTACCTAAGGTACTTTTATCTACTTCTTTTGGCTTACCCGTCACAGGCGGCAGATCACTCCATGGTACGCAAACATTTCTCAGCATGGTGAAGATACCGACAGTCGACGGACTTTACTATCTAGAGTGACACCAACATTCCTCACCAAATTCACCAAGCACCCCCCTTGCTTCAGGACACAGTATTAGCCTCCTCGACTGGCCGCATGAGGACAATAAGCAGCGATTTCGTTCGAAGGCTACTGTGGGGAGGATAGCACCGACCGATCGATCTGCAGTACAGCATACAATTACTGGACGGCTGCCTGCTGAGATTACACAACCTGCGCTGAGCAAACGAAAGGGATCGCGCGACTCCTTCCTTGCATACATTTGACCCTCCTCTCGCCATTCAACCCTTCTCCATCTTCTACTTCTTCTTGTACATGACCTACACCGCGAACATATTTGACAGTCTGAATACATTGTAGCGGTTAGTGATTTCGGTATACTTCCTCATATCCGTTTCATTTCTGCGTTTGGCTGTAGCTGACAAACTATCGCTCCTCCAGCCATAATACCTCCGTTTGCACATTCAGCCTCGATACAGCGAGGCCATAAGAGGACTGGTATTCTTGTCGAGTCGTCCATTCGATTCTTGCCCTAGTCCGACCTCGCGATTAATTCATACCACAATCTGCTATGGCTTCTGGCGCTGCAAACAGGCCTACTGGACCGATAACATCGAATGTGCGTCGATCCATGACGATCGCTGCACGGGTGCATACTTGCGTGAGGCAGTTCACTGACTCTCTTCAATTCTACTGTAGGCACGGGTCAATCGTCTCGGAAACTTCGGTGCGGCAACAAGCGCGAACACTGGAGAGAAGGCTCGGACCTCACATGGCTCATCCCTAGGTCAAAGCTTTGGAAGCGGTGGTAAAAGCTGGAACGGCGGCATCTGGGGTAGCTCCGCTATTGGAAGTGGGTTTAGCAATAGCACTGTCGATAATTCTCGAACGCGCGGTAGACATGAAGTCCTTGTGCTGATTTAGAGACGTATACTAATACTTTATCGCAGACGAAAACTTCAATCCTGCTTCTAATTCGGGTAGCTTTGAGGGTAAATCCGGATCTGGCTCACTTGTACCGTCATCCGAGTCAGATGGTTGGAGTAACCGTTCGAACATACCTTGGAATCAATCAAACACCACGTCACCAGGCCTTGCAAACGCACATATGAATGATAGAGGGGATTCACCAATACGGCACCGTAACAGCACCAAGAACCCTCCTCCGCAGACGTTGAACGACAACCCTCGGAGTACCTCACCGTACTTCTCGGTCAATCGTCCAGTGGCGATTGGTCAGGGAACAAGCAACAAATCTCCACAAAAGGCATTCCTGGATCCGACTTCTGGAAGCTTCGTGGCGTCTCGAGGTCTTGACTCGACGAGTTTCGTAGGAGATCAAAGACATAACAGCGATGATGAGAACCGACGGCAAGTCAATTCGATTGTTTTTGGTAACAATGATGGAGGAATAGGTGTGAATAGTGATCGACATGGCCTCAGCACCGACCGAGGATATTCTACGTCATGCAGTGGCGCAGCATCAACGAGCGGTAGCTTACCGCCGTCTCGCAACGGTACGGAGCAGATCGCACAATACAGTGCTAAGGTGGCCGATAAGTCTCAATACTCTCAGTTCACTCAGGCATCAGCTTTCTTCCCTTCTCACCGACCAACGCACTCGGCACGTACATCTTCGTTCTCATCTCAGGCCAACAATCAAAGATACGACGATTTCACCGGCCAATTGCAGGAAGCCGAAATGGTAGCAAACTTTAGCAAAATCCGCATGGACAATGGAAATGAGCAAGGTTGCTCAGGGATGAACGGCACTGCGCAATTCTCGAGTCAACCACCTTACGACTACGGCTATGCTCGCCAAATGCAGTCAAATACGCCAAGCAACGTCTGGGGCTTGGACGAAAGTGGCTACCAAAATTCTCTCGAGACTTTCACGCCTGACGGCATGCCAGGACAGCAATACAATCCATACCGGAACTCCCAACTAGCTGATCGCGAATCCGACTCTCCCGGTGCTAGTGATTATCGCCGTCTACACAGTCCTTACTATTCGAGTGGGGGAACACCGCCTGGCGGTGCTGAACAGTATCGAACTTCTTCTCGTGGTGGCGTGCCTAATCGTGCCACCCATGGTCAAGCTGCACTACTTGAGAGGAGGTTAAAAGGCTTGCAACAGGAGCAGCAGGGGTATATACATCCTCAGGCAACTCCGTTGCAACTCCGGGGTCCTTTTACCCAATCTTATGATTATGGTACGCAGACTGGACTGAGGATGAATCCACTTGCGCCTTACTATCCAATGGCAGCAGTTGGAGGGTTTCCTGGGCCAATGATACCGAGAGGGCCATCCAGAGACCATGACGTAGGCCAGAACCTCAGGAGTGCTTTGTTGGAGGAGTTTAGATCCAACAACAAAACTAGCAAGCGTTACGAGCTCAAGGTAAGCTATGCTCTCTCTCAAGCTGATTATGCTGACACAATGGAGGACATCTACAATCACGTTGTCGAGTTCAGTGGAGATCAACACGGATCGCGCTTCATACAGCAAAAGCTGGAGACTGCCAACAGCGATGAGAAAGATCAAATCTTCCGAGAGATTCAACCCAACTCGATACAGCTGATGACAGATGTCTTTGGCAACTACGTGATTCAGAAGTTCTTCGAACACGGCAACCAATCGCAGAAGAAGATCTTGGCAAATCAGATGAAAGGACGTATATTGACCCTATCGTTACAGATGTATGGTTGTCGGGTGGTACAGAAGGTTAGTACAACATATGTGAGTGCAGTATGTACCCGAACTGACGAGTACAGGCCATTGAACATATCCTGACCGATCAACAAGCATCATTGGTCAAGGAACTCGAGAATCAGGTCCTGAAGTGTGTCAAGGATCAGAATGGCAATCACGTCATCCAGAAAGCTATCGAGCGCGTACCCGCAGAACACATACAATTCATCATCAATGCATTCACTGGCCAGGTCCAAAGCTTGGCTACTCATCCATACGGCTGCCGCGTCATTCAGCGTATGCTTGAGCATTGCGAAGAGCCCGCCAGAACCTTCATCTTGCAGGAACTGCATGCTTGCGCTCTGTCATTGATCATGGACCAGTACGGCAACTATGTCACACAGCATGTGATCGAGCACGGCAAAGACGAGGACAAAGCCAAGATCATCTTGATCGTAACTTCGCAGCTAGTCCTTTTCTCAAAGCATAAATTCGCAAGCAACGTTGTCGAGAAGAGCATTCAGTTTGGCACCGACGAGCAGAGAAGGGAGATTATGACTAGCTTGACGGCATTGAACGAAAAGAGAGAAAGTCCACTGCAGACGCTGATGAGAGATCAGTATGGCAATTACGTGATTCGTGAGCCTCCCATTACCAGACTCATACTCTCAATATACTGATCGGATTGCAGAGAAACTCCTTGGCCAACTCAAAGGGCCTGACTACGACGCTTTTGTCGAACAGATCAAGCCACAACTAGCCTCTTTGAAGAAGTTCTCCTACGGTAAACAAATCACGGCCATCGAGAAGCTCCTCTACACCTCCACTTCACAGTTCGATCCTTCACAATCCACCAGTCCACCATCACAACTTGACACCTCCGCAGCACCGTCACCTCCACTCCTGACCGGAGATGCGCAAAGCCCGCAGAGTAGTTCATTGCCAAGTACCAATACCAGTACCGTCGACGGACCTGTCGAGGAGGAAAAGAAGAATCCAGGCGGAGTGGCAGCAGAAGTGGACATTGTTGTTGCCGCTGCACATTGAGCGCCTGATATGAACCATCCCAGCATATCTCTTCTCCGAACAAGCAGCAACTACTATTAAATGCTGTTGGCTCCGGTGTATAGCTTCTTCCTCATCATTTCTTTCTTCATTTCTTGATGGCTCTTCTTCTCTACTTGTCCACATTCTCGACCGTCTCTAGCATAACGAATCTCGGACTTCTCTTTTCAGTCTTCCAAGTACTTACTACTTACGACTTTGTTCAGCGAGAAGCGTAGCGAAGCGAAAGGGAGGGTGATATGATATGATATGATACCAACTCCGTGCTTGCTTGCTTGTTTGTCTCGGAAGGAAAAAGAATGGGAAACAATAATGACCGAGCCGTACAACAAGCGGACAGCACGCTTTGCTCGGGGGAACAGTTACTGGGAACACCGGACGAGAATAGCGGCGGGATCTTTCCGTATTCCTGTCCTCATCCCCGTTTGTGTCTCTCTGTCCTTGTGTTAGTCTGCTATATCTCTTTCTATTCCCGATCTCGTCGAATCCCCAACCACGATCTCTAATGCGACGGGGCGTGGGTGTGGTCGCTCCTAGATATTTCCTTTATCCAGATGAGCCGGATCACGACGGACATATAGCAATGGACGGATAGCGCTGGGAACATGCTGGATGCATGGAATCGGGCATGTTATGGATAGATAGCGTTCTGCTCTTATACTAGAGTCGAGATCCCCATATAAAATCAGATCAACCACATTTGGATCATCACGATCACTATCTCATGAGATCCTGAACGTCTCAGCTTCCACGTTGCAAGTTCCTGATCGCGAACCTTTGAGACGTCCGATGAGAAAGAAGTACTTGAAAACCCAACTTTGTTGAACATCTCAGGTTCTATAGTCTTCAATGTTGCTGACTTTGTCAATGTTGTCAATGTTGCATGATCTTGATCTTGAGACGTCTGATGAGAACAGCTTGAAACCCCTACTTTGTTGAACGTCTCAGTTTGACATTGTCAACATTGTCAACATTGCATGACTTTAATCCATGGGACGTCCGATGAGAAGTGCTTGAAAACCCAACTTCATTGAACGTCTCAGTTTGACATTGCCAACATTGCCAACATTGCCAACATTGCCAACATTGCACGACTTTAATCCTTCAGACATCCGACGAGAAGTGCTTGAAACCCAACTTTATTGAATATCTCAGATCTTATAATCTTCAATGTTGCTGACATTGTCAATGTTGCATGATCTTGATCTTGAGACGTCTGATGAAAATGACTTGAAAACCCAACTTCATTGAATGTCTCAGACCTTCAGTGTTGCTGACTTTGTCAACATTGGATGACTTTAATCCTTCAGACATCCGACGAGAAGTGCTTGGAAACCCAACTTTGCAGCAAGTTCCTGATCGCAAATCATTGAGACGTCGGATGAAAATGCTTGGAAACCCAACGTCGTTGAACGTCTCCGGTCTCACAGTCTTTCATGTTGTACTCTTCTCCCGCGCCACGCCAGCTCCTCATCCACCACGATCGAAAAGCATTCTCCCGCCAAACTCCCCAACGAATGAGAACTTCCGCAGCGTACCCCTCTCCACCCTGTACCGTCATACTGCCGGCGATTGAAGCAGCGGCATTTGTCCTTCGCATTCAATGCCACGACCTCGAACTCCTCCCCGCTCTCCCTTCTGTAGTGGTCCGACCTGACCATCCCATCCCATCCGGTCAAAGACCCGACCCGATAAACTTTCCCTTCTCCTTATTCTTCTTCGGTGACACTACCCCTCAAACCCGATACTGAACTCTAACAGATAAGGTAGTGATATGGCAATCTCGGCGATCCTGCGCCCGGCGCTCGACGAGTCTCGTGTGGACGTGATGAGAGCAGGCAGCGCGTGACCAAGAAGTCGAGGGTTTACGAGGGTTCGTCTTTTCTTGCCGTGGGTGATGGCACGGATGTCGCTGTTGAGGTTCGGCGTCGAAGAGATATAGCGCGGTATGATGATTGTGGTAGATTAGATCTTTAGGCGCTGAGTCAGGAGGGGCCGCTTGGTGAGGTGCGGTGGCTAGAGTTTACGGGCACGAGGAGTAGGGTAGATGATTGAGAACATGACGACGCTCGAGAGAGCTGATGTGGGATTTGGGCACGAGGTACACTGCTAGTACAGATGCGCCGATGCGCCTCTTGAACGCCTCTCCAATGCAACCCGGTCGAAATGCCAGTACTCCTCCAGCGACGCTCAAATCCCAGCAGATTGCTCCTTCCTGGCTAACGTACCCTCTAATGAGACCCGATCTAGTAATGCCAGTCCCTCTCCAACGACGGTCAAAACCGAGCATATTCCTCCTTCCTAGCCATTCTCTCCTCGAAAGCAGCCGCCTTCCTGACCTTCTGCCTCCCACTCCTCACAAACGCTAGCAACCGCAACGCCCCACTCGGCGTCATCCCTTCTATCCTCCTCGCCTGCCCCACCGACTCCGGCCGTGTCACCTCCAGCAGATGTCGTTCTTCCATAGAGAGCCCGTGGATCTTGCTATAGTCGAGGTCTGGGGGTAATTTCAAATTCTCGTCCTTCTGGAAGACGCGCATGGCGGCTTTCTGTCGCTCGACGTACGGCGCGTAGACACCTTCGATGCCGACGCGAGTACGGGCCTTGGGTGAGTACGTGCGTATGGCTGGGATGTGATCGGCTAGCGAGTCCACTGTGACGCCCAGCAAGCGGAGGAGGTCGAATGCTGATCTGCGCTCCGTGTCTTGGTGCACGCGGAAGCCTTTCTCGATCCATCCTGACGGGCTCCTTTTCGCACTGAGGAGCAAAGTCTTCAGTCCTTCCATCTCGCCGATCTCGTTCTTGAAATGATTCCATCGCTTGTCTCCTACTATCCCTGCTATGCGGCCCTTTTCTGTCAAGCGCAGATCGGCATTGTCTGCCCTCGCGCTCATGCGGTATTCACTCCTACTAGTAAACATTCGATAAGGCTCACTGACACCTTTTGTGATGAGATCGTCGATCATAATTCCGATATAACCATCTGCTCTTCCAAGTGTCATGGACTCTTTCCCTTGACTTGCCAAGCCAGCATTGATGCCCGCCACGACTCCCTGCGCTGCAGCCTCTTCGTAACCCGTTGTACCATTGATTTGTCCAGCTAGGTAGAGACCTTTGATTAGTTTTGTCTCAAGCGTAGAGCGAAGGTTGCGCGGATCAACGTAATCATACTCTACGCCGTAACCTGGCTGGAGCATTGTCACGTTTTCAAGGCCTTTGATCGTTTTAAGCATTTGCTCTTGCGCCTCGGCAGGTACGGTCATAGAGATGCCGTTTGGATAGATGACGTCCGTGTTGAATCCTTCAGGCTCCAGCCAGATAAGATGCTGTTCTTTGTCCTGGAATTTAATGATCTTTGACTCCAATGATGGGCAATACCGAGGTCCTTTCACAGTCTCCCTGATATGAATGCTCTTGTCAAGATTCGCGCGGATGATGGCGTGCGCGGCGGAGTTTGTGTATGTACCGTGACAGCTGAGTTGGTCCTTTACCGCTACTTTGTCACTGAGGTAGCTGAATGGCGTCGGGGGCTCGTCTCCTGGTTGTACCTCAAGTTCTGCGAAGTCGATTGATTTGCGGTCTAAACGTGGCGGCGTACCCGTCTTCAGTCTTCCCAATTGGAAACCAGCCTCTCGTAACGACTTGCTCAATCCGAATGTGGCAGCCTCGCCCATCCTTCCTGAAGGGAACACATCCAGTCCGATATGTATTTCTCCACCCAAGAACGTCCCAGTGGTGATGACCACCCTAGTAGTCGGCACCACATCCCCGCTCTCCATCCTCACCCCTACAATCTTGCCCTTTGCTCCCCCAAGATCCTCCACTCCATCCTCACTTCTTGATAGCACAATATCGGCCACCTTTCCTTCCCTGATTCCCAATCCACTCGTCCCAAGCACCTCATCCCTCATCCTGTCTTTATACAGCCCCCGATCGATCTGGGCCCTCGGCCCCCAGACAGCCGGTCCTTTCTTCCGATTGAGCACCCTGAACTGCACCCCAGCCTCGTCCACAATCCTACCACAAAGACCATCCAAAGCGTCGATCTCGCGGATCATCGTGCCTTTGCCAATACCGCCGAAGGACGGGTTGCAGGAGCAGACGCCGAGATTAGAAAGGGACGGCGTGATGAGGAGGGTGGAGGCGCCGGAACGCGCGGCGGCAGTTGAAGCTTCGGTACCGGCGTGGCCACCGCCAATGACAATAACATCGTAGGGTCTGAAGATGTGCACGTCAGCCATGCGAGCGGCGTACGGACAAGAGCGCATCGAGATAGGGTCGTGTAGATTACCTCGTGCCTTCAGCAACCGTAGCGAATGCACGTCTATTTCGATTTGTTGGTCGAGCGCGTGGTGTATGGCCCCAACGCATGAGCGCTCTTGAGCGCAGTGGAAGTCTCATATTGGCCCTTGACGGAGCAATGTTGCACGGAGAGATGTGGAACTTTCTGAAGATCCGGCGCTTGTCGCGCTTCGGTGCCGCCGATTGCTCTAATCTGTCAAGCAGGGGTCCAACTTAAGTACGAGTGCCTTGGATCCCAAAGTCAGTCAGAAGCCAGCGTCGTCAGAGTTTCTTGCGAGTCGTACTTTATCATTTTACAGGCTATTGTAACTTGAATTCATTGAACTGATATCGGTCTGATTCAACGAAACCGTAAAGAATGCCAATCACAGAATGATCACTACAAACGCTCAATCAATTTTAACAGAGCCTCGAGCGAGTTGCTTCTACAGGGGCAATCCTTGGGATTCTGTTTTTAATTAACCTGCGCGTTTCACTCTCAGCATGATATTTCCTAGGTCTCTCAAGCTTTTACGAGCCATCAGCCCTAAGATACACTCTGCTTGCATACCTTAATCGGTGAATAACATTCAGCCATGGCATACTGTATTACTACGTCCTCGTTGAATCGCTCGTATCTATATCTTCTTGTATTGTCTCTATCACTCCTCTTTCAAGATCACGCCAAAAGCTTAAACATGTCGTTGATCATCCACATGAAAGTTGGTCATCATCGTGCATAACAATTTGGATGTTTCATAACATCTACTACCGAGAGCTTTGGGCCTTCCAATAATGCGATAAACAAATCTCCGTTCCAAAACACCCAGGTTACGGGCTTGCCTGTGAGGAGACAACCCGCTCCGCTCTACGCTTCACCAATGCTAGACCATCGTAACGCTTAAGCAGACAGCCGTCTACCGATTGTTCTTCCAAGCACGCAGTTCGAATACTGATTGGAGACACTTCCGCCATCTTGCGCATGGCCAAGTTGATACACTCACGAAGTCGGCATCCAACTAGGGCTGTTGGCAGGTTTTGGCTCCGGCATATCCCTCATGAAGAACCCGTGTGGGCAAGCGCCTTCGATATCCTCTTCCAGAGCACATCTGCGCCGCCGATTGGAAGTGGATACTTGCTGTATGGAGACCCTGGTGAAGTGGAGGAGCTCACAGGCGAAGAATGTCTGCTTCCGCGGCGATTGCCAGCGCCGCCGATGCCGACGAAATAGAGAGTTGGAGAGCTGTTGTCTCTAGCTCTACTGCGTGCCAGTTCTTCCTCAAAGGAGATGACGGCTCGCTCAGACGCATGGCGTATGTTACCTGCCCCGCCAATGCCGCTTGAGAAGGGTCCGCGGGGACGTGGCATTGTTGGAACATATGACAGAGCAGCTGCTGGAAACACTGGTTCAGCTTTGCGGTAGTTGCCCGCGCCGCCAATGCCGTAGTGGATGAAGCCGGCCGAGCCGCTCTCTTCGACGAGGGAGGAAGTTGAAGAGAAGGATGAGGACGATTGACGCATATTGAGAACACGTACGTAATGCAAAGGTATAGACAGCTACTGAGGACGGGAAGATTGCTCTGGTGACGAGATAACAAAGGCAAATGATATCGGCTTCAAGAGAGATTGACAGCTGACAGTACTGCTCAATGTTGTTTGATGGTTTAGCACTCTCAGCAGGGCGAGAAATGTTGTTACTATATAGCGATGATAAGAAGTCCAGCAAGGAAATGTTCGGCGTATTACATGTGCCAAGGGTAGAGCAACGCAGCTGAAGTTGACACATGACCAGAACGGACGGGCATCTGCATGTGCTGTAACGGCCAGCTCGATTCGCGATAAGCCGGACTCTCCAAATCCGCATCGATTGGACCCCGGGGACGTCAACATCTAGTATGTCAGTAAGAGCTGGAGGACTCTTTCAGGTATTGCTGGTGCTCGCTCCTTGATATATAAAAGCTCTACTGGCTGACCATCAGACTCCCATCCTCGACGAGGAGCCTGATAACCCTTAGACTTTCTGCGATTCAGTGGCTTCGGATACCCCTTTGTTGCGCGTCTAGATACAGCTGGTCTGCAGACTCCCTTCACCAATATACTGTACCACATGGTACCACACGATCAGTACAGAGCCGGATCAAATGGCCCGTGCAGAAGATTGGCGAGGGTTTGTGCTGCCAAATTGTGATACAGCGCCCGACGTGCAACAGCTGCAGAAGGCGTTCTGATACCGCTCTGTGACCGCAGCGATCTAACGGTAATTCAAACGCTAGTTAACGGCAGCTTTTCTGGTAGCCATCCCGCTTCCTTTACAAGTTGATAAGATTGTCGTCATGATTGGATTGTTCGGAGCTGTCTAGCGCGTGGCGCCCTGTGCTGCCCTATGTTGGTCCAATTGTTCGAAATCTTCTTTAGTGACCTTTCGCATGGATTGCTGCCTGTACTTATCCTCCTATTGGGAGCCTAGAGCTACAGTCCCCAACCAGAGTGCAGAGCAATGGTGGTCTTCTCTCAAAGTACAGAGATTGCCTTCGGCTGACTATATCCTATTTTGTACTCTTGGCTAGAGCTCTCTCAGGTCAAGTTGTTACTCGAAGTGCGGTGTCAGGTTTCCTTACACATTGGGCTTTGATGTGGACGCTGGACTCTCCCTCAACCAGCCTTGTAGGGTCTGCCAATTGCTTCAAGTTCAAGCAGTATACTAGGCCAGTGCACGAAGAATTTTCCAGCTATCGAAATCTGATATCGCCGAGTTCAGGGCCATTCTTTGAGACAAGCAAGGCGCTGGAAAGAGTAATGCTGCTGACGTGAGCCGCGGTAAAATCATCCGTTGAGGGGAAGTGCCGACCAAATGAAGGCGATGGTAAACTTTGCTTCACAGAGAAATCCATCTCCCGCCGTATCCCACTGCAATAACAGATCAATATACAATCGACATATCTTGGCCTACTCAAGATGAAGGCCTACTGGTTTGATAATCAATCAGTATGGTGACCTTCATATCAATCCACAAGAAGTGTTTCGACTGACAAATTCACAAGGGTGACCAGCGCGAGGACCATGACTCTGGCCGCTCCGTTGACAGTTCTTACTTGACCCAACTTGGTGTACTGTATCACCACTGTCCCTCTGTCTCCGCTGTTGATGCGATCGCAAAGGAGCGCAGCTACAAGAATAGAGATGAGATCACTGTCTCGCCTCAGAAGATGGGCGCTGTTTACGAGGATAAGGTGAAGATGTTCTTCAACGAGCATTTGCACGAGGACGAGGAGATCAGATATATCCTAGATGGAGAGGGATTCTTCGATGTGAGGAGTGAAGGAGATAATTGGATTCGGATTAGGCTGGAGAAGGACGATCTTATCATCATGCCGGCAGGCATCTATCACAGGTTCACTACGGACAGCAAGAATGTAGGTCTTCAAGCATCGACGGTTGGCTTCACGACATGCTGATGAAGTGTACAGTACATCAAAGCGATGAGACTATTCAAGGAAGACGCAAAGTGGACGCCATTGACCAGAGGCCCTCAGGTTGATGATAACGCCCACCGCAAAGAGTATGTTCGGACCAGAGGACAGCCTGTTGCAGCAAATTGATTCGAAACGGTTA
>JAABUP010000859.1_pt1 | contig 65194 bp, 98 predicted proteins | sample 5559201 | NCBI WGS metagenome assembly JAABUP01 (sample SAMN10711887, study PRJNA513373) | rock metagenome | isolation source: Antarctica rocks | place: Antarctica
AGTGGGGAGGGGGGGGGGGCGGGGGGGGGGGGTTTTAGGGTTTAAGGTTTCTGTTGGCCATCATTACAGAGTGCATATAGGGGTTGAACAATAGAGAGGTTACCAGCAAAACTTCCTCGCTCATAATGAGGGGCATGCGCATGCAGATCTCCCTTACGGTCTTCAGGCCCACTGTGATCTCCTCAGGGCGAGCACGGTCATGCACGAACTGGTTGCACAAGTGCCGCATGACGGGCTGCAACCAGTCAGGTGGGACCAAGTCATGGCACGCCTGTAAGACACACACTGGCAATCAGTGATGCTCATCTTGCCATGCAGATGTGTGTGCTAGCCCCTGCTGTTTGTTGTCAGCAGGCTGTCTCTGACAGACCAAAGGCATGCAATGATGGTGAACAAGAACAAATCTGCAGGAGCGTGGTCACAAGCTCACTGAGTGCTCTGGAGTTGCACAGCGCATGCTGCTGAGCCCATCCAAGACCTCAACACCCTCAAACCTATCCCTGATACATGAAGACATGCTGGACAACAAAGTCAACTCTACACCTCTTGAGCGCCCCAGTTCAAGAAAGGCTAAACAGGGTTTTGTGTAGGGGGAACTGAGGCACAAAAGAAAGGGTAGACTCAGCACATGGTGAGCTGTGTATGACATCTTGCATCAGCTTGAGAGTTATCACAAAGCAGTCACCATGATAAGGGCAGCAAGGACATGGGTCACATCCCTCTGCCTAGGCTGCACCAGGTTAAGGTATGAGGCATAGTACTTCTCATCCATCAGCAGCTTGTGCACGCCAATGACACGCGCCGTGACTGTAATCATGGCAAGCCGCGTCTCCCAGGTCTCCTTTTTGTAGCGCACGTTCAGCTGAGTGAACAGCTTCTCTGCAAAGCTCTGCAGACAGGCACAGCAGACCTGTTGGGCAGCTGCAACTCTCCATCAAATTCTTAAACTTCTTGAAAAAGCTTACAAAAAATCCAACTTGAACTCCCCCCTCCCCCCCCCCTCCAAACCCTTCTTCTTCTGGCATCTTTCGGTGATGTGCAAGGCCTCCCAGGTGTAATCCTGGTAGCATACTTGCAGTCAAGCAATTGTTCAATGCACGGATCATTCATTCAACACGTGACTTCCCCTAAGGTCAGGTACGTATAGCCCTGAGTAGCCCTCTGTATACCGCGTACTCACAGCTATGTGAACACCCTAGCTGAGGTGCAAAGCATGGCAGGCAACGTGACAAGCAGTGTCGACTTGTACGGTGATTAAGATCATGCCAGACCACAGAGACAGGGCATCACCCCGATCACATGCAGAGTGAAAACAAGCTTCAGACAGGAGGGATCTGCTAAACTTTCATCTCAGAGGAGCTACACCCATCTGGTGTGGTCTCTGTGAGTGTTAAGAATCTTCTCAGGACGGGCGCCTCAAACAAGCTTCAGATGTGCAAGTTTGAAGTCAACAGCATGGTGATCAAGATGGGATCTGAACAGCAGTTGGGGAGCCTGAGGCTGGAGGCAGGAGGTTGCAGCAACTGCCATGACACGTGGCAAGGCCGAACTACCCAAGTTGTGACAAATGTTCTGAGTTCAGTAAACGAGTGTCACACCTGAGGGTCATTAAGCAGCTGTACAGCAGCAAAGCTGTCATGTGGGTTGGCATTCTCCTTCTTGGCCTGCTTCTTCACTGTTGCCATCACGCGCTTCAGCTTTGCCTGCTTCTTCTTCTTGCTGGACTTGGTGCCCTGCAGCCCAACATACCTGATACCTCTGACAATGTTGTCACACTCTGACAATGTTGTTACTCTCTGAAACATCACCTGCCTGGTGTGGGACCAAAATCTGTGCAAGGCAAGCTGGTCATGAAGCATGCAACAGCCTGATGAAAGTTTGTGTAGGTGATGCTGATGCTGTGTGACATGGAACATACTGCATGGCGCCTTCAAAGCCACAATATGAACAGGAATGCAAGCAGCACGACAGTATGTATGTGAGTCCCAAAGATAGGAATTGTAGACTATCTGAAGGATTGATGGCTTGATTGTTTGGTTGATTGATCGATCACTTGTATACCTTGCTGTTTGCCTTGTACACCTCTGCCTTGCTGGGCTGCACAGCCTTGAAGTCATCATCGTCGTCATCGTCACTCTCGTTGTCGGCAGCTTCGTCCTGACCCAGGAAGAACTTGAGCGCTGCCACCATGATGCGTGAATTGGAGTTGAAGACGGCGCTTGCTGCAACACCCATGACAGCAGGCTTCACTGACTGATGACAGAGATGCCTTATGTGAGAATGGGGTGTGTGCAAACTCAGGCTTGTCCACATACTGCGCGATGCACAAGTCTGGGTGACTGGTGTCCTGCTTGCAGAAGCTACGTCTGGTGTGCGTCCTGACATCAGTTTCACAACAGCTTTGCGACGGCTGCAACATGTTCCACGAGATTGAAACATGTACATGCTAAACAACAATGCAGCCTATGCATGAAGGTGCTTGCTTTGCAACAGGCTTGGCTTCAGGCCAGGTTCGGCATGTTGTGAATACTTGGCAGCAACAAACCTGCATTGAAGTCAGAAAGGTCAGATGCTGACTCACCAATGACATTGACTGTGCGAGCATCACGCCACACATGGCGTCTCCACAGCTCTGTGAGAACCGCCAGTGACTTCTTGGCGGCCACATCATTGTCTGTTGCCAGCAGGCTGTATAGGAAGTTCTGAATTGTCCTGTTCAGCTGCTCGTTGCGGTGCTTCTGATTGGCGGTCTTGATGTCTGCGACAGACAGGCAGAGGAGCTCTTGAGTTTGTTGAAGATGTGCAATGCAGGTCAGTGAGGTGCTGTCGCAGCACAGCTAGATGTGATGAATTGCAGCAAAAGCTTCCCATTGGCTTGGTGAAACCTCAGCAAGCATGCCTTTTCATGCCCTGCTGTGCACAATGGAGTTTGGGCTAGCAGCAGATCCTGCTGCTGCTGCTGCTGCTGCTGCTGCATGTGCAATCTGCAGTGTTGCAACTTGGTTGACTGCTGCGAACACATATTGCTGGTGCAGGCAGATACTGACAGCTGCAGGCATGTGTAATCGGTAAAGGTTGGCCTTAGGTTTAACAGCCTTGCAGTGTCAACTGTGCATGCTGCCAAACTAAAGGCAGTCTGTGCTTCCCAGGAGCTACATGTACCTGCAACTATGTGCTTGAACAGCAGATCACGCAGGCCTTTGTCCTGGCATCTGAACAGCCTGAAGAACAAGGGTAAGACCTCTGCTGACTTGAGGTGACCCCTATTTCTGAGCAGGATCAGGCTCTTGACAAGGCTCTGACGCAACGCTGAATTGAGGACTGCATAATGCCTGTCCAGCAAGTCCATGACCTCTTGTGCAAAACCTGCGGTCTGTTCAGGATAGCATGTGCAGACCTGCACCATAGCAGCACGAGTCAAGGCAGTCAGGCAGGCTGGTGAGCACAATTTTCAGCTGACAGCAAAAGGAAGCTGTACCTGGGCTATGAACGTGACAAGATCAGCAAACTCTTTGGAGTCTTTGCTTGGCTTGAGGTTAAAGATGTCCAAGCAGGCTTTGTAGTGACGCCATTGCAGAGCAAAGTCGTCAGCGTGGCCCTCAGGATCTCGCTTGATGCATCCCTGACAGGCGTAGCACGGAGTGACCACCAAGAGCAGAGAGGCTGCACAAAAGCTGTGCAGCAAGTTTTGATGCCTATACCTGAAGGGCCAGTAACCCGGCACCGCTCTTCGCCATCACAGTCAAAGATATTGCCTTTGGCCGGCCAGGCTTCTAGGCCGCAGGGCTAACCACCGAAAGCTCGCCGCCTGCGGCAAAATGCTGTCGAACAAAGTCTACGCCGCCACTGCGTGCCCAAAGTCGGATCTGCCAAAGGTGCAGTCCAGCAATGAAATGCAGGTTGCCGTATATCCCGCTTACTGAACGCCGATGTCAACGGCTTTTTCCTAAGCCTTACTAGTCTTGTGCAGTGGATTCGGAGCACCTCGGTCCAAACATGCATGCTCTGCTTTGCTTCTGGTCGTCGTTAATGTGCATCTATATCGACTCACTATCACGCCACTTGCTTTCTATTGTGTAGCCCATGTCGCCTGGGCAATTGGCATGAAGAATAAGTGACAAGTCTTGCAGCGTGGACTATGACCCGTCTGGAAGTGCAGTGGCCTCTACCTTAGCCAGATCACCTGCAGCAGCAGCGCAGCTGTATGCAACATTCACTGCGAGCTGCTTGTCTGTTTTGGATTCGTTCCAAAGCTCCACAAACCTTCGCCATGCACTCCAGTGCACCTTGCTGGCATCAGCCGAACTTTGTTAGACAGCCTTGGAAATTACGCTATTTTCGGCAGGTAGCGATGGCACAGTGCCAAGTTCAAAATTCCCATTTGCTTAAAAAGATGTCTGGTGCCATGTACCATGGCAATGTGCCCTGTGCAGGCAGTGCAAGCCTGTGGCTGTGCAAGCCTTGGCAAGAATGTGCCTGCTAGCGCACACCGCATGAGCAAAGTCGATTCCAGGTTGGCACCTGTCACTCAACTGTCAAGCATATCTGCCTGATTCTTGAAACTTGGCGCCTGGGATGATGGAGTCAATAAGCATTGCAATCACCACATGATTTTGTCACCACTGAGAAAGAGCCGGCAGTTTCAAAGAGTTCAACTCAGTCCAGTAGCTAGTGTTTCTGCAACAGGTGCCTGCTGCAAGCTGTCATTGCAAAAGCCTGCTAGCTGTTTCAGGCGTGTCCATACAAAGTTGGCAGCTGCACAAAGCCCCACAGTACAAAAGGAAGCCCAAGCTGTGTCCCCAGCTTCGTCAGAGCTGCAGCTATACAACACAATGGGTAGGCGTAAGCAAGTCTTCAGGCCGCGGCAAAACCAAGGGCAGAACATCAGCATGTATGTGTGTGGTGTCACCGTATATGACTGGTGAGTCTTGCTGCCCAACATCCTTCAAGCTGGTGTCGATGGCATGAAGCATACAAGCTGCTAGATGAGCATTCAGTTTAGACAAGCCATGTGATGGGACACATCTGGTCTGGTTCTTTGCAGTGGTGTGTATCACAAACTGATTGGAGTGTGGTCAGTGGCGTGTCCCAGTTTGCATCAGCACACAATGTCCTCCCCACTCTCTTGCACTGTGACAGATGCCATTCACCTTCATTTGCAAGACGCACTCAGAGTACGCATCTTTCGCATGTCTGACTTATGCCCAGCAGAGTGGCATTGATGTGTTTCTGTGTGGCAGGGCTCACATAGGACATGCTAGGGTTTACATCTCCTTTGATGTTCTGCACCGCTACCTGAAGCACCTTGGGTATACTGTACAATACGTGCGTAACTTCACAGACATAGATGACAAGATCATAGCACGGGCCAAGCAGTCTGATGAAGATCCATTGAGCTTGAGTCGCAGGTGACACCCTCTCACATTGTGTGTACACATCAAACTTCCATGTTTTAATCCCCAGGCATGCAAAAGCTAGAAGTGAGCAAGGGTCTGTCATGGCAGGACCTGTGGCAACACTCACATGTCCATCTAAGCTCCAAGTTGAGTGCCAAGCTAAGCCCTGTCAGCTCTGAAAGCATACATCTGATCAGCAGCCTCAGTCTTGCTTGAAGCATAGCAGGCATGCGTCAAACAATCAAACAAGGAGCTCAGAATGTAATACCAGTATCAACGCCATGGTTGATGTGCAGATTCATAGTGGAGTTCCACAAGGACATGGAAGCACTGGGGTGCCTCCCTCCCACCCTAGAGCCCAAAGCTACAGACCATGTGCCTGATATGGTGGCTACCATTGAGCAGATCATTGCCAATGAACATGGGTATGCTGTGGATGGGGATGTCTTCTTTGATGTTGCATCTCTGCCGGGCTATGGCCGCCTGTCTGGACGTGCACAAGTGAGCTGCTTCTTGCATGGTGCTACATGAAACATGATGTACGATGTTATACTGTATTGTACTACACTATGTAAGGAAGTATGTCACTGTGTTGTGTTATATCATATCAAAGGTGTACTATGTTACATGCCCGCCTCGCTGATGTCAGCAGTGCACAAAGTGCTCTGAGCACACATGTGATGTCAATTCTTGAGTGCATAGATGCATGTGCTCTGGACACAGCAACTCACACAAGCTGATACAGCATGGCTGTCATCAAAATCTCACCATGTGGTTTACTTGTTTTGCCAGCCTATGCAGTGGGGTTAGCTGCGTTCATGTGCAAATTACACAAGCTGATGCAGCATGTGTGCCTGTCGAGAATCACCATCTATATTGCACTGTTGTTGGGACTGGGACATTGACAAGTTTGTGTATCTTGGCCTGCCGAACAGCCCTGACACAATGCGGCTGACGCACACAGGAGGACAACAGAGCAGGTGAGCGAGTGGCTCTTGACAGTCGCAAGCGTAACCCCTCAGACTTTGCCCTCTGGAAGTCTGCCAAACCTGGGGAGCCAACTTGGGATTCACCTTGGGGACCAGGCCGTCCCGGTTGGCACATAGAGTGCAGTGCCATGATTCGGCAACTAATGGGACCTGTCATTGACATCCATGGCGGCGGCTTTGACCTGGTGCCCTCTTTACTCATAGACGGGAAACTCCCTCGTTTGTTTGTTTATGCCTTTTGCAATACAGTCAGACATTTTGCGCCTGTGCCAATTGACATGCACTGCAACAGCAGATGAGTCTGCTGGTCAAGATAATTTCACCAGCCCTTGCATGCAGAGCATTCATCAGTGTCACACACCCACAGACTAATGGCTTTCTCAACAGCACAGCCTTGTTCCTTGGGGTGGCTCAGTCCTATGCAGGAAGCCTGTAGCCCTGTGAGACTAAACCGAGGTGTCTGCAGATCTTCCCACATCATGAGAATGAGATAGCGCAGAGTCAGGCCTGTGCCTGTGACCATGACAAGCAGCAGATGGACAACAATGGCACAGACTTTGTCAGATTCTGGCTGCACAATGGCTTTGTCAATGGTATATAGTCGTGTACGCTGTCATGCCGCTGTCAATGGTGTATTGTCATGAACCCTGCCAGGTCTTTGTCAATGGCATATTTTCATGAATCCTGCCAGGTCTTTGTCAATGGTAATGTGGATCCTGCACTGCATGGGTCTGTCAGTGCTGTGTTGTCATGAACCCCTTTCATGAACAACCAGCTGCACAGAAGCAAGATACCATTCACATCGAAGCACCAAACACTTGTCTGTTGAGAGCTGTTTGCCCAATGTGCAGTGTGATGCTGCAAGTCAGCCAGCACCTCATCTGGTCCTGGGGTGGCATCATCTGCCTTCAACCAAATGTGTGACTGTGCAGTTGACAGTGAGAAGATGTCCAAGAGCCTGGGCAACTTCTTCACAATCCGGGATGTGACAGCACAGTACCACCCTCTGGTGCTGCGCTGGTTCCTGCTGAATACTCAGTACCGCCAACCCATCAATTACAGTCAGCCAGCTCTGGATGAGGTATACACATGTGCTTCATTTGCGTCATGGAAGTGCCCTGCCTTGCCCTGCCCTGTCCTGCCTGCCCTGTCCTCCCTGCGCTGCACTGCCCTGCCCTGTCCTGCCTGCCCTGTCCTCCCTGCACTGCCCTGCCCTGTCCTCACTGCCCTGCCCTGTCCTGCCTGCCCTGCCCTGCCCTGTCCTCCCTGCGCTGCGCTGCCCTGTCCTCCCTGCCCTGCCCTGTCCTCCCTGCCCTGCCCTGTCCTCCCTGCGCTGCCCTGCCCTGTCCTCCCTGCACTGACCTGCCCTGCCCTGCCTGCTGTCATTTGTCCTCTGCTCCCTTCTGCCCTTCTGTGCCAAACCCCTGCCTGCTCTGACTCAACTGGGCCCCTTCTAAGTGCTCATCTGTCTTTTGCAGGCTGCAGAGCGCCTGTACTACATCTACCAGACTCTCCTAGATACCAGCAAAGCCCTCAAGGCTGCAGGCTCAGAGGGGGAACAAGCTCAGCAGGAAGCTGCTGACAACTTTCAGGCAGGCCCAGTGTTGACGCTGAAACACACTTACAAACTCATGCATTGCTGGCCTGTGAGAGGAAGTGCACAAGCACCATCAAAACAATTCCGAGTTGCTGCAGATTGCCTCAATCTGTCTTCTGCAAACAAATCAAGAAGTTGCTGTTAGCTTTGCTTACTCTGGAACGGCAACTTGCAAGAGCTGTGGCCTCTGCCTTTTCCCCATGCAACACAGTCACCTGACATTTTGTTCCCAGACCTTAGCATTGCCTTCTCACAGGGGAGCAAGGGCGAGGTGGGAGCAGTTCTGCAGCAGGTGCATCAGGGCATGTGTGATGACCTGAATACGCCTCTGGCCCTGGCAGCTCTGTCAGCTCCTCTGAAGGCCATGAATGACCTGCTCAGCACTAAAAAGGGCAAAAAGGCTAAGGGGCGGCTACACGCTTTGGCCCAGTATCGGCTAGCTTTGCAGGAGACCTTCAGGTTACTGGGGATGCAAGTGACACATCCCCAAAAGCAGTTGGATCAGATGCGGCAGCTGGCTTTATCCAGGTGCGTATGCTCAAGAGCATGCAGTGAGGTACACAGCTTTTGCTTGCATGCATGTGTTTCTTCCATGTACTGTGCGGTACTCTGGATGTGTTTTGCAGCGAGCACAGGTGCATTGCTGGACCCACAAACTCCTAGGGCGGTGTAACATAACACTGTTGCTCCAACACCCAGACACCCCTATTGGCGACTAGGCGGGCTTGCATGCACTTCATGCATTGTGGTATGTGAACACAGCGTGTGCAACAGTTCATTGCCGCATATATCAGTATGTCAATTTCACATCCTCATGTCGTGCAGAGCCAACATGACGGAGGAGGATGTGGCTGCTGCAATTGACAAACGAGCAGAAGCTCGTCAAGCCAAGGATTACAGCAAAGCTGATGCAGTCAGAGCCGAGCTCTCCAAGAAAGGCATTGCTATTATGGATACTGCAGAGGGTGTTGAATGGAGGCCAACGACACCTGAGCTATGACAGCTTGCTCACAAACTTTTTTGTGTGTTCAAAGAGAGAGAGAGAGATTACAATGCATTAGCCCAATCTGCTGAGAATTTGCAAAAACGAACGAACACCAGACCAGCAATGCTAAACAATTGATACAGGCTCGACAACAACACCAGCATACAGGCTTAGACATTATCTTTATGATCCATGCATATTACCAGGCTCTGCAACTCACTGCAGCCTTGGGGATGCGTACCTGAGATGCGATGTATCAAAGAAACAAAAACAACTCTGCAGCATCTATGACATATCACGAGACATGAGACATGAGACACGAGATATCATCCTATGTCCTGACACTGGGCGATGCAAGCTAAATGGTAGGCTCCTGACGGTATTCTCGCAAGATAACGGGAACACTGGTTGGTGGGATTGCGCCAAACTCTGTCACCACTAATGTAATGTAGTCTTGAGGCATGGCATCATATACCAGATTCAGCAGCCCTGCAAGACAGACAGTACTCAGCACCTTTCCTTGTCTCACTGCACAGCTGCAACAGCATGTGGATGCCATGGAAATGGTAGCTCATTACAGTGTGCACCAATGCCGGTCTTGACTGTTTAGGCAAACAGCAGCACAGCACAACGCACAAATTGCTCTGCGCTGTTGCTTGCATGCATTCTGGTGGGATCAGCACGCACGAATCTCCAGGGCAGAACTTGAAAGCATACCATTGCACATGCTGTACTCCAGAACTTTCAGTATCAGCACTACCCAAGGCCGCATGACTGCTTACCCAATCTTGGCTGTTGCTCCCAGTCTTGCAAGGCAGTGACATCAGGTCTGCGGGCCACCTGGGTCAGCACTGAGGGGTCCCCAAGCTCGTTGGCAGTGATGCTGTCCAGCTGCACCTTCTCGTGGAACTTGTAGGTCTCGCAGCAGATGATGACTGGCTTGCTGGTGGCAGTGGCCATCATGGCTACAGCTGCAGAGCCTGCCCGGGACATGACTGTGCCATTTGACAGCACTGCTGACGCCCCTAGAAACACCTGCAACCAGAAATGTGGTCTTTTTCCCATTGATGTCTGCTTGTATCGTGTTTAACAATTTCCCTGCCATGATGCCACAATTATTGGTTACTGATTACTGTTTTATATTCTACACACGTCCCTGCCGTGTTGCCTGGAATATGCCAGCCTGGTGAGACAAGACTTGTGCCACACACACGTAGCATTTGCTGAAACATATTATAATTATGATTATGATTTATCATTATTGTTATTATTATTATTATTATTATTATTATTATTATTATTATTAAGTATATAATCAACAGCATGACAAATGAAAAGGAAAAAAATTGCAACAGCTCCAATGTCACAGAGATGCTGGTGCAAGGTGCAAGGTGCAAGTTCATCATCGAGCAAAGCATGCATCCCTTGCATGTGATGTTCACAGTTGTGCTGGAAGGTCAATGAGGCACATAGCCTACGACAGAAGGCCAGTTGAGAGAACTCCCCAAGGCTGCAACCATCGTGCTTTTGTTGCAGTTGATATCCAGGTGGCAAAGTAGCACTCCAGTGACACCTGCAGCCTGATGTTTTGATGGGAGACACGCAGTGTATTGGATGACTGGCCGTGCAAAAGAGTAGCAGTAGGGACGCAATACCTTGGTGACTTCTGACATGATGTAGGAGGCGGCATTGAGCAGCACATAGGTGCAGGCGATGCCATGAGACAGCAGGCGGCGCAGCAGTGCTCGCCCTTCCAGTTGAGGTCTAGAGTCCATAACCACTACCCTAAACTTTTTGCCCTCCTGCCAAGCCACAAGACAGTGCTTTGTTGAAGTCTAAGATACCTTCCTACAGTACAAAGACCTGCTACCAGTGTCCAGACATTTCTGAGTGTAGATTCACAATATGAAACAGGTGCTTCTCTGAAAGCAGTGATGTTTTGTGGCCCCAAGAGCTCGGAGATCGCAAAAGTATGCTGGCCTGCAAAACTGAGTAGGGTTCATGAGCGTTTGCTTGACTTCAGATTTGCAGCACAATCTTGTGGGCACTGAAAACTGACAGCTGTGATGCACACAGCATGCCTGCCCATCCTCACACGGTCACACAGACATGGAAACCTCCCAGCTCTTTCCTCACATATTGCCTACCTTCTTTGCTCTAAGCAGTATATTGAAGATCACAGAGGAGAAAGAATAGGTCAGGATGACATCATCATCATACACCTTGGCCACAGCATTGGTGACCAGCACATTGTCTGCAAAGACAATCTTCTCCTGGATGTAAGTGTTGATCTTTTCCACCAGCTCCTCCTTTGCATCTACCTCATGAGCAGCTGGATCTATCTTGCTCACCTGTCGCAGGCAGCAGCTTTGTCATGGCACAGGTACATGTGCATACATTATGACCAGTGACTGAGCAGGATGCACCATACTTAGCAATGGCAGCATGTACTAAGCACTGCACACGTGCCTGCTGTCAATGACAGCTTCTTGACGTCAAGCATATACTCTAGCTGACCCATGCTGACACCAAGGGCCACGGCATAGGCTGAAGATGCATGCATCAAGCAAAAGCCAGCAGCTTGAGAAGGCTTCACACTACACATTTTGTTTGCAGCAGCATGACTATCTGATGTGCAAGCTGTCTAGCGTTCATCTGTCAATCTGTCAGAATGGCTTTGGTCTAGAAACGGCAACACAGGACTCGCCTGCAGCTTGACGAACTTGATGGCAACGCCCATGCTGGTAGACTACGGCCGGGTGACAGGATGCCTTTGATATGCAAAAGACAGTAGATAACTTGCCTGCAGCTTGACGTACTTGATGGCATTGCCCATGCTGATGGATAGTGGGCGACAGTGCACCAGGAACTGGATGGCATTGTTCAGCTGCTGTGTCAAATCTCTTGACAGCACCTTGCCTACAGACATACACACACGCACACACATCAAAAACTGTAGAGCCCAACCAAGAGCCAGCACTATATTTAGGTTCATGGTTCAGACCGCAAACCCCGTAGTCATAGTCATATAAGCATCTGTGACTCATGCGCATTGACATTCATTCTGCGAGCTGCTGCTGCTGGTGCTTGCAAGAGACACGAGAACACACTGGTGCAACCGTGCTGTGTTGTGTGTGGACCCTGGGGCCAAAAGTTATCCTGACTCTAATCATGGAGATGTTGTTTTGCCTTGTGAAAATGACAAATCTCAGGTAAGCACTGGTGGTGCTTGATGCCCAAGATGTTCATCAGGCACAAGCCATCAGCAGCAACAGCATTTGATGACTGCAGGCATGTTATAATGAGTCAAATTGTGCTGACCATTCAGGGCTGCAGTGCCATCACTTTGCAAGCTTAAGAAGGGCACCTGCTATGAAGCCGCAGCACTTGGCATGAAGCCACAGCAATGCATCTATAGCAGCAGCCCAGAGGACGTGTGCCATGCATTCATCATTTGTGATTCTGCACAAAGCACAGACAAAGAAAGCATGGCACACATCCCCTTGCAGATGTCAGCATTGCAAAATGCTATCTTAGAAAACAGGCCTTCAGACCAAGAAATTGCTATTTGGTGGTCCTGCAGGAGTTTAGCCATCCAACTTGAGCCTGCCGAAGCCTGCCGTGAAGACTTGCACCTGCAACTCTTCAGGGAAGTTTATGGCAGGCTCACTCCAGATGGCTGTCCCTGCCTCATATTCCGTGGAAGAGAAGTAGGTGCACATTTGCAATCAGGCCTGCCATTAGTATTCAAAAAAATACGCAAATGCGCATCTTATGTGAACCTGCCGCAAAATCCTTTGACAAAAAGCAGAAACAACGATTTTTGGGCTGAAGCCCACAGGCAGCAAGCATTGCATTGCCAGTCACAGGCTGGCCGGTATAGGTGCAGTGTGCCTGCAGACCTTAATGTGAAGGCTACCTGTTTATGCTTTTCTGGTGACTCTGCCGTGCTTGACTGCACATGGATGATGTGATCTGTCATGAGATGACTGCGGTATTGTCACAGAAGGATCTGCTGAGTCTGTACAGGAGAACTGTGATCTTGCCTTTCAACACCTTTTCACAACTCTCAAGTAACAAGCTGCCAAGCTGCAAAACTTGAGTTTGAGAGAGTGCTTTGAAAAGCAGACTGCGCTTTTGGTGTCAAGCATGCCTTTCATGAAGTGTCAGCATCAACATCTGGACAGTAACATGGGAAATGGGCATGCAAACCTCTAGGTCAAATCACACATCCTGAGCATTTGCCGTCCCCAAATTAGTCATCAACAACATGCCAAAGTGCTGATGTACTGCCATACAATTGCATTGCACGACGAGTCTCTCAAGCCAGACCTTGTTGCCTGGAAGCAAAGCACATGTTTGCATCAAGACAAACAGAGGCTGCTTGCATAAACCATGTGCAAGCCATGAAGGGGCCATGCCCATGGGCAACGCTATGACAGATCCTGCTGTAGCAAAAATTTGCAGCCGCATGCCCAGCAGCTAGCTCTACTGACTGGTGCACAAACGAGGGGATCCATGTGACAGCCTGCACCCCCCTCAGCAGCCCCCAAACCATGGGCTTTACTGTTTTGAAGGTTGGTTTGCTTGTGCTAAGCTGTGCAGCTGCTTACTTGAGTACAAGTGTGCAGGTGAGTAAGCAAGTACACCGCTCAGCACAAGCAAGCACCAAGCCGTTGAAGCCCTCACATTCGTGACGATACTCAGGCACATTCCCTGCTGCACCTGTCTGTGGACTTCAACAAAGCAGCAGTGGAGGGGGACCAACGATGTGCCGAAAAGCTTGCATGACACAGGCGTGGGCTGAAGCAGTGGCAGAGTAGCACCTGCCTTAAAGCTGCTGGGCGCAGTCTTGACAAGACTGCTCAGCATTTGGCTTGCGTCACCAGCAGGGATGTTCCGCATCAACAGCTGCATGACACAAGAGATCCTTGAGTCATTGATATCCCCAATCTGACATCACAGTGTGTTGTATCACCAGCAGGAATGATTCACATCATCATTTCCTTTTGGTGACGCAATACATTGTGATGTCAGAGCAGAGAGATCACTGACTGAGGAATCTCACGCACAAAACACCACTCCTTTGAAAACAGCAGAAAGAATAATGAGCGGGAATAGAAATGACTCAGAAACCTCATGCACAAATTCCTAATCCTCCAACCAGGGCAGGAAGGATTCCGAGAAGTCTTGCTGGACAATACTTGTCAGCTGCAAGGCGCTTCTCTGTGTGCCCACTGATGAGCGCATGCAGCCCAAGTCAGCACAAAGCTGTTGCATTGGGTGAGGTGGGATGACTCAGCCGCTTTGGTGATGCTTTGTGAACACATTAACACTTGTACCAGTACAGCCATTAGCTTCATGGTCGTGCGGTCGAGGCGCAGCAGCTCACCTGCTGGAGTGGTGTAGTCCTCCACCATCTGCCGCAGCATGTCCAACATGGCAATGCAGCGGGCATTGGCTCCCTTGATGGTGCCATCAGCATATCTAAGACCTAGCTTCAGCACCTCAGGATGGAAGGGGAAGTCATGGTTGTGCTTGGCCAGCACTGAATCCAGAGTCACCCTCTGCACCATATAGTTAATGTGACGCAAAAATTCTTCCGGGATCCAACAAGCAGAAAGCTATAAAGCTAAAGCAATGCAGGGTCATGTTACGCTCAGCAACCCTTGTCAGCTTTCCAGCCACAACGTGCCTGAATGGTTCAAGCAAGCTGCCAATTCAAACTTGACATGTACCGTGGCATGCTGTAAAAGCAACAACAAGCACACGACACATGTCACCCCAACCAGCAGCTCACATTGTATCGTGGAAGATGTGCAAATACGTCAGATGGCAACGACATAGCTTGGCTGTCTGCAGCTCCCTTCTGTTGCTGCTGCACTCTGCTGGCTTGCTTGGCAGGCTTAGCCTTAGACCCTGCTGGCATGCTTTGAGCAGGTGCTTGAGACTGCACAGATGCTGATGTGGCCGCTTGCTTGTCTGAACTTGCAACTGGTGGAACCTGCTTGGCTCCTGCTTGGCCTTGTTTGGGCGCTGCCTGCTTGCCTCCACCCTGCAGAAGGCACGCATCAAACTGAAAAGCCGCAGGCGATTTCTATCGACCTGAAGTACTCATGCTGGCGGTGGCTGTACGCACGTTGTAAAAGTCAACACCAAAGTGTATGGACAGACACTTGAATGATCAGCTGTGCAGGTTGCAGCTGAAGGCAGGCACGTAGCCCTTGCATGTGCGATACAATATGCATAATGGGTTGTTGCTCGCTGGTGCTGTGGCAGAAAGTCCTGGCCAAGGCAGGATTGGATAGGACTCAATTGATTAGCTGATCAGGGACGCAAGTGCAGAGCAAGGTGTTGGACAGTACCTTGGGGGCGCCTGCCGCCTTCGCAGCTCTTTCAGCTTCCTGCTTGGCCCGCCTTTCTGCTTTTGTCGTCTTGGGCTTGTCTTGACTGTCTTGAGGTGCTTGTGCTGTCTCTTTCTTTACTTGACTACCTTCCTGCTTGGCTATCTGCCCCTGCAACAGCCCACGCAGAGTCAAGCACAACCACTACAGGAAGGCATTGATATTGCCTGTCTGGATGTCGCTAAGGAACTTGTCAAGGACCCAGGTCTGGCCACATCCTACTGATCTGGACAGCAGAGATCAGCCTGTGTCTGCCGTGACCACGATAAGGCCACCAGCAATAAGGATGTACAACAGCAGAATCAACTCCAAAGGGTACAAAAGTACCTCTGGTTTTGACTCCTTCTGCAGCCTGCTGGCCTCCCTGACAGGTTGGGCCTTGCCCTGTTGTATCTCTGCCTTTGCACCCTGCTGCTGCTTGGATGTTGAAGCAGCACCAACACCAGGCTGTGACTTGTCCGTCTTGCTGCTTGGCTGAGGTTGAGATCCACCAGAAGCAGCAGGAGGCTCTTGGGACTGTGAGGCTGCAGCAGGTTGCTGTGGCTGCTGCTGCGCAGGTGACTGCTGTTGCTCCTCTTCCTGCTGTTCAGCTTCCCTTCCTTTGGAAGCCAGCTCGGCAGCGGAAGCTGATTGATGCATTGGTTGCATAGGGGGTGGGGGTATCTCGAGGTCTTGCTTGGGGGTGCCTGAGGGGTGTGCAGCTGAAATGGATGTGGTGCCTACAAAGACAAAGACCAACAGTCACACTTGACAATTCTTCTCATGTCTGACTGTACAGCATTTATAGTACAAAAATGGACAACTGGTAAGGCATGATGTTTGAGACATCTCACAGAATGCAACTGTGCTGTTGTTGCAGCCCATACTGTGTGCACACCAGATTAGGAGGCAACTTTGTTGGGTCAACTGGTAACAATGAAAGCCAAGGTCTAGACTTCCTAGCTCACAAGCAAGGTGTTAGACATCATGCTTAAATTTTGCACTCTGCAGGCATCTTGCAAATGTAAGTGATCTGAGCAGTAACAAGGGTGTGCTTCCTGACATACAGTATCATATGACGCACCTGATTCACTAGGACGTGCCATCTCCAGGCTGCGACGCTTGGGCTCACCCACGCCTGCATCACAGACAGATGCTTGCAAAGAAGCGAGACATAACCCCTGACATTCCTGATCTCTATGTAGTTGCTACACCAGTTAAGACATTGACTATGTTGTTTTTACACCTCTCAACATATTCAAAAGCTGCTGTGCGATCAGTTATGTTACACACCTCCATGACCAAGACCCACCAGTTCAACACCGTCAACTTTGCCAACAAGAATTGCGAATGCTGACCTGCAAGCCCTACAATGTATAATGCAAACTTTGCAGATAAATGTCATGGCCATCCAAGGTGGGCACAGTACATGCCATCAGTTGCCTGGACATCGTGTCGCACAATGCTTGTGTCTATGCACCCCAAACAAGCCATGAACACTGTGCATGACATACCTGGCTGGAAGGGGGTACCAATGCCCAGAGCTGCTGCTGCTGCTGACACAGTGGCTGCTATTGGTGGCACATTGTGATGAGAGAAGCTGGACTGGCGTACAGCCCCTTTTGGGGTGCCGTGAGGGCTGGAGGGGACCGATTTGGTTGTGGGGACTGGTCTCTGCTCTGAAGTGCTCTCACCAGAATCTGCAGCGGTGGGGCATATTGCATATCACAGTGATGGGCATATTAGCAGGACTTTGGGATGGGTGAACACTGACAAATTGCTATCTGCAACTGACTAGGGTTTCAAGCGTGATGCATGCAGTATTATTGTCAATGCACCCATGAAAGGCATGCCGTTGTAGAACTACAAAATGTTGCATAGAGAGAGCACAGCCCAGAAGTACTGTCAAGCTGTGTGCTTCATGACCTGACGCTGTTGGACACCACTTCATTGATGTTACTGTAATGCATGACTTTGACTCACCCTGATGCTCTTCACCAGACTGTGCAGCAAAAGGAGAGGTAGGGCGCTGTGAGAGTGTGGGTGTGTCTGCTTGATGAGGCGAAGGTGGCATGCTCAGCTGCCCAGTGGGATGGGCTGAAGATGAAGGGGCAGCTCCGTTGGACGCCAGTACAGCGCTGTCAATGTCTGACCGCATTGTGGTGAGTTCCCCTATTGGGGGCAGACTGATTGCAGAACTGATCATGAGTGGCTTTGCAGGGCTGTTTGCATCCCTGCAACATGCAGCACAAGTGTGTTGCACCTGTGAGCACTCCCAGCATTGATGCCAAACCCTGAATTTATACTGGTACTGCAGCATAATGGAAAAACAAACCAGCTTAGCCTTATGGGTTTGTGTTGTCACATGCTTGACTGGTCACGGTAAGCAAATTGAGCTGTTTATAATGCATGACAAACAATGACATTGAATTGCAACCTGAAGATGGATGTGGGGATCAGAAATGGATCTGTCCACATACCTTGGATTGTTTGTACCAGCCCTGGGAGCTGCTGCCACTAGGATGGATGGATCCTAGCAATACAAGACAAAATCAGAATTTGAGCGTGAACATCTCATGGCCACAGCTCAGATGGATCATTCAAAAACTCACTTGCAGGTGGCTGCTGTCAGGCAAGCTACCAGGTACAAACACAGGAGCAGTGCGCTGTCGCGCAAGAGGATTGGTGACAGGAGATGCATCACCACTCCTTCTGTTAACTGCTTGAGAGACTGGAGAGTCAGTCTGCAATGGAAGCAGAAGCGTGGTTGGACCATGAGAACTTGAATGTGGCATCTTAAAGTGATACAGGCTGGAAGCCCTCGTTGAGTGAAGCAAGGAAGTCCACAGAACACGTACTTGGAACGAGGGTGGTATGATCACAGGATCTGGGGAACCCGATATGACGTTGCCATCATTGCGCTGAGAGTCTGCTAGCAATGTGGAGGCGGGTGACGGAGATGGTGCAGCGCCCTCAACACGAAAGCCAACAACTTTGATGGCAGGTTGCGTCTGGCTGACTGATGACTCGCTTCTTCTTGACGCAGGTCTGCTCTCAATAGACTGCGTTCTATCTCTGTTAGGCATATGCGCAAATCAAGAGCTCTAGGGCCAATCGAGCACGCAAGGTGTTAGAAAAGCTGCTCGTGAAAGCTCAGGTGCGAATCTTGCGGCGACTACACCGCCCTAGACAAGCTGAACGGTTTGCAAACGGCTGTTGTACATGTCTTAGCGACGATCTTGCTGATAGAGATTGTGCTCAGAAAGCACATGCTCCTGCAGAATTGCGCTTGAGAACAGTCAGGAACAGTCAGAAGTGTGAGTAGGTTGATGAAACCACCTCTTGACCTAACATCACACACACCCACCGTGTAAACCCTAACAACAACAGTCAGCAAACCCTCTAAGCTTGCGAACTCGACGAGCGACAGGTACTAGCATCGGGTGCGTTTATGGATCGAAAGGAGGAAAAGCAATTGGCTACTGTGCTTCAGGTCGAATGCAATTTGCAAACAGTTCGCCAGTCTGGTTGTCTGTCGAGCAGGCTCATGGTTGGCTTCTTTGATCCGCGCGACAAGTAGACGAACTGGACTGGAAGGACGTGAAGCTTCTTTAGCAAGCTGACTGGAGCCGGTATGACTGACTCATTGCTGACGCCCACTTGGCGATGCATACGAGTGGCTTTTGGGCACGGAAGCGACGTTGACATGAACGGCATTTTGGACGAGACTTGCGGAGTAGCAGCCGAGATGTCTCAATCGCCAGAGGCAGCATATCAGGTTTGTAATCAAACGATGTAGTTCTGGCAAAACCAGCGCGAAGCTTGCACTGACGGGCCTGTCTGCAGCTGGTGGATCTCAAGCAACCAACTGGGCAAGAGCTAGCTGCCAAGATACAGGCTCAGCAGGCAGCTTTTGTATATGTGCACGATCAGAGTTGCTCCTTGACATCAGATCAGATTCCTAATCTTCGAGGTATGATGTTTCCTTGTGGCATAATGCCAGTTATGGAGTTGATGTTTTGTTGTGGCTCTTTCTGTATAAGCTGTGAGCGACACAAGGTGATGCTGCACTGCAGATCTGGGTCTGTTGGAAGCTTTTGCAAGCTTTGTCAAAAGTAAAGATGCAGGCCCTTCTGCACCTCTAGTTCTATATGTAGATGCAACACTACCAGAGGCTACAGGTGACCTTGGCTTCAGACATATTGCACCTGTGATGCTTGCTAAACATGCCACACATGTCCTGCTAATGTTGGCCACGACTCAGAACCACAGCTGTTTTGTCAAGTAGCTCACAGCATAGGCAACAATACTGCTCATTACCAATTGCATACATGCATCCACGACCATCCTGCCCCCATAAGATGAATAACACATTTTGCTGGGCGTCGCACAGCTCGCAGCTGTGATGCCAAAACCCAAAGATATGAGTGATGTCACCATAAGTATACATGTTAGCATAGGTGGCTGACGTGTCTGCAGTTGACGAGTTGGCAAAGGCTGGCATTCAGTACATTGTATATTGGTCAAAGGAGCAGCCGGGCTCCCAGCTCATTGCTGCTCATTTTGGGCATGCCTTCTGTGCTGCCCTGCGCAATCCTGTGACTACCGTTCCTGAGGTATCTTGGTGTCTCCAACACTATAATGCCATGCATGCTGAATTCTGTATTCAACGTACCCAGCAAGTGCTAGCAGCGTTGCTTCCTGAGAAGAAGGGTGCTCAGGCTTCTGCTGAGGCACAACCATGTAGTAGGTGCATTTTGCCCTCTGCAGCAGGTCAAGCTTCTGCTGTTTGTAGTGACAAGACAAAGGCTGCTGTTTGATCTGCGCCCTCAAATATGCTTTACTGCTGAACTGGTGTTGCAGGCATTTGCTGTTGCCAGTCATGCCTGTCATGTGCACCTAGGATCCAAGCCAGGTCAAGAGCAGACCCCTGCAGCCCTGCCCTGCTTCCGCTCAGCACAAACACCTGCGCTGCCCTCCAACAACTCTGTACCCTTGCCACAACTGGAAGTAAGACATGGTTGAACTCACTTTTCTGCTTTGGGACTACCATGATGGCTGTGCTCGACGCTATTTGTGCATGTATCATTTATACATTTGGCTTGGTGTATGTTGCTGAGCGAGACCTGCCAGGGCAGCTGGCAATCAACAGACGCATGTATACACATATACACCAGGAAGCTCAAATCATGCACATCAGCTCAGCAGAGGTCTGCAAAGATTGAATCCATTGATGGCCGTGCACATTGTACCTGCATACCATTTCATGCTGTTCTGTACACGGCAGGGGATGGATCTGTCCCAGGGTATAGGAGCTGTGGTGCCTGACTGGGATAACGTTAGGCTGCTGGCTCCTCATGCTGAGCTGCGTTTGCTGGCTTGCGGCCAAGCCTCCCTCATAGCCCCCCATCGCCTCAGGTCACACACTGTCTGCCCCAGCATGCCTTTTCTCTCAGACAGCGGCAACTGTCATCATTTGTCAACAATCACCTGCTTCTCTTACGCAATGGCATCTGTCAGAATTTGTTGACCAAAATCTGCATTTCTCACTCAGTGACCTCGGGTCACACATTGTCTGCCCCAGCATCTATCTTCTCTCAGACAGTGGCATCTACCATCTGTGACTGTGTCACACGTACATATGTTTCTCTCATCAATCTGTCATCTTCTATCAAGAAACATCTGCTTCTCGCACGCAGTGGCATCTGTCATCTTGTGTCAAGAAATATCTGCTTCTCTCACTCAATTTGAGTGCCTCAATGGTATCCATTATCTTTGTCATCCAAACATCTGCTCCTTTCCAGCCAGTGAGTGGCATCTGTCATCTTTTGTCAACACGAGGCTGCCTCTCTCACACAATGTCATCTCTCATCCATAAGTGTCTGTCTTTAGGTAAATCATGTGTCATTGCTTAAATAGTTTCCTAAGAGCCTTACAAGAGGTTGCTTATGGGCAGCAAAACCATTTGCATGATGTGCTGTGCCCCGCATACTATGGCCAGTGTATGTACAGCTGTACATTATGCATTTGAGGCTAGACACCCAGACTCAACCAGCACTTTGAAAAATAGACATGGCTCTGGTCAATGTTCTGCTCAAGCAACCAGTTCTGACAATTTCAAGCTATGAAGTTGCTACCGCAGCTTCTTGGGTGAAGCTTTGAGGGCAATGCTAGTGCTGGAAGTGCGGCAGCTGACAGTCACATCCCAAACACCTACACATCGAGTTCCCGCTCACTTACCAGCAGGCTGCACTGCCTTGAAATGTGACATCCAAAGTGCCAGTGGAGGTTGTGCCCAGGTTGTTCTGGGTGGACCACAAGAAGGTGAGTGCCTACCAAGCCTCACCGTCTGTCATGCACGCCGGACTTTGTCTCCAATTGAGGGCTACTGCTCTGTCTTGGGTTGAGTCTGGTCTGGGCATAGCTGCTTGCTGCAGCCATCAGCACCTGTGAGCATGTTGTGTGATGGCATTGCGAGTGATGCAGACTGTTGCACAGTGCGTGGTGTCACAGTCAGGGTTGTGCTGATATGGCTGTTCCTTCGTGTGGTTGCAACTGTCAAATAATCCCGTGGAAGAGTCAGGACTGGGTTTGGTGCTGGACATCCTCGTTGCTTGGCTGTGCATCAAGCTCTGTGCTGACTCTTCACCCCTTGACTCTTCACCCCTTGACTCTTCACCCCTGTCAGCATTGGCATTGAACATGTCAGAAACATGGCATGACGTCATATGCTGTATGTCCAGTCCCCAAGCAACATGTCTGGGCCGTTATGTCCAGTGTCACGCCAGCCATTGCTGTGTGTGCAGTGCTGAAGACTCCAGCTCTGGTGGAGCATGCCTTACGGCAGACCTTAGCTGCTGATGCACTAAGCCTGCAGTTCAAGCTACCACCCCCTGGCCTGCCCGTGCCTGTGGCTCAGAGCAGTGATGACATTGCTGGCGGCACACCTGTTGTGGATGCTCTTGCCGTCACATCTGTGTGGGTTGTCCAGCTCCTGCGAATGCTGTGCTCGGTGAGGCAAGCTAGCAGCCTTGCAGCTTTTGTACATGCTGTTGTACTAGACAGTTATTGAGTGAACTGCTGGAGGTCTGCCTGGCATGACTGCCAAGTCCCCAAGACTCACACTGTGCATTGAGTGATCAGCTCTGCATGGATTGTGCTCTGTGCTACTTGACAATGTTAACTTGATCTTCAATTGGACGAATGTCAGCATACACAGGTCATGCTGTCCTCGTACATTGTTCTGTGTCATTGGTCCTGTGTTGCAGATCTGCCAAACGGCATGGGCGACCTGCTGGTGCATCCGTTAGGCTTACTGTGTGTGTGTGTGTGTGTGTGCACATTTCATTCTGTCATGAGCATGTCTATTCAGATTGACACAGACGGTGTCAAGTCAGCATACAGCTCGTCACAGTCCTTGCAATGCACAGGATAGCAAGTTTAGGATGCTGGCAGCTCTCGGCATAGCTTCAGTGGGCTGCACAACAACTACATCTTTTACCCAATCAGATGCAGACCGCTTCACAGCTCTTACCCATCTCACCCCATCAGTGCCAGAGTCCCTGGATCCCATTCTGCTACCCCCCTCTCGGCCAGCCCCCGCCCCCCTGGGACCCATTGCCTACAATACCCTTCCTGCACAGCAGCATCCTTCGTCAGGGTCCCTTCAAACGGATGGACAACGCAGCAGCAGCCAGGCTGCTGCAGGCAATACCACCTCCACTGGTTCCAGAGGCCGTCCAGCAAAAGAGCCCAAGCTATCAGGTATGCAAGCTATGGATTTTGTACAGCAGACACCAGAGCAGAGTTGTGTCCGGTGAAGCTCAGGCTGGCATTTGCTGTCAGTCGTTTGTGTGACAGTATACTGCAATTGTACACTGCATTTTGGCCACAGTTGACATTCTCATGTGTTTCAGCAAGATGGGTGACATGGTATGTCAGTTCATTGCCTTGGTGAAACTAATTCGAATGGCAAGTCTGGCCAACGTGCAGTGGGATCATCAGCGGCTCCGACAGAGAGCTCCTGAAAGAAATTTCAAGTGACAGAAGAGATGTCAAACTGTAATATGGTCCCTGGTGGCAGAAACTGGTATGCTCTTGACAAAGAAGTGGAAGTCATTGAAAAGGGCCAAAGTACAACAACTACTGTGTGAGGATGGGTGTGTCACTTCATTGCCTTCACACAGTAGTTGTCATGCTTCGACCCTTTTCACTGACTTTCACTTGCTTGTCAAGAGCCCACCAGGGGCCATATCATGGTTTGACAGCTTTTGTCTCATTTGAATTTTGTTTCCAGACCTTGTTTGCTGGGTCCGCTGATGATCCCAAAGATAACAAATGCAATTGCATAACCATGCGCATACATTATTTCTCCCTGAAGGCTGCATGAGTGAGATACATCTTGCTTGACTGATCTAGCTTTGTATCTGCAGTTCCCGAGCTAGCGTCTGTCAGCTGGAGCTCAGACCGGCCTGAGCTGTCAGTGTGTACACCGCATCAACTGCTGGAGGACATGAGAAGATTTCTGGAAGTGCGCAGAGGTCGACAGCTGCAGTCCAGTACCTTTCCAGAAGCTATTTTGAACGGCACACAGCTGGACCTGAACGCTTTATACAGGGCAGTATGCTCGAGGGGAGGCTATGGCATGGGAAGTGGTGTCAACTGGGCTGGACAGGTTTGCAGTCCTTTGTGCATTCATTCACCTTTTCACTCGGCCATCGATCTATTCATTTCTTCATTCTTTCACTCATGCAAGAGGGAAAACACCGCATTCTTCATTCTCATCTGTATTTTTGTTTCAATTTTTGTTTCATCTTTTGGCAACCATGTTGCCACAGTGCATCTGCCTGCTGATAAATCAATCAGCTGACTCCAAGCTGCATTGGCCATGTTTCTGCTGCTCCGCGATTTTGCAGGCAAGCAGAGGGTAGTGAAATTGAGCTGTACGTTTACAGACGAACCAGCCGACATAAGTAACATCTGTTGCTTCTGCATGTCTGCAGGTATTTCCGCGCATGGCCAACTTCACCAACACCCACAAGATGACTGGTGTCGGCAATGCATTGAAACGCCATTACCAGGCACTATGTCTAGACTACGAGCTAGCTCATCCAGAAGATCTTGACAAGCAGGTGACACTCAATACTCCAGCTCTGCAAATCAGGATCAGACACTGTTTGTTGGCAATGCATACTTCAATGTCATCAGAGAGTCAGTGCCAGTGATTGTATGCATCAACAGCCCAAGCTGGTTTCCGTGACATTGATTGTCATTGTGACTGTCTTCAAGCTGGTACTCTGAGATTCTCTGAGCCATTATGGTCTTGAATACAAGCTGAAGCGCAATCTTGAGGCATCTTGTTTGAGCAGCAGTTATGAATTGTGCCTCAGGGTGCAATGAGGTACTCATGATCATCAGGGATGCAATGTTGCCTGCAGGAAGCTTCTGGATGACCTAGTGCTTGGACAGAACACTGGTTGTACCATTGTTGTGTCAACACCTGGCTGTCAAAGTTAGTCCAGCAGCATTTAAGCAAGCAGCAACACATTCTGCTCTGGGCCTAAGATGGTTACTGGATGTCACGCTCATGTACAATTTGCTCCACAGAGGCTACAGGGCGTCCATTCTGCAAGCACGCTTTTGTGTCAACGACAGGTCTGACTTGCAAAAACTCATCAAAGTCAAAAAATGCACCAGTGCATTTGCATGGCTGATTGCTTTAATGAGCTCGCTTTATCAGCACATTTGCACTGCTGGTGTGTAGTTCCCGGGCTCACCAGTCGGCACATGTGTACAACGAGCACATCTGTACAGCTGATGCAAGGCAGTCACATAGCTTCCCCTGAGATAATGTCAAAGTCAGCAATCTTCGTGTGTAATATCATGCGGTTTTCATACTGTCCATACTAATAGGAGCACACTCTCCAAAAGTTGCTTCCCGTGACTGTATGATGGCATACCTGACACTCAGTGTGACAAGGTGCTGCTGTGTGACATTGGACAACATTTAATGTGTGACAGTCACCAGGTGTATCACATTGATTGTGTGTTGATACAATATATGTATTTTGTGATTTGGTGTTGTTTGGCGCCGTTAGGGCTCTCGAGTACCTGCTTTTTGATTTGGCATGTTTATACCCAGCGCCGGGCCTCAGGTGTGAGCACTAAGGCGGCTGGCACCTCCCAGTCAGGCCAGTCAATCTATGATTGAATTGGCAGAACTGTGCCCACTGAGCCGATCGCAATGCCGTTTATCCTCACTGGGCTGGAGGCGAGGATTCCAGCCCCCCCCCCTGAGCGTAATGTGTACGGCTGACGTCTTAGGGTATGGGTCAGCGTTCGTCAGCAGTTCACGAACTAGTGCAACACAGCATCACGAGCCCCAGCCTTCCTTGTAAGAACAGTATTCTATTATGCAAGCGACGTCTGAAAAGTTAGCTGCCATGTCTCGCAAGCAACGTTTTCAACCCGGGTATGACTGCATGCGCTGAACGCTCTTGTCAAGAGTCAAACAAGCGACAACGCTGCGGTCAATGTCAATACCGCGGTTTCACAACAACAGCACTGTAGTCAGAACACAAACGGCAAGTAAGCTTCAAGATAGTACGAACTGAACGCCTGCAGTGCAAGGACTCGGTTGCAAAGCAAATGCATCAGCAGTGAAGTGGTGGTAAAGACGTGCCCGACTCTTGCATACAACCATCAGTATGATTTATGATATCGTCCTAAAAAGGAACCTGTTGTTTGTGCTCAGACAGCCAAGATGGCTCAGGCAGCCATCTAAACCCACTAGTTAATGTTTCAACAGGCTGCCTTTTTCACAAATGCAGGATATTGCAACAAGACTTCTGTATGACAATCAGGCATAGCAGACGTACATGTAGTCAGCTGTCTTGGGCACGCTCAACTTGCCTGAATGGCACAATTTTTATATGCTTGGTGAACTGTGTGACATCTAGTCCCAACTAGGACTGGCTGTTGGACAGTGTTCATCTGTCAGTGTTACAGCTGAAGCAGAAATGACGGCAGCATCATGTTATACGGTAAAGAACAATGGTGATGTGCGAATATGGCGTCGCCATGCACATTTGCGCATCATGTAACTGTCTTTACAGGTGAGCTTGATCCAGATCTATCTAGACTGTCTAGAGTCGGACTCAGATGCTGCATTTTCCCAACAGTAGTGTACTCTCTTGCAAAGCAAACTGTCATATTGTAGGCGATGATGAGAGGGGCTGCACTCGTGCTCCCAACTGCTGCCCTCTGCCTGTGAATGGGCAACTGGAGTTGCTCAGGCACTGTACAGATGGACCAATGTTGCATAACACGAGTGTGGACATGGGTTCAGGCATGACTATTCTCCTGATGACCGGTCAGCAGCACTTCATATGTAAGAACGCAAAGATGCTTGATCACTGCGAGCCTTCACGCACACAAATTGAATGCAATCTCTCAAAGCTGAATCCTTGTTCTCTGAGCTCGAACATATATCTCGCGACACCATCCATTTGCCTGCAGGTTCGCCTAGGCATGTTTGATCTCATGAGCTCCACAGAAACAGTCCCAACATACATGTGCTCATTAGATTTCACCGAGAATCTCTTGCCTGGGTGCTTTCAGCACAACTTCAAGTGGCAAATCGGGCCCAGATTCGCACCCCGTACTCCGCACGCTCAGCGTTTGCCAACCAAGACAGGCTTTGTGAAACTTTATTTCATCGCAAGCGCTCGCCAGGTAGCATCTACAAGTGCAAAAACTTACCCTCCTGAAGCAGCGCGCGCGTACTCTGCACCGTTGCTCGAGTCGACATCAGTAGCCAACGTTTGTTACTGATCTGCAGTAGTGTGCGCCCTGCAGCATTTTGTGTTGTCCGCTATCTCTGGCAGTGCATGATAGAGCCAGGCCTTGAGTTTTGCACCGCTTAGCTCGGCTGGTGTGCGCCCAGGCTTGCTGGCAAACAGCATCCACACTGATCAAAGCCAAGGCTCACCGCCAGTGCAAGCAGCGTCATGGCTGACTATCATTCAGTATACAAAGGTCCCGAGGGCCAAACAACACAGTGGGATGACATTCAACGCAAAATGGGCAATCTGCCTGCTAAGGAGCCTGCGAAAAAGGCTGACCCTTTTACCCCTGAAAGAGAGGACACCAAAAACAAAAAATGGATTGATGGAAAAGCAGTGGATGAGCTGGAAGAGCTAGAAGATGAGTTTGATGATGACAGATTCCTAGAGCAATATAGGTAAGGTTGTGCTTGTCTTGTGCTTGTGCCACCTCTGGTTTGACCAAGGTCTGTGTACAAATTTCCATGACTGTGACATGTAATGTTTGATGTGTCATGTCTGAACAGGCAAGAAAGGATTGAGCAACTTAAAGCAGCACAAAAGCAAGCCAGGTTTGGGACAATGGAGCACATCACAAGGGGGGATTTTGTGCAGCAAGTTACCAATGCTGGCGAAGATGTTTATGTTGTTGTACACCTTTACAAAGACAAGTAAGCTGCATACATCTGTCCTGCAACATGCTAGGTACAACAGAAGCCATTGAGCATCCCAAAACCATAATGTGTTACGTCGTGTGTGCAGGGTAGCAGACTCTGCCATGCTAGGCGAGTGTCTCACTGAGCTTGCCAAAAAGTACCCTCAAACAAAGTTTGTCAAGATCATATCCACAGAGTGCATACCCAGTTACCCAGACAAAAATGTACCAACAGTTCTGATCTACAAAGACACCAAGTGTCTTCAGCACCTTATTGGTCTAGGACCATTTGGTGGACCCAGAACAACCCCAGAACGTGAGTCTGCCTGCATGAACAGCTGTCTTCCGGCTATGGATCTTTCCGATCAAAAACTGCTTGTATGCTGAGCTGCCAAAGACATTACTTACATGTGATGTTGTCTGAGCTGACCAGGTGACAAAACAGCGTTGTGTATGCAGAGGTCGCCATATCTCTCAATCGCTTTGGTCCATTGTGCCGGCAAGAGGGTGAAGAAGACACACCTTTGTCCATGCAAGATATCAGGGTACGCTTCCTCCAGATGCGCATGAACCATAATGTCATGCACCTTGACAAGATCTGTTTCCCCTTTGTCTTGCTGATGGTTGCTGTGACAGTAGAGTGTGCTCATGCAGGAACTCATCAAGACCCTGCTGATCCAACAGTCAGAAAAGGTCAATGAGAATGAATCAGATGATTGACCTGCCAGACGCAGGTGCTGGACATCAGTGGAAAGGCATGCAACAGACACCATACTTTGAATTGTGCAGGGAACCTAGCGTGCATTGGCATTTGTGTCTTCTAGCCAGCATGTAGCAGGAAGTCCAGGCACTTTTTCATGCTTGCACTTGCCTGTTTGAGAGTCAGCCTCTGCAAAACTGCTGCTTGGGAAGGCGTTCACACTGGCAATATACAGGCATAAGCAGGCAGCGTCATGCGGTGTCTCTCTCAGTACTTGCACTGGGTTATGACTAATTACAGTCTGGTACATGAGTATAGATCAAGTTGTTTGGAGCAGGGCATCTGTCAATCGACTGACTTCTTTTTTGCTTTCATCTAGAGACCGTATCTGGGAAGCTAGCTTACTGTCTGCCTCCTGCACCACATGCACTCAGGCTAGTCAGTAAGCATGTGGACAATATCATACAATTTTAACGCAAAACTTGTGACAAAATGTTGCTACAGGGAACCACGCAGACTATTTTTCAACTGTCATACGAATGCATGATGATCATGGGAATGCATTGTAATTGGCATGACAATCAGGCAAATGCGTTGGTGACATTATGGCCACCCCTCACACAGCAGTTCATTCCACAGGCATAACATGTTTGCTTATGCTTCCCAGACTACGATGCATGCTTTTCAGAACCATAATGCACTGACGTTCAAGCATTATAAGCCGGTGTAAAGGGCATCTTTACCTCCAGGCTGTTGTTCTCCTTCATGAGCTGCAACCGTTTATTGAACAGCTGCATTGCAATAGCTTGCATGGCCGACTCCTTTTCTTGCAGTGACGCCAGAGCTGCATTCCCTGTACTGCTGCCTATCTGCTCATGCTGTTGCTCAGCAGCTTTCAGCTGCATGAATAACAAATCAGGCATGTGAGCCCAGAGAGGACCAAAACGTGCTGACATGGTGCCTGTATTGAATTGTCAGGACATGTCATCTGAAAAGGACGCAGAGAGGAAGGTGGGGACAGAAGCACCAGCAGTGCTTGTTTTGGCACAGAAGCACCAGCGGCGCTTCTCATGGCCCACTTGTTATGGCACACATCATAAGTTGCTGATGCACAGGGGAAAGAGCTTACTTGTTCACTTGTTTGCTTGATGGTGGCTTCAACCTCAGCCTTGGCCCTGGACGCGCTGTCTAAACCACTGGACAGTGCATAGTCCAAAAACGTGAAGGCGTTTCTCCTCTCTGCATGTGCAAGACTGTTACTGTAGCGTATTCCACATACAGTAGCATACTTGCTGCAAGTCACACAGTAGATGAGGTCACATGCTTTCAGTTGGCTTACAATGCACAGGCAAGAGGCTTTACGCCATACAAATGCAACACGATGACAACTGTGTACAATACTTTGACACTAAATAATAAGTGCATTTTCTTGAGAGAAACAGCAGACTGACAAGCAGAAGATTGGAGCGTGGGGAGGGGCTGATCACCTGCAATGATGCCGGTGAACTTCTGCACCAGCGCGACTGCCTTCTCCTTCTGCCTATCAGCGTGCCACTTGTTGTCCCTTGACAGGACAAAGTCACAGCGCACATAGCCAATGATACCAGCAAACAGAAGGGCGAAGACTGACACCAGCAGGAAGGGCTCCCTCAACATGAGGAGGGAGAAGAAGCTGTAGTTGACTGTGAACTCCACATTGTGGTCTGGAACAAGGTTGGTCTTGTGCAGGACGACAACTGGGCGGCCTGTTGTGTCCAGGTATGTGTGCTTCACTTCCCTACTCTGGTTGACTGGGAAGGGCACCTTGGCAGAGATGCTAGTGGCACCTTCTGGGAGGACAACCTGCAGCGGCAACAGGCAGTCTTGGCACAGTATATCCCTATTTGTGATAGTCTTCCAGTTTGAAAGCTGCCTTGAAAGGAAGCTGTGTACTGTTTGCCTGAGAATGTTTGCGCTATCTTGCAACAACGCCATTGCAGTGCGCTGTGCACCAAATACTTGGGTGCGTTGAGGTGTGTTCTTCACAGTTGAGTCTGTACTGCTTGTTCAGCTGATTACACAAGCATCCAGTGTTGATATCAATTCCTGCTACACTGTGATCATCTGTGTTGAGCTGCTGAATCTCGGCAGCAATGACACATGCAATCAAGCATTTTGTTTGCAACACTACAGCAGGAAGGGAGCATTTGTGTGAAGGTGATGAGACACACATGCATCAACCAGAGTCACTGCACAGCCATTGCAAGATCACCATGCATGCACCCTGTCACATGTGCACAGGTAAGCACATTACAGATACCTTGACCACCAGATCATCAACAACCACATTGTCAAAGGGGCTGCTAAACAAGGCTTCCAGTTGTCTGCCGCTTTTGACCTTGCTGACAATAGCACTCAGCGGCAAGCTGTACCCGAAGGTGAACTCTGTCTTCCAGCCACCATACAGGGGAAACCTTGGTCGGATCTCAGCTTGCACATTGCTTGGACCAAATCTGCAAATAGGCGTTTGCTACAATTAATGCCATGCAGCCATTTGTTTCTATGTCTCAGGCCAGGCAGAACGTTCCATATCCACGTTGCATCTGATGAGCACATGCACTCTGTGCAATTGAGTTATGAAGCCAGGGAAAGGCCAAACAGCAGATTGTGTCTGTGCATCTCATACAAGCTCATTTCTTGAGCCAGCAAAGTTTCTGCATGAGCAGCAATGGGTAATCCAAGCAACTAACAACACTCACAAAACTTATTAAACCCTAACGTGAATGCTTTGCTTGACAGGACAAACTTTAATTTGCCAATTGTTCAAAAGAAGAGGTACATCTGACACACATTGCCTGTTGTTGCAACAGCGGCAGACCTGATGTTGGATGTGGAGATGTTGCCAATCTCATCCCTGAAGTAGAAGGTGTTGGCCTGTGGTGGCAGCTTGGCAGTCAGAGCCGACAGGGCAAAGCGGCCAAAGCCTGCTGGGTTCTTCTGAACATCCAGGCGGGACCAGGGGCCCTTGTGCTTGGCTCCATCATTCCTACACAGTATAGCAGCTGTGACATTAACCACCCACTTGACCCGTGTTTGCATGTAGGGTCATATGGTCACCAACCCACAGGCAGCTGTGCCTATTTCACAACACAGATATTTGGCACTGTTTACAACTGTGGACAATGCAATGCATGCTTGCTTGGCGGTGCAAGCATGCACAAAGAACTTGCTGTCCATACCATGCTTGTTCAAATGTGTGTTCCTGCACACCTGTTTGTTTGTCTTGCTTTGAGGACTGGAGCATACATGGTCAACACACAGCACACATGACAGAGCTGCTGTACACAAACTGCTATGCTGTTGCTGCAACATGCGCACTGTTTGCCTGTGCATTGCTCCAGGACAAACCAGCGCATTCTGGATGATGACAGTGAGGTCGTTACTGAGTAAATAGCGTCCCTTCCCGTGTATCAGGTTGAGCTTGCGCACAGTGTATACAAGGCCAACGTACCTGATGTAGTATTTCTCATCCACATACACATTGCCCCAGTGAGATACTTCCAGCTCTCTTGTTAGCTTGGTCACCCTTATGAAAGGGTTGTTGTTCTCAAAGTGGACAGAGAAAGGGGAGAATGCATAAGCTGGTGTATCACTGTAAGGGCCAAAGGTCACAACCTTGCCTTGGCGTTTTGTGGGAGCCAGTTCCTTCAAGCTGATCATACTGGTGCTTGATAGCCTTAGCTGCAAGATCAGCACGCAGACATCAGATGCAAACAGATGCGTATTTGGAGAACCTTGACAAGTATGGAAGCCTTTCTCCCCAATACTCAAGGCATCTAACATTAGCTGCAATATAGCAAGCTTAGCATCAGAGACATAGTTTTGACACGGACTGCCACAGCATGAAGCTCTTGTGCAGACATCAAGCTTGTGTATAACGTTAGGTCAGACAGCAGCATGATGCAGACCAAGCTTCCAGTTGGGCAGGAAGCCCAACTGCATCAATCATGCCGTATGGTGAGAGCATGTGTGATACATGTTACTTGTAACAACCACATCAAGCACCAGGCAAAGTGTTACTATAGCCAGGTGACAATACATAGCAGGTATCATGCGTACTGATTGTGTATGCACAGGTGAATCCAGCAATAGCACATGTGTTGCTCTGCAACACACGAGTGCACAGACAACACAACTGATTCAGGCAGACGAGTGTCTCAGCTGTGCCAAATACAGCAGCAGCAAAGCTTGCCTTTGTTGTCTGCTTGGAGATTGGGTATGGGGATGCCACATAATGGCTGCCTTCCAACAGGACCCTTTGGGGATCTGACTGAGAGGCTTGTGCTGGAAATGGTGTCATCAAGCCAACATGCACTGTGTATAGTTCTATGTCAATGCTGCTGCCGGCCTTTAGAGGTGAGTCCAGGTGGGCCCGCATGCAGGTGATGTTTGCTGATTGATTGCTGTCCTCTGCCTCTTCTACCTGTAAAAGTCCATCCAAAAGATGGGCAGTTGAGTAATGCACAGACAAGACTGTCGTTGGGTGCGGTTGGGAATTGTAGCTGCAGTACGCGATGATCAGGGTCTGTATCAGTCTGTGCATAATGCTATGTTCAAAAGAGATGAGCAGATTGTGTAGACAGAAAATCTGGCGAGAGCTTTCTGCAAAGCCAATTGCGCAAATGCTTGTTCACAGATTGTTGCACCACAGGCTTTGTGGTCATCCATGAAGTTGCACAAAATACACGCTCACAGCAAGCAACTGGACTTGATGGGTCCATGATCTGCCGCCATGCACAGCACTAAAGCATGGATGTTGGGAGTCTGGAAGAGCAGCATATACACAAGCATTGTGAGATAACAGCTTCATTGCGTTGTTGGTTGGTCACTCACCTTTAACAGGGGGGCGTCCTCATCGTCACCCACGGTGACCTGCAAGCATAGAAGCAACAGTATACAACAAAGCTTGGGACGTGCCTGCTGACACGGCGAATACAGACTGAGAACTATGACAGCACCTCTTGATGCGCTTGAACGGCTGCGTACTCAGCAGTGGAACATAACAGAAGGCTCTCCACTCCGCTTTTGCCATCATTTTTTAACACATAGCTTTCGGTCACTATCACCAGCTGATGAGAAATTGCGACCTGTCAATATGTTGCGCACCATCAGGATAGGAGAGTAGCAATGTGTATTGCAGCGAAAGGGTCACACCGATTGCATTCACAGCCGGTATGACGCCTACCTCTCTGTCAACGCTGCTGATCTTGATGCCGGCAGATGCATGCACGGCAGTGCAGAGAAGACCGACAGCAAGGAGGCTGTGTAGCAATCGGCACCACATGACTGCTACAGAAACGCAAGCTGCAAGAGTTGCTGAGCGCTGATGGGCGCCGGGAACAGCATGTACACTGTGATCCATGGACCCGCATTGGACCTCAAGGGCAGGGCGATCAGTCTGCGAAGGGGCGGTCACATGCCCACTTGGAGAAGCAAAAGCTTAGCAACAGCTGCATAGCGAGCTGCATGTACGTATGTTGCTGCAGGTTGTTGCAACAATCGACTTGCTGGAAAGAAGTGATACTATGCTATGATCATTGAATTGGCAGCATCCAGATTGATCATGATTTGGCTGAATTGCTGTGCTATACCAGCCCTATACAGTAAAGTGTGTGTAGAGGTTTGGTTCTACTTCTCTGACCAATCTCTAGCAACAAGGGCTGACACCAGGACACAACATTACCAAAATGTCACACCTCCACGTACATGATGTGCGTTTGCAGCTGGGCGTGCGCAAGCAGACATGAGCTATGAGACTGAGACAAAGTTGCTAAAGTTGCATGAGCCCCCACTTTGCAACAGTCATCAATACGCTCACTACATGTAGCACACTCTTCAAATGCCAATACAGTATGGTGAGCACATACACCTATGGTTCTAAAAACAGATACCCACTTTCATTCACCGCATAAACAGTCAGCACTCAGGGATTCCAACAGTCAACTGAAGTTTAGCAGGCCACTTAGGAACCTCACAGCACAATACACTGATTTACAAACAAACACACACATGCCTTAAAGCAAGTACAGTTTACAATACACACCACCTATGCATGAGCACCTGAAGAAGCGATGTTAGTCAAGCAAAAACAATTGTGCATCTAATACAAAGCCAACACCTCACTGCAACAACTGGCCTGGGTTCCTGCCTAGGCCTACTGAGCATGATGTTGCTGCTCACACAGGGCTGCTGAGATGGCGTGATCCAGCATGGCAACAGATGTAGCTGTCATGACCTGCAGAGCCTTCTGCATCTGCTGCTGCTGTGTATGCTGCTCCTGCAGCCATGCTGTACAGGCATTCACCTGCTGAACACTCTGGTGCAACATCTCCTGCATAGACTGCTGCCGCCTCTTGGCTGCGCCTGGTACAAAAGGTACTGCCGCTGATACAGTCACACCAGGTTTGCTTTTGTTGGGCAGCATCGCCACCAAGCCAAATGTTTTGAGCTGCGGGTGGTGGTCAGACTGATGGGCAGAGCCGCAATGGGCAGAGCCTATTGAAGCTGTCCTGTCAGGACGTGGTTGTTGGGCAGAAACACCGCTGGCTTGCCTCACAGGCAGCAGCACAACCTTTTCAGGACTAACTTTGCCAGAGCGGCGCTTGCCAAGGGACATGATCCCCTTGTAGTGTCCGCCCAGGTCAAGCTTCAGTCTTGATCTATGCCTGTGCCTCAGGACCTGAACCTGCTGTGAAACTTCCACAGCCTGGGAGCTGCTCCCATCACCACGAGGGGGCTGCCGTGCATGCAAATGCTGCTTGGTGATGTGGCGGTGGGAGAGGCGTTGCATCAGCTTGTGTGGCTGCCGCTGCTGTTCGCCGCCCAGTTGGCTGTCCATGGGAGCAGCAGCTGCTGCTACATCCTCTGAATCTGAGTCAACACCAGTAGCATCACTTCCCAAGCCTTCACCCTGCTGCTGCATAGGTACTTGATGGAGCCTTGCTGCCCAATGCCAAGGCTCCTTCAGGCCATTACTCTCACGCCCTGGAAGTGTTGGATGGGCCACTTCCTGAGGGACGTCACCATTGTACACCACATCACCGTCCTCGGCCAGCATGGGAATGCTGGATCCACTTCTTTCCACAGCTGTGTGCTTGTCCACATCATGAGGCTGCCTCCCTGGCAGGCCATGCCTTGCATGAGAGGTTGCAGAGGCTCCAGGCAAAGCATCTGGCTTCGATGAGGCCCAATGCTTGAGACCAGGTCCTGACCATACCCCTCCAAGGGCAGCAGTAGCAGCGGCATCCGGAACTGTATTGGCAGGAGCACCAAGTGACTGAAGCACAGTGCTGACAGGCACTGCATTGTCAGGGAGAGCTGCCAAGTTGAGGCCAGGTGTGGTGTTGACTGCCTGTGCCATTTCAAGGCCAGGCCAGGTTTGGTCTAGCCTGACAGAGCCTGTACCAGCCAGCTCGGCAACAGTGCTTGAACCCCAACGCAGCAGCCTGCATCAGTCAAGACGCTGAGGCTGCATAGACCAGGAGTGACAAGTTAGGCGCTAGACAGCATGTCTTTAGATGCCAGGAATGTGCAGTGGCTGCAGTTTACAAAGCTGGGCTGGCAAGATTGCTTCATTACACTGCAATAGGCATTCACAGTGCATCAAGGCCCAGCAACACCAGCTTTCGTACCATCAAGTTGATGTCTCTGCTGCACAAATGCATCTTGGTGCAGACAAGCCTGGTTTCACGGCAGACAATGCACCTTGGCCCAGTCAAAGCTTTGCCAGCATGCTTGTCGTACCCCAAAACAACAGTTTTTCCTTTTCAGATTTGTCTGATATTGTTTGCCCTACCAAAATGAAAACCCAGCACTACTGCACACCTACCTGGATGCTGTTCTTGCTGCTGGCCTTTGCACTTCTTGACGCGCCGGAGCCAAAATACTTTCCTGCCAGGCAGGCTCAGCCAACCTCGCCCCAGTCCAGTCATCCTCTGAGGCAAGGTCCTGGCCTGCCTGGGAATCTGACTGAGGCTCCTGTCCATGAGCAGCATCAGCAGCTGCCAGGTCAACTGCTGTGCTTGATCCCCAGCGTAGTAATTTGTGCTGGGCAGCAAGGTCGGCACTGCCAAACTGGACCCCAGCATTAGCATTGTACGCAGCTGCTAGCTCAGCAGCAGTACTGGTGCCCCACCGCAACAACCTGCAAACATTGTGCATGTCATCAATGCAAGTGATTGCATGTGCATGTACTGTGCTCTGACACAGCTGTTGGGCAGACTCTAATTTGATATTTAGCTGAGCCAGCGTATGCAGCATTTCCGTCTGGCAACAATATAGGACAAGATCTAGGGCCTGCATGCGTTGCAGCATAAGCCTGTGCAAGCTTGCAGTTGGCATGTGATTGGCTGGACCTCTCCACAAACATGACTTGAGTACGCCCATCAACTCGGATCAAGATGTGGCAACAAAACAGCCATGTCAGTGCCATAGCGTCAACAAGTTGCAACACACATGCTGCTTTTGTCTGAGAATGTGCAAGTTACTGCTTTCACAGGGTTTGTGTTGATAAGTGTGGAGCAATGTTACCAATTGGTCAGTTGTAAAGTAAGCTGCTGTCTCAGGATCACTGTGGTCTTGATACACTGTGCCATTTTGAATGTTTGACTTGATTCCACAGGGTTGACAGATTTTCAAATATGCAACACTGTCCCAAAAACCCTTCACAAAACCTATACTTGTTGCCAAATGGCCCTGATTTTGGGCTTGTTTGGGCCCATTATGCTCATACTGTGTGAAACTACAGAGCACCAAGTACTGCTATTCATGTCTTGACAGCAACGGAGACTCCAGCGATGGTTTGATGCAGTCATGACAATTATTGCTGAAGGTTCAAGTACACAAGCCGACTTCTGTCACAATGGTCACCTGTTGGGAGATCTCTGAACAGCGCCAGATGCACCTCTGACCAAGGGCACACCCGAGCCAATTCTTCTGGGACTCAGCGGGCTCAGTCTCTCACCCCGCCGGATCTTGGGCGAGAAGGTGACAGAAGAGCGTCGGGCCAAGGGGGGTGACCCACCCCTGCCAGGGATAGGCTCTGACCAGCGCTCAGGGCTGCTGTTGCTGGAGCGGCTGTTGGGTGAGACAGCAGCAACAGAGCTGCCTTTTGTCAGCGTGCTGGCAGCTGAGGATCCACGCTTGAGGGCTGTTGAATGCAACCGAGGCTTGCTGCTGGCCTCACTCATTCTGCCAGCAGATGTGGCAACTGATGAGCCTCTCCTGCATGCGTAAGACAACTTGCAAAGAGACATTGACATGCACTTGATCTCTGTGAGATTGCCTGCCAGAGAGGCAACTGAGAAATAGCAAGACACCAAGGTCTCCAGTTATAACGACTTGTCTTGTTCTGTAGCACAGGATGGGCCACCTTTGTCGAGCCATTTTTATGACATCAGTTGCTGAGATTCCCATGGAAAATGATACAAAATGTGAGAAGAGCTGTCAAACCTGAGTGATGGCAGCGGCTTGAGGCCTGGGCTTGGTGGCAACACGTAGTCAAGCGGCGGCAGCCTCGAGTTCTGCTTCATGATCTCAGCAATAGTCACAGAGGTCCCTCTGACCAAGGGAGGGGACAATCTCTGACCCGAGACTGGAGGCAGAGGCCCTCCAGTGTCCAGGCTGTGCCTCTGAGGGGTCCCCTCTGCCTTCCTGGGGGTGGCCACAGACACCCCACGCCTCAGAGGAGCGGACCCTGGGGGCGACAGTTGACCTGCAGCTAGACTGGGAGTTGCAACAGAGCCAAATCTTCGTAATGGCGGTCTTGGTGATGGACTGCCTAGGCTTGCGTCCAAGCTTTTGTGCACTCCAGAAGAGCTGGTGACTGAACTCAGTCTGCTGAGAGGTGATGCAGGCCGCCCTGTGTCAAGGCTGCTACGCTGAGTGGCAAGTGCCCTGGGTGTGGCTGGCGTGGCGTTCTTCTTCAGAGGTACTGCCCAGCCATGGCGGGCAGCAGCGTCCTCGTGCTGTGCTGAGCCTGCTGTGCCTGCTAGGCTGTGCTCGTTCAGATGCAGCCTGGCTCTGTGTGCTGCCACAGCTGCCTGGTTCCTGGCCACAGCTCCCTGCAGAAGTGGCTGGTGATGTGATCTGGGAGTACTTGGTATGGTAATGCTTCCAGGTATGGTAGCTAAGCTAGACGCGGGCTGGAGCTTGGCTGAAGTCAGTAGCGGCGCATCAGGGGTTGTGCCATCCAGAGTTGTGCCATCAGGAGTTGTGACATCAGCTGTCGCCTGTTCAGGACCCGTACTATCAAACACTAGGTCTTCAAAGATATGTAGAGGAGCCAAGCGAGGTCTGCCAGACACAGGGCGGTCTAGTTGCTGTGCTACCGGCCACACAGCTGATGCAGAGTCTGTCCCAGTTTGCTGAGTGGCAGCTTGATCTGAACCCAGCTGCTCATACTGTTGCACTAGCCCAGCCACATGGTTCCTTCCTTCAGGACCCAGTTCCATCTGTGGTGAATGCACATCTGGCAGCATCTGGTCTTCAGCCCTTGCCTTGTCTGCTTCTGGCAGCAGGTGGTCTGACTGGGGGACAGTGCTTGAGTCCAGCCATTGCTGGACTACTGCTGGGGCTTCTGCAGCTGGCTCTTCTGCTTCTGGTGAAGGATCATGCAGTGATTCAGCAGACTCCTGGTCTTCTTCTTCTGCAGTCTTCAGCGCATTTCGTATGTCAGCTGAAGTCAGCACCTGCAGCAAAGCACAGCAGGGGTGAGGGTTTGCAGACAGCCGGACAATGAAGGTGCCTAAAGCGTACATGATGCCACCACACAATGCTGTTGGACACACGCAAACAGCACTTTTGTGCTCTGACCTCAAGACCCAATTTGCAGTTGTAAAACAGGCAAATGTGAGGTCCAGCTGATGTCCTGCAGGTGATGTCAAATGTCTTGCGGCAACTTTGGGAGGCACTTACCAGCATAAAATGTAGGCAAGCATGTTGCAGTGGCTGCATTGTTGTTTGATGAGGTAGCAATAGTGCTTACCAGCATAAAATGTAGGCAAGCATATTGCAGTGGCTGCATTGTTGTTTGATGAGGTAGCAATTGTGCAACTCATGCCAATACATAACATGCAGATTCATGCAGGAAGGCCTGGCTCTTGTTTTCTGACCTGGGACGCAAACACCAGTCTGGCTGAAGGGCTGGGCACAGCATTGCGCATGGCCAGCAGCTTTGATGCAGCAACAACACTGGCTTGAGTCTGCAGCTGCTTCTGCACAAACTCTCCCCAATCCCGAAGAGGCTGTTTCTGCTTTTGCTGCTCTGCTTTGGGGACAGAACTATCCCCACCAAGTGTGGAGTCTTGCAGCAGGTACATAGCTGCAGCCACCAGATCCTCAGGAGGATTCTGTTCATCTTCATCTGCCCCACTGAGATCACTGCTGGAGTCTGTGTGGCGCCAGGTGGGTATGGGATGGACAGCAGCAGGGCTCCGGCTTCTAGACCAGGGGTTCAGCAGGGCTGAAGCCCTAATCCAGGTGGGTAGCAAACCATGTTGCACCTTCTGGCTTTGCGGCATGTCAACCTTGGTACTTTGCAGAAGCTTACCCACAGCATCCTGCATGACAGCTCACTTTAGCTTTGTTCCTTTGCCACTGGGAGGGCTGCTGAGATAGCTCGCATCAGGCGTGAGCGCAGCCCCGAGAGTTTTTGAAGGGGCTCTGCAGTGAAATCTTACAGCAAGGGAAGCAATGCAATGTCAGGAGCAATAGAGACTGCAAATGCTACTTAGCCTTCACGCTGTACAATGGGTTTTGCACAGCAGATATCAGGACCATCATATGACTGTACTGTTGCTCTTGATCCAACGCTGCTATAGACACTGTTTGAGGCAAATCATAAGCAGCCAGGTGTCTGACCTGTATGTCTGCAGGTGTATGCAGGACACCATGCAGCTTGACTGTTTGCAAGCGCTGCAGTGCAGAGCGTCTGCCGAAGGACATCGTGGATGTCCAGCTCAAGGCGGACTTCACAAAGGACCTGTACAGCCCACAAAGCAACAAATTTTCCTGTGTGAGCCATCCTGGTACTTACAGCAAGAACATTCATGAAAGCACGCTAATGCTACAGTCAAGGTCGTCATTGCTCAGAGTCCCCTTGATTTGTGCCAACAATGTGATATGAGAGGGCGATCTCACTGCACACTGAAAGGCCAAGCAGGGAAACTCCCGCTGATAAAGAGAGCCAGTCAGATGCCTTGCATGTGCACTACGTAAGCGGTCTCAACACACGACGAATGTCATGAAACTTGATGGAGCTCATGTGCAATATCTGTGCAAGAAGAGAATCTAACTGGATCAATATGGAGCGACTGTCGCATGATGTCAGGTGATACTAAGTGAGCATGCAAACATGCCTTGCAATCCACAGTGTGCTATTGAGTACCTGATGAAACTTGGCATAGCCTTGAAGCTCCTGCCTCTGCCATTCAGCCGGAACAAGGTGACCAATATGTTCTGGTTACTGGGCGCCTGCTGAAACAGGCACTGCCAACACTGAGCTAGAAGGGCCTGGATCTGAGCCACGACACTGCTGTGGGAATGGTCGCCCTGCTTCCTGAGGCTGCTGAACAGGTTGACCAGCACACTCACCACCAAAGCTGCCACCACCCACTTCAGAATGAAAGGTAGAATGAAAACATATATCTCCTGTACACATCATCAAGACATCAGCTTGTTGCTCTGCCGCTGTGCAGTGTCGACCAGATCAAATGCACAAGGTACCAAAGCTAATGCACCATAACGGGTGATCTCACAGGGGTGCATACATCAGCAGCGAACAAAAGCATTGATCCCAAGCCATGTGGGTGCATCATCATGTTCAGTTGCTGAGCCATGAGTCAGGTCGCCAAGAGTTGGCTGACGTTTGATGTGCTGCAAACAGACCTGACTGAGGCTCTCAATGAGTGTCAGCTGAAGGTTGCCGCTGCCCAGAATGTCAGCACGAGCATCGTCCATGACGCCTACTACCAGCAGAGTGGCCAGCACCTTCATACTATCTGCAGTATATTGCAGCATGCCAGCAGTGAATCGCAATGATGTAGCAATCCACAGTTGCACTTACCAAACATGCGCAATTGCACCCACCACAAGACGGCAATCCACAGTTACACTTGGGGACACTTGAAAATAGTGTAGTTTGCTGCTCAGTGGCTTGACTATGCATCTTCCAAAGCCCATCTGCTTGGGCTGCTGTCACTTGTGTCTTGCAGTGCCGCAATGGCCAGATGCAGGCAACACAGCAAGAGTAACAGCAGCTTGCTTCCAGCTCCTAGACATGTGGTTATGGCATCACACGGCATCAACATGTCATGCACGTCGACCAAAATGCGATGAAAAGCTTCATCCATCAATCTGGTCTGATGCAGAACAGACTCCTTTGCTGCGGCAGGTGGTAATCTTGGTCAGCTTGCTGTTTCAGGAACTCATTACCAGGTCTCGCATGAGGCTACTAGTCACTCAAGCTGTTGTCAACTTTGTTGCCACACCTGAGAAGGTGGAGAAGGAAGCTGCCCTATCTCCAAAGAGAGCAGCGCCAGTTATGGCGACCATGAGGGCCACTATAAGCAGGACAGCTCCCACATGCAGCAGTTCTGGCAGGCACGCCCACAGCACCCTTGCTATGGGGCCCATCTTGGGGTCAAAAGACCTGCAGGTCAATGCTGCATGACATTGTCTGAGAGGATACATGGGCTGACGTTGAAACTGGTATGACTCATTGCCTGAGGGCGTATGATGTTCCATCAAAACAGTCATATGAAAAACAGTGCACACGCTGGAATCAAGCACCAGGCAGCAACAATATATGCTCAAAAGATGCTGCCTGCAAGGAAAGCCCAGGCAAGCTGATGCTGTGGCTGGAGAGGCAGCATGTGCAGCAGTACATGCAATTGGGCTGTGTACCAGCGCTGGATGAAGGAACAGAGCATGAGGATGAGGACGAGGGCTTGCACAAAGGCATACACCACCAGCAGGTTGTACAGCACGCTTGTGTTGAACAGGAACGTCTCAAACCCCTCCATGCCTGTGACAGCCATACCATGATGATAATGAACCTGAGGTGTTGCAGCGTCCTTGCTGATCTCTTACAGTGCTACATGTTATACAAACAGGCTAAGCCATGTTGCTCAGATGTTAAGCACTGATGCTGCCTTGGCCAAAGCAAGCCTGGCAGCTGAGTGCATGTGCTAGCAAGCATGTAGATAGCCACAGCCATCCATGTGACACAGACCCAATTTATAGCGTGAAACAGGCATCAGCTGGCATTGAGTACTGCCTCAACTCTTCCCAATGCTGCTGGCAACATACAAAGCGGGGTGTAATTCAACGTAAGCTTTTATCTCCAAACACAGGAGAGTGAGCTTTGGCAGGTTTGGTAACTTGTACATTTATCAGTTGTGATGCAAGGTTGCCTGCTTGCCTGTGAGGTTGGCAGGCAGACGCCACCTGTAAGGCCCGCCTGCTTGAGTGCCTGTTTCGTTGGTTGTATTGGTTCCAGAACTGGCCTGTCTTGCAAGCAACGGGAAGCGCGCCTGCACAAAGGTGCTCATACTGTACACTTCTGCTCAGACATGATCAACAATGCCTAGCTGAATGCATGCTGTTCACAAGACTGTGCAACACAGCAGGGCAGCATGCAGTGATATCACCAGCAGACTGTGTGGCTCATCCTGCATACTGGCGACAATGCCCATCATACTGTTACTCCTGGTATACAGACGTATGCTGCTCATAAATTGTGTTGCACATCGGATGCACACAAGATGGGACATGCCATGCAGTGTGCTGCATGGAGGGGGAGCAGGCGCTGCTACTTTGATGTCACATGGTACAAGCTTGCAAGGGACATACTTGAGGATAGTTGTCTGAGTCATAGACATTGTAAGTCGGTGAGGCGCTTCCTAAGTGGCGTGCTTGCACCAAAGCATAGGTGACAAAAAATCAGCATGCCTGCAGCAGCCGCATCTGTCAGCAGCTTGTCTTGATGCATTTGTGGGGCACGCAAATGGAGTGCGCGTATACAGGCTGATGGCAGCAGTACAGAAAAGGCATATTTGGTCCAAGACAGCAGGCATTCAACACAGCTTCCAACTTCAGACAGTTTCAGGTTGCGTGCAACAGCTAGGCGTAGGTCAAACTGCTAATCTCAGTAGCCAAAGAACCAAACAGCACTGCATACAGCATGGCCATCCTCAGTCCAGGAGAGGGTGCAACATTGTTTGTCAACACAAAAACTTGGTAGCAATCACTTACTGGATGCTTGCAAGGCAACAATGAAAACATCAAGCAGTAGGCCTGTCTTCTCATACAGTAGACGCCATAGGTGCCTGTTGTGCTTGTGGGTGATTTGACGCACACGTAGCGCCACATTTGCAGCAAACACTGCCATAACAGAAAACACCAATGCATCTGGAAAGATGCCTTTCCACCTGCAGGAAAATGTGCACTTTATTTGAGTAGCCGACACAGAAGAAGCTATGAGGCCACAAGCAGAGCTGCAAGATTCATTGATGACAGGTGTCATTGTGCAGTTCAACTCTGCTGCAGTTTCCTGACAAGACAACAAGCCTGTCAACTGACCTTGTCAACAGCACAGATATAGGACAGACAATGCATACGTCAGACAATGAATATGAAATGTCTGCATCTTGCACAACTTGCATGAATTTTGCACCAAGGTCGTGAAAGACAGGTTTGACTGACCTGCTGTACCCATAGGATGAGTATGCCAGCACAGGCAGGGCCAGGATGTAAGGTGGACCGCCGACAATGACCCCTGCAGCCTGCCACGCAAAGGGAAACCAGACAAACGCCAGTGACTGAGCATCAGCATTGTAGGACACCAGGCGCAGCGTCATGCTGCTGGTGGTGCTGCTGAGGTAGCGGCCATCAGACATGAGAATGAGCTGGTCCACAGATCTGTCGCGTGACATCTGTGTGGTGACCAGCAGGGGATAGGAGGGGGTGTGCTGGGCTAGGGGGGTGCTGAAAAAGCCAAAGGGGTTGCCTAGAGAATCCACATCTCCGGACCCCTGCATTGCAAAAACACAGCTGTTGCCAGTGATCATTGGGCTAGCAATAAAACACACACCATGGTCAGCATCACAGGTAGAGCCCGGTCAAACTGATGCAAGCATAGCAGACCATACCGCAATGTCAGCAAAGCACAGTATGAACTCCACACAGCATGCATGGATCCTGTCAGATGTTGAGTTTGCACTGTGACCATGACCAGATCATGCACAGTCACAACATTATGTGTTCTCTGCATCAAAATATGCTCAGTTGCACTGCAGCAGGCTAGCAAACTTTTACAGAGCACGAGCATACCTTGCTGAGGTTGTAGTACTCCTGTTGCTGCCCGGTGAGTCCTAGATTCCACAGATTGGACCAGACCTGGAAGACAGGGTCCAGGCCTAGGCCCCCTCCCAAAGCAGGGGCCTCCGGATCCCCAGTACTCAGCTCTGACGCTGTTGGAACCCCAACAACTGCAAGACATGGCGAAATGTGTGAGGGCTTCTTTGGGAGGCATCATACAACATATCATACAGATGCAACACATATTGAGCAACAGAAGCTGCACATGTGCTCAACCACAGGGGTCGGATCCACACAGGAGGGCATTGAAAGTCAAACTTTCATAGTCTACAAACACAAGCGACGTGTGCACAACTTAAATGTTGTGTGCAAAAAGAGAGCAGCTACACACATCAACCATTTCACACGATGAATGGAGATGCCAACACTGGTACTATGTCTGGCACATAGGCAGAACAGCGTGCAATATTTCTCACCATGAATCTCGCCACAGGTGGGGTCTAGCTTCCAAAACCGCTGGGACACGCACACCTGAGCCTGGACAGTCTGCATTGCACAGAATGGCCAGTTTGCTTACTGGCCAGGCAAAGCATGGCATGAAATGCCTGCAGGCCAAGCGCGTCACTGCCGTGGACCTAGACTCTTTGTGAGCCATGCAGCTGCGGCAAGCGCAGCAACAAAATCACCTAACTGTCTTTGACCATGTGCACCAAACGTGACTTGGAGGGAGTGGAATCACTGACTCAGCTAAGATGGACAGACAGACAGACATACAGACAAAACAAATGAAAAGGGACAGACAAGCGCACATGCTGAATGTGTGACAGGTCACTACGAACTGACCTGCTGCATCTCCAGTGCACCAACCACCTTGTTGCTTCCCGAGATGCCCAAGTAGCGCCTACGCAACAGATCCTGAGCCAAGGTGCTTGTGCCCAATGTCGTACTCGCCGCAGCAGATGCTACTAGGTACCCTTCCCATGTACCGGTATCCTGCAAACAGGTTTCTGAACATGTAAGATATCATACAGAAACTGGCTTTTGTGGCATTTACATGTATGCCATGTTGGTCAAAGCAAAAGAGGGTCTATAGGCAAGACACTGCCAGCTTGACCATGATGATGAACACGGGATGCAAGATCCCAGACCAAACTTGCATACAGGAGAATGCAGGGCATCATAGCACTGCACTGCTGTGCAAAATTGAAAGCAGCTTGTCCTAAAAGTCATACAAGTCACATAGACTGAGAGAAAGCAAACGCAGAGCAAGTCATTAACCTCAACCAAGTCAAGTCGAGTCAATCTAAGTCAGGTTGAAGGCGTACCACATCAGCTTGCAGCTTACGCCTGCTGTCAGTTGACTCAGTGGCTGTGTCATTGGTCACCTGCAAAGGTGCAAGAACTGCTGCAACTGGCGGGCTGCTGGCCAGAGCAGACTCAGCATCAGAAAGATGGCCTTGAGGGCCTACCCTGTCCTGTTCGAGGCGGCAACCTTGAAAGACTCCCTATGAGATGTGATTTGGCACTGCAAGGTTGCGCAAATGCATGCAACAACATGTGGCATTGCTGATAAGCATTCAAGACACAGGTCGTGACTATACAAAACCAAAGCTTGTGCCAACATTACACCAGCGCGATGTGCATTCGTCATCACTCCTGATGGTTGTCAAATTTCTTTGTCAAATGTTGTTGATGCAGCCAGTGCAGCAGCATAGACACGCAAGCATGACAGGAACAACATGATAGAACACTGGATTGAGAGGTAGCAATGTTGTATGGTGCAGTGCAAAGGCCTGAGGGCTGACCACAAAGAAGTACTGCATGTCTGCAGTTCTGTTGCAACCAGCTGCCACAGACAGACCAGAAACAGCTGATTCCTGGGTGGACTGCTGTGCAATGAGAGCCTCCCTCAAAGCCAGCGTGGATGAGCTGATTTTCCCCTGGATCGCCAAACAGTGGCAACTCGTGCAAGTTCTAGGACAGAGTGTCTTTCCAAGCCCTGTTTAGATGCAGCTGTGCCGCTCAGGTACACACACACAGACACACACACAACTTGAGTAGTCTCATCAAGCTGCCAAACACGTCGTTATGCCAGTCAGAGGGATGCTGTTATTGCCACACAAGAAGTTGATGACTCTGCACAAAAATGCTGACAGGCATCTCAATCTCCAGCCAATATGCATCACACAACAATCAAACGCATTTTTGGCGGGAGACACACCACACTGCCTTGCGTCACACCCTTCAGCAGTGCTCAGACAGACACACTGTGAACGAGCAGCCAGTCATGCACTCATCCCTTTGCCATGGCAACTTGCCTGATGCTGACAACGGTGTACAAAAGCTGACAGGTCCCAGCATGCCCCCAGCAAGACAGAACTCACCGGTAACAGTGATGAAGACGCTGTGTCATTCAGTAGACCGCTCTCAATAGCTGCACTCAGGTTGGCACTGGCAGCCAAAGCTTGACTCAAGTACACTGAGTAGGCACTCAGCAGCTGCCCAGCTGTCACAACATTGGCTTGGGTTGCCAGCAAGGCCAGGGAATTCAGGTCTGACAGCTGAACCTGCTGACTGTACGTGGTCTGCTGCAGTATGGCCAGAATCATGGCTTCAATGCCTGACTCATAGTCCACTGGCTGACTCTCAGGTGATGTGGATGCTGACTGCAGCTGCAGCACCTGGCGCCATAACAGCACATATGTCAACATGACCCTGATCTGTAATATGGCTGATGACATGTCGTGAGACCTACGCTATGCTTGCTGGGCAGTCCACAAGCTTGCGCAACAGGCTTGCATCAAATACTTATGTACCAAACTTGCCTGACAGCTCATGTCAGTGGGCTACAGGTAACCAAGAGGAGATACATTCATATTAGAGGACATAACACCTGCCTGTAGCAAGTTGACATCAGAGGGTTTCAGACAACAAGAAAACATGCATTCACATTGGATGACATACAACCTACCTGTAGCAGCGGGACGCTACGATTAGCAATGCCAAGTAGTGCTGTACTCAGGCTGAGATCCTGACTACCCCCATCAACCCCACAAAGCTCTGCCAGGGTATCTGGGGGTTCACTGTCCTCATAGAACAGGTCTGTCAGGCTGTCGATGCTGCAGCCTGACGTGCCAGAGAAGGCAGCAAGCAGCATGTCCATCTTGAATTGCAGCAGAGACGCCAGAGGGAAGACTGTACTGCTGCTGTCTGAGCTCTGTAGACTGCGGCTGTGAGAGACCACACCTGCTGCTGGCTGCTCTAACAGCGTGTCCTCATGAGCTAACATACTTTGACCACGTGGCTGCTGCATAGTGCTGGTTACTAAACTGGACCTGGTACTGTGCACTTGCATTTCCGGCTGGTGAGCATAAATAGTCTTAGAAGCAACCAGTGGTTGACATGGCTGTTGAAAGGACAATGGCAGCGCGTCTAAGAGCGATGCTGTAGCTTCTGGGCTTGTCTGGATGGCCTGTGATGGTTCATGATGTGTGTCAGGCTGAGTCCAAGGCAATGCTGAGCTGCCCAACAGACGCCGTCTGGTGTATGTGCTGTTCAGGACGTCCACAAAGACAGACAACAGCATGTCAGCAGTCAGCACCACAACCTGCAGGGTTACATTGAAGGCATACTTCTGCATGATCTCGCTGCTGTTTCCGTTCAGAGCCATTGTGACGTTCTCATCTATCGCAACATTCAGCACTGTCACATCTGTAGTCAGTACAGAGCTGAACAAGCCCAGCTCTATTGTGTTGGTGGCTGCTACTGTTGCCGCTGTTGTGCCCAAGGTGGCAGTCAGCTGATCAACATAGCTGGTGGTTGCTGACGCAAGCCAAGACCGGAAGACAGATGCCACAGCTGTGGTGAAGGCAGCATTAGGAGCAGCCTCTGTGGTGTTCAGCTGCTGAGCTTGTAGCTGAGCGCTGCTCATACTGTTTGCCTGCCCAATGAAAAGGAAGCTGCCGGTGACTAAGGCCACCTCGACAAAAGTGATGCTAATTGTGAGGGGCGTTGCTGCCACACTGTTAGCATCAAACACTGTGTACTGAATCTGGTACCTACAAAACAGCACAAATGAGAATGTAAACATGGCACGGATCAGGACTGGCCCTGTCAGGACATGGTAGAGCCTTGAGTTCAAAGTCACTGCATAAATGGGCCTTAGGTGGTGCTGTCTGATGTCCGTATGAATATTGTGTATCGCTTGTAAACACTCATTTCACCCATCTGGTCATACGAGATCTTGATTTTAATGGGCTGGGTTTTGCTTTTGCAGGAGGCACACTTTCCCTGAAGCCATGCACCTGAAAGCTAGCTGACGCAGCATGCACGCACGCTCGCACACAGGAACGCATACACACAGTCAAAGCAACGCACAGTCACAGCCGTGCACAGTCAGTAAGAGCAGGCGTCTCAGTATTAGGCTGCTGTTATACCTGTCAGGTAGGCAGAGGCCCTGCTGCATGTACTCCACAGCACATTGTGGGCAGGCCAGGTCTCCAGCAAAGGCAGCACTGCATGTGGGGTTGCTGGTCACATATGCAATGGCGTTGGAAATATCATCACCAAGACCGTCCATTGCATACACTGCACAGTCTGTCTGCTCCTCTGCAAGCAACAAGCTCAGCCATTGCAAGGTCCAGACTGGAGACTGCATTCAGCATGCAGTCTTTCAATCTGTCCTGACAGCTTTCACATGACCCACATGGTAGTCACGTGGCACAAAGGATGGCACCGAATGCAGTGAGGCAAACAGTCTTTCTTTGTTCACAATGCATCATTTCACTCATGAGCATGCAACACTGCCCCATGCATATGCTTGCAGCATCATGATCCACACCACATGATGTCTGTTCTGGTCTGCAATCTTGAACTGTCTCTGTCTTTTATCTATTTAGGCATCGTAAGTGTCAGACTAAGTCAGCAAAAATTTTATTTCTGTAATGAGTATCAAAAGCAAGGAAACAAATCTTGTCAAAATTTACGTCGCCTTTTGGTGACTTATGTCCCACCCTGTCCATAGTGGAAGGAAAGATTACATGCTGCTGACCTACCAGAGCTTGAGCATGGCAGCAAGTTGAAGACCACAGGGATGCCATATGCCAGCACCAATGTCAGAGATGGAGTCACTGCTGTCTTTGCTTCTAGAGAGAGGAGAATGGATGGGGGTGTCGCCGCCTTCAGCCTTGCTACTGTTGCGCAGCTGACTTGGTAACAGCTGCCACTGCAGTAGTACTCGCCTGCATCACTGTGCACACACTTTGTATTGTGTTGTTGGCAGTGAGGACAGATGTCTTGGCTGCTCTCATGATTGCAGCTATCTGCTGCTTGGTCACAGGAGGTGACAACACCCTATACTGTATTCCAGTGATGCAAACTATAGAAACATTTGTCTGCTTTGTCGTCAGTGCGTCATGATTACAAGTCGTGTCAGCACATGTTCACCACTTGGCCAATGCTGTTTTGCAGTCAAAGTGCAGGGTCAGCATCACAAGCTTCAGCTGCAACATCCTGCTTCCAGCATCCTGAGCTGCATATAACTGCTGTGTGTGCAGATTTGAATGTCAGCACATGTTCACGATCCCTGTATGCACAGAAGGCGCACAAGACACACACCTGCTGCACAAGGTGAGACCACAAGAAGGGTCCTGTTGACAGTTGCCATCAACTGCGGTGATCCATTGTCATACACCAAGAAGGGAAGCTTGATTGTGGCGCCCAAGGTAGCAGCAGCAGTGTCCAGATTGCAAGGGGCCAGCCCTACACTGTAGAACGCATGACCTGCAGGCCAAGCTGAGTTCTGTCACACACTCAATTGGCATGAAGATGTGAACACGCATATGTACGAGGGGTTATCCTGAGATCAGAAATGTATGCCTCTTTGGAGCATGCACACAGCAGACTTTGGCACAGTACAAGAAGGCAGATTGTGCCTACCCCGCACCTTGGCTGTGACATGCTGTTTGTGCACTGGCGCAGACTCACAGGCAAGTCTGAGCGCACCAACGAATACCTGTGTTTGTGTGTCAGATTAGAAGCCAGACCTGCTTGCATATACGAGACCGATGTTTGATCAATGCAATGCAATACAATGCAGGGTGTAGCCACTCTTTCGTTCCAGTGACACATGAGTTGGGGAGTGCAGGAGACTCACTGGCAATGCAGGCCAGTGTAGTGCAGGCTGCAGGGGCACACACCAACACCTGGGAGGTGAGGTTCCCATCCTGGCTGTCCTGAGCTGTTGCACCCAGCTCGCACTCTGCTCCTGTGTAAGGCTGCTGCCCTGACGCACAGGCCTTGTAGGTGTAGCCCAGTTTGATGGAGGTGGTCGCAGGTGCAGCAGCAGTGGTAATTAGATTGATGGTGGGCGCAGTGTTGGCAGTGGTGGATACAATTCCCAGACAGATGCCATACATGCTACACTGACCTGCAGGCACAAGTTTGCAGGCTGGCATACACATTGGCAATGCGCCAGACAAGGAAAAGACACCCAAGACAAATTGCTGCATCAAAAAGGTAAGGAAATGTACCTAAAGTACATGAACTATGCAGGCATAGCAGAATGAGATCACTGAACAACATGCTGACAGCACGTCAGCAATGAGCTGTGCTAGCACAGGAAAGCTACGTTTTGAGTGCAGCTCATTTGAGCTGTGATGACATGCTTTGTGATGTGCAGTCACAAACCTGTGCCTGAGCAGTAGTGCTCAGGGGCACACTGGTCATACACACTCACAGAGCGGACAACTGGAATTGCAGTGTTTCCCAATGCATCTGTGGCTGTGTACTGTATGTAGTACGGAGTGGTCGTTGCTGCAGTTGTCTGGATTGTCAGATCCCCTGCAGCCATGATGCCTATCATTGTTTGAAGCACCGCAGAAAAGAAGGGTCCTTGTCAGCATGAGGGGAAGAGGACTTGCCACCCTGAAAACTGCGTGAACAGATGGCTGCAGCATGCAACTGTTAACCCATCCAGATGCACTGATCTGTACACTGAGCAATTGCCTACAGCCAGGGATACGGCAAAATTTCACAACCTTCTAGCTGACTTAATGCTCAATCAGTATCTACATGTCAGCCACAAATTGACAGTCCGCCCTGTATATGCCAGGGTGACCTGCGAAAAAGGCTACCGCGAAAGGGCAGTATGCCAACACAGACTTGCGATTCAAGGCAATCTGGACACAGCCAACAAATTGTTCGAATCTGAAGCAAATCAAACAAAGCAGACATTGTAGGCTGAACATACACCCCTTTCGTGTGCAGACTGTCAGGCAATGAAGTTTATATGGGTACCACACTAGACAACACTGCCAAGCAGCATTGCCATCAGCACTGAGCAAAACCGAAAAAACACCACACAATAACTAATGCAAGTTCCAAATGATGTTCTTAACCAGGCCGAACCAGTCTTCAGTGTGACTCAATGATCAGGTTTGTCACATGGAAACTGGCATACTCCTGATGTATCCCCTGATACGAAGGTCAGTGTCACCAACCCCATTGGATGTCCAGACACCTGCCCCAATCTGTTCTGTTGTTGCAAGATGTGTAACATCGCAACTCCTGGTCATTGTCTGTAAAACAACTGCATGAGATCACAGCTTCAAGCCAAATGCCTGATCAGCTGATGCAAAAGCTGCAGACTCCCTACTCAGACTTGTTTCCGAGCTCAGGCTATTTCGTACGTCGGTTAGGTGAGCCGCATGCTTATCACGCCACAGTTTCAGTATGTCGTATGCCTCTCGGGCGCTTGGTCGATCTATGGGGTCCTCTGCAAGACAACTGTTGATCAGGTGATTAATCTCTGCAGGACACTCCTGGGGCACTTTCAAGTTCCGCATGCGGCCCCGAGCCGGCTGCTCATGACTCACCACTTCCCACATGATGACTCCAAAGCTGTACACATCCACCTGCAGGAAGGACACATTGAGCCAAACAAGCAAGCCGCATACAAAGGTCTTACAACACAAGTCACAGACCCTGGTGCAATGATCTATTTGGATTTGACAGTCTGCCCAAAGCAATAGGTCTTTCCCTAATACAGCCCGAGTAATCTGAGAAATGCCATCCTAAAATGCCATCAACATGCTCTTGGCTGAAGGGAAGTCAGTGCAGGCTGTGGCGTGTGTGCCGATAATGTTGTTGATGTGAAACACTAACAGAGGATAGTGATGAGCAGGTTTTACCTTCTCATTACACTGGCGGCCCAGAAGGATCTCAGGCGCAGTGTACTCAAAGGTGCCCACACCAAAAGGTGTGCTGCCAGCCCCACCTAGTGTACTCTGAATAATGCGACTGAGCCCAACATCTGCGATCTTGGCCAGGTCCTTTCTGGCGTTGAGCAAGATATTCTTGGACTTGAGATCCATGTGTATCAACTGCACATGGGACAACAACATGATCAGCCAGGGCAGAGATTATTCTGTGGGAAAGGCCCAACAATTGCCCTCCACTCTGTGATACATGCCTGTACAGATTCTGGGGTGCCATAAAGATGCGCGCTATGCTTGACTTCACATGACGCAAATGGTCATGTTGGCACAGCAGTCACCAAGGCAGTCTGTTGTGATGAGGGTGAAAGCATATTATACAACAGTATTTTGCCTGCATGCTTTAAGCACCCAACTCATGAACAACTAAGGCTTGCCAGGTTGACATCTCAACCCTGATGCGACAGCAACCAACACATGTGACACAAAAGTCTGCCATTGTCATGCTAAACCCCTGGAGTAACGCACCGGAAATTGGATTGAATCATCTCTGAGACACAACAGGAAAAGACTAACTTGACTTACCCGGTTAGCATGCAGAAAAGTAAGCCCACGAGCAATATCCAACATCAACAGACCACCCTTACGAGACCACCTGAGCTCGTTTGTTTTGTCATTATTGACGGCCCGCATGAGATCCCCTCCCTACGATACAAACGCAAACAAATAGTTTCGGATACACCACAAAAGGTCATCTTGGGCTGTTGCCTATGCAATGCTTCTGATGCAAGCCAGAAGATACTCCCAGCTCCCAGTTCCGACCAATGGCCACCGTACTTGCAGTAGACATCCCATGCTATGCAGGTTTGCACTGAGCATGCTTGCTGTGCTCATGACTATGCATGTGAAGTTGACAAGAGCACAGCAGATAGCTTACCGCCATATACTCTAGTATCATCATGGTGTCTGTGGGCTGCAAACAAGCACCACTGCAGCAATTTGCACAGTCGTTCAGCAACACAGAAGGAGTGTGAGGCAGGTTGTGCTGCCATCAGGAATGTGACATGCTGTACTTTACCTCCCTACTTACCAAAACTGTACAATGTTGCGATCAAAGCTGACGCTTCTCAATAGCCTGATCTCCTGCAGTCACATGATTGCAATTGAAGCTGTGCCGATAATGTTCAAAAAAGACAGATGTCTGAAAGAAGAGCAGCAGCAGCAGCAGCAGCAGCAGCAGCTTTTTTCCCAAGGCAAGCAGCTCATATGCTTGGAGAGCAATGACAAGCATGGTGTATAAAAAGGCCCGCTCTCTCGTGTTGAGCACATATTCACTTGATGCCAGACAGCATAAGTCTGTTTGCATTACAGCTATAGTATGCGTGGCAAGGGCCTCACTTCTTGAAACATCTGAACCTGAATCTCATCACTGTTGATGAGAACTTTCACTGCAACTTCTTGTACTCCATTCTTGATGCCCTTGAACACCTGAATGCATGTGAGTAACAGTGAAACACCTGAACACATGTGGATAACAGTAAAGTAAGAATATGGGATGCAACGCGAGCACTCTATTGATGAGAGCAAGTGCTAGACCTGTGCAAATGTGCGGCAAAGTCATGTACACAGGAGAATGTAGCAAAATTAGGACCACTCGAGTCACCATCTTTAATTGATTCAAAACATTGGGCAGCATAGATTTCCCATAAATTCATTTTGTTGACCAGCTTGCAAGCTCACATGATTGAAGCACACTGTCAAGGCACATCTGGTCAAGGGTTGATGCAAAATTGGGTCAGACCAAGAGATGCATGGATACAAAAGCACAAATCTGGTGGGACAACAATCATATCAGAGCCGTTTGGAGTGCTCTTCCAGTGTACCCACTCCATACAAAAGCAACCAGTAATGCGCAAGTATCACAAGGAGCTAAGAAAAGGAAGCATGCCTTGCCAGATGCTCCAGTGCCTAGTAGCCAGTCCCCGCGGCCACTTGGATGCTTGCAGATTTCAATGTCAGCTTTCTCTACAGTGTTGGAAGATGCATTGCCCACCAGCACTCTTCACACGACTTTTGTCAAGCAGTTGCACAGCAGAGCTTGCAGCCACATCTACTTTGAGCGTGTATAGTATGTGCAGGATGTACATGAACTGTCATGTCAGCACATATAATCAACATCTGTTTGCTATGCTGCGCAGTCAAGAACACCTGCAGCTCTCCCAGCAGCTGTGTGCGCATGCCATTGACCATCATCATAGTACTGCTGCTCAGGAAGTTACTGCTGCAGTAGCCTCTCTCTTGCCCTGCTCGACGTGCTGCTGACCAGCCATTGAAAGCCTTGACTAAGGCTAGATGGTCACTGGCCCCCCCTGCCCCCTGGGCTAGCCCCTGTTTGGCCCGAATGGCTGCTTGCCGCGCTCCTGCTTCTACTGGCAGCACCCATGGGTCTCTGCAGCACAGGTATGGGTTACTGCGCAGGCATTTGGTCATCTTTGGCAAAATGTGCTGTAGGCCAGGACTGACATTAGGGGGTCATTTGGCCCCATTCACTGCCCTTGCGCCCTATGTAAACCCCCGCCTGGCACACATGGCTGCTTTGTGCTGTTGCTTCTGACAGCACCCAGCAGTCCTGTTAACAGTACAAATGTACACAAGCGGCCAGTGAACATCAGCATCAGCAAGGATGCAAGCATGCAGTGCCTTTGACTAACAGCATGATGCGCACTCGCTGATTGCATTCAGCATGCCTCAAAGCATGAGCATGCTTTGCATCATTTCCACTGCACAATTATGCGGCTGCCCAGCAGTGCATGTTGCAAGCCAGGTGTCTCTGCTCCTGCTATACCTTTGTCTACTGCTTTGCATGCAACGTCTCCAAAATGCCACTGTCTCCCAAGCAGATGCAGTTGCGTGTGCTAGACATGCGTTGGGCACATTCACAAGTGACATTGCTGACCTGACAGGCACTCATGCAGCTACTCAGGGGTTTATGTACGGGACCCTAGGGGAAGACATGTGTTGAATGAATGAACGAACATATGAATGCGTGAATGAATAAATGAACAAAGGAAGAAAACGAACGAACAAACTAATGAATGGCTTAGTTTCAGGATGAGTGAGTGAGTGAGTGAGTGAGTGAGTGAGTGAATGGATGGATGGATGGATGGATGGATGAATGAATGAATGCATGCACCGCCTACCTGTAGGCCATGCAGCATGCCACAGTGAGAACGGGATCCAGGCAGCCAAACATCACCCCAAACAGCAGCATCTTCCCCACCCGGGGAGGCAAGGGCAGGGCTGCAAGGTGCCGCCCCAGCTTAGTCAACGCCTCACTGCCCTCCTGAATGGCCCCTATGTCTTCCAGCAGCCTCAGGGCGTTTCTGACGGCTGCATCCACTGGGGGCTCAACAGCTCTTCCCAGAAAGGATGCCACACTGGGGCCAGATGCTGCGCCCTCTAGCGGCTTCACCTGCAGCTGCCAGCTTGACTCAGCATGTGTCCCTTGCATTATTGTTGGTGGCTTCTGAGTTGATGTGTGCCCAGATGTCGACACTCCCATGGGCAGCTTGTCTACCAACACTGATGTAGATTGATGGTAGACAGTAGTCTGCAGTGCAGCTACTGCCTATCATATATCAGTCTATGCCATGCATGCCATGACTGAGTATGCAAGTGAACAAACAAGTACTAGCAAATTTGTGAGATGGGGGTTCATGAAATGGGTGAGCAGCATCTGGTTGATTGGTAGGAGCAAGGGAGCAAGCATGAACCTTTGATGGAACAAAGCCAAAGGAGTTTGGGACCAGAAGGGGGGGTGGGCAAGTGAGTGAATGCATGAGGGAAGGTCTCTTTTTCATCAGAGTCTTGCATTGTACTCTTCACTCTCTTCTCTGAGTGCCGCTTACCCCAGGTGTAGCATTGATCATGACCAGACAAGAAGGCTTAGATGCAACATCATAGACTCAAAGTGTGGTAAGCAGACCTGTAAGCAAAGCTCATCAAGCGGGCTGCGCTTCAGCTCAGGCAGTTGCAGTTCTGCCAGGGCTTGACTGCGAGTGCGTGAGTAGCAGTGGAAGGCGACACCGGGCTGGCAGCGACCTGCCCTGCCCCTGCGTTGCTTCTCACTAGCCCTACTCACCCATGCTGCCTGTAGGGTTGACACCCCGGTGTATGGGTCGTAACTCTTCTCCTTCAGGCGCCCTGTGGGTCGAGCAAGGCCGTGATAGGTGAGATTGGTCAAGAGTGGGGTGAAAGGGGGGGGGGGGGTCAGTATAGGGTGATTGGGGGGCATGACAGCATCAGGACAACCTGGCTCGCAAGCACATGGTGCATGCTTTGCTGTATATCAGATATGCAAGAAAGACAGATCGCAGGCAGCAGCCACTGCCTGTTGTCCACGCTCAGGTACGCATTAGACTGGCACCATTCAGCAGCGCAGAACATTCACACACACAAAAACACAAAACACACACACACACACACACACACACACACACACACACACACACACACACACACACACACACAAAGGACAGCTGTGTGTGAGCAGCCTACCTGAGTTGATGACACACACAATGTCGTCAATGGTGACAGCAGTCTCTGCAATATTGGTAGCCAGGATGAGTTTGCGCACACCAGGTGGCGGGCGGATGAAGACTTTACGCTGGTCCTGGGTAGGCACCATGGAGTGCAGGGGGAGCAGCTGATACCGCTGGGACCTGAAGCAGGCCAAGCCTTCCAGTTGCTCCTTCAGTCTGATGATCTCGTCCCAGCCTGCATGCTCATGCAACAACCCATCAAGCCGGTTTGGCCCCAGGACATGCTTCTGTGCGCACCATTGACTGCAGAGGCAGCAGTTGACCATGCTGAGAACCTGAAGCGAGTGGGAGGTCTGGTCTGCCGGATGCTACAACCTAGTTCAGCCTCAGGGCATGGCTGTATACGCACCACTGAACAGCACTTGATCATGCTGAGACCTGAAGCGTGGTATATGCAATACACACTGGTGTACCCAGCAGTATGTTGTTGCTGATAGGCTGATGACGTCCATACAAAAATAAAAAAGAAAATATCTGCTGGTTGCTATTTGGAAAACTTGATGTTTCTGCATATGAGGCTTTAGACAAGTTTATCCTGGTGGAGTCGGCCGAGCCTGATTCTTCAGACAACTGTGGATCAGGTTCAACACCTTGATGTAAGTTGCCACCGAACCAGCTTTAGAAGGAACCACTAAACGCAGAGCCGTCAGTCGGTAGCACTTTACCTAAACCAAGAGCAGGCCAGAGACGCTCTTGCATGCTGACGTCATCCCATACCCTTGACAAAGCTGTACATCAGCAAGCCTTGCTCAGTTTTCACTTCATTTGGTGCAGGTGCTACGACTGTCCCAGCAGGTTATGCTGTTGAGATCATGACAGTTGAGATGCAGCGTGAGTAGCGAGCAGCAAGTTGCATCAGGGCAGGTTAGGTTGTCGTGAGGTTAGGTGAGATTAGCACCTGGGAGGAAAACTAGGACAGCCCCCAGGATGAGCCCCCCCTCTTCTTCCCTGCTGTAAGGGGGCTCCCCACAGATGTACTTAATCAGGGTAACTATCAGAAAGAGGTCCACCTCATCAGCGTCAGAGTTGGCCTGCAGGCAGATGAACAAGTCCAAGTTGCAATACTTGGCAAATCTCAGAAGGCTTTTTCCACGCAAAAGGCGCAGTTTCCTCACAAGCAACAGCACACAACACAGTGGTAGCACGAGTGACATGTCAAGCACAACCTGGCCATGTTATCACAGCATTACGACCCCGCAGCTCAAACATCCGGTTGCATCTCGCCACAGGGGTTGGCCAATAGGCGTTGTACACAGGGGGACAAATGCCTCTGCAGATCACAACAGTGATGCTACTTGCACCTCAGGCAGGCATAGCTGCATGTGGCTGCTTGCCTGGTAATGACTGAGTGCGACTGCACCCCCAGCTGCAGCGTCGGCTGCCTCAGCAGCTTCCTCATGCAGCTGCAGCATCTCAGCAGCTTCAGTGTGGCCGAAGCGCAGGGCCCAATCTCTGGCTGTGCCACCTTTGGACTGCAGCTCAGGTTTTGCACCAGCTGCCAGCAGCATGGACAGCTCATGCAGACGACCTTTGCCTGCTGCTGCCATCAATGCTGTAGCGCCTGCATCAGCACAGCGTTTCTGAGACTGACAGCTGAGCCAGCTCTACTTCTTGTGATAGCTCTGATGAAGTCAGTGTCTGTCAAACGCAGAAGGGCTATGCCAGCTGCTGCTATCAGTGATGTCAACTCTGCAGTGACTGTACTCAAATTCCATGCAAGACGCCTAAATCATCTCACCCGTAGCCTGATGTGCCACATTGAGGCAGGCAGGGTTGCCCGCCCCCTCCTGAGTCCCTGTAACCTCCAGTAACCGCTCCCAACTCCCCTCACCCCCTTCCAAAAAGGCGTCCATGATGGCTTGCTCTATCACACCTGTCTGTTGCCCGCTCAAAGGTGCATTGCTGAGCCTGTTTTCATGGGACTCCTCAGTGTAATTGTCTGGAGCCTTGTAGCCTATGAATTTGAGAACATCCTCCAGGTAGAAGTCCTGCAACCAGCATCAAGCAACACCTGAGGTGTCAGATTTGTCTGCCATTGCCGAAATTTACGCAGCTTCTCACACACATCAGATTCAGTTTTTGCCTGGAAACCAGAAGACATCGACAGCTTCCCAGAAACCAGATTCAATAGTTATGAACTGGGCCGTGTACATGACAACCGTCACAGGGCGTACACCTGGGCCCTGTAGCTGCTTGCACTGGCGGGCTGTTGAGCTGGTCTGACAGCCTGACTGCGGTTCTGCTAACTGATTACTTCCATACTGGCAATGCCCACAGGGAGGAACTGCAAATTCAGCGCGTCATACAAGCACAGCAGCATGCCAGTGCAAACAGCAGCGCTCCAAAGTACTCATCTGTTGCTGTCAAGCAGGTCTGAGCAGGGTTGGTCAGTCAAGCACATATGCCAAGGGACAACCATGGCAGCAGTTTATTGCTGCAATACACCCAAGCCAAGCATACCAGCGCAATAACTATACAACAGAAGCACATCAGCACGACATTGTAACCAGCAGCTCTTGCACTGTTGCAAAATGCCCTGGCCAAGTATACCTGTACAGGGTAGGTATACCCAGGTACTTGTATCAATGGACATCCATGGAAGTAGTCTGTGAACAGTGCCACATTGAGCGTAGCAGACATGAGCACCAGGTGCAGGTGCGGCTTGCTTGGCAGCAGGTCTCTCAGCATGATCAGCAGGAAGTCTGCAAACTTGTCACGCTCGTGAATCTCGTCCACGACGATGTGCGTGACGCCCTCTAGACCATCGCCGCTGGTGAGCATGCGCAGCAGCACCCCATTGGTGCAGAACATGAGGGAGCTGTGTGGCCCTCCCCTGAACAACAACGTTATTATACATAAACAGAAAAAACACCAGTGACAATGACAATAACAATAATAAAAATAACAACAAAAACAATGATGATAGTGGTTGAAATGCAGGCTTAGCCAGCAGGCATCCCCTGAATGACACAACGTGGGTGCTTGCAGCATGACCTGCATGCTGGTCGTGTTGTCTGCTACCGAAACCGGGGAGATGATTGCGCAACAAAGCTGTTAATTTAACACAGATTCTGACCAAGTCACAACAACACTAAATCTCAGAGGGACTGGTATGTAGCAGTGGGTTTCCAAGGGAAACTTGTACAGGAATGGCAGGTTACTTCACCCAAGTTTGAGAGCGTTATGGAGTTGTAAGATGCACCCAAGGCAAAGATGCACCCAAGGCAATGAACAGCAAGACCAATGATGACATGACAGAACAAGACTGTCATGCTTACTTAGACTCCAATCTGATGGTGTAGCCAACAGTGTCCCCAGGCGCTTCTCCTCTCTCGGTCGCTACTCTGTCAGCCACAGAAACCGCAGAAATGCGGCGAGGCTGAGTGCAGAGCAGCCTGCAGGCTTGGCCTTGTTCCCAGGCCTGGTCCAGCAGATACTGCGGCACCTGGGTGGTCTTACCACAGCCAGTCTCGCCACTGATGAGCACCACCTGGTTGCCCGACACTGCATCCAGGATCTGCTGCCTGCATGAGGGCAGCTTGTCATACTCATGGTGACTAACGGCCAGCTCGCTTGCAACATTTCACAGGAACATGCTCTGGTGCAGCTCTGTGATGTGATTGTTGTCATTTGCAGCATGGATGAGCGCCAGCTGGCCGCTTGACAGTGAGCTCGTAAAAACAAGCACGCATAGGTGCAGCAGGGACTCTTGCTGAGTCTGTTTGTCACAGTCCTGCGTTCTTTTTTGCCAATGTGAGCAATGCTTTTGCGCACTTGCCATGCAGCAGTGATGCAGCACAATCATTGAGGAACACAAATCAAACTGCTCAGATGAGTGCCACAGCCACTTGAGCACATGCGGCAGCCAGTGGCTATACACTGAACCAGAAGCTTGCGAGACGTGAGCCTTGCTAGGTCATTTATGGCATTTCTGGCAGCTGTGAAGGGTGCTGCAACCCTCAACACTTTGCTGCCTGCCAGGCTGTTGTGATACAGCGCAGTGCTGTGCCATGTCTCATGCTGTTGCTGCAGTCACGAGGGCAAACAGGCAAATATATGGTAACACATTTTTGATGGTATGTTGAATGCCAAAAGGACCTTATACAGGAAGCTACCCAGAAGTGTACGTACCTGACCCTAGGGCAAAACACCTAAACAATGAATGAACAATTGAAGAAACAAATGATGAATCAGCAAAAAATGAACGAATGGACAAATGAACAAAAAAAAGAATGACCGAGCGAGCAAACACCAAATGAGTGAACGAGTGAATGAATGAGTGCATGAGTGAATGAATGAGTGCATGAGTGAATGAATGAGTAAGTGAATGAGCAGTGAGAAGTTGGCAGCAGGCAGAGGCAGGGCGCACCTGTAGTTGGCAATGGGCAAGGATGCTCTGGTGGCTGACAGCTGCTGCATGTCAGGCCTTGCCAGCTTGGCCTGGTAGGCTTGCCATCTGGCCTCCACTTGCTGTGGCGTGAAGGAGGCAGCGCTCTTCACGCCTGCTTTGCGTTTCTTGGGGATGCGCACGTGCCCTTCTGGGCTTTCCAGCAGCGATGAACTGCCATCTGTCGCACAGGTGATGAGCATATCTCAGGCAGAAGGACAAGGGTATGTGGTGAATAAACCACTGCAGGCGCAGATTCAAGCGGGATGCAGATGATTGGGCAAGACTGTCAAGCACAAAAAGTAAAGCAGAGCCGTCTTGCAGACTGACAGTGTGCGCGTTGGTACTGTTGCGAGCTATTGCAGAGATTCCTGTCACATCGACAACATGTTGGACCAGAGCTGTTTCTAATGCTAAACTCAGCTCTGCTAGGCTCAGCTCTGCTAGGCTCAGCTCTGCTAGGCTCAGCTCTGCTGAGCTCCAAAATTGAGAGGTGACATGCACAGCATGACAACATACACAGATGTAAACTTGCAGTGAGATGACTGGGAGTTGTCATTTGAGCAGGTACTGCCGGTGAGTCAGCAAACCTGCAGCTAGAGCAACAGTGCTGAGCTCTGCAGAGAGGGTGTGCAGGTGGGCAGGGTCTGTTGTCAGCCCTTCAGCTGCTGTCTGCACCTCTGTTGGGGATGGCGGGTGCTCCTGCAGGCACATAAGGCAGCAGCTTTTGCCTTGTGAACAGTTGACTTCTGCTTTGTGATATGCCTTTTGGAGGAGCTGGTTGCGACATGAATGAGCAAACACTTGCAAGGTGTAGCTGGTGGAGGATTGGCGTTGCATACGCGGTGCTGGTGCATTGACTTTAGGATGGGGTGAGCTCAATGATGCTGCTGCTGCCTATTTAGTGCAGTATGCTCTGATGCAACCCCTGAGTGGCTGCGCTGACAGCTCTGATGCATACGCACTTCAAAGAAGTTCAAAGTACAAATGCTTCCTGGGACTACTGGTTCATATGGCATTATTGCAAGTGATGGCAGACAGTATGTCATGTGCAGCTGCATTGGCGTGGAGTAATGACGCACTGAAGTCCTGCATTGATGCTTCTGTTCTCAATCTTGTGCTGCAGCTGTGAATGCATGAGACTGATGTACATGGTATGCTGGACACAGTCACAAAACAGGCAGTGGTTTTCTGAAACTGTGTACTGACCTGAAAGTGATTTTTCAGCAGGTCTACTGACTCTTGCTGAAAGTCCAGGTCAAAAACATCATTTGCATGCTTGCGTGACCCTCTCTGCTTGAAGACTGTTACAGCTCTGTCATTGCCCTTGCTGCAGCAAACAGCTGTCAGAGTGGCAGGAAGCAGTCTGTTGAAGCATGCAGCAATTTTTGTTGGCTTACCCGTAGCTTTTTGACGAAAAGCCATATTTCTTGCATTCAGCATGTACGATGGCTCGATCATGATTGTTCAGGCCAGAGTCAAAGGCATACTCTGCAAGCATCGCAATCAGATCTTAACATCTGTAAGCTCCAGATGGGGGTCGGTCATCCGTCGAGTCCGAACCTGTTTCATCGCTAGCCTGAAACTCCGCCAATTGCTCTGCGATACCAATCCGATTGTGCTCCGAGACAGGGCGTTGACCAGAAGCAAGTCGGCCTCTGCCACGACCACCTCGGTTGGCACCTCGACCCAACATAGCGCAACCCACAGCACAAGCTTCTGCGATCAGAGCAAGCTCGCCGATATTGCCACGATGTTTTTCGGTTCCTCACCATCCAAGGGTGCTTAGCCCAACGGGAAAGTTAAGCCAAGAATGAGCAAAACTGAATTGGTTTCGGAGCAGACCAAAACAACTGAGCAGCTGTGCCTGACATGCATATGCAGCGCTAGTTTGTGCGACCATTCGACAATGTATGACTTCTGCTTCACGTTTCCTTACAGCGCTTTGTTGGCGTTGGGTGGGTTGATAGGGTTTGTGTCGAAAGGCAGCGTGCCTTCGCTCGTGGGGGGCCTTACTTCAGCTGGCATCCTAGCTGCTTGCGCGTATGCTAGTTTAGCAAGCTACCGGCAGGGCAAGCTATGCAGGTGCTGCACGGCAATTGGCACACTCTTGGCAGTTCTTGCCACAACATGCACGGATGCATGAGTCTCTTGACCTTGCCTGTGTTCCTGTGCCTCTCAAGCAAGCATAGGTAGCAAATACTACTAGTAACGTATCACTGACGTTATCTTGTTGTACATGCAGACCGGCAACAGTGACGAGCCTATGCATTGCAGCAGCCCTGACGATCATGATGTGGAGGCGATACCAGAAAACCCAGAAAGTCATGCCTGCCGGTTTCACAGCTGCACTGAGCTTTGCCATGGTTGTATTCTACCTATGGAATATCCTACTTTTCAAGCCTCCAATCAAGCTCAATGATTAAATGATATGATGAAGTCTTTGCATGAGGGACAGATTGCGAAGAAACAGTTGGCTGATGACTGTGTTGTGTCACATAGCTGCCAATGCTATATGACGCCATGCAGTGCCAACATCATAGCAGTAGTGATCCCTACAGCAATCATAAGAACTGGCAGTCTACTCCACCAAATGCTTCTCTGAAGAACACACACGGACCAGATGCTGGTCATAGGTGTCAGCCTGTGTAATATGGCTGCCAGCTGCTTCGCATGCAGGCTGGTGCATATCTTATTCAAGCTCTGCATTGGCACAAAGCACAGACAGCACGCGAGACAGGAACTTTACTATGTCTGACTCAGATGTGCACGCTCTAAGCTGAATGCAGTGAACTCGACATTGTGTCAACAACGTTCCACCTACGCTCAGGCCTTGAACTGACTGATTGGCAAATATATATATTTGCCTGACTGACCACTGACCATAGGGTTTTCCCTGTGATTTGTCAGACTTTGTCATCAAGCATAGGGTTTGGGTGTGTGTAATAGTCTTACATAACAGGGCCCTTTAGTAAGCAAAGTTGTAAAGATTTGAAATCAGACCCTATCTGTTAGCCTAAATGCTAGGTTTTCTAGGCCAAATAAGCATCCAGTACTTAGTGCTGTAGTTAATTCCCTAATACCATAATACCACTGTTTCTGAAAAACTT
>JAABUP010000860.1_pt1 | contig 65193 bp, 80 predicted proteins | sample 5559201 | NCBI WGS metagenome assembly JAABUP01 (sample SAMN10711887, study PRJNA513373) | rock metagenome | isolation source: Antarctica rocks | place: Antarctica
TGTTGGGAGGCAGGCGCATTAGGAGAGTAGGCAGACTGACGCATAAAGCCTGTACCTCTGACTTGAGCTCTGCCTTGTGCAGCTTTTTGAGCTCTTCTTCCTGCTGTGCAGCAAGTTTGGCTTCCAGCCAGCTGCTGCTCAAGCCTCTTCACATCCTGCTGAGCTGACGCAGCGTTGGCCTGGGACTTCTCCAATACGAGCCGCAGTTTGGCGGCCTCTGACTTGGCATCAGCTTGAGTGTTGGCCAGCAGGCCTTGGAGGTGACGAACCTTTGCCTTAGCTGTGTCAACCTGATGGACGACCCTGGACAGCTCTGTGTCCGCTGACTTCTTCATTTGTTGAGCCAGGCTGTCCGAGGCTGCTCTGGCTGAGTCAGCTGCCTCATGGCTCATGATCAGCTGAGCCTTGAGTGTGGAGATCTGCAGCTTGGCTGCCTCCAAGTCAGCATGTACAACCTGCACAGAAAGTACACTCCTGTAAGTTTCAGTTTGCATCCTTGTGTAGTGAACCTGTGAGCTTTTAGCTTGTCTTGCTGATGGAGGCAAACCAAGATGATCTGCAAAATTCTGCACAGCCAACTTGTGAGATTCAGCCCCAAGTCAGCTGTAGCCACAGTAGAGATCAGCTTGTGAAAGGTAAGCATTGCTTAAAGTTATTACATCTGCATACTTTGGCTTTTTGCATGCAATCTAATTATGCAGGTGGGCATACAAGAAGCTTAGTGTCACCTTGGTGTTGTCAACACATGCGGTATGGTCTGCACGCAGAGCATTCAGCTGCTGCAGTACTTGGGCATGCTGCCCTGCAGCTGCTGACTTGGCATCTGCAGCTGTGAGAGCTGCCTGCAACTGTGCTGCCTGGTCAGTGAGATCCTTGACAGTCAGGCCATCCTTCATGACCTGCAGATAGGCAAAGGACCCTCAGACTTAACTGACTGAAGCTGCAAAGCTGTGTTAAAAACAGTGACAGGCTGTGCAAGTGTGATGTCGAAGAGCCTCTGCAGATTGTTCAAGCATGTTCCTGCATCTGGATTCTGCGCAGCCTAGTGAACGACAAGCAGGTATGTGTGACTCCAGCGCTACATGTCAGATGGTCTTTTAACCCACAATGGACTGCCACGGACTGTCAGTCCATCAGCGCACAAACGACAGGTTGTGCAACCATGACAATGGTCAATTGTGTGGGATTACACATACAAGCAAAACAGGTTTTCTTCTTCCTCAGGCGCCAACCATCACAAGCACATGTTTGGATCACACCTGACTCGCCAGCTCAGCGTTCTGGGTCTTGAGCTGTTGAGCCACTCCTGAAGCGCATGCCAACTGCTCTGCCAGGTCAGCCTGAGCAGCTTTGTGGTCAACGGCAGCTTTTGCACATCTGCTCCTCTCAGACTCCAGGTGACTGCTGAGGTCAGCCATGTTCAGGTCCATCTGCTGCTGCTGGGCTTGGGCATGCTGTGCTACAGCTGCTGCCTCATCAATCTGAGTGTGGGCAGCTCGGAGATCTGCCTGCAGCTGTGCTGCCTGCTCACTCAATTCATTGATGGTTGCCGCATTCTTCAAAGCCTACAAGGTCACAAAGAGAGTGTCAACATGTGTTGAGCAAAATCATGTATGTACACATGTAATGTTTGTGCTGATTTGTGGTGAATGATCTGACAGGTGGCAAAGGTGTGGCGGCTGTCAAGGGTGCTTGCAACCTGATGGCATCTTGTCCATGCAGGCTCCTGCAAAACAGCTTGTTAATATTTTGACGCGACACACACTAATATGTGAGCACAGTGCATGACAAGGGCATGGCAAGATGACCTGGTTTTCTAAATTCATGCCAAGAGCAAGTGGGGCACTGACAACAGGCATACATATCAGCAGCATCAGCTTGACGGCTTGCGGCGGACACCAGTGCATCACATGTCTGTCTCAAAGTACCTGCATCACAAGCACACTGACAATTCCCACCTCGGTCAGAAGCACAGCTTCGTCGCTCTTGAGCTGCTCAGCCCCTCCTGAGGCAAGAGCCAGGTCAGCCTGAGCTGCATTGTGCTGCTCCTCAGCTGCCAACCGCCTGTTCTGCTCAGACTCCAGCTGGTTTCTGAGAGCAGCAAGCTCTGTGTCCATGCGGATCTTGAGGTTGGCCAGTTGAGCTGCTGACTCAGCCTCAGCCGCCACATGCTGTTGCTGGGTTTCCTTGGTCTTGCCCGCTTCATCTTCCAATAGAACCCTCAAGTGAGCTACCTCAGACCTCAACTCAGTGGTGATGTCGATGGAGTCCTGTTGAGAGGATGTGAGGTCAGACTCCAGCTCCTGCACAACATACATGCCCACTTGTGAGGGGTGGACAATGAGGTAAAACAAAGGGGCAGACACAATGAGGGATGGGCAGGCAGACCAACAGAGGACTGCAAACGCCCACTGCATTTGATCAAATAGCCTCACAAGACAACAGGATCTCATGCGCAAAACACTGTGGTGAGAACTGTGGACGACATCATGACTCACAATGGTTGCAGACACACAGCCCGCACGGCTGTTGCAACAGCAGATACTCCTATCATAATGCAGCAGCAACGGCAACTAGACAGCTAGCAGGACTGCGTAAGCAGGCATGGCAGAAATATGCAAGCAGCCCCGGCAGAGCAACAGAACAAGCAATGTCCAGACAAGGGGTCATAGAAAGGAAGTGCTGTTTTATCTGTCTGTTCGATGTTGTTTTGTTGTCCTCAATTAGAACATCAGTCAGCGCTTTGTAGGTGCATCTGGGCTGGGTGGTAGGATGTGCTCTACCCACATATGACAAGGTACAGAAAAACCAGTATCGTTTGTTCAAAGCCTTCATAAGTCTTGTCCCTTCCATGTTGATGGGAGATGAACTTGAAGGGACAAGAGGGGCTCCTGGGAGGTTTGCAGGCTGGCCCAGGTCAGGGGCATCACGCCAAGCTGGGTGGGTTGAGATAGATCAAAGAAAGTGAGGAGGCGAGGGAGATGGAGGTATTGAGGGAAGTGGTTCACTGATGATTTAGCTGAGGGCAAGGTGGAGGGCTTGGGGCGTTGGAGGCCTACCTGGACTCTCTGGCTTGCAAGGTGCATTTGTGCCTGTGCATCTGCAACAGCATGCTGCTGCTGTGCCAAGGCCGTCTCAGCACGCTCTAGCTCCCTCCTTGATGCCATGTGCTCTCTGTCCACCTCAGCCTACAAGATGCAAGTGTTTGAGCTGATGACCCTGATGATCATACGATGATGGACAAGCGTGGTCGCAAACAGTGATCCACAAATTCATTCAATGCTTGAGAGTGACAAGGCACAGATTTGCTCGGCTTGCTGCAGCACCAGAGCGCTCAGTCATCAGACGCCGAGGCCCATCAAGACAGAAACCAAGGTGTTTGAGAGAGCTCATGACACCATGTGAGATTCAGGCAAAAAACACGTAGCTTAGGTGGATACGAATGAAAACATGACGAAACATGGCAGCGCATTGCAAGAAGCCAAGGGGCAGACCTGGACTTGAGACAGCTTGGCTGTTTGGGCACGCTGAGCAAGGTGAAGGGCCTCTAGCTCTTCCTTGTGCCTGCTCAGGGCAATCACATAGCGTCAGCATACAACCAGCCACACACATGCAACATGCAGGCAACAGGTGAGGTTTCAGGACAAGACAGGATAGGATGGACATAGCTGCAGCCGAGCATGCATGCAGCCGACGTGACAGCTCAAAAGCACTGAAGATGATCAAGCTGCACCATTGGACATCCAGATCAGCTTTGGTCGGAGACATTGCAGAGTTGTCAAGTGTTGCACAACATGACATGCAGAAGCTTAAAGATGCAGCCACATTGCATGCCTCGGCAAGCTGGGCACAGCCATGCCTCATTTTATTTGATCATGTTAGGCTCTTCCGCTGCCTCCATCATAAGTGCATGAGCAGAACACACACACAGAAATGGCACGAAGAAAAGCTGTGAAATGCAATCAGGCCATATAGCACCGACCAGTACTGAGTGAGAAAAGCAGCCTAGCATGCTATGCTTTTGTGGTATGATTTGATGAGAAGCAGAAGCTCACTTGATGTCAGCAGCTGCAGCAGCAGACTCCTTGCAAGCAAGGGTGACCTGGAGACCTGAAGCAGCGTCCTGCAGCTCCACAATGGTGGTGTTCATAGAGGAGATGACGCTGCTGCTGTCTTCTTCCTGCATCACACCATGAAATCAGCATCCCACAGCACAGAGCAAGAAGGGCATCAAGAGTCTGTAGCATGATGCTGCAGGAAGAACAATGATCAGCTCAGGTGAGCGCAGTTTGTGCTTGATGCTGAAACTGATGCGTGATGAGCCATGCAATGCAAGGCGCCACAATGGATACAACAGGCGCAAAGGACAAACAAGCAGGCATTGAAGACAACAAAAGATAGATTGAGTACACATGAGACAGGGAAAAAGAACATGTACCTGAGACACCAGTTTGGAGCTCAACAAGTCTTGTGCCTGCTCAGACTCTTTCAGCAAAGCTTGTTTGCTGGTCAGCTCGAGCTCACATTCTGCAGCTGATCTCTCAAAATAGTCAGCAGATGCACGTGCACTGCTGAGCAGCTGCTCTACTTCAGCAGTTGTGCGCTGCTGTCTCTCAAGTTCCAAGGCACTCTTCTTGACAGCCTTGTCCAGCTCAGACTTGATTGCCTCAAAACGGGAGCTCATCTCGGCCGCAAAGTCTCGCCAATTGTTGGCTTGCCGTTCGATGGCTGCTGTATACTCGTCCTTGCTATAAGACCTGCACACCAGCAGCAGAATGTCAGCAGCGAAGCGTTGACTGAAGAGCGTGCTTGAGTGAGAAGCCACCCCCAGGAGAGACACGTATGGCGAGCTTTGCGCAAAAGCTTACGGTCTATTTTGGGAGCTTGCATCGTCTTCAAGCTCAGGCGCCGTTGTTACCACGTGATCCTGCAGCAAGGGCAACGGATATGAACGTGCCACAACAGCAACTGATTGTGTTCAACTGAGCAGCAAGCCGTGCACACACCTGTGTCTCTAGGTGATCGTTTCCGAGGCAAGATATAAGCTTGTTATAAGCTTTCTGAGGTGCTGTGCGCACCCTGCTCTGCAGATGTTTCCCAACTCGTTGGCACGACCTCGGGAGGCTGCTCATGGCAATCAGTCTGCAGCTGCCGCTCAACTAAGGAAGCTGCTACTGCAAAGTGTTTACGGCGCTAGGAACAGCATTCGGGAACAATGAGCAACACATACCAGTGCCAGTCAACCGAAGTCTGCGAAAAATCAAATTGGTCAACGAGTCGACTTTCACTCCAGGTGAGAGGGCGAAACTGGGCATGCCCTCCAGGCAGTATGATCACGTGTCCTTGGTGGTGATGTGTTATCCTCAGCGTTGCACGGGTCCCGATGCTGACTTGAGCCTATGACCTTGCTTATGCATGCATATATATCACATGATATGATACCTGTGCCGCTTAGTACACGGACTAATGCAGAGTTGCCACAGAGCACAACCTCGGAATTCAAAGCAGCAGAGATGCCGCCAATAGACCAAAACAGTATGGTCCGGGAACCCTAGAAGCGAGTCAAATGTGCAGCATCCTCCAGTGTGTGCAATAACTGTGAAACAAGACTCAGCACCAGGACTCAGAACAGACTCAGGGTTCTCAAATCATCTTCTCATAATTATAACTTATGCCTACCCTACAGGGTGAATAGTCCGCACCTAGACACGCTTGCATTGGGCATCTGCTCGCACCCTAAAACACTCTACCCACTTGCAGCAATTCAAGCCAAGCATCCAAAATGACGCTTGGCAGCCCTTTCTACTAATGTCCCTACTTTTGGTCCCGCACATCTTCTAGTTTGAGAAGAGATGTTAGCGTCAAAATCGCTGCCAGAAGTCATGAATCCATGATCCCAGAGATGAGTACACACCCATTCTAGACAGAACAAGGGACACTGGGATGATGATGTAGCATAGCAACTTCTCCCATGTTGGCATTCTGTCCTGAGACTGAACATGGCAGGCAGAGCATATGCCGCCGCCAAGTCTTCTGTTGAAGCAATGAGAGCCATGACAATGAAGGGAAGAAAATGGAAAAGACAAAGGGGAAGGCAATGCCAATGACAATGACTGCAGCACAGGTAAGACGACCATTGGTTGTTCGTTCTATGAAACTGAGTCACTGCTGTGCGGCACAAGGATGTGCAGCACCATGTCTGCCCATACATCCAGGATGATCTGACAGGCGAAGAAGCAATGCACAAGCACGCCTGCATTCATGAGGACACTCCCTGCATCATGGGGTAGGATGCACGTGACTGCGTATGAGAAGTCAAAGACACTCCCTAGGCGGTGCCCAGTTGAGCCCATGATGATGTACAGGACTGTCTTGCAGGCACTTGTTGCACCAGCTGCACATTTGAACTGGGATCCTTGTAGACACAAACGTGCCGTATTCTGGGATGGAGCGCATCCAGTCCACCTGGCCGCCATAATTAAAGACCTACAGGCAAAAGGCCAACTTGAACGCTTTGCAGCAGGCATGCAATTTGCATTCGGCTGGGCGCTGCACACCGCTCAGCCCCATGTCGCTGACATGCTTTGGGCCTTGTACAGAATGGGAATGCGCTGCTCAATGTTTCCATAGCTTATTTGCGCTCATGCAATCAGATCCCTTGGTCATTGTCAGTACTGCAAAGGAATTGTCATTGACATTGACTTTAGTGTGCAACACTGCATTGGGTGATAGGACTGATGCATGACTGATTTACCAATCTTCATCTTGATCCTCCAGATGTGCCATGTATGGAAGATGGTCTGACCTGTAGCTGCGTGATAACGACGATCAAATACGTATGTATATACACATCCATCTGTGCACCTGTTTGAAATCTGGCATAAAACACAGTGCTCTGTATGCAGGAAGCTGTGCTTGGCAGAATGCTGCAACTTCAAATTGAAGAGGACCACTACCTGTGTTAGCCATCTGTGACAAAAACACAGCTCTGCATTCTGGCCAAAAACTGGCAAGTATTTCAGGACTGGCACCAAAGGCTTCAAATCAAAGTAGTAGATGGAACATACCATGCATGACACAAACCCGGACCTGGCTGCCAAGATGGTGCATCTGCCTTTTGTGTGTAGGGACTGTTTTTATTTCTGTTTTAGGGTAACATATTCATCAGAAATTTCTGATTCATGTTGTCAAGTGTCAAGTTGGCTGTACAAAGTGCTGCTATGCATGCTGCCTCACTTTTGTGCACGTGGGTGTACAGAAGACCGACCTGCTTGCTCAGGCATGCTTGTGGTGGTCCCCGGCGCATGCAAGCTGCAGTACACGCACATCGCACACACTGCATGCCTGCACTGAGCAACACCCAGCGGCTAACACTCATGCTTAAAAGCAGCAGCCACCTACCCAGCAGGAAGAGCACTACGACTAACGGGATGTCAGTCATTTACAGTCCCATTTACAGTCCCAGTTCTGGTCCTGCTTGAAGCAGTGCATTCTCTATGCAGGCACAAGACATCAAAGGCTGGTGAGGATGGCTGGCTTCCAATGCTCCATGGCAGCATGCACAAGAGCTACCACTACAAACCGCTGAGGCACAAGCCCTAATCTGAGGAAATGTCTTCTGCAGTCATTATAATGTAGTCCTAAGTTCTCTATGCAGAGCAGTTTGGCTGTAGCTCAATGCATTATAGCCAGTTGAATGACTGCACACCCTGTGTCGGTATGCCTGTTCAAAACAGTAGCAGTTCTCTCATTGAAAGCCTAGTCAGCTGAGTAGGATGTACTGGGTTCAAGCTGGCAATGTACAATATTGTGGCATGGCAGTTGATGAGGTATGCATGGAGGAGTGTAGCATAAGCAATAACACCTAATCTGCCAACGTTGTCATTGCTTTTTGTCACGCCAAAAGGTGTGGCAGTCATTGTCTTGTATAGCTTTGTGGTGCACAGCCATGTTTGTGAGAAGTCCACGGATTGGTGCATTTGCGCAAGTACCTAGGTGCATGCAAGTGTTCATATTTACATTGCAAAGTTTACAAGTAACATTGCTCATGCATACACAGCCTCCACACGTTTCTTATCAAGAGAGTCAGTCGGGATCCTGTGGTCACCTGTGATACCATTGACAGTGACTGATCAAAGCAAATGTGTCAATAAACAGTTCTATGCAAATCGATCACCGGAATCACACGTTGAGTACAGCCTTATTCCAGGCTGATTGTGAAAGCCACAATAGCTGTAGTTGTCATCAGTGACACATGCCCTGCCATAGGGCAGTGCGATAAGGCTGTGTGAGAGGGCAGCACAATACGCAGCAGGGCATTTGTTACTGAGTCTTGACAATAGATCTATTGTGCTGCCCACACAGCTGAAGATATACTGTCTCTGTGATCTCAAGCCTGCTTGAAAAGCCATTGTGTGAGACTTTCACTACAGCTTGAAGCCACAATCACGGGAAAGCTGCTTCGCTGTGTCATTAAATGTCAATGAATTTGACAATGCAAAGCAGTGACTGCACATGGTTGTCCAAAACTGGGTTTCCTCATTTTGTGGTGACACCATGCCAGGATCTTGTGTGTACAGCTTCCCTAGCTCGGTAAGTTTTGGTTTGTCAGCTTGCAACAGTGAAGCACTGGGACCCAGCCAGTCCCCAGACGTCCTAGGAGCAAACCATGCATGCCTTTCCACACTTTCATCCATGTCTAAGATCTTGAGGGCATCAGACATGAATGTTTGCTGACGATCTGTTGCGCCATGATGTCCATTGGGACAAGCAAATTCAGTCAGCCATATTGGCAACTTATACTTCTTGCAATCATTGATGTACCATTTCAGGGCAACTGCATTGCAGGTGTACACATGTGTTGCCAGAAAGTCGAAATGACAGCCCTTGCAAATCTCAAAGAATTCATCAAACCTGCAAGCACCAGAGGAAGACTTTCAATGGGTGATGTTACATCTATCAAGCATGCATTGCTTCTGATACAGTCTGATACACAAACTAGACCTACTGAATAGGTGCTCAACACGTAAACATCAGCTTCAGCCAGTACTGTACTACTAGACGGCTCATCTCATGAGTTAGGACCATGCTTCTATCTGAATCAGACATTTGCAATGCGGATGATTTGAATGCTAAGTAGCCCATTACTGCATATGACATGCCATGCATGCTTGATTCATACGGTGCTCACCATTGAAAAGGGTTGCTGCGCACACATTGTGCTCCACAAGGCGCTGGCGATGGGGTACCTAATCTCAACCCCATCTTATTTGCCACTTGCTCCATTGCAGGCCACAAAGCCGCCGCCTCTGCTGGTTCTAGGTTAGACTGCTGCTGGTGACCAGGTTCATTCATACCTAAAAGATGTTTGGCTTGCGGATCAATGACCTTGATGAGGTTTTCTATGCCCCATTTGCCCCACTGCATGGGGACAAACTCTATATTGTGCTCTGAAGCAAACTTCAGGGCAGATGGATTGGAGCTGGGTCCCCAGTCATACCACCAGCGGATGCTTTGTAGGGCTTGCAAGTCTTCCGTCTGCTGAAAGTCCCAGCCTGATTTGCATACTTTGACTTCAGTACACACAGTGTACAGCAGTGTGCAAACAGGCATTCACAAACAACTCTCAGTGAAAGGCTGAGGTAATGTTCAGTGATGTGAATGGCGCGCGGTTGGCAGACCTGTTCCTCTGCCAGCAGGGAGAGCATACAGTCCAACAAGATCTGGGCTGATATGACCGGATATACTGATTTCTGGTCTTGCGAAAACCAACAACTTGCCGACCACAAAGTATGACCAGGCACTTACCAACGTCGACAGCATACTGCGAACTCCGAATGGCGGTGATGTACCATGCAAGTGATTTGTGATCTACTCTTACTGGCGTTACAAAATTTGTTTTGTTGGCGTTATGCAAAACTTTTCCTGTCTGTTTGACTAGACGCACTTGATTTGCCTGAAGCACAAGCCGCGATGGCCACAGAGGAATGGGTCAAACGTGCGATAGAGAACAGCAAAACATATGAAGAGCTTCCACAAAGGGTTCGGACTCTGCTGCCGGTTACAGAGTGGAAATCAAAGTATGCAATCCCTCTCAGATCGTTTCGCAGCACGCACACGACAACGTCCTGATCGCTGCCTATATATAGCAAAATCCTGGTTTGATATCCTGCAGAGTCAAAGAGCACTGCATTCAGAAGGGCTTTGGTTGGAATGATAGTCTAGCAAGTACTAGCTGCTCAGAGCCAGAGTACTATGAGGATCTGCTAAGGTTCTATCGATACAACTATAGGGTGAGCTACTAGGCACAACGGACAGGCCCAGCAGTCCACTGGCGTATATGGTGCATGCCCTCACAGCCTGTCTTCCATTTGCAGTTGTTTCCATATCACTTGAGCGACTATGTCTGCCGTGTGCTTCGCTTCACCCCATTCAAGTACTACTGTGATCTATTATACACCGTCATGCGGGAGGAGAAGTCATATGACCAGATTCCAAACTTTGCGGTAACCTTCTTTGCAACCTGTCTCTCATGTTGCAGCTGATATTCCAGCCTGATTTTCAAAAGTGCCCTGTCTGCCACGCTTCAAGAAACACACTCCGTGGCTTGCAAGGTGCAAGCCTGTGCATGCCTGCTCTGAGGATGTGGATGCAAGTCATTGCAGTCTTGACAGTGTATGATGCTCGAAGGCCCACGATGCTGCCTATCTGCATGCAAGGCAGGTTGCCCATTACTTTTCTTCGCATGGACAACACACATTGTTTCAAGTGCAGGCTGCAGATATAGTGCAGCAAGTAGGCATAGGCCGCAATGAGTACATTGCCATCATGAACAAGTGCAAGGCCAAAAAGTTGCTGTGGCGTGTGAACAAGAGCATTGCTAAGGAATTTCTGCCAGTCACCCCTTTGGACATCAACATACAGCCCTGGTGGACTGTTGGCATCGTCAACCTGAGTAGGTCTTCATCCTCCTCTGCTGTGCATCCATTCAATATGTGGCATGCATCCGTGTACGTTTTCTGTGCCTTTTGAGTTGATGAGTGTGACCTGCATCAGAAATTGGTAGATGTGTGGTGTGTGTTGGAGGGTTCGCTCTTGATCTAGCTCAGCTGTCAGATCTTCTGCATTTGCACATTGCATTCGTCAACGCAAGCTCTGCTACCTAGCCCTGCCATTTGCACAATTGTAATGTAGGCGCGTAGCAGCATGCACGTGCCTCTGATTCTTATCTCTCATGACTCAGCCTGTGGTGAGCAGGTGAGCAAGAGTTCAGAGCCTTAACTCCAGAGGAGCTAAAAGCTTGCCAGGATGGTTGCAAGCCAGGGGGGTGCCAGGTGGCAGACCTGGACCGGGCGCTGCTGCAGCAACTGTACAAGAAGGGTCTGATACACCTGGATGTACCTATCCGCCCAAACGATCATGTCTCCATACCGCCTCTGGAGGTATAGACCTATCTTCAACTCAGACTCCCTGCTTTCAGCAGCTTGTGCTTGCTCAGGATTGAATGCATGCGATACTGGATCTCTGACATATTGTGCATGTGTGCTCCATATAAGCGTGACACTAGAATTTGACCCAGCTTAGGGCCATCAGCCTTTGTACAAATAGCAATTGGAAGTCTGATACATGGTCTTGTTTGACCATCAGTGCCTCAAGGAGCTACAATATGTTGCCACACTTGCACTGCTCCGTTCTGGGCATGTTGTGAAACCATCCCACTGCTGTATGTACATGCGCTTACCCGTCGTGACCAGCGTAACCTGCAACATGCTGCTGAGGTAGCAGGCATGTGCAGGGATTTGTGAGCAACAAGGACAGTGAAGAAGAGGGCAAGGGGGACCCTCTGGAGGCGTTGCTGTATGCAGTGTTTGTGGCAACCAGTGAGCGAGCCAGCGTGGGTGAGCTGGCAGGCATCCTGTCTGTGGAGGTGCCCAAGCTGCAGATGGCCATCTCCATTGCCTGCCGCCTGGGCTTTGGCACGCGCCTCACCCCGCCCCACCACGGTCAGCCCCTCTCTGTACCGCTGCCACTGCCTCAAACACGCTACTGCTGCTATGCTAGCTGCCCAAACAGCAACACGTACAGGACTTTCCTCTCAGATGCATGTCTTCTCCCCTTGCATACGATATGTGTTCAATAAGTGAATGAATGAATGGACAAAAGATGCCAAATGGAGCCACCACAATTTCTCAGTCTGTGACAGCATATGGTTGGCAAACTTCATGGCTGCTTGCCTTGGCGCTGGCACTGGCTTCTGCTGCTTGCAGGCCAGCAGGCAGATATGGCATCTGCTTTCATCTTCTGCATCACCACCAACCATGTCACCTGTCATTTTTGTCCCATCCTGTTGTTCTGTTTGGCTCCCTGCTGTTGCTCAGGCATTCCTCCCTGGCTGCCTTCATTCCTTTGTCTTTTTTGCTCTTCCACGTATCCTGACTCTTCTGCTTCTGCATTGCAACCTGGTCTTCTTTTTCTTCCATTTCTTCTGCTTCAACAACGTCAGTCATCTTCACTGCATGGTGTATGATGTATCAGGCGAAGGGGAGGGGCAGCAGGCACAGACAGGGGATGTGGGGCTGGAGCTGGACCTGGCAGATGCTTCTGCCTCTTCTACCTCTGCCCCAGGGGCAGGCCCACCCAAGGATGGGGCTGCCACCCTTGCCATTGCAGGTAGACACAATGCCTAGTGCATATGCTGCGTGGTCACATTTACAGTGGCTGCACGAAAGCATGGAATTGGTTCTGTAATGGGGCTGCACGTCCACTGGCTCATCACAAGAATACATATATCAACACATCGCTTGTATGACACATTGAATGTTCATATCTTGTCTGGATCACAGCATTTGAGATTGAGAGGATCATGGCACCAATGTGCAGAGAGGGAACTGACTGGAAGGGTGCTTTACTGAGTCCTTTGCAAGATGAAGAAGTGTGACATGTGCAGGCACGGGGGCGGGAGAGGGGGGCCAAGCCACTGCTTTGGTGGTGGATGCAGAAGTGACATCATACCTCATGATGGGGGCCCTCTCCCCCGGCCTCAAGCGCCACTCTGTCACCCTCTTTGAAGGTGCCCACCTACTGTCTTCCATGTGCTTGGTCATGCAAGCCTCATCGGTAACATTTTGCACTGTATACACACTTATTTCTGCTGTTCACAGGCAGCTATGTGCAGCTGCCGTGGCTCCATGGACGTCTGACACTGTTCCCTCATCTGCTTGCCGTGATGATCTGTGTTCGTGTTACTCACCATAACTCATCCCACAGTACGTCATCAGCTTGTGTTCAAACCTGCTGCCTTTGCAAGTGCAGCCTTGCTTGTCACATGCTCATGCAAGTTCTGTTCATTGTTACACCTTTGAGAGAGAAGGCTACTGGACCCTTTTCTGAGATGGTCCTGAATTACTCAATTGGAAGCCAAGGTGAGGTGGCTTGTGGTAGCCGCGTGTCATTGCCTGCTCAGCAGGGCAACGTGACAAAGCCACTTGCATAACTGCTGGTGACTGGTGACAGCCTGATTAGGAACCTGCACTAAGCTGGTGGTGCACAACGGCAAATGACAGGCCACCAATATGGCTTGCACTCCAGCTCTGCTGTCTGCTGTCTGGTCATGCTTGATGTGGCTTCACACTGCAGGGGGTCGGGTGACAGGCAGGGAGGTGATTGCTGAGCTGGTGGTGGAGCTGCGAGCTAGCGTGGAGGCTGCAGAGCAGTTTGAGGGGGAGATGCGCAACCTGGCCGCCTATGCCAAGGCTCTTGCTCAGGCCCTGGACTGCATCCGCTCTGCTGGAGGCAACAGGTCTGTAAGATTTCTGCAAGCCTTGACCAGTCCCTGCTCCCTCAATTGCTGCCATGCGAGGCTGCACAATCTGCCAGCCTGCTCCACTGCTTGAGCCCAGGCTTTGCACTGCATTCCCTCTGTTGGTAACAACAGGTGTAATTTGGCATTGCTCCAACCTGATTGCAAGCGTGTCTGAGCACTCACAATGCAAGGTATGGACTGGATCTGCTCTGCTGGCAGCAACTGGTCTAGCTTTTGCTCATGAGGCATTGCTAGGACATGAGATACTGGTGTGTTTGAGCAGTCCAGAAACAAAGCTCTAGAGTCCACATGCTCTGCTGGAGGCAACAGATCTAGTCTACGTGGTGCCCTCTACCTTGTGATCATCCGGCACTGCTGCAATGCGCCTTGCAAGTGGACACCAGCAATCTTGGTGCTGCAGTGCATCTGCTGCATCAGTAACATTGAGCAGGTGTCATACATTCAATGTGATTACTGTTGTTGCTGATGGTACCATGCACAACTTGAGTGCGCTTTGTGCATGGCACATACATTCCAGGTCTATAGATGCATCAGTCAACATTTATACATTGCCTGTGTTGTTGAAAATGACAATGGGTGCAGGCCTGTGGAGGTGCTGCGAAAGGAGAGCTTGGCAGGCTTGGCGCCCTCTGCTGCCTGCCGGGTCCTCAGCCATGCCTATGCAGCTGTTGTCCCCATCACTCCTCTTCCCTACCCCCCTCTACCCCTCAACCCCAACACCCCAGGTTAGTCATGCTCAACATCTGTGTTGTGATTGTGGGATGCATCTGTCTGCATCTGCAGCTCGGCTGATATTTGCTTGCATTTGTGTTTTGCGTGCAACACTGAGCAGTCATCTCATGGAAGCAGGTCCTCCTGACAGGCGAGAGTTGTGTTGCCTCAGAGAGATAATACCTTGCTATTCTGCAACAGTCTTCATGGTAGGGCTACTATCTTGATGATCAGGGCTCTAGTTATTTTATAAGCCATTGCTGCAGCAGGCATTGCCTTCTGTATTTGGCCGTGCAGACACTCACAATTTGGGTCGAAACCTTGCCCCAACTCACATGTCTGAACAGCGCCTATGTCAAGGGTCATTAACAATACGGCAGAGGTTGTATTGAGGGTGCTGTGCGTGACAGTGTGTGTCACAGAAGTTGGACCCTAAACTGCGGCACTCTGGCTACTGCTGGCTCTGTACACAGGCAATGCTTCAAGGACTCTCAGCCATACCCCAGTCTGTGACCAGCATCTGTCTTGACGTGCCAAATTTGAACTTCACTTCCCAGATTTGCTAGCTTGTCTGGCACAGGCCCCACCAACTTTGGGCCAACAGCAGAAGCAGGCACGCCCTGGCTGCAGCTGGCCCTCTACACAGCCATGGCTCAGGGACCCCTCACTGTGGTCCTGGTCTGTGGGCAGCGCCTCTGGAGGCTGCCGCCCCAGCTAGCCTGCTGCACCCATGTCCTGGTCTGGCCCTGGGACCTGGAGTCTGTCAGGGCCCAGACCAGCCCTGTCATGCTGGAGTCAGCCTTCCTGCTCTTCAGCCTGAATGAGTACCTGAGCCGGACAGCAGTCATGGTGCAGCCCCTGAATCTGCCGGAGGGGTCTGATGTGGCCAGTCTGAGTGCGGTCCAGATTCCGCTGCCGCCACTGAGCAAGGGCAGCATGCTGCAAGGTAGGCAGACCTCACCAAGCTTCTGGAATACTGTAGGTCACATGCGCCGCTTATGCATTGACATGTCCAACATCTTTGTTTGTGATGGCATGCAGTGAACAAAGATTGTGCGCAAAAGAGTTTGACCCTTGATCATGATGGTCCACAGCATGTTGCATGCAGCGCTGTGGCACAGCTTGATAATGCTGCAGCATGAAGCGACCAATGGCAGATATGCTCCCTTGTCAATTTGAGTAAGGGATGTTTGGCAAGGCTCAACTGCGGTCAACTTCACTCACAGGCGTGGACACAAGGAGTGGTGCCAAGGTGCAACTCCAGCGCCCTGCCAACTTCGATGATGCTGTCAAGAAGCTGGGACTGGAGCATGCGCTGGGCAGCCTGCGCTTTATGAGACCCACCCCAGCTACCACTTCCCACTCTGACGAAAATGTCAACAGGGTTAACTTGCCGACGGATAGTGCACAAGACAGCTATCAAGAGGCTGCAGCGAGAGGGGATGCAGGGGAGAAGGATGATGGTGACTGGATGCCCCTGCACCTGCAGCTGGGGCTGCCGCTTGCTCCTGCAGGCTTGTGTGATCTAGTGTGCAGGTACTATGCCCTTTTGCCATCATGCTGTGATTATACATGCTGCTTTTGCACCAGAAGGATACCTGTGCAGTTTGCATGCAGCCATGAAGCTCATGCACCCCTGACACTGAGGCAACGTTGCAGAAAGCTTGCACTGATCAAGTTGCACCTGCTTGCACAAAGATGAAGACCCTTTTGCGTTATGAAGTTGAAATATTGGCAATTGGTGGTGCAGTCAAGCAACGGCAGCCAAGTTCTTGGATTCAGATAGTCGGCAGCAGCATCAAGAAGGGCAGGCACAACTGCAGCAACAGCTGTTCAGCATTATATCAGACTATGGTGCCTGCAGCAACTGTCAAGCAGTGATGGGCAATAAGGAAGATGATGCAATAAGCTTTGTGGACTTGCCAATCTACAACCTGCTCTTCGATGGGAAGCAAATTCGTCAGCTAGATTACACAGACTACCAGCAGGGCATTGGCTGCTTGTGTATTGAGTAAACATGCCAATGTGCTTGTTGCCTTGGATGAATGGTCAAGTTTGATGTAATGCGTACAATACAAGCTTTTGCGTACATGTCAGGAGAATCCTATAAAGTGCTTCAGCACTTCATAGACGCTGGCTTGTCACTGTTGGGCCCTTCAGACGTGACACAGCATCATATGTGCCATCATGTTTGCTCTACAGACATTAGAGAACTGTCGTGGGTGTCATCTGTTTTGCGTTTGAGCTTCATGCTTTCCCATCTGGTACCCAGCATCAAACCACGCCATGAGAAGGTCTGTCAAATTGCCATCTTGAATGCATTGCGCACGACTGTGAAGAGCGTCGCGCGATGACTGAGATCTTGGTGGAGACGCTTGCTGAGCTATCACTGGCGCAGATTCAGATTGTTCTGCATTCAGCCAGAAAGGCAAAGGTAATTGGAAAGGGCATGATACTCAAGACTGAGGAGACAGCCCAACACATGTCTGTTTCAGTCAGTCTTGACATGCACCCAACAAAAGATACAATTTGTAAAGCACACCCATGAGCTTCACAGATGCAAATTGCCTGCAACTGTCTGACTAGCCTTTGTGCAGCTCCTTGAAAGCCCTGAAGCATACAACAGAAACCCACCTGTTGTCGCAGACAGCATTTGCTCTAGCAGTTTCAGATGTGTGGGGCACAGCGGAGGTCCTGGTGGAGGAGGCGGTGGAGGTGCTGTGTAACCTGCAATACCTTTCATCACTGCTTACAGCATTCAAAACCATCACGCAGTAATGTCATGGCTGTGAACAAAACCAGCTGGGCATACGCAAATATGCGTTGAGGCTCACCATAGTATTGCCAGTAGGCAGCCCAGTCAGCCTCGCTATACCGCTGATCTTCCGGGATCTGATGCTCTACTTGTGAGATTGGCTCACTCGTACTTTCTACAGGCTGTTGGCTCAACTTCTGCTGTTGTGTGTGTACTGTACTCAGATCAGCAGCATTCCCTGCATATCCCGTGCAAAAACATTCATTATGTGCGTGACAGTACAGTGCAACATAAAAAAGATGGCAACAACTGCAAAGCTGGTGAAATGCCAGATTACTTGCCATGTGATGTGCTTGAGGAAGCCGTGTCCACAGGCAATGGCTGACTTTGTCTATGACCATTGTGCTGATCATCACCATGTCCAGTGCTGAACCTTTCTAGGTGTAGCTCCCGCAATTTGAGCATTACTTCTTTGTCAGCTGCAGAGGCGGTGCTGAGCTACAAATGAGCACACAATGCTGATTTTGTGCACCATCGTAGCAAGTGATGACTAAGCATAAATTCAAATGTATATCAGTGTTATGCATGCAGCACTTTGTCCTTACCTCGGCTATGTCTGTCAAATCATCTTTGGAATATACCACCCTCTGGTTGGGTAAATCAGCCGTGCTAACTTGCTGGGGTGTAGAAGTGTTGTTCCTCTCTTGGTTTTGTTGTTCCCGAGCTGCCCAGCCTTCCAGGGTCTGGCTACATGAACTCGAAAGGTCAACAGCGCTATCACATGACTGTGCAGTAAGCCCTAGCATTGCATCAAAACCGGTGTTCACACCTATCCTCAGCCTCAGTCTGCTGATGCTCCAGACCATGCATGCGTTTGTATTTAGCAGCAGCGGCCTTGAAAGACCTGCAATCAACACCAATATGTATATGCAGCTTGAAGAAGCGTCATCCTTGAACGTGCAGCCACTGGCCGGTGGTCCTTCAATACCGACACCTATCGAACAGATCGTTCTGCATGCTCCTCCCTCAGCTTGCGGCACTTTCAGGATTTGCAGCATATATTGCGAATTGCATACACCGGCTGTCTGAAAGCGAGCAGATGTGTCATAGCAGCTCTGATGACTCGCTTTCAGTACAACGCAACGCGAAAGGTAATGTTGTCGGTCAACGCCCTTCGACTAGCTAGGCGTATAGGCCGAAAGTGAGGGCGATTGGACTGGGCAGTGGGCGAAGCTTTTTGGCAAAAAGGTTGTGTACTGAGTACTGGAGAAACTGCGCCCGAGCAGTGGCATGCATCAACATTGCGTGAAACTCTGAGCCTCGACACGCTTGTGACCCTGGCATGCAGGCGAGTCTGACATGAAGCACCCCACCTGTGATCAGTGGCAGGTTGCAGTGTGTGAGAGTGCTGGCTAGGCTCGTGAAGGCAAGACTCGTCACATTGAGTGTTCCAGGAGCGCTGCATAAGACACGATATCCGACAGACATGGACGATCAGACAGTACAACAGCGACGGCACGAGCTCAGGAAGGCTGTGATCGAGCTACGTGCACGAGGCTTGAACGCACCGGCAAAATGGGCAGCAGAGCAGTTGACTGGCTTGCCAAACGAAGGTGATGATGAGCCGAAGCTCGAAACGACTGGGAATGCTGACGAGACCGAAAATGACACTTATTTGCTTGCAAAGTCATACTTTGACCTAAAGGTACAGAGGCAGCATCAGACAGCCCAGTCCTGTACAGATGTGCTGTGCGCAAAAGACATCTCCATGCTGCAGGAATACCTCAGAGTGGCACATGTATTGCGAGGCAGCTCCGGTAACAAAGCCAATTTCCTGCGCTGCTATTCATTGTATCTGGCTGGAGAGAAGCGTAAAGAGTACGTAAAGCATTTTGGCTGTCAGCATTCCTCAGGGCTATGCTGCTTCAGCGGCTTGCCAGCAATATTGCTAAGCTTGACGGAAGTTGAACCTTGAGCGCCATTGCTGCCAGGGAGGAGCGTGTAGAAAACGGTGGTCCCCTTGGAAAGGAGGACATAAATAACAAAGACTTGGAGACTGTAGAGACTGAACTTTCAGCTGCGCGTCAAAATGGCACAGCAGATTCCTTTGCTTTGTATCTGTACGGCTTGGTCCTGATTGACAAGTAGGTCTGGAATGCTATGCTTGACCATGCGTCATCATAGTGGTAACAGAGGTGCAAGATACATGCCAGGCCATGTGACATATGAACAGTGCTTCTGCACTTTGAAGGACCTGCATAGGCGTCTGAGAGGTCGGGAGCACATCATCTGCAGCAGCCTGTGCCCAGCAAAGTCAGCACACGTGCATTGGCTGTGCAGGGAGCAGAAAGCTGAAGCTCAAGCATGCTTGCTGGAGTCTGTGGCAGCATTCCCATGCAATTGGGGGGCGTGGCAGGTGTGCAGTCATCACTGCACTCTGGCCTTTTGCATGGCGTACGTCTTACCGCTGCACAGTCCCCCTGTTGTTCCCTGAAAGTCATGATCATGGCAACTCTGGATGCTGTTTCAAACCATATGCAGTGGCGTGAGGGGTCCTGAGGCTTGCTTTTGCAGCTACAGAGCATCCTGGCAGGTCAAGCTCAGCGCCTGAAGGGCCACACTGTTTGGGCTATGTTGTTGACTGAGAGCTTGCCTACATGCCTTGTCCTGGAAAGTCTCATCCCAACAATAGCCTTGAAGATTTTCAAAAGCTGGGCTGGCTGTAGGCGCTGCAAGTGTTGTACAGTGAACGGGAGGTGGGTGGTGAGGTGGGGCTACCTCGTCACTGGATGCGTGACTTCTTCCTGGCAAGTCTGTGCCTGGAGGTGCAGGAGAACCAGGAAGGCCTCTCCCGTCTTCAGGTCATTCTGCTCACCAACAATCCTGTTGCTTGCCATTGCAACGCGCATGCAATGGCAGAGCAACCCGCATCCGTTCCAGGGTTGTTGCAAGCTTTCAAGACAGTCACTGGAGCAGTCTTGGCTGATGCAGTGGTCATGTGTTTTGGTATTTGATAAAAGCATTTCTTGATTGCATTTAAATGCAGACATTGACTTGAACCACATTCTAAAGAGTTTGACAGTACATACAGACTCTGCTGGTCAGCAAACATGTGGCGGTTGCTGCTGCAGACCTTGTCTCAGCAGTTCCCTGAGAGCGACTGGATAGTGGCCCAGGCTGCAGTGGCCCAGTACAACCTACGCAACTTTGATGATGCTCAAGAGCTCTTTGAAGATCTCATAGAAAGGGATCCTCACCGTGTTGAGGTCAGACTGGCTCTGTGTGCACTGCTCATGATGCAATATGCATGCATGTCAGCACCCAAAAGATTTACCTGAAAAACAGGACTATGCTGTATCTGCTGCCTTATAGCCATGGGCAGAGTGGTGTGTCACTGACTTGTAGCAACCCGTGTGGTTGGCCAAGCATGCTGCAGTATCTTGGCTGAGCCAGATGCATGTAAAGTTTGTTTGAGACTAAAGTTCCCTGTTCTGGCACAGCACCAGGTTATGGCGCCAGCATACAGGGCTAAATAGTAGAGAACATTTGTGATTTGTGCACAGGGTATGGACACCCATTCAAACATCCTGTATGTCAAAGAGAACTTTCCTGCACTGAGTCATCTTGCACACCGCACAGCTGCCACAGACAAGTACCGCCCAGAGACATGCTGCATCATAGGCAACTACTATTCCCTGAAGGCGCAGCATGAGAAGGTCAGCTGTTCATTCTTGAACACCTTCGGACACTTCACTGCTGGATTTGCCTGACGTGACGTGCTGTACTGTGCTGTGCTGCGCTATATCGGGTCTTGCTATGCCAAACCTTGCTATGCTGGGCAAGCTGTGACACTGTTGCTCTCCAATCTGATCTGGTACTAAAGGCAAGCCAAGAGAGCTGTACATGTGCAGGCTGTGATGTACTTCAGGCGTGCTCTGAAACTAGACAGGCACTATTTGAGTGCATGGACCCTGATGGGTCACGAGTATGTGGAGATGAAGAACACCTCAGCAGCCATAGGTGAATGTGCAAGCATGAGCCTGTTAAAGCTCTCTTTGTTGTGATTGTCTGTACGAAATGTGCAGTGGGGTTGCTGGGTGTTCCAATGATGCAAATGTGCCTCTGTGTGCCAGGCATCAATGACAAGCTCTATAATGGAACAAGTCTGCACATGTTGCACTGCATATCATGTGCATCAGCACTATGCTTTTTGAGCTTTTGCATCTGTTGTGACATAGCCATCTGTCATCAAGATTTGCCAGTACCTTTTGTGTGGTTTGCAGAGGCGTACAGGCGTGCGGTTGAGCTGAATCCTCGAGACTACAGAGCCTGGTACGGTCTTGGGCAAACCTATGAGCTGCTGCGCATGCCCTTCTATGCTCTATACTATTTCAGGAGGGCAACACAGCTGAGGCCACACGATGCACGCATGTGGTGTGCCATGGGGCAGTGCTATGAGAATGACCAGCTGCAGTCTGTGGACAAAGACAAGATGGAGGTGGCTGCCATCCGGTGCTACCGCAGGGCTGTTCAGAATGGGGACCGGGAGGGCATTGCTCTGCATAAGCTGGTACACATTGCGTCTTGACATCTTGGCTGTATTTTGGAGACGATCATGCGTTGTACCAGGATCTGTACATGTGCAGGTCAGGTTGCTTGTGGTACAGAGAGGGCAGGGCCCATAAGCAGTCACAATTGAATGGGCCCAGGAAAAAGGTGCATGTTGCATTCATACATCTGCTTCATTGCGAGACTGCCTGACATCTTTTGGTCCACTGCAGGCCAAGCTGCATCAAGCCAGAAATGAGACACGAGAGGCTGCCCATTACTTCAAGATGAATCTGGAAAGAATCGAGGCAGAAAACATCACTGGAAGTGACCAGCTAGATGCCCTCATCTACCTGGCAGAGTATGCCAAGGTGACTGCGCACTTTTCTGGTCCCACCCTTGTGCTTTCTTGGTGGTGTGATGCTGCAACAGTGTCTTGCTTAAACGGACGTCTGCGTTTGATGTCCTTATGCACAGGAGCTTGATCTGCTACACAAAGCCCATGAGATGTTACCCTGACATGCCTTCAGCTCTGAGCTGTTGGGGTTGCTTGCAGGCCACAGGAAACTTGACAGAGGCTGAGTCCTACTGCCTGCAGCTGCTTGACTATGGTGCACCATCAAAGGAGAAGGCAAAGTCATTGCTTCGAGAAATACGCAGCCTGCAGCGACATCAGCGCAGCGCTGCTCCAGCAGAGGCAGGCACCAGAGCAAGTACTGGCGCCTTTACAACCCCAGTGCCTATGCCACTCAATGCATTGGCGCATCACCAGCAGGAAGCTGGCTCTCCAAATTCGGATGCTGATGTGTCTCCAATGTCTGGGACTAGCTGAATCATGGTGGACATGTTACTTCTTGCGCAGATATAACAAACCCAGTACATTGGCACATTGTATACGTCACAAAAGTGCTAGCACTACAAATTCAACACTTTCATCAGGTACAAAGCATGTGCATCAAGTTGCCTTAAAAACATAGGTAGCATTCAGGAAGTGTTCTAAATATTGACGTGTTTCTGAATGTGTATGCATGCAGCCACATGAGCAGATGCCTCTGTTAGCTGACGGTTAATGCAGCTGACGGTCAGTGCACTAAGCTAATCTTTGCTGCGGATTAGGGGAGAAACAGGATTTCTGCATGTGCACAATGTACGGATGCTGTGTCATCTTACCAGAATTGAGTGCTGATATTGTGACATACACTGAAGCTGCGGCATGATCCTGCAGCACAAAAGGACAGATAATGCTTGTGTAAGCGTGGTTGCTGGATCAGTCTGGCAAGACCCTACAATTGCAGCATTGTACAAGTGGCGCAAAATATAATGAATACCTTGATCCTTTGCAGCTGTGTCAACAGCAGGGCAGATTGAACATAGTATTGGTAATGTGCAGCATACTTGCACGCCTGCTCACCTGTGCCAATGCAGTCCTGAACAAAGCAAAGTAAATACTGTGCCCTAGGAGTCTGCTGGGTCACTTTGCTGAGTACCCTCTGAATCCAGCTTCTGAGCAGGCTTTAGTCTCCTCCTCTTTCCTATAGGCTGCTCTGTGCGCTGCGCCATGCCGTTGGGATCCTGTTGTCAAGACAATCACAAAAGTATCCCGAGTCAGCTTCAGCAGATATATTTTCACAGGTCACCTCAGATCAATACCTGAGCAAGGCCTCTGGCAAAGAAGGCTGCGCCAAGCAAAGTGCAAACAAGGGTTCCTCCCACTGCACATCCAGGCAAGTTGTAACCGTCTCAAACGTCTCAAAGCGGACACGCAAGCACTTACCAAGCCCAAGACTAGACGCTCCGGTCACCCAGATTGCGCTTTCAACCGGCATGAATGTGAGCAGGACACTCAAGATGCCGAGAAAGACCTGTTTTTGTCTCTTGTGGGTGGCCCACGCATAGGCCCCATCCGCACGGCGATTTGACCTTGGGTCAGATCGGCCACATTTTGATTCCGAAGCGTCTGACCTCCGTTAGAAAGTGAAGTAGGTCCCGACCTACTTCACTTTCTAACGGAGGTCAAATCTGCTCATAGTCGACCAAAACAAACACTCCTGATCAAACAGAGACCCAACGTTTCGTCTTCTTTCTGTGAACGTTTGCTCTCACAGGGGCGTTCAGTGACCATACACCTGCTGGCAACGGACAAAGCGACAAAGATGCCTCCCAAACGCAAAGCCTCGGCTAGCAAAGGTTCGGACACAAAGAAAAACAAGAGAGAGTCCACACCAGCAAAGGACACAGTAACCACTGCTGAGACAGCTGAGGTTTGGTTCAGCGTGGAGCATTGGTAAGACGACAATGCAAATATGATGGATAAAGCCGTTTGATTATCCTGTTCAAACTGGCTTTGCACTGCTGCAGTAAGAGCTGAGGCATTTTCAAGCGTAGGTAAGGAATAGATTGTCTGGCCAGCATTAAGACAACCTATGCGAGTCCTTGCACGTATTCAGTATTTGCGAATAATTTCTGTTCATCCTGTAGGGCGGCAGAAATTTGCAAACTCCTTCAGGAACGGTGTCCAGAGCTGGAGATCAAGCTGAACCCTTCAAAGGTTGCCTGCTGTGCAGATCATTGCAATTGAGTATGCATTCCATGCGCAAATCAAGTTGGTGAAAACATGTTTTGGCCTTCTGCAGCCTCGCAAAGGCTGCTTTGAGATTCAAGACCAATCAGGCAAAACCTATGTGTCTCTGCTGGTGAGACTTTTGTGGCAAACAATGCAAACTTCCTAAACCTTTGGCATGGCTTGTGCATCTGTGACTTACTATCATATTAACTTTTTCTTCAGAACATGCCACGGCCTTTCAAGCAGCTGAGGGAGCTGGACATTGCCAAGGTTGCTGATGACATGGCAGCCAACATGACCACTGCCAAGGAAGGCATATCATCACCATCAGGTGACAATGGGATGGCTGCCAAGGGTAGCGAGTCAGCAACTTCAGCTGGGCACGATGACAGTATATGAAACACAACGTTTATCTGGAAGCAGGCAGCTGTACATCTGCTGCCACAGAGCACACCAGAGACAAGGTTTTTTTGGCAATAAATGACGTGTGTCTGGGAAAGCAGCTTGCTAGCTGCACCATATATGCTGATCAGACCCATGTTGCTGCACTTCTTTTGCGTGGGCCTGGACAGGCAATGCTTAGATTCTTCGGCTGTTGATGCCAATCGCCCTGGCATCAGTTGCTGAAGACTGTAGAACATGGAGCCACTTTGACCTGCTCTTTTGTGTTTTGCCAAAGCTGCTCATGCATGTTTTGGATATCACATGAGTTGCAACCTTCTGCGCAAACAACTTGTAATGTAGTCTAAGCAAGTATGGCCACAGACCATGAACATACTCGCTGCAGTTGCAGCTTGAGGCTGCTGTTTGCACAGACAACAGTCTTGCTCTGCAGCAGCAGCTGATCAAGTATGCATGCGCGACTGCTGTATAGCAGACAATGTGATGCCATGCTTTCTCAGCAGAATTCAGCGGGGGATGGGTTTTGATTAATACAATATGGCCCTTGGCAGCTGCAGCTAAATTAAGATCGGACATTTAGGTTCATCAAGATTCCTGTGTGACGTCTCAGTTGAGGTTTGGCAGCTGAAACAAATCCGGTGATAGTGCCATGAGAACAAAGCGACTATTGTGCTTGATAGTAGGAGACTTGCAGCCCCTTTGTAACGCATGTCGAGCTAGATACAGCATGTCGAGCTTCTGCATGCAGGCCGCTATGCTCTGCCACAGGGACAGCAACCTGTGCAGTATGAAAGTTGGACAGACGAGCAGGCAACTTTTGAAATGGTGCTGAGACCCATCTCCTGCACAATTTCGTGACAGGCAACAAGGCCATGAGGTGCAGTCTCATTACAACAAAGCTGCTGCAAGCATAGCAGTATGCAGACTTGTGTATGCAGCTGCATCAGACGCATGTCAATGCCCCTTGAGAGTAAACTTGGATCAAGTATTGGTCATCATTGCGCGTACTAGATTGCTGGTGTTGCGCATCTAGTGCATTGTGGTGCGGCCCCCTCGCCTTTGCTGCTCCACCTGGCCACACAGAAATAGTAGTGGCATCACAACTATCCAAGTAGAACATCAAGCAAGCATGGTTTGAGACCAAATAATAAAGACAATCGGTTAGTATGTGAACTGAGCTGTACAAGACCTGTACCACCTTCTTGGAACAGCGTAAGCATGCACAAGAGCAACCAAACCACCAAGCCAATGCTTAAACCGCGGCACAGCCTTGAGGCTGTGCAGTGCATCAGGATGCCATGTTACTTACCTGCAGTGGCCAGGAGATTGCCATCTTCAGATGAGTTGACGCATAGCAGGCTTTGAGACTGTGGCTGGCATGAGTGCAGCTGTGCAATGCCTCCTGCATCACAAGATTCATTGGTGTATTGGCATGCTCATTTGCTGACAGGGCAAGCATGCCTTCAACAACCAGGATTTCCTGCAATTACTTGCAAATGTAGGCGGCAGAAGGAACTCTGTCTCATCAATGCACCGCCATGCTCACCAATGCATGCTCATGGCAACAGCATTTTCAACGAGCACAAAGCAAAGGTGTGCGGTGGTGTGCAATACCTTGGTTTTCAGGATGATGGCATACATGCAGAGCTCCATCGGTGCCAGCAGCCACAAGGCAATTGACCTTGTCCATGTTGTTGGGCAGGTAACAGCAATCTCGCAGGCCACAAGTGGCTGTCCCACACCAAATTGTGTGCTGTGTTCTCATATCCTGGTATGAACAAAGCCATTCACACGCGTACAGCAAAGATGTTGCTTTTGCATGAACTGACAAGAGCAGCACACCGTAGAGCTTGCACTGGCACCGGCACGTCAGTCTTGCTGCTATGCCATGGAGCACAGAATTGAGAGCCCAGAACCCAGAGCATCAGGAAGATTGCAGCGTACCATCCAGGCACCATCACATTACGGCACCTGCTGTTTACCATGGCGGTGATGCTCCCATTTGTAGCTATTGATGACAAGCAGTGGCCATGAGCATCCCAGGCGCATGCAGCTGCCATTCCCTCATGCAAAGGCAGGCTGCACACAGTGTGCAGCCATTGTGACCGCAGGTCCCACACCCTCAGTACACCGTCACTGCATGCAGTGGCAACCAGACTTCCCCCTGGCTGAGTCTTTGCACTGAATACATACCCTGGCCGCCACCTGGCAGGTACTGCCTGGCCTGCAGCATAAGCTGAATTTGTGACAATTTCAGCTTTGCTTGTGTCAAGATCCTGCATCCTCAGCTCCAAAGCATACCACTGGTTTGAGGTTGCTGTGAGCCTGGAGCTTGGTGTAAGCATGCCCCTGATTGCAAATCCCAGAGGAACAAGCAGTCTACACTAGCAGTCAGAAGCTGGTTCTCCCCCACAAATTCACAAGCATAAACTTCTTCAGGATGCCCCTACAAGTCATGTCTGCATGTTGCCACTGCACAGCATGAGATATAAAAATCTCAGCTTCTGCTCAAATTGGCCGAGTACCTGCAGTGTTTGGATGGGTCCGCCATCAGATGGCCCTGAACCAATGCTTGCTTCCTCAGGTGGGAGTTGCCACAGCTGAGCTGTTGTATCAGCCGAAGCTGCAGGAAGAAAATGTTGTTGCAGTGTGAAAGATCAATGTGCCTGCGTGAACTTGTCAGTCAAGCTCTGCAGATAGCATAACACACCTGAAGCCAGGAGTCGACCCTCGTTATGCCAGGTCACTCGCAATACTGAGTCTTTGTGGCCACTGCAAACTCCAGTCTGTTTGCTTATTTCTCTCTGGTCGTCATCAGCGATCTGCCATAGTCGTACGCTGTTGTCGTCGGACGCGCTGGCGAGCAGGCCGCTGTACAAAGGACAGAACGCCAGGTCAAAGACTCGGCCTTCGTGGCCTGCAGCATGCATGAACGGTCTGCATCCCACTCCGAGGCGCTTGTACAACTGAAGCAGTGCTTACCGCGAAGCACATCAGGCTCTGCATCCTGTATCCAGTGCGACCATACGACAGCGTCGCTTTCCGCCTCCTTCATGTCAGCCTTTCAATGACATGTTACGAAGCGACTCAGGATCACTAGCATATCACCTGAAGTCCTAAAGTTTATCGAAGCATTGCAATTGGTGCGAGCGTTGCAGAGTTGGCGTTTCGTGAATCGCACGAGTGGAGAAGTGGAGCTTACTGCTGCTGCCGTTCTGAGGCTTCATCATGGCATTACAGTCTGTGGCCGAGCAGATCTTGAAAGAAGTATTGCTACGCGCAAGGTGAAGACCTGCTGACGCCTACAGACTACTTGGCTGCAGGACTGGTCCTGATCATCGGTAGACTGGCTGTTCGCGCAGGTCTTTCGAAAGAGGTGTGCAACGAGTTGTGGAGGTCATCAGCCCAGGCCCGCTTGGTGTAAGTTTGCATCTGTGTCGCTGCAGTTCACTTGCACTCTTGTCCCTGTGCTCAGCTGAAATGCGGTGTCTATGTGGCAGACCAAGGCAGATAGCTGGGACGCACAACGGCGTCACAGGGCTGCTCAGGCTGTGCGGGCTGCTGTCGAACGCTGGGAGGTACAATCTAGACTGTCAGCCAGTCGCAGCAAACGCACATAACAATTTGGAACATTTACCAGGGAATACACCGCAGCTCTAGAATTTGGCCAGCAGAGCTGATCTGCAGCCGTTGCCTCAATGGTCGTTATTGACTGCACACTTGAGAGCAGCAGTGTGCTTGGTGTGTGCACATAGTGCTGCTCCTGATAGTATAACAGCGTTGCTGACTACATATGCTTCCGGTACCCCACACCTGTTAGCTTGGGGCGCACACAAAGGCATTTGCTTTTGTGATTAGAGTGTTTAACTGAGTTTGTTAGGTATTTTCAACATTGTACTCCAGATTCACAAACTCTTTGTACAAGTGGACTTACCAAAACTTGCAATATATTTGTTTGGTTAGTGTTCCTTCCCAACTTGCTGTAAAAGGGCCTTTGGTACCTGTTTATATTTCTTCTATACACTGAATCTCAGATACATGTTCCCAGGGTGCACTGATATGCAGAGCCTGGTTGAAAGCCTGGATCACAGAGATTTTGGTAAAGTACGGAATCATGCAAGCTAGTGTTAGGCTGCGCAATGCATGCGCACCTCGGAGCTTGTATTTGCAGACATGGTGAATAGACATACTGGCTGTAAAAGCTGCTAAGATATACCTGTTCATATGTTGGTAGACAGCATGGCTAGCAATGTCGCATCCGTTGTATTCAGGCAAAAGCAATGTAGGTCGAGTAGACAATGCTGGGCGTGCTGCAAGACTTCTAAAGAATCAACATTGCTGCACCCTTATCCTTGGCATGCTGCACTGATCTGGCACAGGCAAAATGTAGCTTGTTCTGTGTGTATAATCTTATCAAACGCCTGCCTGAAGATCATGCCATGACTCAGTATCAAATAGCTTTGCTAGGACCTTCTATCACAGCATAAAAAGAAGTTGACTATGCTTAGCCAACGTGCAGTACCCAGCAATAGATTCACTAAACTGAGCGTTACTGCTTAGCTGCCATGACATTGAGGCAGCAGCATGCAACAATACAGTTTACTTGTTGATGATTTGATCAAAGGAAAAAGCGTCTCCTGCTTGTATCCATAGACTTGTGATTGTGAACCCATTCATACTCCCCACCCTTACTGTCAAAAGTTCCTTTCTGTAGGCTGAGCAATTTGAGGGTGAAACGTGGCCCCAATTCCTGTAGACGAGCAATGACTCGCCTTGATTTCTCCTTCTCTCCGGGACCCCGCCTCTCTGCAGCCTCAAAGATGTACCTATGATGCCTGCATTGCGCCACAACAATGTGCGTCAGATGACGGCAGTAGTAGCTTCATTGCAAGACCTTTCAGGACAAAATTACTGACTTTGTCCTGAAAGGTCTTGCAATGAAGCCACGTCATGCACTTATGCCTGCTTTTTGACTACCAAAGGTACCAAGCTGACACTAGTTCCTGATGAAGATCAGAGGGACGTGCTTGCAGACAGCCATGGTGGGATACAGCTACAGCAGGCATGGCGGATGCTGACCTGAAGAAGATGTAGTCACGTTGGTTGTGGAAGGTGACGGCCCGCCTGCCCTTGAAGTTGGGGTCCTGGCTGAAGATGGATGCAAACATGCGCCCCAGGCGGTGCCCCAGCCGGGTGCCAAAGTTGTTCAGAATCAGCTCTGGGCGATGTGAGCTTGCTCTGCCATGATGCTGCACAGGCATATTTGTCATTTGCAGCCATGACAAGAACTGGGCTTTCAATTCACATCTCCCAAGCAGCTGACAGCTGTGGCATCTCAAGTCACAGTCGTCACATTGAGCTGTAAAATGCTGCAAGCATGAGGCGACTTGTGTCAGCTGTCACAGATCATGTTTGTGCAACGAGGGATACCTTAATGTCTTTGCTGAGTCGCAAGTTGGACAATTTGAAGTGAGCTGTTGGTCCTCCTGGCAAATGTACCAGCAGCATGCCGTTGATAGACTTGCGATCCTCATTAAAGACAATCACATCAGTGAAACCTCTGTTGGATGCATACTCACAGATCTTTTTCAGCGCGTACCCCTGCAAGCATTCAGTGTGATCCACTCAACTTTCTCTGTTGCTTGTGACAAACATTACCGGATTGCAACAGTAGGCTTGGAGAAGGCATTTGAACGATTGTCACAAGGATTTACCTGTCGTTTATAGTATGTTGCACACGGCAGCACTTCCAGCATTTCTGCCAAGAACTTATACATGATCCCACTTGGCTTATAGCACGTGGTCAGCAGAACATTGGGTGGCCGCACTCTCTGGAAATGCTCTGCAGCATGTACATGAATCACATTGACCAGAGTATATGGCAGCGATGTTGTATATCAGTCAAGATGTGCAGACAGCAAGATTACCTGCAAACTCATCTTGCGCTTCGTCTGCCTGTACCTCTGCATCATCCACAGCAACCATGGTCTCATCCTTTTCCCGTGTGCTTTCAATTGTCTGCGACAAGCAATATGTCAGATACCACTCCAACAAGAGTGCCTGAGAGAGTTTGGGAAAAGAAAGACTTTCAAGTGACCTCAACAGCAGTCACCAAAGTCCCTTGCCAGCATGCAAACATGCTGTCCATGACACAGCATCTCTTGCAAAGAGAGCTGTCATGATACAGCATAAGAAACTTTATAGCATGGTGGCAGTCTGTTTGAAATAACTCATATCAGGGAGACAAGCAAAACAGGGCGAACCTTCGGGACCCTTTTGGCTGGAGGCTCAAGTCCCAACTCTTCCGCCCTGGCAGCGGCTGCCTGTCGCTTGCCCCTCTCAGCCCGCTTGGTTTTCTGCAGGTCGTCGCTTGCTAGTCAGGCACACACCGTATATTTCTTTGGAAAGCTAGAGTGGCTTGCCAGCTCGCCTACCTCCTTTTTGTATTTGAGTTTGGCGTATGCTGCAGACCGTTTTTGCTTGTTTGCGATATGACTTGTCTGCTGACCAATGCTGGCAGGTTCAGCACTTGGCGCAGGACCTTCATCGTCGTCGCGTTGCTTGCGTTTACCCATGCTGGAACGCCTGTGATCGCCACTTGCACCGCTTTACGTGCGTCGACTCGTGGGTATTGCCCAATTGCATATACAGCAGGGGCCGTTGCAGAGACCGCCCTTAATGTCTTCAGCGATCTGGTTGATTGGATCTCAGATGCACGATCCCAAGGACACACTAAACTGCAGAGCTTGGTAAAATGCCTGGATCATAGACATACTAGCGCAGTTGACAGCTTGAAATGCGGCACTACGAGTTGCATGCAACAATCAGTCACGCAGAAGCATTTTCCTACCGCACATTACAAATTTGTCTGTGTCGCTGGTGCCAAAAGCTACACCCAAACGCCAGCATAAACGACTTTGACTAAAATACCCTATTCAAGGTGTCCGAACCCACATTAGCAGAACCGTATGCAGGAATGGAGCAAAAATTGACAGGGCTCAGTTTTGTAGGACGCGAGGGCGGCCAGAAATAAACCTGGCCGCCCTCACTCAGTGCAGCAGACACACTGAAAAACCAAAAAAACGTCGTGTGTGTCATCAGACGACAGTTGGAGGTACACTGCAACACAGTACTTTCTGGGTGCTAAGCATGCAAAAGTAACTCAAACGAAATAAAATCACGATTTCTAGAGGGTAAGTGCAATGTACCCTATCATATAGCGCCTATCACAGAGCTCTGTCTGTGACCACTGAAATTAGCTGCAAGGGAGGGTGCAAGAATCATACGCTGACAAATGATACCACAATATGGGGTAGAGCTCAAACACCTGTTCTCACCATGCTATGTGATGGTCAAACTTGAGAGCTTCAGCATGATGCTAGTGGCAAGATGTGTACCAGGTCACTCACCACTGAGATCAAGACCATCTGACAAGCTGCTTTGCCGCCGTGTTGTGCGCTCTGAAAATGCGATGATAGCTGTTGCCCAACTCAAACAGTCTCTGGAGGATCTGGTAGAACAATATGTGGATTGCTCTGACATATAGACATCTCGCATGGCCTGGCAATGTTCAGACAGCTGAGTCTTCCTGCTCGTCAAACAAGCGGACATCAATCATTCTGGCAGGACGATGTGCCTGAAGCTCCTTGCTCAGCAGGAAGAGGTTATACATGCTGCAGTCGGTCCAGGGAGTGGGCTTGAATTCGCTTCGCCGACCACGCAAGCTCACAGCATGCAGGCGGTCCTTGGTGATGTTGATCTGCTTCAGGGCTGGCAAGTTGAGCAAAAGGAGGCGTCCTTCAGCGTCAACCTCCATACATGTGTTGTAGCTCATGTCCAACCTCTCCAGATTGGTTGCTCCTGACAGGGGAGATGGTATCCTGCAGCAACAGACACTGATGAGCAATGCATCTCAGCAACCTGAGCAGTTGATGCAGACCCAAAAAGCAAATACCCAACGGCGACTTTCTCATGGTCATCAACAATGATCGCAGAAACCAGATGAGGCCAAGAGGACGAGTATGCAGGCATACATGGCGCTGTTGAGAGCCTAGAGAACAGGGCACTGCAACCAACAGATGACGCAGCATTAGCAAGCAGCTGCTGACCTGTGGAAGTCACACCGTGACAGGTCCAAATCTTTCAGATTGGCTAAGTAAGGCCCAGTTGGAAGAGCGTCCAGGTCATCATTTGCAGCTACATCCAGCTGCATCAGCTTGCTGCAAGATCTCACTGCCTCTGGCAGTTTCTGCCAACACAAGCAGCATTGTCAGCTTGACTGATAAGGCGGACAGTTGCAACATCATGCAACAATAAGCAGAAAGCGCTCCACACACAACATGAGGACTCATGTGCTTGATATGAACAGATCAAATACGCAGTCCACTTGTAAAGGCTGACCTGCAGTTCACAGCAGTTGAGCTTGAGAACCTCCAGATTGTGCCAGCACTGGAAGTCTGACGGCAGAGATGGAAGAGGGTTGAAACTGCAGCCAACACAACTCTGCTGGTCAGCAAGCTGAAGGTGTTCAATAGTGCAGCAAGGTATCATTTCTTGTCCCACACAACAATTCTGCACATGCAGGTGATGATCGAGATATGCTCACATGCTTGAGTGTCCTGCTCATGGACAATGCAATCAATCAACTTGACATCTGCACAAATTCAGATCATGCATTGCACAGTTGTGTGTAGCATCAAACTTTGTGTTGCTGCAAAATGTCGGAGTGGACCTCTGTTGTCTAAAGCTCAGTTGTGTTGAACATGCAATACAACATGCAATACAACATGCAATACAACATGCAGTACAAGGGATTTGTGAACATGACGCGACCAACAAACCTGAAATCTAGTTCTTGGATGTGGCTGAGGCGGCCCACCACTCCAGGCAGGGTACTGTAGCACCAACCAGATAGAATAAGGCGCCGCAGCAGTGTCAGCTTGCTCATGGAGTCAGGCAGCTCAATGGACCCTAACCCTGGTGTACTGCAGATGCACACCAAGGGGTCACTTCTTGGAACACTGTGACATAACAACAGCCAATGCATGATGCCAAAATTACACTGAGCAGCGTCTTGTTTTGTATAAATGTGTAAACACAATTTGCCTATGCCTGCATCAAGGTACAGATTACTAAGGCAACCTTGACTGATGTGAGTGAATGGAGATGTCATGCCCAACTTTTGTGCATCTGAGACATGCTGCCAAACCCACTTTTGTCAATGAGAGCAGCAGCAAGAAGGCAATGCTCTCATCAGACCACATGCAAGCGCATTGCATGCTGCAAAATCACTGACCTGAAGCCTTCAATGAGCAGGGTATCCAGTTTGGCAAGGGCGCTGATGCTTTCAGGCAGCTTCTCAAAGCCGCAGCGATCCAGCTGCAAATCCCGCAGCTCCTGCCAGTTGCTGATGCTGTTGGGCAGGCTGATAAAGGCCCCAGGGCCCACAGAGGTCAGCTCCAGCTCCCTCAGCTTGCGCAAAGCAGTCAGATGGTCAGGAAAGCCACCCTGCATAAGAAGCCAGCTCCTCAACCAGCAGATTGATGCAAAATGTCCCGCAAACCGGTATATTTGTGCTGTCATCCTGGTGTTTCTGTGTTGCAGCCCATGAACATGTATGCACAACAGCGCATTCAAAAGCTGCAAGCTGCATGCACATCAGAGGAGGCAACACTGACAACGTATGCACTACGGACACATGAGGATCTGTCAGGACCCCAGAACCACAATAGATGAGACAGAGGCCTCATTTGACATAGCAAGTTGTGCTTGGCCTGTTAAGGCCACGCAGGGAGCAGCAAGAGTAGTCTACCAGCACATTCAGCAGCAAGAAGGCCATGTGGTATGGCAGGCATACCAGCAGATTCTGCTCCAGGCCATGGCCTGCGAAAAGGATGCGCAGTTCCTGCAGGTTGGTGAGGCGGCCGAGGTGGTTGATCTGGCGGGCCTCCACCGGGCCGCGTAGGCTGTCAATGTTGAGGCGCACCAGCTTGCTGAAACAGGTGAGATGGACCAGGTCATCAGCTCGCATCACAGGCGCGCAGTTGCTGATATATAGGTTTTCAAGGTAGTCCCAGAGTGTTCCAAAAAGTGAAGCAAGGCCCCCTACACAGAAGCAGGTGTGGCTTGCTGCTGCAGCTGTGGAGTAAGGAGTGATGGCAATGCAGTGAAAGGAAAGCTCTGCTCCTGGGTTTAACATTGATGCTGCATTGGAGTATTGTAAAACAGGGGTTCACAAACAAAACACCACCCAGGTATTCGCAACTACATCATGCACTGTTTTGTTGTAATCCCACCTGGAGGGCAGTCATGCTGTGCACCAAAATCTTCACTGAAGTTCCTAATTTCAACAGAGTGCACCCAGGATGCACGAACGCTGAACCATTGTAGCACATTGGCCCAGCGCACGACAACTTTCTCTTGGTCTCTGGATGTGCCGTTGGCATGGCCGTCAATGTACAGCTGTAAATCTGCATGTCATTGATTGATGATGTCCTGTTTGTCTACCTGACAATGGTGAGTCACTGCTCAAGTTGCAGCAACTACGAGGAGCAGCAAGAAATCAATACATTGCACAACCTTTTGACAAATATTGGTAACTTGGGATGATCACAAGCAAAAGCAAAGCTGAGTTCAACACTCGCTAGACATGCAACAAGCAATTGCAGAAAATTTAGTCAAACTCCTGCTAGTTACCTATGCAAGGGTGCTCCCACAGCGGACCTGCAGAACCATACAGTGTAAGGAAAATACACATGTCAGTCAGTGCTTGCCATCTCTGACCAGGTATGCAGGATTCTATGTAGGCAGCAAACGTTTGACTTACAAGGGACTGATGTCAGCTCCGCCCACTTGCGGCAAACGAGTGGAATTGTCTCGTGCCGCTGGTGAAAGGGGAGCCAGCCGAACACTCGAATCAGCAATTCGCGCGATAGTTTGTTGACATTGTAAACAGCATCCTGTCCTGATGACAGCTCGCGGCCTTCGCCGCGAGATTTTTTGCTTTCGGACATGGCTTCTGTTTATCCACCAATCAGCCCACAGGATTCATGACATATCCAGGAGGACAAATGCTGTCTACTCATTTGATACTGCCTGCTGCTGAGCTGCATGCTTGCGTCACCTTGCACAACCTCTCCCTCGCCAAAATAAAGTCACTCGAGTGCCGACGAGGGTCACCCAGGCTGAACGCGAGCCTTAGCAGTCTACAATCCGCAGCCTAAGCAGTCTTCAATGTTCTCAAGCAAACGCAGTACAGTCATAACGGCCGCCTGCGCATCTACCTGCCCGGCCGGTGTTTGTCTTACGAGTGCCTTCCTTTTCAGGGGCAGTTTTCAGGGCCACTTCGAAAAAGCCTCTTCGAAAAAGCCTTCGAAAAAGCCTTCGAACTGACCTCCATAAAGTGCCTCCATGAACTGAAAAACCGCAGGTCAGTATAGTACCTGGCATTACCAGTTCGAGAGCTTTGCAGACAGCCGTAAGGCAGCATCAAGCAAGCATCTGTAAGATTCGGTCACCACCTGCTAGGACTCAGTGATCCAAGACCTTGTATGGCCACAAGCTTGCTTCATTTCAGACTTTCGTCGACATTCACGAGCCGCCGCTCACAGCACGGCTCCCAATCAGCAGGTACAACAGCAGTACAGAGCGAAACAACTGATACCTAAGAGTGCCAGCGAGCTAGTGTGCAACCGTGTTTTCATTGCAGGTAGGGTATCTGCTTGTCGAGAGTGTTTGCCAAAAGTGAAGGTCGCACAGAAGCCCCACAAATATGTCAGGCTGTTTAATCACAGGACAGCTGCTAACAAGACCGGTCAGAAGGTTAGCTTTAGGTCGTATCATGTTGCTCTACATGAAATGAAATTTTGCACTGAGAGCGTTCACACTCACTCCCCGTCTGATTTTACCAGGAGACTGTAGATGGCCCTTTAGAAGCTGTAAAGAGCAAATTTGATCATCATCTGCCTGCTGTGCCTCCAACAGTCCAAAGCACTGGCACAAGGTACAGTAGGGTTCAAATTGCCACTTCATACAGAAGCGCCACTTCATACAGAAGCGCCACTGCTGACAACTTTGAACAAAACTTCACCGTTTCTGCAGGGTTGCTATCTCCTTGCTGCAAGCATATAAGGGCTACATCAGTCCTTTGCTGCCCTCAGTATGCCGTTTTCAACCTTCCTGCTCCACCTACAGTGTAGAAGCCTATCAACAATTTGGTGCTGGCAAAGGCACATTGCTTATGGTTTGGCGGTTGTTGAGATGTAACCCATTCAGGGGCGGGTACCAAGGCCAATATGACCCTCCGTCCTGGCCTCCTGTAGGCTTGGGAGCTGTGTTTAAAGACTGACTACACATTGATCTTTGCTGCAGTTTCCAGTGAACTTTTTAATGAGACTGTGGTGAACGTAGATGTGCAACACATTGACTGCATCTTGCGGGGCTTTGTTGCCTTTCACCTGGCTTTGTTATGCTACAGCATGGACGTTGGTTAATTCGCTTAGGCGACGGTTGCATGTATGTATGTGGTACAGCGCTGGATGATTGGTGTGATATGCCCAACAAGTATTGGGACATGTATTTGCGTATACATGTTGGCTACCCTTGTTGGCGTGTATGAACCAGTCTTATGAGACTGTGCTCAAAGTCAGCTTGTACTGCAGCGTACCAAACACGTTGTCGGGTCCCCCAATTGGCAGGACTTTGCATCTGCCTAGGCGTCTGTCCAAGAATCACAAGCTGGTCGGGTTTGCCAGTAACAAGCTTGACCTGGTGCCAGTGGCTTGTCATGAAGCCAATATTTGCTTTGAAGCAGTTCTGCAAGTCGCAAGTGTGGCATCATGTCTTTGGCAAAATGAGAACCTGTGAAACAGCAACCAGGATCTGCTAACTATTATGCTGCACGTACTATTTGGCAGCATGCTTGCCACCACAATTGCAAGTTTGAACCTGTCATGATACATGATGTTGTGTGCCTTCAAGGAATTCTGACATTGCCACGTGTGCACTCCCGGTTTACATATGCCTGCTATGCCAGCTCTTGTTATTGACAGGCAATTGGAAGACTGACAATGCGAAGGGCTTGGGAGGGCCCCGAGCAATGTCATTTAGGCTTGGCCGAGCCTATGTATGCCCACGCATGTGTGTGCTTAATGCAACACCGCTAAGTTCCCCAAGTAGCAGGCACGGCTGTTCTGCAGCCGGTCCCTCTTGTTTTCATTAATGCAACTGGATCAGCTCTGTCATGTTTGGGCCCCCTTCTGTATACCTATAGGTAGCTAAGCTTAGGTGCTGCTGAATGTGCTTGGTGTTGCAGCTGTTGCTGTTCAAATATTGGTGTATAAGTTAAGCTGCTATTGCAGAGTCAACACTTACAAGGCTGATTATATCCTGGCTTTGAAAACTTTAGGACCTCTTATACTTTGTAATTGTGCGATGAGTTTATGCAAAATGCGTCACTTACTTGCAAGCACTAGATCAAGGGCATAGCTTCCTCCAAAGTGTGCTCATCTCAGTACAAAATCCACAGGACAAGGCATGGCATGTGAGTTGCTGCTGAGCCATGTTTTCAACAGCATGCCTTTGGTGTGGCTGAGGCCACTGTTAGCTTGGTTCCTCATCATCGCTTTCTTCATCAAGCCCCAGAATGGCTGCAATACGTAAGGCTACATCAGCTGCTGCGAGCTGCCTCTGATCTCTGGGTAAATCCTGCAGCCTGTCTCGTGTTGCTGCATAACACCATTGCAGCTTGAGATAAAGTAAGTCTTGTTGATGCGTCTGTTGACACTAGCACAGGTGTGTTTAGTGCAATGAGGGTTCATACCACGTAGCTCTCCAAACATTGTGTCAAATTGGTCCAAGTCTGCCTCATCTGCTGATTGAAAGTCCTCAAACCCATTTGGGTTGGACTCTGTGTTGCCTGAAGAGCCGCTAGCTGTCTCAACAGATTGGCATGTGCCATTGGTCACAGCAATTTGGTATGACCCCTGACAGCCGTCTGCATTTGGTGCTGTGGGTTGTGAGTGCTGCTGCTTCATCTCAAGACCTGGCCAGTAGTTGGCTTCCAAGGCTTGCTTAATTCTGCAGACTCCCTGCTGTTGCTCATCCCATACTAGGCTCTCATCTAGCTTCCTGTCTGTGCTGCTGGCTTCTATGTACTCGAACTGATTGTCTGTGCACCATTGCTGGGCTGCTTGCAGCCAGCTGCTACGCTGCAAGTCAGGTGCTGCTTCAGCTTTAGAGATGGGCTGCCTTGGCAGCCCATCTACCCTGTTGGCAATGCACAGCCTGATGTCACCAACTGAGTTTGGCAGCGACGCTGCCCATTTGCTGACTGCCACAAATGACGCTTCTGAGGTTGCGTCAAACACTAGCACCAGTCCTTGGCTGAGCACAGCCTGTTCTGTTGCCTGTTCTGCAGGATGCAACCTGCCGATACTGACTGCTGTGGTGTAATATTTGGTATCGAGATGCCAAATTTGCCTGGACTCAGACTGCTTGCTAAGCGTCTTTGCAGGATTGAGCAGACAACTCACGAGACTGTATTTGCCGGCTTGCGGCGCGCCTACGAACAGAATCTGTCCAACAGCGTTGTCCTGCAATGCAATCGGGGGATGAGCGTCCAAAGCAGCTGCATCCATCAAGCAGACAGGGCATGCAAGTCTGATTACTACCGATCTGCGTATTGCCTGACTGTGTCCCACAATACCTATGCAAGACTGCGATGGGCTTACGCGCACTCTCGGCCTAATGGGATTAGTTCTTTTCGCATCTGTCGCAGTGCCTGCCTTGAAACTCAACAAGACAGGCCATGAACGATGCCTTGACAAGCACAGAGTACCCGAAGCAGGGTGCGGTCTGTACCTTTTGGAGCTGGTCCTGCTCAGCTTGACACATCGGCTTCTTGTGATCTGCCTGAGATGGCTTGTGCCACCTAAGGTCGAGCCTGACACCAGGCCTGAGACAAGGGGAATCTGAAGGGTCCACCAGCTCAAAACCGACACTGGGCATCGCGGGGCCATGTTTGAGCACACTAAGCTTGCAACCCTCACACGAATTGCCCTAGTGTCCGTGCTGAGCACGTTCCAGTATTCTGTTACCGGGTAGGCAGACCCCTTGTCAAGAAGATCTTAGGCTCGGGAGTTGCGACAAGATCTGTCGCTGAACAAGCGCTATGTTTGCTAAGCTCGTGTCCGCCACCTGGGGAGAGGACACTGGAGCTGAAGCTGAACACCAGGTACGAAGTTGATGGCCATCTGCTGCACCGGGACTGGGGTTCTGCGTATGCCTCACAAAATGATGTTGCTCACGCAGACGGTAGCAGAGGATAAAGTTGACATGTCAGCTGATGCAAGGTAACAGCAGTTGCTCATTGTGTCACGATTTAATGTACTTATTACAACAAGACAGAACAGAAAATCAATGTGACTGTGTTTCTCAGCCCCAAAGACACCATCAGCAGCAAGGACCAAGCTGGGTTTAGCTTATGGGGTGTTGCATCATCCTTAGCAGATTCTGTGAAGAAAAACACAGCAGAGATCACTACAGGCTTGAAGGAAACAAATTGGCGAGCTGAGTTGGAAGCCTTCAGTAAGGGTGTGCGCGAGGAAGAGCACCAGCTGAGGAAAGAAACAGTAAAACGGGTTGAAGTTGCGAAAGAGCACCTGCCCAAAGATGTAGGGGTTCTGCTGCATGCATTGTGTACCACAATGTTCTCTGCATTACAAAACATGTATTCAACACTGCGGACAGTTATCAATGATCATGCGTGTGTCTTAGGTCATCTCATCAGTCTCCGACTGCATTGTCAGCGTCTGCTGCCAGATGGAGAGGAAATCAGTGCATGTTGTTTGACACTGGGTTGCTTTTGCATGTGGTACCAGTTGCGGAATGAATGCAGGCCACTGCCCAGCTGGAAATGAAGAGAAAGGAGCTGGCAGTCCATCTGCAGAAGCTGGGCGTGGGCCTTGGTGGTCTTGGCAAGACCCTGGTTACCCGCACGACAGACCTCTTTGACCAGGTAGCTTTAAGTCAGATGCATCTCTGGTCTGTTGGCTTGGCCGCACATAACAGTGCTGTGCCACATGGACTGCAGCAGTCTTGCAGTTTGCCTTTTTGTCAAGTGTCTGAACAGCAGAACCATGCTGTTATGCTAGGTATGTGGTCCTTGTGAGTGTGTGTGACGTTCACTTGGAATTGACACATGGAATTGATACTTTCAAAGCAGCTTAGCATTGTGGGTAAAGTTGTGCATCAAAGATGGATTTTGGCCATTCTTGTGCCACAGGTCAACTTGCTCCACATAACAAAGCTGATGCAGGTGCGGGACACAGTAGTAGAGGAGCTGTCAGCCAGTGACAAGACCAAAGGCAAGATGAAGCGTCAAGGCTCACGCCCTCTGAGCAAGGGCAAATACAGTCGCTTGGAAGCAGACATCAGCAGCATGCAGCGTGACAGCGCCACCTACTGCGATGAGCCTGCAGACACGGCTGACTATCAGGCCTGGCGCTCAAAGTTCAATCTGGCCAGCTACAAGCCAGCTGTTGATGACTTGATTGCAGACAATGCCTTCATGGCTGAGCTACAGGCTCGCATTGTGCCTGTCATTGTGGAGTACGAGGCTTTCTGGACACGCTACTTCTATCGCCTCCATCTGCTTGAGGTAGATGTTTTGCAACTTCAAGCTGCTCTGCTCCAGTGTATCGTGATCTATACTTTGGCTGTTTGTGCAGTCAAGTGTGTGCCAGTTCCAGCATACAAGAAGCAAGCCTGCCAGCTGCTGTATTGCACCCACATACAGGACGTGGAACTGTTTTTATTATGACACTACCATTGTCATGGGTAGACGCAACACAACCCAAAAATATGCATCATTTTGCTCTGCCTGCTGTTTGTGTCCAATTGCCAAAGTAATACGAGAATTACAAGCTGATCATTGACTGCGCAGAATGATGGACATGCCATCTCAATCCTGTGTTACGTTACTTGTGTGTGCACACCTAGAGCCCTTTCTGCAAAGCAAACAAGGAGTCTACATCCTGGTTGATCGTCTCACAGACAGGCCTGTGTGAATGGAAGTGGTGTTTCTGAGTCAATAAGGATGAATTTGGGTAGTGCAGGCTCGCCATGCACAGAGGCTGGAGGTGGCCCAGCGCGCTAGCAGGCCGCAGCAGGAAGAAGAGCTTGCCTGGGACGATGCTGAGGAACAAAGTGTCAAATCAGAACAGCAACCCTTGTCCTCTGCCTCGTCGGAAGAGACGTCCAGGCCATCTTCTGCTACCTCAGAAACACAGCAAAAATCAGCGAGTGAGCTGAATGCAGCAGACACTGCTGCTGCTGCTGCACCTGCTTCATCTGGAGCGCATACACCAGCAATGCAAGTTGTGCCAGAAGAGAGTGTGGTCACAGCTGGCAATGGCAGTCATGGCATAGAAGCACATCAGAAAGAACATCACAAGGCAGCTTCGACCGCAGGCGATGAATCTGCAACAGAGACTGTAACCAGTAGTGAAAGCGGCAGCGGCAACGAGCACTGGACTGTTGTAAAGAGCCCTAGCAAGCAGGGTGCTGCTACAGGCTCTGGCACATTTGCTAGCACTGTTTCAGCAGAACACACTGAAGCACCTAGTCAGGCACCAGCATCACAGGTCAAAAAGGCAGCGTCACCATCGGCTGCCGTCAAGCCTATTTCAGAGGCTTCTGTTGCAGCAGCAGACAACGATGACGACAGTGAAATTGATGAGCTGGATGATGTCTCTAATGATGGCGAAGTGGACACCAGTGGTGGGCCAGGGTCAGAGCGTGATGAAGACTGGGGGGAATGGGAGTGATGACAATGCTTTCAGATTTCACTTTATGCAATATGTACACTAGTCAAGCTTGCGCAGAGCAGCACTGTAGAGGTAGCTAGACAGCATCAGCTGGTGTACATGTACAGGATGGACGATATTGTCATATTTTCAGCAGCAAAGATGTTAGGGCTTAGATCAGCTAGGTGAGGTGCACCATGCGTTTGACAGGACTAATTTGCCCCGAGACTTTGCATGATTGTGCAATGGGACACATGGTGTCCAGCATGCTCACTACCTCGCTATACGTGAAAAGTCATCAGCCAGCTTGACCAGTATTGTCCATTGATTCATGTAGGTGCTTTGCATGCAGATATGTACCTTGCGGTTATGCAAGCTGTTCTAACTTGCCTGCCTGTCTGAATTGTAACATTACAATTGTTCATGTTGAGGTCCACATTGTATGTTCAAAATACAGATGACTGCATTGTCATCGTAGCCCAAACAGAGTATACAAGTCTATCAGTAGTCTGCTCAATCTATCATACACAAGCTGGCACTACCTTGATGGCAAGTCCTGTTGTACACCTGCAAGCTGACGAGTTCAAAGCGAATTTCAAAGCAAATGCATTAACCAAGCTAAAGCCAAACTGTTTGTGGCAAGACATCACTGATTGTGAGCAGAAGCGTCAGCAATACAGATACACATGCAAGGGTGATTATCATGCCTCCCTGTGTTCCTGATCAGGTCAACATGTGGCATGCCAATGGCTAACTAGTGTTGGTCTGATGGTGCGTTTGTAAGCTCATCCAAACAGAGTTGTTCATGCTTGCGCAGCACATTGCCCAGGCGTCGCATGCCTTCTGCGATCTGAGCTTCACTTGCATTGGCAAATGATAGGCGAACATATGGGCATGGATATGCCGCGTCAGCTCCCTGACAGTGTGCAAGCTTCCCTGGCAGAACCATGACATTTGCCTGCACCAACTCGCTGGCAACTTCGTCAACGTCCTCCACTCCACATAATTTGAGCCAGATGAACATGCCAGCCTGTGGCCTCTGCCACTCTGCCAGATGAGCCAGTGCCTGCATCACACACGAAAAGATGACACTATACAGAATGTTTCTCGCACATCACATACAAAAGGCAACATTGTTGCTTCGGAAAGGCTTGTGTTGAGGCGTATGCAATGGGAGAAGGGATGGACAAGAGTCTTCAGTCACACATGTTGTGGTGAAGTCTACTTCCCTTAAAATTGCATGCCATTATTACGCATAAAAAGACAGTACATACCAGTCAGTCATGTTGATGCTGGGCCAGATGCTAAGCCTATTCATTGTCATTCATGAAGCCTTATGCAGTGCAGCAGAGCATCTGGTGACCTAGATGATTGCCTTTCCTGCTATTGCAGTGGCTGCCATTGCAAATGCAAACAGCAGAGTCAGCATGCAGCGGTTGCAGGTGATGGTGCAGCACACCTTGGCTGCGGCTGTGTGCATCATGTTTGCTCTGTGCTGATAGACTTGCTGCATGTGACTGCAATGTTCTTGAAAGCCATTTGCGCCCCAATGCTGTGTCACTGCAATCATCAGAGCCTGCAGGCAACACCACATTCACCACCACCCTCATCCTGCACTGGATCCTGCAGCAGTGTGGTCGATAGACTGCAACATCCTGCTTATGCACACATCAGCATCGAACAGCACCAACTTCTTCGCTTTGTGTAACTTCAGCTGTGCTGCAATTGTATCCTGGAAGCTGAGTCTGGTGAGTGGTGCAGACCTGGGATATGCCTGGGGGCCCGTTGAGGGAGGCATGCAGGGCCAAAGCCATTAAGTCCACCACATCTGGGTGCCCCGTCACCCACCCCAACCTGAGCCCAGGGGCCAGCACCTTGCTCCAGCTATCCAGGCGGACCACTCTTGAGTCTGTATCAATTGACAGATAACTGGGCACCAACTGCTGCAGTCCTGGCACTGCCCCTACAATGCATGCCGTGCTGTCATTCCACTGGGCACATCACAAAAGGATGATACTACTGACTAAGACAACCTCTTTCTCTACATTGCTTGACAAGTTGCTGGACACTGGCAACTGAAACCGTGAGTGAGACAATAAACCAGAAGTAAACGCCATATACTGTGTTTGACTTGCTGATGCTCATCAAGAGCTGTTGATCCATGGTGAAGCTTTGTCTTGCACACACATATTCTGTTGTAGTGGAAACATGCAAATGGTCTCGGCTGGCAGATTCCGGGCAGCAAGTTGTTGGTGACAAGTCCACTTTTGCTATGCTGCATTGATGGCCTGACAGACACAGAAGCAGATGATAAGGGCTACCTTGCAGGCTGGGGTACTGCAGGTAGTAGTAAGCGTCATCTTCAATGATGGTGATGCCATACTCCTGGCAAAGCCCATAAACTTCCCTTTTCCTGCCAAGGGGCGTTACTATGCCTGCATTGTTGCCTTACACACCTTGTTCCAATGCTGCTCTCAAAGGCCAGTGGGGGTGAAGCTCCAAGACTGCTGTCATGTACACATTTTGGGGAACAGGAGCAGGGCAGTGAGAATCAGTTAGAGGTGTACATGTACAGCAGGCCACATTCAACATGATGACAAGTGTGCATTGAGAAGGGTGTGGCGCTGACCTGTAGGGTTGTGACCGGTGGGTACTGTGTACAAGACTCTGGGTACCTGCCCCGTCACTGCCCTCTCCTCAAGCACCTGCAGTCACGCCCACGCAAGGTCAGCTTGCCCCAAAGAGTGCACACGACGTCATTGCTGCATGAAGGCATGCATTTATGTTGGCTCAGCAATGCTGCACCTTTCTAAAGTTTCTGGGGCATATTCCCTGATTATCCATCTTCACAGGTACTGCATGGTAGCCTTTGATGGGTAGCACAGAGTCCACCATGTAGAAATACGTGTACTCCTCCACCAGGATGCTGTCTCCACGCTCCAGAAGCAGGTCTGTCACCATCTGCAGTTATGAACTGTTCAGGGCAGCTGAGCAAATGTCTTGACTCAAAGTATGTAGCGAACTGCTCATGCACACCTGCATGAAAATAGTTCAAAGTAGAGGACGGTACCAAGTTTGATCAAATACACACAATTCAGCAACAGGGCAATTGCAGGCCAGGGGCAGCAGAACACGATGGCAGACAAGCCCCTCGCAAGGGTGTGTGACAGGGCAAACAGCTGACCTCAATGGCATGATTACTGCCATTGCTGATGAGCACTTGAAAGGGAGCAGGCGGGTTGTGGTGCAAGCGCACATGCTCTTGCGTCCATTCCTGCAGTTGAGGAAGGCCCTGCAGCAAAGCACAACCCCCCTAAAGGCCCCTCGTGAGGCAGCTGTGAGCTTGCACACAGTCATGTGACCTGTACCAGTGGTTGCAGCTGGTTGAGCACTGCTTGAGCGGCAATCAGCGTACCAGCAGATGTGTAGCATACTGCTGTGCATCGGTTACCTGCAGGCAATGCAAGTCCAATAAACTCGTATAAAGACTTCACATGGAGACGAATCAGATACTGCACGTTTTGACTTGCCAGGTCTACTTTGTCAATGGTTAATGAAGCGCCACTTTTGAGCTTGACGCTGAGCTGTGAAATTGGGAAGGCATCTGGGTGAGGGAGGCCACCATGCAATGGGATGCGTTCATCTGCTGGCTGTTCACTGTAGCTCTCTAGCACAGTGTTGAGACCACCGGGGTTCCTGGCTTTGCCAGCTGAGCTTAATAACCCTGTGTAACTGGTGATTGGTAAACAGTCCAAAACCTTAACGTTTGGGGTGTTCGAACGGTTTGCTTTGCGCTCTAATGCTTTCTGAACCCCCGATGTAGTACCGATATCCTTGCGTGTATCCGTGTCATTTCTGTCCAGCTCTGGCGCTGCTGACTCAGACTTGACAGCGTTGTAAGCCCTTCTAAATGGTCTGGCGCGTGCGCAAACGCGCGTGCACGTGTACCAGGACGCACGCTGCCGAGCGACTGCAAAGCTTGAGCTGCCCTCCAGCGTGCGCACAACAAGCATATTCAGCCCCAGTGCCTGTTACATGTACAGCGGCAGCTCACGCAGATGCCGGTTCGCGCTCAGGCTTGTGCTGCTGGAATGAGCAGCGACAATGCTGACGCACAGCGAGACAGTTCGTGAAATAGTTGACGTCCAGCGATGTACATAACGAAATCAACAGCTGGTATGTCTTCCGTCAGCCGAGTCAAGATGCAGAGCCGGTGCGAAACTTCTGTAGGATGGAATCTGGCAGAAGACGAGTCAGCTGCTGAGGTAGCTTCCGACTCCTGATTGAGCTAGACCATACAGTTCATGCGTGGACATGCAATCCAGACAAACGGAACTTTTGTAAGCATCATGTCAATGTGGGCAGGGTGTGCCTTGCGTATTGCCAACAGCTGCGCAGCATGACAGGCAGCACACACATTGGCCATGTACACAAGAGAGAGAGAGGTATTGCTTGCCTGTCAACCAACGGCAGCTGCAGGCATCAAACACTACAGTCGTCCCTCCAGGGCAGATGTTCATGTTTTCGGGGTAAGCTGGCTGGTGCACGAGGATGTTGAACTATCAGCATTTGGCAATACCAGTAGTCAGTCACAGCATCCATGAACAGGTTATACCTAATTAGTGACACTGACCAGAGAATGAACGTCGTGGTTGCACCTAGCTATGGGCCCCTTGATGTATATACTTGTCTTCCAGAAGGCGTTCACAAGGATCCTCCACAATACAGATACCATATGGACCATACCACATGCATGCAACGTACAGTCTTGTCGTGGAAGCCTGCTGACTGCACATGTGCTGTACAGGGCAGCAGCTGCTCAACAAACATAATTTGGCATGGAACTTTCACCACCCGCGGATCCGTACAAAATGTCCCGGCTCCCTGCACACGACACCTGGAAAACTTTTCTTCACGTTTCGCTCCTGCAAGGCTCTGACTGTGAATGATGATGTTTTGCCCCATGCATACGGTACGTTCAAACTTACATGCCAGCGTGTCATTTTCGTTCGTTTCCGCAGTTTGATTTAGCGGCACAATGTTATTCAAAGCATTGCAATCTCTCTCTCGCTCGCTCTCTCTCTTCAACGACTATTTGACAACCTGAGCCAGCATGGAACTTGACCCAGTTTACGGGCTTGCCTGAGCATTAAACTGTGACCGGGCCGCCGCGTCTGCTCCTTTCAGGTCGGCAGACGATTGAAATCGTCCGGGCCTCCGACGCCGGCGCGGTCTGTGGTATCGTTCCTTGAACACCAATGTGCCCTGCGTAACTAGGTCCGCGGCATACTCAAATTATTTCGGGAGGACCCACTTGCAAACGTCGAAGCCCTTGTGCGCAAGATGGCAGCAACCTGGCGACTTTTGCGGTGACCCCGTGAGCCCATGCGGACAGCTTCACTGCCGAAATGGCGCTGTGTGCTTATCTGGGTTGCTGTACTTGTGGTAATAGCCACTTTCATTCAGCCACAGTTTTTTTTGCAAATCGCATATATACCATAACCAGCACCTGGTTAGCCATAGTAACCACCGCTGCACTGAGCAAGCAAACTGGCCTTTCCAGGTCATTCTGCCAGCACAAGGACAGCATTCAGAGGTATCAAAAGCAGGGCAGGCTATGGGACCAGGGACCCGACTTCATCGTCAGCACGCATCCCATAGCCGAAAGAATGTTTCTCTGCCTCTTTCAAGCCATGAGGTGCAGTGTGAAAATCAATTTGCGTCTGGTGCTGCATTTCAACAGCAGTTGCACAAGAGATACATATACCTTATAGCTGTCACAAAATACTCTGCAATATCTGCCATATTGATGATGCAGTGTGTTGCTGATGATGGAAAGTCTGAACACAGAGTCTGCATTTTCAAGAACATAGTGCTATGGGAGGGCTAGCTGCTGTATGTGGCTAACGGTGAGCTAGCTTTTGTATTCATATGCAAGCCCTGTGTCAGCTTTACAAACAGTATTCAAGGCTAGCCTGCGGATCTCTGGCTTACTGGTGTTCTCAGGTAAATGACGGAGGCACCATGGGTTGGGTCTGCCTGAATCGGTTTGGCTGGATCTGCAGGTGAACTGGTGTTGCCAGACATAGACATCAACTGGCTGGAACCAACGCGCCTGATCATCCAGGTCGTGCAGCAGGATGATCTGCTACAAGCTTGGAGTAGTGCTCAGGTGTGCACCATTTACTGCTGCAAGACTATCAACCTTTGCCATTTGTTTGGGGCAATGCAGAGGGCACATGCTGTATACAAGACATATATGAGCAGTTGAACTTGCAACAAGTCAAATTGCCAGATACTCAAGGCTCCCTCTGAGACAACATCCCAGCTCAGCCATGGCTTTTGTCTCAATCATCATCAGAAAGCACCTGCCAATAGGATCATTCCTGCATGCCCCCTGGTGTGCAGGTTGAGAATGTGCCATTGGCCCTGCTGGGACATCAAGTGAACTATGGCAACTACTACCACGTCTTCATAGAGACGCTGCCCACGTGGCACAATGTGATGTGCAAGTACCTGGAGCTGTGCAAATATGATGAGGGAAGCCAGGTGCAGCTGTGGCTGCTGGAGGAGCGAGGCGACCACCTGACTGCGCTGACTGGCCACCTGCCGGCCTTGGACACTCTTTACTCCTGCCTCTCCCCCACTCCTCCCCGCCACATCAAAGAGCACACCAACTATGGCAAGGTATCCATAAAAGGCTGTCTATCTGTCTGTCTGGAGACACTAGTGCAGCCGGTCTAGCTGGCTGAACATCCATCTGATTGCTTGTGTGTCTGTCTTCTGTGCACTTGCCCCCTCTGCTTCCCTTCACCCAGTCAGGCTGTGCGCTGCTGTCCTCACTCCTGCACTCAATTGTCTTTAAGTGCACTCCAGCCAGCAGGCAGCATGGCTCATGACATGTGCAGGTGGTCCTTTTCGAGAAGGCCATTGCTGGCATAGGCCCTGATGTGCGAGCCTTTCACCAATGGCGGCCAAGGTGCATAGCCTAGCTCTCTATGTGCATGCACACCTCTCACCTCAATATGTGCTGCACTCGTAGCCTGCCATACAGACTTGGCTAGGATCTACCATTCTTCAACTTGTACTTATGCCACTCACATGCAACAACTCACCTTCTTTGCCCTACTGTAGATTTGTCCTGCCCACTATTTTCAAAACCATTAACTGCCTTGCATACATACCAAGAGCAACAACACTTATAGGGGAAAGAGCTTTGAAGCCGTGTGCATATAGAGCCTGCAGGGTGCAATGTGATGCATGTGGTTCAAGGCTCACTGAACAGCTTGTGTGCATGCAGGTTTTTTGACCATTTTGTGGCATCACCTGCAGAGTCAATGCATTCATGGCGGCGTCGCCTTGCTCAATGCTTGGCTGTCCCGTTTGACACTGCTGTGGTAAGACTGTTTTGTGTACTCCAGGCAATGCTTGTCTGTTTGTTTCAGCATCAAGCTTGTCATGAGCATGAGCCAGTATGTATGCACGACGCCTGCTGCTGGTTGCACTATGTTGTGTGGAGCGACCTCATATGCTGAACAGTCACTGCATGCTGGATTGCCAAGGACCCTGGGTGCAAGCAGCAACGCCTTGTACCACATCCTCCTTCTGTCAAACAATGTCTTTGCTCCTGTTTTTTTCTTTCCTGTCATTCAATCTGCACAAAAGCTGATGTAAGTCCCTGCAGCATGCTGTGACTTGACAAACTTTTGCATTGCAGGCCAGTCAGAAGCCAGTGACGGTGACAATTGTGAACCGGTCGTACAAGGCAGGGCGGCACATGCTGAATGCAGGGGAGCTGCAGTCGCGCATCCTGGGCAAGTGGGCAGACAACGTGGTGCAGGTTGTGGACCTGCAGGGTCTGGACCTGCGCCACCAGATTGCCCTCTTTCAGCAAACCTCCATCCTCATCTGGACTCACGGGGCAGCTATGGCAGATCTGCTGTTTCTTCCACAGGTACAGCTGGCATCCAACTTGCCTGCCAAGCATGTTATAGTTGAGATTGCCAGCAGCATCCCCTGTGCTGGCATCAACCTGTCTGGCTGCAGAGAAAGCAGCTGTGGTACTGCAGATGTGCCAGCCTGGGGCTGCTTGCAGTCGCCTTTTGCCCAGCATCACTTCCAAGCTTATATAGTTACTGGTGCAGCACCATGTGTTAGCATGCTTGTCAGCTTGACACAGCTGTGCCAATCATTTGCCTGCAGAGCATGCTGGGCACCATCCAGTCAGCAACACAGACGTGCAGAGCAATGGAATATGGGTATGCAATGCAGCAGCTCTGGTGCATGCAGAATTAGGGTGTACATATGTGTTGTTGCAGGGAGCTGCCGCCATTGAGCTGATCCCATGGCCGCATGCAGAACAGGCACATGAGTGGGCACAGAGCATTTCAGCAGACTTTGACCTGCATGTCCAGGTTGCCTGGACCAGACTCAAAGATATCTCCCATCTCCATTACCACACTGAGGTGCGTGACACCCAATACAGGCATGCGCAAACCTGTTTCTTTCATACTGAGACTTGATTGCTCAGCATTCCGCTATCTGTTGTTTGGGTTTGAGCTCGTCACACACAGACCATGTGTGCTGCACAAGTCTTGTTTATGGACTGTATATGATCACCTACTGGCTCCAGCAGCAGTGTATGTTCATTCATTCATACCTTGGCCCAGTGTCTTGCTTGTAGCCCTGGCTCATTGTGTGACCTGTTGCCTGCAGGTCCTCTTCAAGGACCCAACATGGCAGGCCCTCACAGATGAGGAGCGCCTGCTATTCCTGGAGAAGGGGACATGTCCTGGCAAACCCAACACCCCACTCAACATGTTGTGCCGCAACCACTGGATGCACTACCTTGTATCATATGTACAGCCCTGGGAACCTCTGGAAAAGCTGCTTGATGCTGCCCACAGCTTTGTTCAGAATCAAAGCTTCCTAGCAGTTTCAGTTGTCACAAAGTGAGAGGCAAGTTAATTCTTTCATCAAGAGATGGTTTTGCCGGCAACAATTGAGGCCTACAATCAAAGGATTGCATGTCAATGCAGTCGCAACATGTTGCAATGATGTGCAATCGTATGCAGGGTTGCCAGTCAGGTTTTCAACGAGTTGTCCTTAGACAGAGAGTGCTGTTGGCTCTCAACTACTTAGCTGATTTGTTTCCCAGCACCTGCGTTGTCATGCCTCATGTGTGTGTTGAAGAAGGGCCATGCTGACCACTGCCTCAGGTACTCAATCTAGGCACACCTCTTCCTCAGACACATATGAAGTAGTATGCTCCTGAAGTCTGCTAGTTTGATTGTGCAGCATGAGTAGATGCTGGGGTGTTTATGAATGAATTAAGCTGAAGTTGCTTTCATGAACATTGATCGTACACTCCTCCAAGCCAGGCTTAGTGTTGCTGTTGCCAAATGGATGAGAAATTTGAGATGTAGTTTGAACAGCACTCACGGGGTTAAAAAGATTACAAAGTCATGTTGTGACTGTTCTGCTGTTTAATTTTGATGGGCAGCAGAGCAGTACCTGTTGACATTCTTAGCTCATTCTAGTATGATTATAGCTTACAGTATGCATGGATTGCTATGCATTACAAGGCCTCGCTTTGCACAAGTCTCAACCAGTTGTTGAGGCTCTCAATGTGACTGTTGGACACTTCACAGTCACTCCATCGAGGTGCATATGTCGCCATAGTGTTTGCGTTTTGCACCTTCTTTGCCAGGTGTGGAACGGCGTATAGGCCGCGGAAGCATTCATTCGGGACCATCTGATGGACGACGATTTCTCCAGGCTGTGCGAAAGTCTAAGTGAGTAGACGCTACACCATATTACGGGCCTTTTATAGGTTACACTGAACATACGCAGGCATACTGCTTCAGGTTGCACAGCCAGCAAGCTGCAATTCAATGATAATTCTGGCAGCAGGTGAGGCATTTCTTGTGATTTATTCAGGAGTGCACTTTCAATTCAGGTCGACACCTGAGCCTCTGCCTGCCTTTTGTTGTCAGGGGAATATGTGGGAAGGATGTGCTGAATGCAGCTGAGACCATTGTGACGGTTCCTTGGAGCAGCTGCATATCTGTGGAGACTGCTGCAGCGTACCTTCACACCAACTCAAGCGGTACAACCCATTCACTGCTGAAGTTGCAGCACTGGCTTCTGCTTTATACATTGTGTATATTGATCGGGTTGGTAACAGCCTTTTTGAAGCAAAGTGTATGCATCACGGCACTAGATGTATGCATCACAGCACGAGATGTTAAGTGGAGGCAATCCCCCAGTTATTTCCCTTGCTGAGTTTAGTTGTTGCAGGCCTGATGCCGCATGGACTGGGTGCGCTTGCTAATCTGCTGCAAGCCGGAAGTCCTTTGGTACCAGAAGGCAGCACATGGCTGCTGTTGTTGGCATTGTTCCTGCTGCTGGCTCTTGCCAAGAATGACTCGGAGTGGGCTTGCTACCTGCAGCTGCTCCCCTGTCCACTGGATGCAAAGGGGATGTGTGTGTATCCTTCAGGCCCTTCAAGCCCGCACCTTCTATTCTTCAGGTGTCAGCTTGATGCACATGTCTGTACCAAATTCTGTCTGTAAATACTACACTGCAAATAGCGTGACTCTACTGCGGAAGCACACCTCACACCTTATGTCTGACGTTGCATGTATTGACGCATAGGCTTTGGCTCACATACAGTTAGACATGCCTGATTTCAAGGGTCCTTTCGGTGCACACCTGCATTGCACATGCAAACTCAGAGTGACATGTGGTTGCTGAAATTAGGCATGACCTCTGGATTCTCTGTTGACAAGTTGCATTGGTCGCAATTTGGTGGGCACTGTCAAGCGCAAGCTCAAACATACACTGAAACTGGTGCATGTGTTTGCTGCAGTGCAGCAGAGCTGGACGAGCTGCAATACGAGCCTGTCAAACTAGCAATACTCACGGAGCGTGACCGCCTTGCGGCGTTGCATTGCCAACTGTTTAGTCATGCAGGTCAGTTCAGCATGGAATTTTTCTGCACGAGCCAGTATTGGTAACTCTCATTTCTGCAATGCCACTGCAGGCTGTTTCTGCGTTGATGTCGACGATGCTCTATCTACCCTGTCTCCTTCTGCACAGTGTGGACAGGGACAAGAGACATTGGTTGCATGAACACACACTGCTGGAAGGGACACGATGTGTGAGTGTATATGGGCTCTGACTGCACAGGAAACACAGTGGACTTGGGCTCTTTCATGTGGGCACACTGCTTGGTGCGAAGCAGAGCCATATCACCACCCTCCTCAATTCAGGCTGCGCCTCCCAGCCGGTCAAGTGCAGGCAGTGCAGACCAGGTGAGACCTGTACACCACATGACACATGCACCCTGCCACACCTAAAGCGTCCACCTGCCAACACGACCAGGCAGGTGCTTTGCCATATTTACGGTTTATGACTGAGGCATGGCCTAAGCTTGCCATGCACATATCTCTGTGAAAGCTGCTGGAGGCTTAAGCATTATGCAATGCAGCACGAAATGCAATGCAGCACGAAATCCTGGACTTTTGACAGTGACTGTGCCAGTATTTAAACAGGCACAGTTCATACCACAAGCTGCATGCCACCTGGCCATTGGCACATCTTGTCAATGCCCTCACCTTTGAGCAATGTGTGGTCCTGCATCTGCGTGTGTGTGTGTGTGTGGAGCCTGGACATGGTGCTGCAGTGCGGAGGACCATGCTTGGTACCAGTTGTGGATATGTGCAACCATCAGGGCCAAGGCGGCTCTGCTCACCTGGTCTGGGGTCAGCAACGTCAGGGCCACAGATGAGAATGCACACACATCCCTCTCCACTGCTTGACCAGGCGTCTGCTGAGCGGTGTCAGCTGACATGTACACGTGATTCAGTCAATTTGATGCGCACCTGGCCTGCTTTCACACTATACCCAGTACATGCAAAGTATGGCTTTCCATGAAGAGATTGACATTTCTGCTGAAATTCTGCTTATTGAGACTGCCTGTTTGTCAAAGCAATCAAAGCTGCAGGACTGGTTGCAGACGGCAGGTACTGCTGCTGCTGCTGCTGCAGGAGTGTGGAGCTGGTGGCCAAGCAACATCATCACCCAGGAGAGCAAGTGACACTGGACTATGGTCGCCATCCTCTGCAGCATAAGGTTTACCAGTATGGTTTCGTGCCAGGTTATGGAACTGAGGGGGCCATGTACGAGGTCTTTGAAGATTTTGGCAGCATCTGGGAAGTGCTCATTGTGCAAGGCAGCCCCCAGGTCAGCATATCTCACTGTGCTGCCCCAGCTGCACAGTCATTTCCAGGCAGTCCTGCGCTTGATGCATGCTGTACACAGTTAAACACATTCTCAATCAGTGTTGTGTCATTGCCAATGCACATTATGTTGCCTGGCAACTTCTGCCAGTCGTGGTGTCATCACTGGTTCTGATGTGTGTGCATGGTCTGTACTTAGCTCCAAGTTGACGTGCTGGGTTGCAGCAAGACAAAGCATCATGTCAACTCAAAAGCTGCACACCAGCATGAACTGGCAGAACTTGCAGGGTGGAGCATTATCTTTGAAAGAAGTGAAGTTGCAGCCTAGCAGCCTCCCAAGCCCAAATGCTTCATTGGCATACGCAACGCCCATGCACAGAAAAGACCACAGTATAATATATATACTCGACAATTGCACAAACGGCACAGACGCATGCAGCCCGAAAGTCACATGGCCAGACCATTTCTGTGAAAGTCGACTGGCAGGGGTGCAGCAAGGTGACGCACAGTATGGACCTGACACGTGTCCTACACAGCATCAATGCCGCAAGTTAGAGCCAGCACAAGAAAGGTAGAATATCTGCCAGTTTCCCTGAATGTGTACATGCTCAAGTACATCCTTCAAGTTTTCAAACCTGACTTGTAGTACAAGCACTAATGGCGCAGGGTTGCAGCGTTATATATTTGTGTCATGCATGTGTCTTTTGCATGCACAGATGTTGACTGTTGGAGTCAGACGAATCAATGCTGCAGGGCAATATCTGCGCGCATTGCAGCAGAGTGCCAACAATTACTCAATGAGATGTCGACTACTATTGAGCAGGACAAGAAGCTGATGACAACTGAACCGCAACAGCTTGCCCACATGCCTTGGAAGCATGCAGAGCACCAGAAACTTGCCCTCAATTACAGAATAGTCAGAAAGCAGACATTAAACACTGTCATCCAAGATTTGGAGGCTATTGTTTGTGTGTTGTTTGCTGACGACATGCTGGATGAGGGAAAGTCTAGGCTTTGCTAAAAGTGCACCAACATGAAACAGTGGCAGCACATCACAAGCTTCCTCGTCTGCATACTATGGTAGAAAGTACTTGTCTGCAGTGCCATGTTTGCACAGCTGTCAGGATGCAAGTCATGTGTTGCTGATGCTGTTCTTGAGCTGGCAGTCATTGCCAGACTATGGGGTAGAGAATTCCAGCATGAGGGTATCAGGTGGGCAAGTGCAAGATCAAGAAAGCACAATCAAATATGCGTTGCAATGCTAGCTAACGCTGCAATCTGTGCCAGTGCAAACTGTGTCAAAAAGTGTTGTCGTGCAAGATCACATTAGCATTTAGCCTTTGGCACTTGTATGGCCGGCCACCTGATATGAATCACTTTGCAATGACCTGGTCCAATGCAGCAAGCTCAGCCTCAAACTCATCGACATCCTCTATGCCCAAATCATTGCAGTCAGCCTGCAGCACATCGTAATCTCAGGTTTCACGGAGCTGCAACACTTGCTGCAACGTACCACGCTTGCGTTTAAGTTAAGTTTACTTGATGTGTGCAACTTGCGGGTGGTGCGTGAAGTCAATAGCTGCACCATGTAGATTTGCATGGACCTTCTCCGAATTGTCACTGCTCCAAGCTTTCATGTACCAAGCAGCTGCTGGTCTTCGGCAGCAGGAGGCACACCTGAGCAGGGGCAGGGGTACTCGCAGAGGGCTGCTTTGCAGGGAGTTTGTGCAGGCCTGCATGGGGCAGCCCTGATGTAGTCAAGCCTGGTGTGGACTCAGCCCAGGCACTCTCTGGAGCAGCCCTGCTTGGCCACTCATCTGCCTGCCAGCTGGGCTGAACTGTACTGCCCTGATGCTGGGAAATCTTTGTGTCATAACCCTGCAACACTTGCAATGGTTGCCAGTGCACAGCCTGCTCGTACAGACAGAGCAACGGCAATCTTAAATTGTCTTGCTAGAAATTCATGCATGCAGACAAGCTGGAGACAGCTGGAAATCTTGAGAGGAAACAGGCTACATACGCCGAGATGCCATGTATCGCTGACCTGCATGCTTGCAGTAGTATGATGAGCAATGGTGACCTCCTCTTGGTCAATGGTTGTGCGGCCCTTTCTGCATGTGTGCTGCTGGCCAGCAGTGCTGACTGTACTCTCCTCCACATTACTGTATGTCTTCTGCAAGTACGTCCAGGGGGAGGCCTCGCTTGTCTCAACTGTCAATGACTTCTCCGCCTGAAATGGTGCCACTTCCTCCTCATACCTGTTGGCACATACCAACCAGTAATGCAGCTCAGTCAGCGTGTACACTACGTAGACCTTTCACAGAAACACAAAAGGGTGTATGACCCATGGGAGCAATAGCAGTCATATAGGGAGTCATGCCTGACAGCCTCTGCATTCCCGGGTTCAGCTGTCTGACTGCTTGCTTCCTCCACAAGCTCATGATGACCTTCTGCTGAAAAAACACACACATACATGACACTGTGGAACGATCCAACAATCAAACAGAATGCAACCATAACCTAAGCTTGCTTGGCAAAGTAACCTGCTGCTTTGTTCATGTTTGGCTTCTGCGGCTGTTTCACTATGGAATGTGGGCAAGCACTTTTGCCAACATCCTCACCTAGCTCTTTGTTCCTGGAAGAGCTGGACTTTGTGCTTTGCATTTCAGCACCTGTTGTGCTGGCCCCATGACCAGGCAGACATACTTCACCCTCGTGCAATAAAGTACAAGCTTCTGGTCCTGCAAACAGCATAATCAGTCAGTCTAAATCACCATACTTGAGCCAGCTGGGTATCAATCTGCAGTTGTTTCAGCCATTTGGCTGTGCAGCATGCCTTGAGAGGAGTGTACGCCAGCTGGGGACACCTCTGTAGCGGTGATTGCCGGCTCAGTACATGACACCTGACCACCCTCACCGCTGCACGCATGATGTGTAGCATTGACAGTGTCCAAACTACAGTGATGCAACTGTCATCACTGAGGGTTTGAACATATTACCTCAGGGCAAATGCATTGCATCATGCTAAGACAATGCATTATTCACATCACTGCAAGTGCATATATTGCGAAATGCAAGATGCTGAAATGATTACTTAGCATTGGCAGAGTCTGCAAGGAGTGCCAGGGCCTTGACTTCAGTAGTTGCAGGTTTTTGTTTGTTTTCGGGTGTCTGGTGTATGGAATCGGTTGTGGGGACACTGCAAGAAGCAGGCAATCATACACTCGATCAACAGGTATCATTTGGGTATCTTCATCTGAATATCACACTGTACTGCGTCTTAACAGACCTGATCAGTGCTACGTGATCAGCTTTAGGTGCTGGTGAGGCTGCGCTCAATTGCGGCCCAACAGCTACTGGGTCGCCTGTTGGAAGCCCAGGTTGCCCATGTGCTGCAATGCAGAAGCTGGTAGTTGCATACGTAAGTCGCTCCTACAGGGCAACCTGCAGACTTGCCTGTCGAGGTAGCACAACCCATAATAGCTATTGACGTTGCGTTATGACTCGAACAACGAATCTCTCAACATCGTGTGTAAGCAATCAACATTGTTCTGTCAGGCAAGCGTTTTACGCTGCTTGGCAACGGATCAGCAGAAATAACACAGGTCCCTTTCGTGCACGTATTTTTGTCACTGGTGGCATGTTTGTGTGAGGACTTGCAGAGTCAGCAATGCTGGCTAGCGGACATTACCACTTTGACAGCGTTAGCAAAGACCTGAGATGGCTGCCTCTGCGCCTTCAACGCTTTTAGTGCAGACTCTGCACTGCAGAGTAATTTTTCAGATCAAACTGAGTCATGCTGAAAAACGGATGTGGAGTTCAGCTGAGGGCTCAGGAGCAGCGCAAAGAGTCCACGAGCTGCACAGAGCGCTAAATGGTTGTGCAAAGCGCGTTCGATCGTGCCTTCACACCCTCCCAGGCTGGAGAGGCTAGTTCAGCAGCGACCATGGCCATCGCCTTGAAGCAAGCAGGCAATGTTGCGTTTGCCCAAGGTAATTGGTGCTCCAGGCCAGGCGCTCAGAACAGTGATGTCTTGGCAAAATCCATACTTTCACTGTGGAAAGTTGCGCAGGAAATTTTGCTGGAGCACTGCAAGCGTACCTGGAAGCAGCTGCCTATCAACCGCAGGATAAAACAGAAGCAGCTAAGCTACACAGTAACATATCAGCAACTCTCGCTGAGTTGGGCGAATACTCCCAGGCTGTAGAGGCTGCCAATCAAGCCGTGATACTCCGGCCGTCTTGGGAAAAGGGCTACCTCAGAAAAATCAAGGCTCTGATCAGTTTGCAGCAATATACAGAAGCGATAGAAACCAGTGAGCAGGGTTTACAAAGAGCTCAAAGCACTGCTGGTCTTTCAGAAGCCAAGCAAGTACTGGCAGATCTGTTACAATGCACCCAAAAAAGGAGAAGACTTGAGCAGACTGTGGCAGAGCAGCCAGCAAGCTCCTTGCAGACTGTGGCAGAGCAGCCAGCAAGCTCCTTGCAAACTGCTTTGTGCAAGTTGCAGACAGCAGGTATATGTGAATGTGCTCCCAGCAACCCTCTTCATTTGTGCTGAGCAGGAAACATTGTTGCAGGGGTAAGTAAAGCACTGCCAATGACAGTGCTAAGTGGCTTCCTCGGGGCTGGCAAAACAACCCTGCTGAATCGCATTCTGAACAATCAACAGGAATACAAGGTGATCACACATCATACCTGCCTTGTGTGTCACTACGTTCATGACTTACATCAGCCATGACTTACATGAGTGAGCAGCTTTCATGCGCTGCTTACATATGCCACATCTTTGGTACATGATGAGCAAGTACGTCAGCAAATTATCAGCTTGTTGTACACCCTACTAGCAGGGCATAACACATGGTGCTTTGTTGCATTCTGGCCAGCAATGCCCACCATGTTCCATTTGCCTGAAGTTTGTGGTGAAGCTATCATCACCAAAGCTAGAATCTGTGCAACAATTGTCGACAGAGTCAGCTGCATTGCAACTTCAGCCGACCTGCATCAGCCAGCACTTCATTTAGCATACCAGCTCAGAACACACTGGATTTGCAGTCATGCGGATGCCAACCTAAATTTCATGCATGTTTCATTAGGTGGCGGTCATTGTGAATGACATGGCAGAGTTGAACATTGATGCTGACCTGATACGCGGTGCAAGAGCAGCGCAGCAAGTGAAAATGGTGCAAGAGCAGTTGGTAGAGCTGAGCAACGGCTGCATCTGCTGCACTCTCAGACACGACTTGATCCAGGTAAAGCAAGCCATTCCACACCTTGTCCTTGCACAGCAGCCATGAAACATGCCACAACAGCCGCTCAGTTGTGTCTGGACCTTGGGATATATGTGTGTGTGTAACACCAAAATCATGCGATGGATGTTGTAGCCTGTTGTATTGCAACATAATGCCAAGTGACTGAGTTTGGCAGTAATGAATGCAGTTTTGCTGCATGGCATAGGAAGTTGCAGAGATGGCTGCGGCTGGCAGATTTGACTACCTCCTCATTGAATCAACAGGTCTGTGGAAAGCCTATGTGAGATGCCTTGTAAGGGTGCTGGTAAACGGGGATTCAATCAATGCTCAAGTGTTCCATCTGCTGAAACTGATTGCACCATTCAAGATATGTGTCACAAGCTGTTTTGGAGTCAGCACAGACTAAAGATTCTTGTCAAACGGCACGCTACATGGATGACGTGGGCCGCAATTGTGCTGGTGCGTGACATGCCTGGGTGTTGAAGTAAACATGGGCGTCTGTGTGTCATGTCATTCATGTTGGTATCATGCTTTTATGAAAGTGCGACGAAAGCAAGCGCATGACACAAAGCAGTCAGGTGGAGAGCGCAGCGCAGCGCATTTCTTCAGAGCAGCACTGCAGTGCAGGCATCAGTGAGCCTCTACCGGTGGCTGCTACCTTCTACATGCCAGATGCTTCCGGCAATGCAATGGACAAATATGCTACAATTGATACCATGGTATGTGCCTGGCCTGGCCTGTGCTTAAGGGTTCCAACACAGTGTCCATACCAAATTTACATGCAACCAGATGAAAGTGCAGCATGCAAGAAGACACATGTATCACAAGCCTGTAGCATGCATGGCTGACCAAAGATTGTCAGTGTCCACCTATCTCAGTTGTGTGAATTTGTTCAGGAACATGAGCACATGTATGCATGGCAGACATCAGCATTTGCCTGTGCAAGACATGGGTAAGTTTGCTTAGCAGCCAATGCATGTCTCTTGCACCATCTTGCCGCATGATCATGAGTGGTAACTCAATGTCACGCAGGTGACAGTTGTAGATGCAAGCAACTTTATGGCAGACTGTGAGAGTTGCCATCTGCTCCTCGATCGTCAGCTAGCTTCCACACCCTCAGACCATCGCACCATAGCACACCTCCTCATTGACCAAATCGAGTTTGCAAATGTGCTAGTGCTGAACAAGATAGATTTAGTAGGCACTGAAGATGTGGAGAAGCTCAAAGCCATTCTCAGCAAACTTAATCCTGGCGCGTATCTGATTACTTCAACGCAGTGCAATGTGCCCTTGGACGTTGTCCTGAACACTAAAAGGTAGTCATCAAAGCATCCATGTCATGCTAAACAAAGCAGTTGGGAAGCTTACATGCTCTACTTTATACAGTTGATGCACTGAACAGGCTCGGGCCCAATGACTATGGAATCATTTGAGCAAGGATCTGAATGGCTTGCTCTCTGCTGTCCGCATGGGCCATGCAGACTTTCGGCCAATTCTGTGATACATCAAGACATCCAATAAGCCCTTCATGCAATGTTTGCTTGACACTGCATGGTTTGCATGTAAGCGTGTGACACGTGTCTGCCATTCTCTGCAGGTTTGATATAGACAAGGCATCTTTAGCAGCTGGCTGGAAGCAAGAGCTTCTGGGGGAGGCCCGTGCACCTGAATCTGACGAGTTTGGTATTGCCACCTTTGTGTACAGAGCAAACAGAGCCTTCCACCCACAAAGGCTATGGATGCAAGTGCTAGAAAATGGCAAATTGCCCGTGGTGTTGAGGTCCAAGGGCTTCTTTTGGATTGCTAGCCACCCCAACACAGCTTGGGAGTGGTCTACAGCAGGTATGTACTGCACCATGGATGTCACTGCTCGATAAGCACAATGTGGAATACTCTTGTTGACTGTTGTGTCTCTAGCTTCTAATGCTGGTTGCATCTACACACCCTTCAGCATGATGTGGTCTTGTCACAATTACACAAATGGAGTTGATTACCTAAAAGTGGTACATGTAGATTGATGCCCCCCTTTCTTGATGGCACAGTCATATACGGATTTTCCATTTCCCTAGGCAGAGTGATGTTATTGGGGTAGACTAATGGGACATGCTGAATGAAGATGCTCAGATGCCCATGAGATCCCCATGTGCTTCGTTCTGTTATGTAGCACTTGAAACGCCTGCTAGCTGTGTTACTTTACTACTATTAAGCACAGCAAAGAGCCCCAGCTTTGCAAAACATAACGGTTGTAAACTTGTAAAATGCAAGGAGACAGATTTGGTAGAGATGTGAAGATATATTCAAACAAGTATGTGCATTGGCATTTTTTTTTTTTTTTTGTTTGTTGGGTTACAGGGGAATTTCCCACCCTCCGTCAGCTGATGAAGGTACCGAACGAACCTGGTTGGCAATTTTAACGTCGATTTGGTTCGTATTCAATAAATGCTGTCATGTCTGCTAAAGGTACCCATCGTCATTTCAAGGTGTATGGCCAGTACCACAAGCAAGGTATGACTGGTGTGCAGCAGCAACAGGAAAATTGTCATGAGCAGAAGTTGGTGTTCGTAGGTGTTCACCTAGACAAAGGTGAAATTCAGCGTATTCTGGATGATTGTCTTGTGTCTGATGAGGAAAGCTCTCTAGCAGCTAGTCTTTGGCTACAATGGGGCTCTCTGTGGGACTCCCTTTCAATTGCATAAACATTTGTTGTGCTTAACCTTGAAGCCCTTGTGAACAAGTTTGGTAAGCACACAGCATGTCTGAATGTCTTTGAGCCAGGTGATGTGTGGGGCCATGCTGTGTAAAGCTTGACAAAGCATGACACCACACTACAAATAACAGGGGGGGTTTACCATGTAGTAATTGCAGTGCAAAATGGATGATACCATGGTAAAAGTAATAGTACATTACCATTCTTTTACCATGTAATTCTACTGTGAGTACCAGGGTGTTTACCAGGGTGAAACGGGTGCATACCATGCCTAGTGAAATCTACTACCCCTCTACAGACCGCTACCATGGTAGCGCGTGCTAGGGTGCTTTGTACTATGCCACAGTGATTTATATCAATGTAGCAACTACCATGGTGCAACATAACACGGCATGGTGAAACGAACCAGGGTAACTTATACTAATCAGGCAGGGTACAAGGCACCATTGTAGTACCTACTATGTGTGGTTACCTGTACCGTGGTGAATAGTACGAGGCCGTTGCAATGCATACCATGGTGATGTTTACAATTGTTGGTATTGTGTATCAGGGTCGATAGTATGTATTGGGTCGATTTGATTATAAATAAGAAATTCAAAAACTGTCACATGCAGTAATGTTCGCTAGTGATGCCACAATCCTCGACACGCAACAAACAATGGTAAATACATATAAACAAGTACAGTGGGTAATCACTCAATCCTCACTCTCGTCATGACGAGAGTGATATCATCTGGGGGGCACACCTTGCCATTTTCAGGATTGTCTCCACCATTCTCACCTACAATATAACAAATCAGTACAGGACATGCATGGATACACATATGTGGATGTGTGTGATTGCAGTGCAATGGGGGGCACAAGCTTGCAATGGAAAACAACTGCACACATATTATCTTTGGTTACCAGCAGGTAAAGCCTCCTGATCCTTGAGTTCCTTGTTGAGGTGCTTGCGCCTATTGTGCCAATGGTTGACAAGAATGTTGACTACAGTCAACCTGTCCTCAACAATGGAGTAAGTGCTGAGTACCTTCTTCCTTACATCCACAATAGCATCTACTTTCTGCAATACCACATTGTGAGAAAGCACTACCTTCACCTCACAAGCAAATTCAGACCATAGCACCAACAAGGTGTTACAAGCAGGACCTTTTACACGAACATGGTAGCAACAATCAAAGGCATTACGGCACTTTGTCATATGGTGACAATCACCTCAGGGTCTTCCTTCTTGAAGTCGTCCCATGTTTTCTTGCCAAAGTCTTCTGCCTCTTTGAAGCCAAAGGTTGCCAACTCACTCTTCATTGCTCCAACAGCTTGACTCATGGCTTTCTTCCTTCCTGTTTTATCCTGTCACCACCGATGGAGCTATCTTGAGACGATGACTTCCTTTTCTTCTTGCCCTTGTCTGCATTATGTACAAAGGCTCTTGTGACAAGACTGGTCAGCTCAGGGCTCTTGTAGGTCAATGCTGTGCCAGAGATAACGTTGTTAACCGTTCAGCCTTAAGACAAGCAGCAGCGACAACACCTTACCACTCTTCACTACTACTTAGGGTACTTAGGATGCGTCCACGCCCCGTCCACCTGGTTGAAACCCAGCACAGCAGCATTGCTTTGCTCGGGGTCCTGCTCGATTGCCAAGGCCGATTGCTGTTGAGCCGAGTCCGATGTCATGTTGACGTCTCGCAGCTGTTGCAACAGTCGGGCACGGCGAGCCTGTGCAGGCGGATCCTCAGCGTAGTGAGGTCTGGGTACGACAGCTAGTCTGCGACTACAACGGGGAAGTGGTGCTTGCGAGTTTGACTTGGGGTTTTCAAGACCCCTGGCCTTGTTAGATGTTCGGACGGGAAACAACACTCTACTGGCGCTTTGCAAGATCAGCGCCTGGAGGCCGGACGGAAACTCAGGCCTGATGCGCACGACGGGTAAGTACAGAACCTCACCAACTGCTCTGATGGCATGTTTACAACACGCACACATATGCAGGCTTGTGGCAATGGATTTCAAGTCGATGCCAGACTAGGCAAGCTTTGACGTGACTTTTCGGTCTAGACTAAACTAAAAGGGTCTAGACCAAACAAAAAGGGTCCAGACCACAAGAAAGCTCAAATCGTAAGTCATCAAAGCAGCTGGATAACTCGGCCTATCTCTTCTGCAAGATGGCAAGCGACAAAGGGTTGCAGACCAAGCATGTGCTGCTAGCATCGTCTAGTGATTCTCAGTAGGTTTGCTAGCATACCTATAGCCTTTTGAAGTCAACGCCTAGCTAGCTTGCTTTGTAGAACACCATATGGTGTTCTGTACCATCCTTGCATTCGTGAAGTCTTTTTGTTTCTACTGACATGTTTGCATTTACAAGTCCTAATCAGAACCAAGCAAGTTTTCC
>JAABUP010000861.1_pt1 | contig 65156 bp, 65 predicted proteins | sample 5559201 | NCBI WGS metagenome assembly JAABUP01 (sample SAMN10711887, study PRJNA513373) | rock metagenome | isolation source: Antarctica rocks | place: Antarctica
TAAGGTCTTATGATCTAGTTGCTTACTAAGACTTTAAGACTAAAGCACATTATCTTTTTGCTTCTGTATGAAGCTCTTCTTTTTCTCTTCATAGTATTCTTCTTGTATTTAGAAATTATCAATTGAGTGTTGATCTCATTGCAAACCTGTGACATTAAAATACTATTCTCATTTAGACCTGATCTACTTTAAAGGCCTTGCTGTACAATTGTTGAAATCAGTGCAGAATGAGTGCAGAAACCCTTATGACAGATGAAGTGAAGACTGTTGCTGAGAAGATTTCTTCTTAAGCATAAATACTTATGACAGAACTATGCAGCATGAAGAGTTGTACAGAAAAGAACATGCAAAACATGAAGACTTATACAGATCTTCTTTACATCTTTGTGGTGAATTGAGACAATCTCACATTAACTACATCAGTAGATACAGCTATCTTAACATCAGCTGTTGCAACATCATCTTCTTCTTAAGAATCAGTCAATTGTACAAATGGTCTCACTTTAAAGCAGCTCATTGCAGCAATGAGTGTGAATCAGCACTCAAAATGATGTCTTTCTGATTCACTCAAATTTGAAGAAAAGAGAGTGAAATTCAGACCTTGACTACAACAAATTGTTACTAAATTGAATGTGAACATGTCAGACAACAATGTCAGTGTGCAGTTCTGATATGTTACATTCTGATCTGAGATGCCTCAGATATTAAAGCTAGAGATTTGTGCTTGTTGATATAAAGGTCTCAGTATGCGATGTAGGGTAAACCAGTAGTTGGTAACTTGTATTGAGTTGAACACAACCCATTTCCATAGGGGAAATGGTCCTACTATATACTATAGGATCACTGTGCTCGCCTTGCTCACTACAAAGTAATAGAGCTGATAGACCTATCAAAGGTCTATCACCTCACTAAGCTCGTCATGAGCATATAGAGCTGTGTGAGCTTATGTTCAGGTATATGCTTTCTCTGCGTATTCTCTAGGACACACTAGCTGATTATGGTTTGACTGTAACACTATTCCTTCTCTTCTAGATGATAGTTCTCTAGTGTCTATATAAGTGAGAGTATAAAGGTAAACAGCTTTCTCACTGTCATGCCTTCTCATAAGCAGCATAACTGTCTTTGTCTTGCAAAAACTATTGCAACCTTCAGTTTCACCCCTCTCACTGCTTGTGATCACTGTTCAGCTGTCCTTGCCTCTTGCATTATTATGACAGGTCACGCAAAGTGTTTTGAGTGCACCTGTCATGGTTGTTTGTGTGTGTTGATATTGTTAGATTCTCTGAATCAAGACATTCTGTAGCATTCTAAGTCAAAAGAACTGTCATAATAAGAGAGCATTGATTACATTTCTTTTTGAGTGTTCAGTCATTGTTGAGTCATGTGTATACTGAATCAGTTCTGTATGAAGATATTCTGAGAATGACACTCAGTGTCTTTTGCAAAAGAGTAGCTTCTCTTCATTGCTTAAGAAGCATTTCATTATGAATATTCTCACTTTTAAAACAGTAGAAAATGATCTTTATTTCTCATGAATTGTTTAACAAAGCTCATTGTATGACTCATCTTCTGCTTCAGCACTCACTTACATCTGTTTAAGATCTGTAATCTCACTGAATAAGTTCTGATCTTGTACAAGCACAGAGATCAATATGTCTGCTACTGTCATTGAGGCAGCCTGTATAGACTTATTTATCATCTCAGAATGTATCATCTGCATCATACAATGTTGTACTCTGTTATCTGAGAGATTCATTAACACATTCTACTTTCATCTCAATAAAGCATCTGCTCTCTCATTCTGCTTACTCAGCAAGTATAGTATAAAGAAGTTGTATTGTGACAGAATTAGAGATCATCTCATTTGTCACTCTGTAAGCTTTCTGACTGTCATAAAATATTTCAGATTTTTGTGATCTGTACAAATCTGAAAACTTGACACACTTTTCAATTCTGCATCTCACTCTTTTAAGCATCATATGATGATCAGCATCTCTTTATCATAAATCTTATAATTGCACTCTGTAGATGCATTCTTCTTTGAATAGTAGACACAGAGCCTTCACACATTGTTCATTAACTGCAACAGAATTTCATCTATGCATCAATCTGAGAAATCTGTTTTCATCACTGTTGTACATGTGTGATCAAATGAAACTAGAATTGACACTGAAATGAACATGGCCTTTAGCTTTGTAAAACCCTGATTGACTTTCTCTGTTCACTTAAAAGATGTGTTTGTTACAGTCAAACCGTAACCGGCTAGTGTGTTCTAGGGAATACACAGAGAAAGTGTATACCTGAACATAAGCTCACACAGCTCTATATGCTTGTGACGAGCTTAATGAGACAATAGACCTTTGGTAGGTCTATCAGCTCTATTACTTTGTAGTGAGCAAGGCGAGCACAGTGATCCTATAGTATATAGTAGAACCATTTCCCCTATGGAAATGGGTTGTGTTCAACTCAATACAAGTTATCAACTACTGATTTACCCTACACTGCGCACTGAGATCTTTATATCAACAAGCACAAATCTTTAGCTCTAATATTTGAGGCATCTCAGATCAGGACGTAACACTTTGAACACTCTTACAATATAAGAATGACAATCAGTGCGCAGAAGTCAGCTTTAACAAGTCAAGTCAACCTTCAAGGCCTTCAGCAAATGATCAATGTACTCAAGGTATCGGCACTCAATGCATTCACAGATGAGAGAGAGAAGCTGTGAGCCTTCTTGATCAAGCTTGAGTTATATATTGAATTCAATCAGGCAAAGTTCAGGTCTGAGATGGACAAAGGTCTGTTTACTGTATCATACCTCAAAGATGCAGCATTTGATTGAGTTGACCTCAAACTGCATGAGTTCCTTGACAAGACACTGAAAAAATGAATGAATGATAAGAAATTCATATTCAGCAACTATAAGAAGTTCAAGGATGAGCTTCAAAGAGCCTTCAGAGTAGTCAATGAGAAACAAGCAGCAGAAAGATGACTTCACATTTTAAAGATGAATAAGTTGACAGTCAAGTATGCGGCAGAGTTTCAGCAAATTGCGGCCTTAATGAATTGAGATGACGACACTTTAGTATTGCAATACTATTGAGGACTCAATGAGACTATCAAAGATGAGATAATCAGAATGAATCGACCTGAAGAGCTTCAGAATATGATCAATATCTTCATCAACATCAACAGTTGTCAATGAGAATGACAAATGAAGCATATGAGACACTACACATCAAAGATGTGAAAAAGACACTATATTCTCAGAAGAGGTGACCCTATGAATCTTGACGCAATTGAGAAGCACTGTGAGCAGCAATCACAAGTGAAGCAAGAACGGTGCATGAGCAAGCTCTATAAGCCTCAACCTTGATGAGCAGAGACTTGCAAATGTTACAACTGTGAAAAACTCAGACATCTTGCAAGGATCTGCAAGAAACCTCAACAAGAGAGAAAAGAAGTTGCAGCAACAGATACATGTGTAGTGCATGACGCTCTGAGCTGAACAGTCTGCTATGACAACATGTGCTGAACACATATAAGCAGCAAAGACAGAGTCGAATGATACTCACAGAAACTCAAGAAGAAATGAAACAGTTACAACACAACAGGTTAACTGAAGAGATTAGCTATTCTAAAGAAAGTCAAGATCAAAGAAACTGATACTCACAGAACTCAGATAGAAGAAGACTACAGTGATAGCACCTGAACAGCCCTGAATTTGAATGCAAACTCAGAAGATGTTGACAACTGAGAAGTCAACATGAGACTCAAAACAAGATATGAGCACCCTGAGAATCAGCGCTGAGAGATGTGTCAACAACTGCTAAAAAGACAGCAGAAAGAGCTCAAGAAGAAAGTCAATGATCTTAAAAAGCAACAAGAAGAAACAGAAGAAGCAAGAGCATGCTTAAAACTCAACAAGTTGATGAAAGATGTATGAGCAGCAATCAACCCAGTATCAAAACAACTTGTGTGAAAAAGTAAGAGTCACAAAATCAAGATTCATTTATTCACAGAGTACCTGACATCAGGTGATGATTGTTGAACCTTTTCAGAAGACTACATGTCACCTGAGTTTCTGAAGAAAGTGAAAGCACTTCAGAATCAGATTCAGTGAAAATATGATCAGTACAAACTGCGCCTGCACTCAGAACAGTATATTGAGAAAGACAGCAAGAAATACATATAACTGATCATATGAGGGGTAGAATCTAGATGGTTTCAGAACCTCTGAAGAAGAGCAAGCAACACAGTACAGTCAAAAAACTGCAAGCTTCCTCAAAGAGACTAGAGAACAAGAAGCTTTTAATGTCTCAGAAGAACAACAAGAACCATAAGATATGAGTTGACATTCAAGTTGAACAGAATAGACTTCTTCAAGCAATGGTAGACTCAGAAGCAACCAACAACTATATTTTGCAATGAGTGATAGAAATGCTAGAACTAACACTGCAGTGAGTGCTGAAGCCTATGCAGGTATATATGATCAACAGAGAATCTGAGTGGATAGCAGACCAGGTTCATATTGAAGTCATAATACTAGAAGATTCACAGAAGTTGACATTTGATGTTCTCAATTCAATCAAGTATGACATCATACTAAAGATGCCCTGATTACGCAAAAAGAGCTCAAGAATTGATTGGATCAGCAAAGAACTATACATCACAGTAGATGTGTATGAGATCTTTGAACAACCAGAAATGAGCTTATCAGAGCATAAGTCATGAGATCATGAAATATCGCTATTGAATGACAAGCAGCCAAAGTGAATGCCGCTATACTCAATGAGTGAAGATCAACTCAAGAAAGTCAGAACTTACCTTGATGAGAATCTCAAAAGAGGATTCATCAGATCATCAAAGTCATTGACAGAATACTCAATTCTGTTTGTATCAAAGAAGAATGAAACAAAGCAACTATGTGTCAACTACAGACAACTCAATGAGATAACTAGACAAGACAGTTATTTCTTATCATTGATCAAAGAGTTACAAGACCGATTAGGCAGAGTCAAGTGGTTCACAAGTCTGAACTTGAAAGAAGTCTATTATCAAGTACAAATGAAGGAAGAAGAGAAATGAAAAACAGTGTTTCAAACAAGATACAGACACTACAAATACACTGTTATGCTGTTTGAGCTCAAGAATGCCTCTGCCACCTTTCAAAGGTTAATCAATGACACATTGAGAGAGTACCTTGATGATTTTGCAATCACATATCTTGACAACATTCTGATATACTCAGATAATCTTGAGATGCACCGCAGCCATGTGCACAAGATACTGAGAAAGCTCAGTGAGAGGGTTTTGTATGTGAAGAAGTCAAAAAGCAAGTTCAAAGCAAAGAAAATTAAATTCCTTAACTATATTATTCAATCTGAGCAAATTGAGAAGAACTCAAAGAAGACAGATGCAGTCAGAAACTGGCCTTTGTTAAAACAAGTCAAGAAAGTACAAGCCTTTCTAGAGTTGATGAACTATTACTGAAAGTTTGTACCTAACTATGCAAGAATTGCAGAACCCCTCACACAACTAATGCACAAGAATGAGAGATGACATTGAAATAAGAAACAGAAGAATGCGTTTCACGCACTAAAGAAAAGTCTTAATGAAACAGCACACCTGAGAATACTCAATCTGACATGCAAAAAGATACTGAAAACTGACACATCGAATTTTGCAGTAGATGCATGCTTATACCAGATCAAAGATGAGCAACAGAAATCCATAGCCTATCAATCTAAAAAACTATCAGAATCAAAGAAAAGATATGAGGTTCATGACAAAGAACTTCTTGTGATAATGAAAGCACTGCAAGATTGAAGACCTTATCTCACAGATACTGAAAAGTCAATTCAGATCTACACAGATCACAAGAATCTGAGGAACTTTGCAACAACAAAACAGTTGAATCAACAACAGGTTTGCTGAGCTGAACAGTTAGCTGATTATGAATTTCAAATTCATTACAAAAAGAATAATGAGAACAGTGAAGCAGACGCTTTGAGTAGACAGTCTGATCATGAAGGAATGAAAAAGATTCACACCGAAATTCTGAGTGAAGATGACAAGAAAATCCTCACAAAAGACTTAACAGCAACATACAAGGTGAAGCAAGCTCTCTTGACAAACAAAGAACTAATATGAGTATGTCATGATGACAGAGCTGATGAACACCTTGAAGTCAAAAGAATTGAGGATCTCATATGAAGAAGGCACAATATCAGCGACCTTAAAGATTGAATCACTGAATACATTGTCAGATGCAATTCATGTCACAGAAACAAGATTCAGAGAGATAAAAGATATGATGAGATAACACAGCTAGACGCATCAAACGCACCATGGGAGTCAGTTACTATGAACTTCATAATGAAGTTACCAATGTCAAAGAATTCGGCATGAGGAGTGAAATTCAACAGTATATTGACTATAGTTGATAGACTGATCAAGTACACCATGTTCATTTCATTTAAGAAAACCACAACAGCATCAGTATTGATGTACACCATACTGCAAGAATTGGTTAACAATCACGAGCTATCAAAGGAATTTATCATCGACAGAAACAAACTGTTTACAAGCAAGTTTTGAGAAACGCTCACAGCAGAACTCAGGATAAATCATAAGATGTTGACAACATATCATTCACAGACAGATGAACAGAGCAAACAAATGAACCAGACAGTTGAAACGTACTTGAGACACTATGTCAATAGAAACCAGAACAACTGAGTACAACTGTTGTCAATGGCACAGTTTGTGTACAATAACACACAAAACAAAACCACGAAAGAAACACCATTTCAAGCAAATTATGAATATAATTTAAAGGTATGACAAGAACCGCAAGCGCATGAATCACAAAGTCAGAAAGCAATACTAGACATTGCAGAGATCAAGAAGTTGCACAAAGACCTGACAAGCAGAATTCAGCAACAAAAAGAATGAACAACAGAGGTAAAACTCTTTGTGGTTGAAGAGAGAGTTTATCTAAGAACAAACAATGTTCATGTGAAACAATGAAGCAAGAAGTTGAACAACAAGAGCATAGAATCATTTGAAGTCAAGAGAAACATCAAAGGGTTAAGCTATGAGCTAGACTTACTCAAGGAAATGCAGATACACTCAGTATTTCATGCATTCATGCTTCAGTGTTGCAATCAGTTCATATCACTTCAAATCACTGAAACATTTGTTGAACTTGATAAAGAATATCAAGTTGAGAACATTCTAGAAAAACAGATGATTAGTGAAAAAGCCCACTATCTCATCAAATGAAAGGGGTACAACACCTCTGAAAACACATGAGAACTCAAAGAGAACCTACTCAACTGTGCAAGAACACTACAGCAGTTTGAGAGAAGGGCTCAGAGTCAATAAAGAAGCTAGAACTCATTGACTTCAGTAAGAAATCAAAGTTAGAAGGATTGAAGGAGTTTTTCTCATCCTCAGGTTCATTGTTATCATCGCCCAGTTCAGAAGCAACACAGCGAACTTTGATGATTGTGTGAGACTTGTTCTGTTTCAGAGTCTTGAAGAGGCAAAGGACCTTTGCATTCAGTTTGAAAAGGTGCTCAGCCTGTTTCACACACTCATTCATAGTCATCTCAAGTTCAAATTTCAGTTGAAGGTGAGCTGCACATTCTGTAGAAATTGTGACAAATGCTGTATAAATAACAGTTGAAAAGACTACTGACAAGGCTTCTTGAAGCCTCTACCTGTATTAAAGCAGATTTGATGAGAGATATTCATCAACTTTGTAGTAGATTTACTGTCAAGTGAGGGTTGTACAAACCTTCTGATAATTACAGATTGTCTTAGCAAGAAAATAATACTTAAACTGTGCAAGGATATGACTGCAGAATGAGTGGCTCAGACATTTGTATGATGTTTTTACTGAGCTCATGAGCTTTTTACTGCAATAGTCTTAAATTGAGATACTCAGTTTGTGAGCAGTCTATGAAAGAGAGTCTGTTAACTTTTAAAGATTGTACAAAGAGTGTTCACAGTGTATTATTCAGAAACTGACAGAGTAACTGAGTGAATGAATCAAAATGTTGAGCTGTACATTCATACATTCTCAAATTATAGTCAGAACAACTGAGCAAGCCTGCTTCTTATAACTGAGCTAGTCATAAACAATCATGACTTCATCTTAACAGAAGTGAGTCTCTTCTTCTTGTCTCATGAGTATTACATGAAACCTTTACAACTATTTGAGAAGTTGAAGCCCGTACAGTCTGCAAAAAGTTCAGTACAAAAAGCTGATCAAATCATATGAAAGATGAAAGAAGTCACAAAGTGAGCACAGATGACTATGACTGTCACTCAACAGATACAGAAAGAAACAGTGAATCAGAAGAGACAGCAGTCTTATAACTTTAAGAAAGAAGACAAGGTCTGACTAAATCTTAAAAACATATGTATAAATCATCTGTGCAAGAAGTTTAATGCAAAGAATGTTAAGTACATCATTGTTAAGAAGATCAGCTCACATTTCTTCTGTTTAAACACATCATTAAGTATTCATAATGTGTTTTATTTGATCATGCTTCAGTCAGCAGTCATGAACGCTCTTTTTTTTCAGTGTATGACAGACCCACAACCCTTGTCACAAATTTTAAGCAATGAAGAAGAGTTTGAGATAGAGAAGATTCTGAAAGAAAGGTTCATACAACATAAAGAAGAATTTAAGAAGAAGTACTTAATAAAATAAGTCAGTTATACCTGACTCACATGAGAATTAATGTTCACTCTGAAAAACACAGTAGTATTAAATTGATGAAAGTTAATGCAATCTGAGATGACTAGATCTTAATCATACAAAAGAAGATTGAGATACTTCATGAGTTCAGAGAATTGTACAGAGTTTAAAATTTAGTGTTAAATTTATTTAATTTATTTCTATGCTAATTACTAATGATGCCTTCTTAATTTTGTCAAAGTTACTTGTTCTGAGCACTGCAAAGAGATGAGGCACATTGCTCAAATGTTGCACACAGTCTGTATGACTAGGCTCTATAAGTGTCACACACAGTCTGTATGACTACACAAGCACAGCATAAAGAAGAAAGAAGAGTTGTATGTATTTAAGAAGTGATATAGATGATGACTGTCTCTGTCAGTGACATCAATGTGATTTGCCTCAGCTGAGCAGCATGCTTTCTCATTGACACTGTTGTCATTCTCATTGTTTAAGATGACAATGAAAACATCATTGTTGTGTACAGAACAGTGAGCAGCATAATTATGTCACTTACAGTTACTGCAACACTCACTGAAATGTTTTGATGTACAACAACATTTTAAAAAGAATGTCATACTGTGTGTCTGACAGTTAATACAACTGACAGAAATCAACACACTCTGACTCTGAATCAGAATTGCATTGATGTATAACAGTCAATGAGTTCTCATCTGATTCAGTGTGATACATTGCTGTACAAATGAGATGTTCACACTGAGCAGTGTGAGAATGACCATTATCTAAAAAGAGTGAGTGTACTGAGTGAGCTACTGCTGATCAATAAAGAGAACTAAATCAACATCAACAGCTGCAAGAATGAGGGTAACAATGTATGCATTGTAAAGAATTAAAGCTCTGTGAGCTGTCAGCTTCAAGACACATATCTGTATAACATTTACATTGTTGTTGTTGTTGTTGATGTTGTTGCTGCTGAGCTTATAATACAAGAGTCAGTGCTGACATATTTAACTAAAAAAGGTTTCACATATGAAAGTTGTGAGTGAAGAAGTTGAAGAAGAAAGAAAAAAAGAAGTTGTACATGAGGTGAGAGAGTTTATAACTCACTTCACTGACAGATAAACTCAAGTGAATTGTCAGAGAAAATCACACAAGCAATGAAAAAATTTTCATCTGTGAACCTTACTCATACAAAGTGGGCAAACACATGTTAACAGACATTGACAACTGTACAACAATCTTTTCGGAGGCTTAAAGCACAACCTTGAAGAAAAAGAAAAAAATGATGTCATGAGTTAAACTCATACTAAGGTCTTATGATCTAGTTGCTTACTAAGACTTTAAGACTAAAGCACATTATCTTTTCACTTTTGTATGAAGCTCTTCTTTTTCTCTTCATAGTATTCTTCTTGTATTTAGAAATTATTAATTGAGCATCAGTCTCATTGCAAACCTGTAATAACAATGATCACAGTATCTGTCTCTTCTTAGCTTAACCTGATCAAATCACTTAAACTTAAGTCTTGTGAGTGTATCTGATGAATTTCTGTTTAATATAGTATATGCTAGTCTTGATATTATCAGCATTCAGTGACTGCAAGAACTGTGTATTATTCAAATCAACCTTCATCAGCTGATAATCTTTCTCATTAAGCATCTTCTTCTCTTTCTTCTTTATTATTCAATTAATGTTGATACATCATTTAAGAACATTCTGAAGAGCATTGATTGTGTCTTGCAATGAAGGTTGAATCATGAGAGCCATAATTGCAATGAAGAAAAGGGAGTGAACAAAGACAGTTGACTATCTTTGAGAGAATCATGATCAAGAGATATGTAAAGAGTTGCAAGAAGAGACCAGACTTTGAGAACTTTAGCCTGTGTGTTTGTGTGTGTGTGTGTGTGTGTGTGTGTGTGTGTGCGTGCGTGTGTGTATGCGTGTGTGTGTGTGTGAGTGAGTGGGTGAGAGAAAGAGAGAGAGAGCAAATGAAGAGAAAACAGTGTCAAAAGAGCGTTCAAAAATAGATGTGACAGTTGCAGAATGAAAGGTAGAAGAAGACAGTGAGTACTTATACATTGTGAATAGCTGTTAAGGCACAGTCAGACAGGGTGCGCCATGACTGATGAGAGAAGAAAAGCCATATCAGGCACCTGGATTTGGGATTTGAGTTTGCCCTGTGGGTCAGTGAGATGGTTGAGGATGAAAAGTAACAGTTCTTATGAAGACCGCAGTTTTCTGAGAGTTGTGTCTCAGATGATGATTCACAAGCAAGCAAGAGCACATGAGCGGCCAGCAGGTTTAGTGAGCGGTTTAGGCTGCGTAAAACAGCAATCAAACCCTCTGAATTTGGCAGCCAGAACTGCAGTACTCAGACATATTATATTATAATCATGTTTTTCTTTAAGGGTAAAAGAACAGAATACCCTGCAAACCTAAATAAAAGAACAGAATACCCTGCAAAGTAAAATAAAGAATATTCTACCCTGCACACACCGCTTTTTCAGAACATTTGCTGATGCTGTTTTCTAGGCATTTTCATCTCACTGTTGCTCTTGTCTCACTGTTGTTCTTGTCTTGCTGTTGTCCTTGCTGTTGCCTCATCATGTTGTTCAGCACACAGCTTTCAGTGTCAATTGACAGCACTGAGTATGCCTTCTGAGTTGACATTTGTCAGGCTCTTGACAACTGAGCTATTAAGAACAAATTCAGCTTTCAGATGATGAAGAAGAAGCCTGTCAAAGCTGTATACTGCTGTAGAAATGAGGGCTGCAGCTGACAATGTCAAGTTCAGAAGAACAAGAATGAAATACTGATTTTGACAATTGTTGAGAGGGAACATAACTGCGTTGAGGCTGAGCTAGAAAAGAGAAGAACAGTCAGTGACCATATTTGATTGAATGAGGCTGTTTTCAAGCACCTCAATGTCATCAAGGTGACAGACTCAAAGGCTATAGCGAAGTGTATTCACATCCACTATAGTGAGAAGGTTAGCTACAAGGTAGCTCAGCTGACATGCCTCTGCCTTCTCAGTGAAGGTCTGAGCAATCAGCGATACAGCTTTCAGCTGTTATCAAGCTATAGAAGGGCATTGAAACGTGTTTAGCCAGATGTCTACATGGATATTGCTATTGATGAGCTTACAGGTAAGTCTCTTTCTTGTTAACTACTTTATTAACTGTATTATAGATAATTTCCTTCATTGTTTTATCTGTTCAGCACAGTCTCAGACCTTTTTCTTTCTCTGTCATTGCTTTTTTGCTGTTGATGAAACCTTTTTGAAGGCCTGTTTTGTGCAGTCACTTCTTCTTGCTGTCATCATTGATGTCAATGAACAAAATACACTTCTAGCCTGAGCAGTGATGAAGTCAGAGTCTCAAGAATCATGAGAATACTTTTTTTGACATTTAAGAAGGGCTATACTGAAGGTCTCATCAGAGAAATGCATCTTAATGTCAGACCATGACAAAGAATTGCTGAAGGCTGAAGAGGTGCTTGAAAATCAAGTGATTAAGGCATATTACTGTCACCATCTTAAAGAGAACTTTGTTATGAAGTTTGAACATGAACTGACCCCTCTGTTTTGATCTGCTGCTTGTGCAAGGACTTCTTCAGCATTTGAGGCAGTTATGAATAAAATCAAGAATGTGAAGGCCTCTGTGAAGGCATATTTAAGAGATATAGTAAGTTAGATCTTTATTCTTCTACACAGCTAACTTTAGTCTATAGGATCAACAGCTATGAACAACAGCCTTCTTTTCTGGTCGTCAATATGGCCACCTTATCAGTAATATTGTTGAGTCTTTAAACAAGACTCTAAAGCTAGATCAAGAGCTATTCATTGTGAACCTTCTTGACAGCATCTGACATCAAGTAATGAAGCAAAGAGAAAGTTGTCTGGCAGCAGCAACTAAGTGTATAGAAAAGAAAGCTCAATACACTACCTTTGTGACTACAGAGGTTCAAAAGGAACAAAAGTGAGCACAGAGCAACAGAGTAAGTTATCTTCTATCTATTAAGTAAATACTAATGATTCTATAGGTACAATTATCCTCTCTCTCAGAAGGACATGTCATACAGCCTGACAACAGCATTCACCTTGTCAATTTAACAGCAGGCACTTGTACCTGCTGTCAGTATCAAGCCAACAGCATTTCATGCGGCCATGTCATGATCTGCATATTCACTTAAGGTCTGACCTTAGAGCCTTTTCTCCCTCAAGTCCTGTTCACTGAGACCTGAGCAGTAACCTTTGCTGTTGCTCTTTCTTCTGTTGACATTACTCATCTCAATTCAGCAACAGATGATCTATGCAACCCTTTGATCACCTGAGTGCTTTGTGAACGGCTGAAGAAGAAACGAATACAACAAGAGAATGTCTGAGCACCTTAAGGATTACAACAGAAGAACATGAGGTCAGTGGTTGCATCAGCAAAGCATGACCTTCATCAGTGCGGCACGTGTGATGAGTCAGACCACAATGTCATCACTTGTTGAAGGCCTCATCAGTAGAACAATGACAGTGGAGGCAGAAAAGACAGTGACGACAGTGAGGCAGTGACAACAGCAAGACAGTGGGATTTAAAGGCAACAACATGGGTAGAGACAACAACATAGCGGCAGCAAGGTTAGCAATAGTCATGATATGTGTATAGGACATAGTATTCTTTATTTTACTTTGCAGGGTAGGATATTCTTTATTTTACTTTGCAGGGTATTCTGTTCTTTTATTTAGGTTTGCAGGGTATTCTATTCTTTTACCCTTTCTTTAATGATGTTGTTGCTGTTTTAATTCTTTAAAGATTAAGAGTGATTATATTAAGTGACAGATTTAAATCTTCACATTATGTTACACTATTAACTTGCTACCTTTAATAGAATTCTGTCACATGAGAGTCTTTATGTTTCTGACTTCTGTCTTTGTTAAGTAGGCTCACCACCTTCTTAAAGTGACATGTTTGAAATACTAACACTATCAGCAGGACCTTGGGCTAACCTAGCTGGCTTAATTGCGTTTGAAAGCTCACTTAGACTACGGCACCAACACGTTTCACGAAGCCGAGAGAATTGACACTCAACTTGTACACGTGAAAATCAAGGCACCCCTCGCCAATCTTAAACCACTCCTTTGATTTTGCTTGAGGATCAATCATAATGACTTTCTTTGCCCAGCTGGAGAATCTCATCCGCTCTCAAGATTGTTCATGCTCTGGTTCTGGCGACGTCCTGGCCAAGCAAGGCTGTCCTTCTACCTCCATCGCTATCCTTGACCACGGCGATATCACCTCGCGCTGCATCTCGACGCTCAGGGATGATGAGGAGACGGTCTTTCAAGCGTGCAGCATCTCCAAACCCGTGACTGGGGTGGCAGCCATCAAATTGGTCCAGCAGGGGATGCTTCGGCTTGATGGACCGATTACTGAATATCTTCCTCCGCCGGTATTGAAGCTTCTGGAAACACCAAAGACAAATAGGTTGTTACATCATGTCACCATCAAGCACCTGCTGAGTCATACGCCTGGACTATCGGTGCACGGCTTCCCTGGGTATTCAGGGAACCCGCCAAATGCGGAGGCCGTGCTCGCCGGCGATGCGCCAGCCAACACGTGCCATGTTTGCCTTGAGGGTCTGCCGGGTCATCAATTTTCTTATTCCGGTGGGGGAATGACTGTGCTCCAGATCATAATGGAGACGGTCACCGGCAAAGCCTTTCCCTTGCTTATGCGAGAACTCGTCTTCAAGCCTCTAGGGATGAATAAATCCTCGTACCGCCCACCGGATGATGATGGCAATCACGCGACAGCATACTACACTGGATATACGCCTTGTGATGATCTATACCGCACCAACCCCGAACAAGCAGCCGCGGGCCTATGGACAACACCTACTGACTTGCTGAAGGTAGTCAGGGCTGTGCAGCGCTCTTTGGACACCAATGATGGCAGCGGCTTCCTGCATCAGCCACTAGCTCGCCAGATGCTGGCGGAAGTTTCCTCCGGGATGGCACTGTCCTGGTTTGCTCCCGTCAACCCAGGAGTGGCTTTCGCCCACGGAGGGAGTAACGAGCCTGGATGGCGCTGCTTTCTTGTCGGCTACGCAGATCTGACCTCTACAAGGACGGCCGCAGACGTCGAGCTGAGAAGGGACAGCGTGCCAGGAAATTCCGGCATCTGTGTGATGACGAATTCGGCAGCAGGAGACAAGGTGATCATGAAGGCTGTCTCCGCCATCGCTTACCTGAAAGATTGGACAGCAGTCCCGCACATTTATGGGCAACCAGAAGCCATGATACCCTTTTCCGCCCCTGATGTGAATGTAGATGGGAGATGGAAGGAGTGGCAGGGACGGTGGCATGATGAGTGGGAAGTCGGAGACGCCGACGGCCTGCCGTACGTGCGGTACAGAGGATTGCCACCGGTAAGACTTGTGCCGGCTGCGCAGCCGAGCAGAACTTATATGGAAGGTGAATCTATCGATCTGGTGCTGGATGGCCTGGAGATGATGTTTCGGCTAGGGTGGAAAAACGGGAGGAGGGTAGTAGAGGTGTGGCAGGGTGGTACGGGGAATATCACTGTGCTCGAAAAGTAGACCATTCGGATGACTAGGGGAAAAGGTCTTTCCGTAAGTTTCTGTGGAGCCCATCATCGTCATCGCCATGGAAGATAGCTAGGGACTTTGAAATCAGTTGCCGTGTTGCGCTCAGCGAGTGAGTAACAATGAGACCCACTTGTTTCTCAACGGCTGGATGTTTCCACGTTATGTTTTCTCAAACGCAATCTAAGATAGAACCATTAGTACCAGAAGCTCGCATTTCACATGCTTGTGATCGCGTTTCGAATTACCACACGCTTCTAAGCATGCTACGGCTGTTCAATTTGGCGTCCCAAAGTCAACTCTGAAAGTGCGCTCCATCGGCCGCCCAACGTGCAGACGAAGTCGTCCTATTGAATGGTGCCTCGATCTCTACTTTATAGAGACGGCTCTTTAGCGCGCTTCGATTGGCTGCATGATAATCTAGTCAAGAGTCGATACCAGTGAATGCACACATCAATACTGCAATTAATGCTATTCATCACCAATTATCTCTTTCTATGTAACCACTGTGAAAACTTATCACGCTCACATCTCCAGTGGGGAATCTCTTCTCGTTCTGCAACAATGCCTTCAAGACAACCTCTCATCTCACTGTCAGACATGCAGCTGAAAGACTCTTTTGCTCTTTCACTTCAAGATGAACGTCAATATATCCGTGATGACATTGGAGAGTATGTTGATGGACGGGTACCCCAGTAAACGTTATTGCTGCTCGTACTCTCAATGAGCACGTCTGCAGAGAGGGTCTTAGGATGTTTTACTGGATGTCATCTGGCTACACTCTCCCTTTCCACAGCAATCAGGACAACATCGAGATAGCCTATCCAGGGCATCCTGATCTCCTCTACTTGTCATTGGTATTGAGTGACGAGGAGAGAATGAGATCCAATGTCAGGACACTCTATGAGAGGTATGACCAGACTGTCGGGTTGTAAGTCTTGGTAGCAGTGCTGACTTGGTTTCATAAGGATAGATATCACCTAAGCCGAGCGACGGCTGATTTGGTGGATCCTAGCTCGCCAGCCATGCCGATAATTCTCGCGGTACGGGATCGACAGGCGTCAAACTCGTCGTCCTTGTCGGGGGATGTACCGGCGGCCGCGATCATCTACTACCGGGACGGAGAAGTGCATGCGGCAAGATGGAGCGAATGGGCGACTGATACCCCACGGAAGAGCGTACTTTCTGGAGGTCACCAGAGAGAGGTGCTGTCCTTTGAGTTCGGAACCGACAAGGGTCGGCGGCGCCTTCTTGAGCAGTCCAAGGAGGCTGGCGGCAATGTTGAAGTCTTGGATGGCTGCGTGATCTCGCAGGTCAACGGAACGAGGGTGATTGGATGTTTTGGAACGATGTGATGAAGTTGCTGGTTGCCACAACTACGTAGATAGGTAGGGTTGCCAGTAGAGTAGATCGTATTCTTGTCGACTGCAAATGAGCCTCATCAACGGCCGCCAGGTACAGGCTACCACATCATGAGAAGTCACCGAGTATGGTTTTTCGGACAGTGGAGATGACCTGAAGTCTACAGTGCTACTCTTCTCTTCAAGTGCACAAACTCGAATGCTTCAGCCTTGATAGTCTGCTTGCAGCTACATCGACGGAGAGCCCCATTTTGCCATCGGCGTATCAACCTGTGCCCGGTTGATCTCACCCATGCAATATCGATATGGAGTAGGGTCATATTGACGAGGCATCCGACCCACTGTTATCGAAGCTGCAAAGCGACCGAAAGATCGAGAATGTTACTTCGTCGGGTTGAGTTTGTTCTGAAAGCTCACTGCACTTGATCGAATTTGAGAGCAACACAGCAGTACGAATCGTAGCTAAATTCTCTAACGTCAGAAGCTAGTGATAGCTTTGCACTCGCATACATGTATCTACCTTAAGCTAATGTATATGTGCGAAGAATAAGCTAACCAAGGCCATTTCCCTTCAGCGCAGCTCGATCCGGTTTCTGAGCTAATGTATATGTGCAAAGAATATGCTAATCAGGGCTATTTCCACTTGAGCGCAGCTCAATCAAGTTTCATTGAAGAGAGCAATCGTGCTGCAGAAATTGTCCCTATTGTCCGCCTGAGCTACCACGCCACTCCCATCCACGGTCACCATGTTCGTACTGGCCTTGGTGCTTAGTCCGTAAAGATACACGGTCGATTTACCTCCCTCAATCGAAACCATGTTTTCCTGGCACGACTCCGTAGTCAGACAGGTTTGCGAGTAGTTGTCGAAGAACGAGTACAGGCCTGCGCCGTAGACGAAGAGGTCGCTGGAGTCGACGACGCGAAGACCCCAGGATTTGCGGCACGAGTCGGTTGTGCAGGTGCTGAAGGTCGGGTCGTTGAAGGCTGCGTTGGGGGTGAATGGGGTTAGAGCGTTGGGGTTTGATTGCATGTATCTGGGCAATCTAGTCAGTTTATGCCACAAGGCTAGAAGAGTGTATGACATACGGAGTCTCCGTCTGGATCAAAGCCATGTAGACGTTCTTGGCGTTCGAGATCTGATAGTTGTAGAGCTGGGAGTGCTCCGAAGATGTCCCATACATCCAAACTGGTCCGTTCTGTGACTCGACAAGGACCCCCCTGCCGTTGTAGATGTTGATCTGGCTGTGGTCGGCGAGGTCAAGCTCGTGGTCTGCAACCCAGAACCAGTTGTTCTCCAAGTAGATGGAGGCTTGTTTAGTGACGTGAAGAAGCAAGAAGGCGCCTTCACATGCTGGGTTCGCTGGCGCGATGACGGCGGGGTTCTTCGCACATGTGTTCGATTGAAGCTTAGTACCGGCTGTACCACCGATGCGGAAGTGAACGTCCCACATACCCGATGAACCCTGCTGGCCACTGGGATCTGCAACGTTCCATTCGACAAGGATCGCGCCAGGTTGCGGCCCTTGAGTTTCGAAGAGGAGGTCGCTCATCTCCACGGACCCAGTATCGCCGACTTGTCCCACTTGGAAAACGGGCGTAGGTCTGCTCTGGTCCGAAAAGGCCGATCCGGAAGCCATGATCAAGGGCCAGATCTCGCCAGTGATTTTGATGTTTTTCGGGACCTTGACAGTGTTCGTGATGAGATACGCTCCATGATCGAAGTAAACGACCGAATTAGCCGATGCCTGGTTGAGGACCGCCTGGATAGCAGCAGTGTCATCCGTGACACCGTCACCTTTCGCACCTGCAGACTTGACGCTGATGAAGGCTGATGCGGGGTAACTCTCATACTGAGGCTTCGAACGCTCAAAGACTTTGCCTTGTGCTGTCAAAAGCCCAGCTGGTTTCGATGGAGCCGTCAACGATCCCTGAATTCTCGTACCTCCTGTTGCCGAAGACGTGAAGTTGCTTGCCGGAGACGTGAGGTTGCTGGCGCGAATTTTGTTGACGTAAGGTGCACGTTTGGTGGTGTTCCTCGAACTAGGTGTGAGTGCCGCGCTAGTGTAAGCGTTGCCTTGAGCCCAGGAGGCCACCACGCTGCCGCCATTGAGGATAGTAGCTCCTGTATTACTGGCAACGGCGACTGATGAAGAAGTGAAGTCGACATTATCGATGATGAGAGTCCCGCCGGTCGCTGGAGTGCTACCGGGTCCGAAAGAGGTGACGATGCCCTGGGGGGTGTTGCTAAACTTGCTGTCCAGGACCAATACCGATCCGACGAGCTGGTTCAGTCCACCATTGGCCATATTGATACCGACTCCACAGTTATTAATACTGAGCGACTTGAACGTCCAGGCCCAATTCCAGTTCATGAAAATAGCCGTCTGGACGTTGTTGAAGATCAAATTGCGAGTGGTGAATTGCTGGTTGCCAAGGAAGGCCCCATAGTTGCCTCCGTTGAAGGTCAGGTCCGTCATGAATCCTCCTGATCCGTTGTCCATGAAGATACCTTGCTGCTTGTTATTGCTTCCTCCCTTGATCATCTCGAAGCGGATGTTCTGCAGACTCGTAGCCTGCGCCACTTGCCAGTGTATCCCAGTGCCAGCGGTAGGAGGCATGGCAGTGAGGTCAATAACGAAGTTGCGAATTTGACGGAAGAAGTTGTTTTGGTTGGTGTACCAGTTGTTCCCGGTGTTGTCGTATGGATCGGAGTCGATAACGGCGATACCCTGGAAAGAAGCAGATGCCTTGATAGTAGGGATGTTGACAGCATCGCCGACAAACTGGGTGTAGTACAGTTGAATGAGGGGTGCGCTGACGAGGTAGGTGCCCGGTGGGAAGTACACAATCGCCGGAGTGACGGTAGAGGAGTCACAACCCTGGCCACAGCGATTACCGGAGGAGATTGCGTTGTTGATGGCAGCAGTATCATCTTTGTTGCCGTCGCCTATACCCTAAGTCAGCATGTATCGCTTCAGGCCATCACCTGTTGCTCCACGGCAACATTTCAGACTCACCAGCAGCACCAAAGTCTTTCACATTTCGGAAAACCTGGTAACCGCTACTGCCACCAAACGGTACCGTTCCTTGACGTTGAATACTGGCCAACCAATAGCCGGAAGCTGAACCGGCAGACGGCGTAGTGGTGTTCGAAAAGAGTGATTTCTCTGGCCTGGGTACCGCCCCAACCAGCGAGGACGGTGCCGCGAGAGACAGGAGCAGTCGTAGTGCTACAAAGAGCGTGATGGTAGAGAATGTGAACATGATGGACAAGTACTTTGTGCAAAGATACGGTCTTGTAAAAGATTGTCTGAATGGTATGATCGAAGATATGTCAGTGTACCTGCACTGGTATCGAGACTGCTCGAATGACAAGTAGAAGATGTAGAAAGATCGGGAACAAGCTGGTTTTCAGTGAACGTAGAGAGTGTAGAAGATCAACGACCCAAGGTCTATAGAAGGTGGGAAGATATGGACAAAACAATGAGTGAATAGAGTCGAGACCCTTGGTGGACAATAGAAGTAAGGTAAGGTAGTAGGACGAAGAGGAAGTGAATGAAGAGAAGTGGGGGTCTTGATTGTAGAAGTAGTCTGGCGACAGAAACGGGGTAACAGCGCACGGGCCTGGGATTCTTTGTACTTCTGTTTCGAATCAATGACGACGAGGTCCTGATAGCTACAATTCTCCACTTCCCCCTCCGCCATTAAATCTTTTATAGATGTTTCGACCATACCCTCGCCATCACCATCTCCCGCATTCTCATTCGCACCGCCATCAAAACCGCTGCTGTTGCCGTCCTCCTGCCCCCCGAAGTCACGAAGATGAGTCTTGTGGCCAGGAGCATTCAGTGGTGGTGGTTGCAAGCCATCCACATGCCCATGTCGAGCCATCTGTAACCCTCAAGCTTAGCGGGGAATGCTCCAGCTAGAGCTAGACCACATCATTACCTTGCTCCGTACTCCGTACAGGCCTTTGTGCAAGTACAACCTGGTAAAGGTACAAGTAGAAGGACTGTAAGGTTAGGAGACAAGAATGAAAGGAAAGCCAATGACTTTCCCGTCTTGCATCGTGAAACGTGAAATGTTAAAGTTGAAATGAAAACGCAGGGTTAGGCTGGAAAGGGATTGTTGTGCTTGTACTGGCCTTTCTGATATTGCAGAAAACCCATGATCAAGGATCCTGCCTGTACGCGGTGATGGCATATCAAAAGAAGGCTACAAGGAAGCGCCACACCCAGCTAGTGCCGTTATGCACAACACGTAAGCCGGTCCATCACCGAATGAATGGCTGACATAGCTCCTTTCATCACTTTGCTAGGCCGTCATGAAACGACCTCGGAGATCCGGCTCGACGTCGCAGTCGACAATATTCCAAGGAGTCACGATGTTACACCAGCGTTTAGGCTTGAGTACATGTACTTGTCCATGTACAACCTGAAGTGATTCTTGGAAGCGCGCAGGGTGCAAGTCAAATCCTAGGACGAGCCAACGCAAGAGATCACTACGATCGCAAGCTATCCATACTTGTACGACACAACTAATCTTCTCTGTAGATACTTGTATTGCGAGATTCCTCGTCGAACCCTGACCCCTCTTTCGTGTCACGAAAGGTCATCCAATAGATCACGCTGACTGCACCGTTGACTGCTCATGATACATTGCACACGGCAAACCTGGACAACAATAATAATAATGTCAATGATATTGGTGTCCAAACATCTCGTAATAAAGACTCCTTTACGGTCACACGGTGCCTCTCTAATCTCCGCGCTACCCCAGATCAGGGCAGAAGAAGGGGCGCCGGTGAAGCGCATGGCTCTCGGTGATGTTCCTTCATGTATGTCACGGGTACTACTTCGGTCACACACCCGTTTCTCGACGGTTTGTGCTCCGTGGATTCCCATACGATAATTTTAACTTTTATCACATTGCTTCAGCTTCCTTTGATAGTAATCACTCACCGTCAAGACCAGACGTGTCTGCTGGCATTGGTCGCAGAGCTATACCCCAGTTTGCATGTTACGGAGCACCCTGGCGAGCCTTTCGATGCCTTCCCCCAGCTTCTCCTCTTCCTCCCATGAGAAGCATATCCTGACCTCACTCTCGAAATCCGCATCTTCAGTGTCACCGTACACACCAAAGAAAGAGCCTTGCGCGATGATAACGTTCTCCTCCTCCTTTGCTCGCGCAGCTAGCGCACGGGCATCCATGGGTCTTGGCAAAGACAACCATATGAAGTAACCTCCGACAATGTCTCTACCTGTTTGTGGCATGGTGACGCCAAGAGGTAGCAGATGCTGCTCTATCGCTGCAAACATCGTGCGATAACGCGAAGCATACGCTGGCTGCAGGTTATGGAGGATGTGACGTTGGAGGTCGCCCGACTTCAGCATTTCCGACATAAACGTTGCTGTCAGCTGGGACGGCGCGCCTCCTGACCGTGACGATCCACTGCGCATGTGATCAGCAGGCCAGACACCCGAGAACACGTTGCAGAACATACACTTGTGATAGTCCATGGGAAAATTTCTTCGTCCCTTCTGCCCATCCGGTCCTGCATCCAGGTCCTACAATCTTGCTGAAGCTTCCATTGCTGACCGCATTGCCAAAACCATCCGATCCTTCCCTTTCAGCACCGCCATCAAGCTGCCGATCGATGTCAACTATACGAGGTACGGCGGCAGTGTCTAGACGGAGATGAGCAGATGTTGTAGAAGCTGGCCATTGCAGCTGATCGTACACGTCATCGGTGATGATGAGAGCATCGTATTGTCGTGCGATCCGTACGAGGTCTTGCCGACGAGCAAGACTCATAGTCTTCGAAGATGGATTAGCAAAAGTTGGCACGGCGTAGATGAGATGGCGGTAGATTTTGCTCCATGGTCGAGGAGGCTTTAACTTCTGCAACAGTCATCGCTCAGCAGTTACTCCCATGTGCTTATAGTGAATAAGACCATAGCATCGCTGCGTGCCGTTCGTACCGGCTTGAGGTTGCCTTCTGCTCTGGCCTTCTCCTCGCTTCTCCCAATTTCGCGTTTGAGGAATCCAATGTCGATGCCTTCCTGATCTTCCGGCACGGCACGAAGCCTGCCGTGAAAGCCAGAGTCCTCGAAAATGCGGCAAGCCAGATAATATGTGGGGGCTACCATCCAAACGTTCCTAGTGTAGAGTGGATCGGAGAAGACCTGCAAGATGCATGCTAGGTTTTGACTCGCACCTCCTGTGATACATATCCTTTCTGGTCGAATGGTTTGCTGGGGCGAGTAGAAGCCAGTCAGCCATTGGGCAATCTGCTCTCGAAGCGGCTCGTATCCTGGATCGGGACCGTACAGGAGTCCTGGTGTAGAAATGTCGGAGTCTGACAACACCGTATCAGAGGCTGCTTTGATTGTAGCAGCAGGAAGTAACTGTGGGTTTGGCCATCCTCGAAGCAGATTGATGAGTGCTTTCGAAGTACCGTTCATGACTCTGGTGCTCTAGCGCGTCATCGATTCATGTCAGCCACTGAAGCATCAACCAAATTGGAGATAGTTCTGTGAAGCAAAGGCTTCATGGATGAGAGTCATCATTTTGTGGTAGTGGATGACGTGCATCATGATTACAGTAGCCGAGTCGATCATTGGAAGGAATGGAAATCGGGCCTTGTTGACACTCAGACACGTGGAAGATGGTGACCGTGACGTGATCACTACTAACCAAAATACACGTACACGTACAGGATTCCTACTCAATCACAGTATAACAAGATTCAGATACAAAATGGCTAAAGTCTGGACAAGTCTTTGTAGATGGATGCGGGAAGGATAAGAGTTGGAATGATACTTGTACAAGTACTCGTACGGCAGGATATATCTTACTAATGGCGGAGCACGGGTTGATGTACAGTAAGAGTACTCGTACCTTATGCGGGTCTCAGCCTCGAAACAGCCACCAAGGCTGCGGCCTCAACCGATCCTGATCCTGATCCTGCGTAGTAGAAGACTGCGGCCGTGGAGGACGTCAACAATATCGTTTATGTACATATCTGACTCCGTGTCATTCTACTACCTTCAAGAATAAGCTGTTTACTCCATCTTGCCTTCACCCGGATTTACATAGTTCTACCAATTGATCCCAGGTTCCTCCCCGTTCCGACACATCGGTCACTCGACAAGGAAGTGTGCCGCACCGTCGTTAATGTGCATGACGACTCACCGCGAACTCCACCCCTCGAGATGGCCGCAACTAAAGACTCGAAAACTACCAGACGACTCTCATCTTTGTTCTCCTTAGGATCTCAAAAACCGAAAGTACACTTATCTCCCTCGCCATCTCCGTCGCGGCTATCGCATTCATCCCGGAATCAAAGTCCTTCAGGGCAACGATTATCAAATTCTCGCATACGGCATTCGTCTTCAGCTCAGCATCTCTCTCCTTCAAATCAATCGAGCCAGTCTCTTTCCCTGGCATCCTTACAGGCGCCTGGCCCTGTTGACCTTGCAGATAACACCTTACTCCTGCCACAACCGATCGCCGATCTTACCCCTCTGCGAACATCGTCACCGCCAGGGAGCAGACCTGGAAGCAGACCTGGAAGTAGACCGGTATCGCCTATTCGTCCATTTGCTTCACCCGATAGTCCTTGGCGACCTTTGACACCAACGACAGAAGCCAGGCTGTCTAAGCGCCGAAGCTGGTTGCCTGGCAGTTCTGAGAGCGAATCTCACGGGGCTTCCGAGGAGACGCATGGTTCACGGGCTTGGATATCTGGAGCTCAAGGGAAGATACCTTACGATGTTTCGTACCTGGTCAACTCCCAAATAGTACGTCGCCACTAATTTTGTCAGCTTAAGCTTCTTTCCGGCTGCCTGTTGTGCGCTAATGAAAACTTGATATGCAGATCTCGGAGCTTTGGGATGAGGATGGAGATACTTTCGTGTACCTGTACCCCAAAGATACCGGGAAAGGCCCTTCCTTTAAGGTCGACTCAGCAATCTACTCCTCATCTACATTCCTGACCATTCTCGCTCATGGGGGAGTTTATAACAATCAAAGCCGTACTGTTAGCGAAAATAGAGGACATTCATTGGAATCGCGTACACAGCAGCTGTCACTCAACGCTCCAATATCTCCACCATCGTCGCCGAAGACGGACAACGGTAGCTCACAGGGATCGCGGACACTGAGCGATTCTTTCGACGAGCCTCCAAAAGAAACTCACCTCTACATTCCTACGGGTCTGAAAACTGATCCGGCGCATCCACAATCCAGGCATGCATCGGAAGATATTGAGGCTCTTGTTGCGGTCCGAAACCTCTTCGCTTTTTTAGTCGGTCAATCACTGGTCGCAACCTCAAGACATCAATCAATCTTCTCAATCTTCCTCCAGATATCAGATCTCTTAACGAGTTTTGAGTTCACCAATCTTGCTGGTTCTACCTATGGCGAGGTCGCTGACATCAGCTTCTCTCGATATGTCGAAGGATTAGGCCTCGCAGACATCAGATCAAGCCGCGAGAAGACTATCGAAGGTCTCGTGCTTGGAGAACGAATGCGGTCTTGGGAACTGTACGAGGAAGCCTTCGTCCATGGCGTTGGCAAGTACGAGGATATCGTGAAGCTCGGCAGTCCCAAATTCAATCTAATCAGCAGTAAGACCCGTAAACGAATGGAAAGGGCATCAATGGACCTGTTCATCAGGTTGAAGAGCGTACGATCAAGACTGGAAGACTTCGAGTTCCCCTCTCTTTTCGCCGGTATTGCCAATTCTACAACAAGTACGGAAACCAAGACGATCAATTTCAAGGCATGGAAGAGTGCTTTCATTTCTATGCGGAAACACACCATGGCCATTTATAAGCAGCGATATGGAAGCTGGCCGCCAAAGGCACGTTCCAAGAAGAACGACTTTGAGGAGAGTGGACTGAACCGGATACTACTGAAGGAACTCTACCAGGATTTCTCCGATCTCTACGATATGCTGGTGGATCGGACTGCGCTTACTTCTCGCAGCGTCGATATGCCAACTCAAGGAAACACTGGCGGGTCTTCAAACCCGCAAGAGACTACAAGCCTAGCGTTGAGACATATTATGAGCGAGTACGATCGCAGCTCACCACCCGTGCAACCACCGATACCCTTCGACACTCCGCTATTACCATCACTAGCCTCTGTCAGACCAGGCTTTGACGCAAGCGATCGCAGAAAGCAGGCCAAGGAGCACGCAAAAAAGCTCAAAGACGACGAAATCAATCTCGCCCTTAGGCAGTCGTATAACCAAGACTCGGTGAAAACAACACCTTTCCTTGAAACATTTATGCATTTCGAAAGAAAGTCGGCACACGGCAAATCTATGGACGAAATTTGTGATCTGCGCAACGGCCAGTGGATCTTCATGTACGCCGTCCTACAAGCCCTTCCGATGGTCGTAGTCGACGCACCAGGCGTTCGCTGGACGAAGGGTGTTGAGTACTTCCTTTGCGAAGTCCTCAAGGGATCAGCACCCTGGAGCAAAGAAGACAACAGTCACAAAAAGAGCTGGTACGGTATCGCCGGCGGCAGTGGCGTTGTCAGCCTGCCCGCCGATGTTGTCGACCATGGCGTCGAGGGCATCTACCGACGTAGTCACTGTTGGGAGGCGGCGGAGAGGTGGACCGGCCATAGTTTGGACATCGCTCCCGCAGAAGCAGAGGAAATGGAGGCTCCGCTACCTTCTCCTCCGATTCTAATGCTAGGAGCGGTCGAACCGAGGACCCAGTTACTCAGTAGGCACAGTCAGCGAAACTCGATGCATCTGGGCCTAGAGGCGCTGCCGTTCCCTCAGGGTGTGGCACCAAGCTTATCGCCTGGATCGAGACCTGCCTCGAGCTACGACCCGACCAAGAGCTTTGAGGCCATTCTAGGGAATTCGGGTGTTCCAACCGGGAAGAAGAAAAGGTGATTCAGCCATTTGGGATTTCAGCGATACATTAGAGCATTTCGTCGTTACATACTGGGTAAAGAGGACCGGATTAATGTTGCACACAATATTGTCCGATATTCTCGATCTCTTGTTTGATACCGCAGCAATCAACAAGTAGATTTATAGAGTGCATGAAAGCATGACCGTTGACTTTTTATTATGATTGAGCTCAGCACATATACAGTCAGCGATGCAAACCCCGTAGACTCCATTGCCATATTTACACCAGATAGAACAAATCACAGCCTAGCTCTAAGGCGGCCTCTTGAAGCAAATCCCACGACCATCTTCGGAAAATCAAATAGCAGGAACGTGAGACGAGTTGAAGGGCTACGATAGGAGCTCATGTTGCCGAACGCACATATCTCCCTGCGACGATGCAGTGATCTACCAAAAGTCAGCTTCAAGATAGCTAAATCTGCACTGAGATTACTTACCGCGCTCAAACGGCTCCAGTGTCAACTGCTCCAACGGTTTTATCCTCTCATCTCTCAACTTCTGTACTTCTCTCGCGAAAACCGCCTCGGGTGCTGCAGTGCTGTCGATGCAATTGGCCTTGATACTAACGACCACGCCGCCACCGACTTTCAAGAACAGGTGTGCGTTGAGTCCCACGATACGAGCTTGATCTGGCTGCGCAACATCCGCGAAGATGACATCGACCATAGAGACTAGCATCCGGTAACGTAGAGGGTGACGGGCGTCTTCGATGATTGGAATGACGTTGGTGCGGTGAGTTGCCATGTTAATCAGATCACGGCCCGAGCGATGAGAAAATTCGACGGCGAAGACTGTACCAGTAGGTCCAACGATGTCGGCGACGTGAGAGACGGAAGTACCAGATGCAGCACCGAGGTATAGGACTTTTACGCCAGGACGGATGAAGATCTCATCTAGTCCACCTAAGATACCGGCTGCGAGCTTGCTTCGGAAGGGATTCCAGACTCTGTATTCGGTTTTTGTTGATGGTGCTACGTCGCCGTTGACAGCTCCGGGATTTGAACCAGCGGATGTTTCGACAGAGATTCGTTTTTCGCCGTAGACCGATTCGCCAGGTGTAAGATTCTTTGTGACTAGCATGTCTTCCTTGCCGCGAGCGACGAAAACACCAGGGTGACGATGAGGTTCCTGAAGAAGTAAACCAAGGGTCAGAGTCCAGCGTATAGTTGACCGTGATGCTCATGTTGGTGCTTACAACGATTGTCTTCATGCCTCCCTTTGCACCTCCACCTCGACCACCTCGTGCTCCTCCGCGTCCACCCCGGGCACCTCCTCTAGGCGCGCCACGTCCACCACCTCTGCCACCGCCTCTAGCTCCGAACCCACCACGATCACCAAACCCTCCTAAGATGTATTAGTTTGCTCTTTTAGGATTGGAGACCCTTGCGGGTCGGACCTCTCGAACCACCTCTGCCTCGAGGTGTACCTCCCCCACGACCTCGGAAGCCACCTCGATCCCCGCCGCCTCGTCCTCTCGGAGTAAAAGCCATACCACTAGAGCACCGGACTTCGGAAGTGATGCTTTGAATCTGGTGACTTCAATTGCAGCGCGTAGTTTGTGATCTTTGCACCGTTGAGCTATGCCCGCAAGCTTTGAAAAGTCGTAACTTGCGCTCGCTAAAAGCTTAGCTAGTTGAGCCGCAACTTCGCATGCAAAATCTTGCTGGGAGGAATGATGTTCTCACTCTCTGCAGCGCCGGAAATTCATGTCAAAGTTAACCTAGGTGATTACAGTCTGTGAAGGACTATATCTGCATCTACTCCACCGTACAGTGTTCTAAACGGTAATTACATGACCTTCTGGGACTAGCGCTAGGGCAGTCCGCGCACAACTCTGTTAAGCGAAGTTCGAAAATTGGAGCGCCGACGAAACCACTCCATTGAAGACTAACAACAACCACAACGACCATCGCCCTGTAACGTCAAGATGGTGAGTCTAACTCTCTCATTGCCATCGCCATACGCAAGCCGTTGCATTTCAGCTGGAGGACATGCTTCAATCAAGCGGCATGCTCAACACCTGAAGCGCGATGACACCTTGAGCCGTCCAACGCCCTCGAAGTCCAACATGCTAATGTATGCTGCTACTCGTAGGTCCGGTACGCAGCAACACATCTTCAACCCGCCAAGTCGGCTCGCGCTCGCGGTGCCTACCTTCGAGTATCCTTCAAGAACACCCGTGAGACCGCCCAGGCGATCAATGGCTGGAAGCTACAGCGCGCAGTCACCTACCTTGAGAACGTGATGGGACACAAGGAAGCTGTACCAATGAGGAGATATGCTGGTGGTACTGGTCGTAGTGCACAGGGTGAGTGAAAACCAGCTTCTCGGGAAAGTGCAGCGTTGCACCTAAAGAGGATACAACGAAGATCATGACCTGGATCTTACCACTCTTGTGCTATGCTTCAAGAGCTGACGAGAGTTTTTCATACAGGCAAACAATTCGGTGTCTCTCGCGCACGCTGGCCCGTCAAGTCCGCCGAATTCCTCCTTGGTCTTCTCCGCAATGCCGAAGCCAACGCCGACACCAAAGGTCTCGACACCGGCAATCTCATCGTCAAGCACATCCAAGTCAACCAGGCTCCCAAGCAACGGAGACGCACATACCGTGCTCACGGTCGTGTAGGTTACCACATTTACAACAGGTTCAATGAACCAGGCTGATCGGAAGCGCAGATCAACCCTTACATGTCGAATCCCTGCCACATCGAGCTGATTCTTACAGAGGGAGAGGAGGTCGTGCAGAAGTCACCACAGGTGGCAAACCGTGAGGAGGCTAGGTTGAACTCGAGGCAACGTGGTGCTCGTACGAGGAGGGCTATCACTGCTGCTTAGGCTACGAAGGTTAAAGGATGCATGGTTGAGGAGGGTATTAGCTCCATTGTGACGGTCTGCTATGGCCTATGTAGCATTAGATGGCGAAATAGCTACGATGCGTATCTCGGATGGCAATGAAAACCTCGAACTTTGTCGTACTCCAGGTTCCAAGCTGAGTTGGTCGCCGTAATTCATGTTCGTACTATGATGAATGCAGCGTAGATGTCCTTCTCCTCCTGCTTGATTCGCTGGGCTCTTTTCTCCACCCACTAGACTAGCCAAAGCGGGACTTTCAGTAAGGGCAACATGTACTACATGTACTCCGGCCCTGCTGGTACAACGTAGCCGAGTACATGTTACTTCGATATATGCATGCTCGCATGGTCATCAGCGCAGCACACTTCGAATTTGCCAATGATACTGAAGGCTTCACCTACAGTCCAGCGGGGGAGGTCGATGATGGATTACTAGGCCTACTATATCACTCTTGGGGTTATAATCCTACCTAATATCCTTGGCACGGATCAGCACTCTAAGACACTGCTCAGTTGAGATTAGGTTATCATTATCCATTTTATTAAACATCGAAGAGTCTATGGTCGTAACGCTTGGTAGAAGGTATCCCTTATGGACACAGAAGAAAGGTAGAAGGTATTTTCCATAGACACAGTAGTCGAAAGAAGCTCCGTCAACCACAGAGGCAGATTGCCTGAAGAATCGCTACCCACCATCAGAAGATAGATGTACGAAGTACCCGCTACGGTCATAACGCTTGGTAGAAGGTATCTTTTCCATCGACACGTCAGCCACAGAGACAGATTGCTTGAGGAATCGCTACCCATCCTCAGGAGATAGATGTATTCGCTGCGGTCACAATGGTAAACCCTATCCTTTTCATGGACGCAGTAGAAGAAAGAAGCTCCGTCGATCGAAGAGACAGATCGCTTGAGAAAAGACTACCCATTATCAGAAGATATATGCACGCGAGTCGAACTGAATTGGATCGCCTGATTACGATACGCAGAAAGAATGAGATCTTCTCCACCCTTCACTATATCCTGGTATTGGATTAGAGAAAGTTGAAGGAATGATACTCCTTCTAGACAAAGCCCGTGAAGCGTCCAGTGCCACCTAACGGCTGTCCATCTTCGAGATTTTCATACTTCTTCGGATCACGACCCCAGCCTTGATGCATATTCCATGCATGAAGAAGTGTATTCAACTCTTCGGCCTTCATGCGTGGAATGATCTGACCAAGCAATTGATCTTGCGTCTGCAACATGAAAGGCATCAGGTAGGATCGACGCTTTTGCAGCTGCGGTATCATGGCATTGGTGTCGTCGGGAAGATCAATGGCAGTCTGAACAAGGCCTATTGGATTGGGTAAGAGAACATAGCCGCAAGATTGGAAATCGATGCGCTCGAGGGAGGCTTGAGATCTTCGGATGGCCGGTTCGTGAGTGGCATCGCGAGCATTCCGCAAGTCAGCCAGCGTCGTACCAGGCGTAATTTTCTCAATAACATCTGGCCAGGATCCAAGACGATGAGATCGAGATAGCCAGTCCGTAGGGCCCGGGTTGACTGCAGCAAGAGCAGCCTGAACGGTGGGAGCAGACCCAATCGCATTCCCAGGCTGGGCATGCAGCACCTGCGCCCGTGTCTCCGGCATCGCTGTCAAGGAGACGGAGTTAAGCTTTAGGACTCGTAGTGTTGCCACATGCTTGTGCACGAAAGTTACCAAGATATTCGGAGAGAGCCAGCAGTTGGTCAACGTAAGCTGTTCGACATGCGGAAAATGGACCAGATTCCTATGTCCCGAGTTCTCAAGCATGTCGCTCGGCTGCATAGTCAAGGGTGCTGGGAGGACGTGCTGATTTCGTGCAAAGATGCCAGTCGCATGCTCTCCACCACCAAGCCACCCCAAGCTAAGAGTCTTGATGGACTTCAGCGGGCAAATGAACTCTCGAAGTAGGGCGCTAAGCGCAACTGCAGCGATACTAGGGTTGACTGCGGGTGTAGCTACAAAGCTTGCATGCTCCTTGACGATATCTCGCCAGTCTGGAGTTATGTGTAGTTCCAAGGTATGAAGATTTGGTAGAGCTGCCCAGAAGTCGTGGCGGCGAAGCGAAGAGATGTGCCTACTCGATAGCGTTGCAATGTTAAAGGTGCATACAGTGCTGAACATAATCTTATTATCCATGATCGCTAGGGTGTAGGAGGCTACAAAAGCTGCTTGAGCCCAGGCCATTTCTAGCAGGCACTCTTTCTGTGCGGACGTCAGGTGATTTGGAATAAGTGGCGACTTTTCGAAATGGTTAGGGTTCCCAGCAGAGGAGTCGTTGGTGCTGCCGGCAGTATTGATGTCTACTCCGGTTAAGATAAGTGGAGGGGCTGAATCCTGCTCGTCTTCTTCTCCATAATTCGCGTTAGGGAGCCCACTGAGATCTTCATCATCCGCGACCTCTTCCTCGTCTTGGTCCCCATCCGCTTCCTCCACGGCTACCTCAGATACATTATTCCCGGTCGAGGCATTGATCTGCTGGAAAGGGTGAGGCTGATGCAAACTCATGGAAGCAGCAGCACCTTGAGGATTGAGCAACGATTGTGGAATACCGTTTTGCTGCGTTGTGTTCGCAGGGGCTGTTATCGCAGACTGCCCGGTAGGATTCGAAAGTAGGTTGGTAGGCTGCATACTTGAAACGGCTGTGTTGGCAGTAGCTGGTTGAGTATTGGTTGATTGCGGATTGTTCGAAGGGAACGGAGACTGGCGATGTCCAACGGCTCCGGTAAGTCCTGATCGATAATAGGAACCGCCCCGATCATAGTCTGCTCTAGCAGCTCGCACTCTGTGATAATATTCAAGTATTGCCTTCCAGAATTCGATTCGTTCCCGGGCTTGCGAATCCGGCAGCGTGTTCGAGCTTCCAAACACTCTTGGCTTGCCTTTGAAAATCTGAACCCGATCCGAGATATCTGGTCCACAAAGCCATCCAAGCCCACTGTCTATGGATATAGCCAGCTCGGTTACTTGCGACAGGTTGGAGAAGGCTGCAGTCATGGACCGGGATTCGTCCGCAGTCTGTTCCAGACCAGCGCAGAGTTTGAACCGATGATAGTACTGGTAGGGCCATTGGTATTCACCCCAAAATGACTGATGTATGTCTTGGCTGCCTTTATCGGGAGGGGTTGAAAGCAGTTCTATTGCGGCATGTTAGCCAAGCTTTTCCACTATAATGGGAAAACATCAATCGTAGAGAATATCGCGCATACACAGCAGATGGTGCAAATGAGCAAGCAGAAGGCAACTATCGAGCTAAATGGCAGAAGTCTACTGATAGTATGTGACCGGGACGAGCTTACCTTCGTCAAGCTCAAAGCTCATACCAAACTTAGTGATGTGACGTCCCCAGCCTTTGAAGACCTTCATCCCATCATGGACGCTCCCAGCCTTAGACTTGCTCCAGTAAAAGTCAAGAGGTGCATCATCGAAGAAGTCCACTGCGCCGTCCGGCGGATCCAGACGAGCTTTGCCTTTTCCCTTGATATCGGGTTTCGCTTTGACCGGTCGAGAAGCCTCAATCATACCATAAAGCTCAGGGCGGAAAGGTACGACGACAGTCTTGAAAAGCCCGTGAGAACAGGATTTCTCGAACTCTCGATTAACCAGTCGCATGTTTTGTATACTGTCCCTTGGAAGATACTGCGTGACATGTTCGAAGATTTCAACGGGAATCTTGTACTTCGGCCAGCCTTGACCGTCTTTCCCGAGATAGGGAAGATGGACATTACCATCGTGGGTAGCTAGCTTGTCGTCCAGGTCGGTCCACTTTCCTACTACCCAACCGCCATAAAAGGCTTTTATGATGCCTTTAGGATTCATGGCGACGCAACTAGGTATCTTGTGCGCTGAGGAGTTTAGTAGATGGAGGATTTGGTTATGCTTGACGCTGTTGAAATGACATGGAATTAGTTCAGATATGTAGACTATTGAAGACCACTCGTTTGACTTCAAGCTCGGTGAATGTGCTTTCGGTGGACGCAGACGCGGATTCGGCTCTGGTCCGAACACCGGAAGATTGAGAATACTAGGTTTTTTAGCGGGAGACTTGATCTGGCTGCGCGCAACCTGTACTTCTGAAGCCGGCTCAATGAATCTGTCGATATACCAAACAGGTGAAGTGGAACGCGTCATTATTGGTCGCGGGTAGAGACTATGGCCTGCCCCACTTTTATGTCAACAAGCCATACTCGCACAGGTAAAGATTTCACGAACCTGCGGAGTTGGTCTGCGGTACCGCCACATCAGTTGACAAAGGTGCCAAACCCAAAGGGGGCAAAGAAGGTACTGTATGAGGCCGAGGTCGCTTGCGGGATAATGAGCCTGGTCCAGGAATAGGATAATCTAACGCAGATGGTGGCGGCGAATAGAACTGGCTTCCTTGAGGTACGGAGTCGTTGTCTGAGGGGCCTCCCGAGCCACAGAGACCGCTAGTACGTGTCCTCTTGGCCGGCACAGCACGGTGATCGACATTATTAGGGCTTAATCGACTTGACCCTGGCCCGTACTGGTTCGATGGCTGCAGAATGACGGGTTTTATGACGGGTTCTATAATTCCACCAAGACTAAGCCCCGAGCCTGAAGAGATTATCTCGAACATTTTGCCCAACCCTTCTGGTTCATATTGCCCGTCGTCCTTATGGTCTGTACCCAGATCTTCCGCCCAACGGGTTATTCTGCCTTGTTCAGCTCTTTGGTAGCTTTTCCTTTGTCTCCCGGTCTCATAAAAGTGGTTCAAGGGCATATGGTATGTGCTGAGGCTATCTGCAGCAGTCTCCATGGTCCGCACGCGGAAAGAGCTCTCGTTCGACCAGTGCTGGGTCTGCTTGGATGTGCTGAGATCTTTACCAAGGAGAGAGACTGCAGAAGGAAAGTGGCATGGCTTGATGTCAAAGTCACAAGTCAAGGTGGAGGCATAAGAGAGGTGCTGGTTTGCTGGCTTCTGCAGTGTACAAAAGTCAAGATGTTACGTCGTTAGTCCAGACTATTTCATGATGGAGGAAGATGGTTACTCCGAACTCCCTACTATTGCGGCAATTGCCGGCGCTTGTGGTGGGATGAACTCCCCAAATTTGTCCTCTTCTTCACCAGTTCCTGATATTGCATACGAAGTAAGCTCAGATGGAAACTATCATGCAAGCTGCCAGTCTAAAACTCCTCTGCAGCTTAGCAGTCACAGTTCTCTCCACGGGCGCATCAGATCTTCTCCTTTTCACCTACAGACCTCTTTGGTCTCCCTAGCCGAGGTTTGGCAATCACCTAAACCGTCATTCTACGTTGGCGATGACTTACTGTCCAGCGTTACTGGAAGAATTTCTCTAGCAATCATACACTGGCCTCGGGTTGTACGACTGTGTCTCTGTTATTTACTTAACTTGCCGTCATACTCCCGACTCCCGTTACTACCTCCAGGTATGGGAAATCTCATACTCATGGACATGTCTTCTGAGGGTGTGTCAGGTATCTGTATCTTCTGGCATCTGTCTCGAACGGCTTGGCTTCGATCTCCAGCATCGGATCCTCTCCAAGGCCAGCTCTCGTTGTTCAGCCGTCAGCGCCGTTCCAACTGACCTTCTCTCTTCCAGACCTAGAAGAATCAAAGGCGGTTACAACACGATCCTGACGGATAAAGGGTTGAGAACAAACATGTTCAATCTCGCCACGATGGGACTTCCCTCGAGTCGAAGCATCTAGGCTGCTCTGGTAGCGTCATGTTGTGAAGGCAGCTTGCGGGGTACGCTGAGATCCCGCTATGGAAGTCGAGGCGGCCTTCCTTACCAGAGTTGCCATTGCAGATATCAATCTATGGATACTCATAGATATGGGGTAGCAAGAGTAAGGTGACAATGCCAGGGTATTGTTTGTTTCTTATAACTGGACGGACAATATATTTTAAAGGTGCATCTTGTCGCTCATGACATGAATGCGTCATTAGTTGACTAACTCTATCAGATTGTTGATCACCGGATTGCTAGACGTCGGACTCCTTGCTAGTGCATGTCGTAGCGATTTCCCCATAACAACTTCCCGTCCTGCCATACAATACACTTTCAATCGATAACGCCACGACTACTCGGTATTTCGGTCCAATGATCCAAATGGCGATCCCTGACTTACCCCCCAGATCTCAACGTCGGCCCTACAGATCTGATGCGCAGAATAAGAGTAGGCCATTGCCCAGGGCCCGACCATCTCCATTTAATCTGATCTGTACGAATCTGCTCCGTCAAACTTTCCGGAAATATGAAGCGGTACGCCGGCTTGACTGGAACATGGCTCACCTTCTGGGTGACGGTCAGTTGCACAACAGCAATGGCCCTGTTTGGTTATGATCAGGGAGTTTTTGGTATGCCTCGGGAGTCCTAACGGCCTACATAGCACGCTAATCTGCTGCAGGCGGTGTAATCATCACACCGGACTTTCTTGATACGCTCAAACTGAACAACAATACCAATCTTGTTGGCACAGTGACCTCCTTGTACGATGTTGGCTGCTTCTTCGGCGCCGTCTCTGGATTTACTCTGGGCGAGCGGCTCGGCCGTAAGCGCGCGATTCTTCTGGGAACCATTGTCATGATGATCGGTGGTATCATTCAAACGGCCGCATTCAGTGTAGCACAGATGATTGTAGGACGGTGAGACACACCGATTTCGTCAATAAAATGCCCCATGCTGATTATCTGGGGTAGACTCGTCACTGGATTGGGCAATGGCCTGAATAGTAAAGAGCCCTCATCTTCTCATCCATTGGCGTTAGCTGACGTTTTTGTCAGCTGCTACTGCACCCGTGTGGCAATCTGAGACCTCCAAACCGTCGTGGAGAGGCAAATTAGTCGTTTTGGAGATGATACTGAACATTGCCGGCTTTTCTCTCGCCAATTGGATGACATATGGCTTCTCTTTCACTAACGGTAGTGTCGCTTGGCGGTTCCCTATAGCCTTCCAGCTCGTGTTCGGTTTCATCCTTCTGGCAACAGTACCTTGGTTGCCGGAATCTCCTAGATGGCTTATAGCGCATGGACGGGAAGAGAAAGCGATTGACATCTTGGCGACACTGGAAGGCAACGGTGCTACGATCCATTCGCCGACAGTAGTCACTGAATACAAGGAGATCGCTTACGCAGTGAAAGTCGAACGCGAGAGCGGCGTGGGATGGTGGGATCTGTTACGTGGAAAGTCCGGCAGCCAAGGCACCGGGACCATCCAACGCCTGATCCTTGGAGCTGGCACCCAAGCAATGCAGCAACTTAGCGGCATCAACGTCACCTCTTATTATCTCCCTACAGTCTTGACAGACTCGGTAGGACTACCGTCAAAGCTTGCTCGTCTGCTCGCAGCCTGCAACAGCGTTAGTTACCTCATATTCAGCTTCATCGCAGTTCCTAATGTCGAACGATGGGGACGTCGTCGCCTCATGATATTTGGAGCTATCGGCCAAAGCTTTTGCTACCTGGTCATTACTGTCCTGCTTAAGTTTTCTGAAGATAATTCAGGCAAACGCAGCCATGACCTTGCTTCTGCCTCAGTGGCCTTCTTCTTCCTCTACTATGTTTTCTTTGGCATTGGATGGCAGGGCGTCCCCTGGCTATACCCTACCGAGATCAATTCGCTGCATATGCGTACGAAGGGTGCGGCTGTAGGCACTGCATCGAATTGGGCCTTTAATTACATGGTCGTACAGATCACCCCCATCGGCATCAAGACTCTAAGTTGGAAATTCTACATTATCTGGATCGTGTTCAATGCCGCGTTCGTACCGATCGTGTATCTCTTCTATCCGGAGACAGCGGGTAGGAGGCTTGAGGATATTGATCGACTGTACCGGGAGAATCACAGCGTCTGGATGTTCAAAGATAAAGATGCGATTGCACCGAAGAGGCCGCTGAAGTACATCGAGAACGACGAAAAGGAAATTCGACGAGCGAGCGTTGCTTCGGGCATAGCCTATGGGAAGCGGTCGAGCAGAGAAGAGCCCAACGATGCATGGGTAGAGAAAACGGGGGTCTAAGTACGGATACACATATTTACCAGGTTGGGTCACTGTGCTCACTCGGAGAAGCTTTTTTGGAGTGAATGTATCTCCGTATATATTAACTGAAGATCTCTGGACGATTCTTCGCCGATCCTGGTGTACTTTTTCTTGATATCTTTCATTCACTATGTATCTGTAGGTTGATATCACTCTTGAGCTCTCACAATCCGTTCCTGTTAAACTTCTACAAACACCTCAGACATCTGCGCTTTACGCGATCATCCAGCCCTCTCTCTCCGCTTGTTAAGCACCTTCACTTTACGTCTTACTGGATTTTATGACAAGGATCGTTCATGTGGTGGTTGACAGAGCTGCATTCTTGAAGAGATCGCAGGAGAGGACCTTACTGGGTGGGCTCGGCTGGACTGACCCCAATGTCATTCAACACTGACAGGATGCCAAGTCCAGAGATATCCCCACTAGCGCAGACTGCGTCAGACGGTGCCCTCGAAAGTATCTCCATACACTACCGCCCGGGCGAGGACCCTTACTGGACGGAAGAGAGTGGGGGTGACAATCCGAATGATGGTGATAAGGATGGCGATGAGGATGAGGATGGCGAATGGCTACCGCTAATGCTAGATGATCCCACGGACGGAAGAAACGGATACGCTTCTGGAGACGATGGATTCCATCAGCAATGGCACTTGATGCCAAGCCCGGATAGTATCATGGTGCACCTCGAAGGGCAAACATCTGACGAGCTAGGAAGGGTATTTATCGAGCCTTCGGGAATCGACACTAGCATTCTGCGCAAGCTCCGCGATGGTGATACCGAGAACGACACCCGGTCTTGGAGAGCTACTAGCGTGAGATGCGAAGAGTATACCGCGGAGAGTGAGGGACCGTTCGCCATGTCTCCGCATGGGATGGCGCTTTCCGATTCTGAGGCGGTCGCGCAGCTTCTGACCTATCAGAATAGCAAGTACACGGACATAACACCTCACAACAACGCAGAACGTTTCACCAGGCAAAGCTCGGTGCTCAGAAGCCTACTGCAGCATGGCGCTGACGTCTATCCGGCTCCGTCATTCGCATCATCGGTACCGCACGTTCTTTCGGATCCGATGCTAACACGTCTCTGGGTGCGAAACCAAATGCAAGGAAGCTGGAAGATCAAATACCGGAAGGCGCTCGCTGTAGAAAGAACGGCCCTCAAGGCGCGCGGAAACAGTGCCGAGCTCATCGGGAACGAAGAAGAGAAACAGACCGTGGCATCTGCTAAGCGCAAGCTCCGCCGTAAAGTCTTCAATGACTGCGTACGGGACGCATTATTGGAGATCGGACACGAACTGCAGAAGAGCTTGCGGGAGCCGCTACAAGATATCGAGGGGCTAGCGGCTATATGGAAGGGCCAGCAGTGTCTGCTGTTGAGCGAACATTATACCATCTCAGAGGCATTCGCGACACTCTCCCAACATCAAGAAACACTCTCCTCCATCCTTCCAAACGCCATGGCAGACCTCGAAGACCGCGTCGACGCCGTATGCAAGCTCCTCGATTCCGCCGACTCCGAAATGCGGAAGATGCAAACTCGCCACAACCGGCTCTGCGCGAACGACGTCAAAGACCCTGCAGACCGAAAGCTGGAGATGGAAGCGCGATTGCAGAAGCCGGAAGCGTTGGTGTATATTTTGAAATCTTGGGAGGGTCTCGAGATGGTTCGGGAGGTGGCGTGGGCGGTTGTGGAAAGGTTTGAGGATGTGGAAGGTGGGTTGGGGGAGTTGGAGATGGTGGGGGTTGAGTGTTGTGTTGCGGGTGAGGGGGGTGTGCTTTTGGGTGAAGTGAAATAGTTTGGTTTTTCACGGCGATTGAGAGAGGGCCTGCTCATTTCATTCCATCTGGCGCGGGGCGGTACTGGACTGCTTATTGGCCCCCGCCCCACCGCCCCGCTAGAGACAACGAACAGATATCTATGATAGGCCGGAGCTTCTACCAAGAGTACGCCATGACTTGACCTACCTCAAGCAGCACGTCGAACACCTTACCTACAATAGCAGAAACCTTTGGACTGATGTTCAGAGACCAAGCAAACCCTGCCACCCGACTCCATCATTCAACCCGGCGTGCGTGTAATCTTCGGTCGAGCCTTTGGCAGCAACACAACCCACGGGCGCTTTCGCTTTCGCTTTCGCTTTCGCTTTCAAAAAGGCCCCCCGACGCTCCAGACGTAATATTAGATAAAGCTCTACTCCAAGCGCGCCAAGACAAGACAAGACAAGCCTCTCAACCCAAAGGAAGGCCATCTATCTGTCCGATGGATGGTGTCCCGAGCCATGCATACGTAGCAGAATCATATATCCGTTTTCAACTAAGATCGAAAAATGCAATTATTTATGTAGCTATGCTGGCTGCGTGATGGCCCGAAAAATGCGGAGCGCGATGTACTCTACATACTGCTTTGGTGCGTCGCTGTAGACAGACGTCTCAAGCCGTTCGGACAGACGGACAGACAGACAGACAGACTGACAGACAGACAGACTGACTGGGATTTTGGGGGCGGGTTGGGTCGAGTGCTGTGTGGGATAGATAGCGAGCGGCCAATTCAGCATGTACGTTCTCTCTATCGTCGTCAGGCCTTGCGCTGTCCCGCTGAAGAGGGCGTTTCTTAGGGCCGGGTCTGATGTGAACGATGGAGGATTCCTGCGGAATGAGTCGATGTTTCGCGCATGTATGTTGATGAATGAATGAAATCTAGATCACGAGGACGTCTCTTCATATGATCATGGGATCAAGATGTTCTTCTATTTGAGTGTAAATTTTCGAATCTGAGTGTAAGTGTATGAATCAGAGCCGACGCCAAGCGCTATGCTGTGCAATGTCTGTAAAGGACAGAAGAGAATATATCTACACGGTAAAAGTCCCCGTGGACAACGCCCTCGCAATGTAAACGACATGTACAGGTGTGATTGCTCCTTGAGGTCCAGCCTATCTGGGAGAAAGTACTTGTTCTCAATCACCAGGTAAACGACTCTTCAACAAAGTCAATACTTCCCACATGAATCCTCTTCCTGACCGCATCTCTCACACTATCCGCAAAAGCTCCAGGTCCGCAGACTGTGACAGCCATAGCCCCGACCCTATCATTCAGCTCTTTGTCGATGATAACTTGCGGATTGGCACGTCCAGGGAACATCTGTACGGTGGCGCTGGGACTGACCACCTCTCGCGCACTCCTCGGCTTCGTCACAAACAGCAAGATCTTGAGCAATTCTCTGCGTCCGGGCATCGCAAGGATTTGATCCATCCAAGGTCGTACCCATTCGAGCTGTTCTGTAGTCCTGACAGACCACACAAGCACAACCTTCCGCGCTGCGACGGTGCCGTCGTGATATCCAGCGAGTAAATCGCGAACGTGCGAGACTTGATGTGTTATACCGACACCACCGGCGAAAAGGATAACTGTACCATAGCTGTGAAGAGATTCAAGGCCACCGTATGGGCCTTCCACGGCACCGTACATGCTGATTATGCCTCTCGGTGCTGCTGACGCCTTTTCGTACAGCTTCGCGGTCATGCCTGTGCGCTTCGACATGATAAGAGATATCGAAGTGGTGGTGTTGCGCGGAGACGAGAAGTCGGCTTCTGACTTGGCTATTGGAAGCGTCTCTTCCTTCTCATTCATTGGCAGGGCCAGTCTTTCCTCGCTCCAGGCGAGTGAGAAAGGGTGGGACATCCAAAGCGAAACAGCCGGAAGATAGGCATATACGTGGCAACCAGGAGAGACTTTCCATCGACGCTGGAGATCGAAGGTCACCCGGCAAGCTCCACCAGGGAGAGCTTCCACGGTAACTTGACCCCAACCGTTGCGGGAGAAGTTGTGATAGAGTATACGCAACAATCTTATACCACGCTCAATCAGCCAAAGAGCTATGATGGCCTTCAGATAAGGTAGCTGTGGAAGTTTTTCCAGGTCAAAGTGGACGTAGATGCCGAGGACGGCCGTGAATGCCATTAGCTGGTGAAGGTGCAGGAAAGTTTCATAAAAAGCATGTCGAATCGCGGACGGCGAATGGCCCAAGAGGAAGACCATGGCACAGGTTGCGAGCAAGCCGTACTGTTCGAAGGCGCGTGACTGAAGAGCCACATTGACTCCATGCCAACCTGCTGCGTCGATTTCGTTGGCGGCCCAGGCCAGAGTATGCGCAACGCTCTCCAAAACCACAACCCGGCCCACCCATCTATGTAGGAGATTATGAGTGTCGAAGCTGACCCGCAGCATAGAGATTAGGGGATTATTTCTCCCAGCTAGTACGAACAATGGAATCATGTTCACCACCGCCAAGACGCCGGTTCTTCCACGGACTTCGGCAAGCAGAGCTGCGCGGTCCTTCTGGTGGTATTCCAGGGTGCTGCAATATGCAACATTGCTTAGTATGTACAACAAGAGTAGTACTGTATGGAATCGGGAAGGTAGAGTTCCGACGTTTATGGCGTTTGACAGCTGTATCTCTCGATTGTGTCGCTTTTTGAATAGCGGCGCATACAGGAAATGCTTTTTGAGATTCGGCCAGAACGAAGTCCGATCTTGTGTCCAGAAAGATTGTGATTGCTGAGTGGTGGTAAGGCTGAAGAGGTGTCTTAAGTGAGCGTTTCCCATCTGCGCGAACCGGACCAGCAGTATCAGGACGCACAGGCCTACCAGTGAGAGCCAGAGGATGTTCCTACACATCTAATGTCAGCCAAAGTCCAGGTAAGATAAGTCCAGGCAAACGACTTACGTTAGTTCATAGTTAAGGGTTACATTAACCCCCGCAAGACCGTGGGTATATGGCGTGACGGTGGCTTCCGGCGAGGTAGATGAGTTGGTAGACTCCACCAGGTATTGCGACATTTGGTCTCGGATTATTGGCGGGCTCGTATCCAGCACGGTACCACTGCGAGTGTAATGAAGGACCGAGAGTTGGTGCGATGCGTTGCGTCCAGCGCGAGAACAGCAACGAATATTCAAACGAGCAGGCAAAGACGGCGATGGAGTGTTGGATGTTCGCGGACTGGAATGTGGAGGAAAGGATGTAGGACGTCGAAGGATTTGGCGACTTCGAGTTGTTCCTCCGAGAAGTAGGTGTTTGTCGGCGTGGTCAAGGTCTCTTGACGAAGTGAATAGCGCAAGCTGATGTTGTTTTTATCTTCGAGATTGAAGTGAATATCCCAGGTACAGCGCGACTGGTGGCTTTACTCGACCCATGGAAACGAGACAAAGAAGGCTAGACAATGAAACACGATAAAGGTCACGACCGCATTGTTGCACAAGAGCCGGTGTCGAAAAAGGGAGATGAGGTCGAGACAAGGACAAAGAGACATGCACTGCGGTGAAAAGAGCGTTGCGGCTCGGGGAGTGGATACGTGAACGGGAGGCAGCGAGTGACTTGTGCTATGTTACACCACGATATCAGTTTTCAAGTACATATTAAAGTATGTAGGAGCTTACTATTATTCCTTCTTTGATCAAGTATGAGGCAGCAGTTGAGAGGGCAGAAACCGAAAGGATCTATTAAGCCACAGGCTCACGGATATGAAGTGAGACAATCGTGATATTATCGTCCAGCAAGGTAAAGAAGGTCTATAGGGGATCTATCACCTAGAAGTCGTCCGGAACTTGATGGCACGATGACTGTCAGGACATGGAAGCAAGGATAGGGAGTCGGAGACGTTCCACGACTTGATCCTTCTAGGGAATACTTGGCGGAGAGAGATTGCTTGTGGAATAGACAAACTCTAGCCTGTCGTCGATGTTTGTCGAGGATCTCCTCAGGCATTTCACGTGCCAAGCAAGTGAATACCTCAGTCATACAAACTGTTGTGATTGGCCAGGTTATCTAGATCCAATCCTCGCGCTCCCAAGTGTGAACTTGAAACAGACGATCCCGTGTTTGTATACAAGTAACCTTTCATGCGGAATTCCGGCAAATAGCCAATACATAGTTGCGATTTGGATATGCTATCTCGTCAGTTTGGTGCAAGACCTTATTAGGGAGGTTTTGCAACCGAAACACTTTTATTTACACTTTTATTTACACTTCTAGAAGTGGTTAGCGTATGCACTAGGCCTAATCAGGACATATAAAAATGCGGTGACATTTATATGAGCAGTAATAGTAATAATAAACACCACACCATGAATACTGATGATGAATTGGTTCTTGCTCTTTTGCTATATGTTTATATTCTTAAATACATTCAATTAAAAAGGCTGTGGCACCCCTACATTCCTCTCATTGAATATCAATTGTTTAAATTCTCTTTGAATGCATGAGATGAAGAATGACAACATTGTATGATGAGATAGGTGTCTTTCTTCTATATATACAGTCATTAATAGTATTTATTAGGTTTACTAAACAAGAGATTCACATCATTCTTCTGTTTTTAGACCTTAAATCTGTTTAATAATGAACACAATACACCCTCTTTCTTGAGCTAGCCCTTAGCCTTGTTCTTGTTTGTCTGTTGTTTTCACAGCAACTATTCAAATTTACACTCTTTTTTGAACAATCTGTGGCTTACCTATTCACAGTTTACACAGATACAATTGAGTATTTGTGTCAACAATACAGCAAGATGCTCTGTTGACATTCTATTCTACAATATCAATGTCTACAACAGTATTCTCAAACAATAAAAAGAACTAATGAATGAAGAAGACAAGAAACAATTTGAGGATTTGTGAATGAAACATTTTAAGAAACCTGCTACCCTCAAAAAGAGCAGTGAATGATGTACTTGAGGTATAAGAGGCATCACAGCTTCAAATATCAGGCAGTGATATGTTCAGACAGCCTAATTGAATCAATTGTGGGTCTCTATGAAGAAAAGATTAATGATCACATCATTGTTCAAGACTTTGGTTTGAAACAGAATCTTCAGCAGGTCTGCAATGGTCAGAGACAGCTGTTTTTGTTTGAAGATCAAATCTACAAACATCTAGATGAAATCTTTGAGCCTTATCAAGAAGAAAGAACTCTCACTGATGACAAAGTGACCTTTAATCACTGTCTTTCAAGTATACAAATTGCAGTTGAACAGGCATTTGAGCAGACCCAAAATCTATGAACCTACAACACCTTTGAAATTCAATTGCATTCTGAACTGTAGTCAGTGACTGCTTACTACTTAGTAAGTGTTTTACTAATCAACTACTACACATGCATATGTGAGAGTAGTACAGCTGAAAGTCAATTTCTTGTTCTGCCTTCTTCTATTGAGAATTATCTAATATCAGACTAAGTTTCTTCCCTTTTCTTTTCTTTTCTTTTTAGTGCTTGTAATATAGCTGACATGTCTTTTCTAGTCTATTCAAACAGCTCAGAATCTCTGAGTCTTTCATGCTTTTTGTCATTCTTTCTGCCGTTCTTTCTGTTGCCCTTTCTGTCACCCTTTCTGTTATTCTTTCTGTTGTCCTCATGTCTTCTGATTTGCTTTGATGTTGACTTCACACAGTAAGCACCTTTACATACTTTGTCAGAGCTGTTTTGAGGCCTTTGATACTGGTATCATTGATGATGACAGTCAATGATTGCCGCATTCAGTGAGGTCATTTTGAACATTGTTATTCTGAACAGAAGACAGTAAAGACTGCTGAGGTGATGAAGGTACTGCAGAAGAGAATAGAAGATGATATACTGATTTGAGTTTTCTCTGAATCCTCAGAGAATGAAATAAAAGAAGAGAAGAAGAAGAAGTATGAGCATTTATGACTCATATGCTGCATTAGGTTGTCCCTCACCCTTTCTTCTGTTTGAATCTTTTTGACCTTCTGTTTGACTGTTTTCTTCTTCTTTTCTGAGTTATGATTATAACTATTGACAACAGTTATTCAGTCATCAATTGCCTTTGTAAAAGTGCTTTCTTGATCTTCATTCTCTGTTTCAAGCATACTCAAATGAACTAATCTTTCTTCTATTAGTTTATTGACTCATTGTTTCAGATTGACATAATTCTGTTGCCTGTTCTTGACAAATTGATGTTGTATATCAGCTCAAAAGGTCGTACTACCTTTCTGCAGACCATATGCTAACTCATTCTTTAAACATAGTTGCACTAAAGTGTTATGGCCAGACCGTAACCAGTTAGTGTGTTCTAGAGAATACACAAGGAAAGCGTATACCTGAACATAAGCTCACACAGCTCTATATGCTCATGGTGAGCTCAGTGAGACAATAGACCTTTGATAGGTCTATCAGCTCTATTGCTCTATAGCAAGCAAAGTGAGCACAGTGATCCTATAGTATATAGTAGGACCATTTCCTCTATGGAAATGGGTTGTGTTCAACTCAATACAAGTTATTAACTACTGATTTACTCTACATTGCGCACTGAGATTCTTATATCAACAAGCACAAATCTCTAGCCTTAATATCTGAGGCATCTCAGATCAGAATGTAACACTTTAAACACTCTTACAATATAAGAATGACAATCAGTGCACAGAAGTCAGCTTTGACAAGTCAAGTCAACCTTCAAGGCCTTCAACAAATGATCAATGTACTCAAGGTATCAGCACTCAATGCATTCACAGGTGAGAGAGGGAAGCTGTAAGCCTTCTTGATTAAGCTCAAGTTATATATTGAATTCAATCAGGCAAAGTTCAGGTCTGAGATGAACAAAGATCTGTTTACTATATTGTATCTCAAGAATGTAGCATTTGATTGAGTTGACCTCAAACTGCATGAGTTTCTTGACAAGACATCAAAGAAATAAATGAACAATAAGAAATTCATATTCAGCAACTACAAGAAGTTCAAGAATGAGCTTCAGAGAGCCTTCAGAGTAGTCAATGAGAAATGAGCAGCAAAAAGATGACTTCACATCCTAAAGATGAATAAGTTGACAGTCAAGTATGCAGCAGAGTTTCAGTGAATTGCAGCCCTAATGAATTGAGACAATGATGCTTTAGTATTACAATACTACTGAGAACTCAATGAGACTATCAAAGATGAAATAGTCAGAATGAATCAACCTGAAGAGCTTCAGAATATGATCAATATCTTCATTAACATTGACAGTTGTCAATGAGAACAACAAATGAAGTGCACAAGACACTACACACTGAAGATGTGAGAAAGACATTATACTCTCAGAAGAGGTGACCCTATGAACCTCAACGCAATTGAGAAGCACTGTAAGCAGCAACCACAAGTGAAGCAAGAACAGTGCATGAGCAAGCTCTATAAGCCTCAATCTCAATGAGCAAAGACTCATGAATGTTATAACTGTGAAAAGCTCAGACACCTTGCAAGAACCTGCAAAAAACCTCAACAAGAGAGAAAAGAAGTTGCAGCAATGAATACACATGTAGTGCACAATGCTTTGAGCTGAACAGTCTGCTACAACAACATGTGCTGAACACATATGAGCAGCAAAGATGAAGCCAAATAATACTCACAGATACTCAAGAAGAGACAAAACAGTTACAACACAACAGATCAATCAAAGGAATTAACTATTCTAAAAAAAGCTGAGATCAAAGAGACTGATACTCACAGAACTCAGATAGAAGAAGACTACAGCAATAGCATCTGAATAGTTCTGAATTTGAATGCAAACTCAAAGGATGTCAACAACTGAGAAGTCAACATGAAACTCAAAACAAGATATGAGCACTCTGAGAATCAGCGCTGAGAGATGTGTCAACAACTGCTAAAAAGACAGCAAAAAGAGCTCAAGAAAAGAGTCAATGATCTTAAGAAGCAACAAAAAGAAACAAAAGAAGCAAGAGCATGCTTAAAACTCAACAAGTTGATGAAAGATGTATGAACAGCAATCAACTCAGTATCAAAACAACTTGTGTGAAAAACTAAGAGTCACAAAATCAAGATCCGTTTACTCACAGGGTATCTGACATCAGGTGATGATTGATGAACCTTTTCAGAAGACTACATGTCATCTGAGTTTCTGAGTAAAGTGAAAGCACTTCAGAGCCAGATTCAGTGAGAATATAATCAGTACAAACTGCACCTACACTCAGAACAGTATATTGAGAAAGGCAGCAAGAAATACATACAACTGATCATACAAGAGGTAGAACCTAAATGATTTCAGAATCTCTGAAGAAGAGCAAGCAACACAGTACAGTCAAAAAACTGCAAGCTTTCTCAAAGAGACTAGAGAACAAGAAGCTTTTAATGTCTCAGAAGAACAACAATGATCACAAGATATGAGTTGACATTCAGGTTGAGCAGAATAGACTTCTTCAAACAATGGTAGACTCAGAAGCAATCAACAACTATATTTTGAAGCAAGCAATAAGAATGCTAGAACTAACACTGCAGCAAGCGCTGAAGCCTATGCAGATATATATGATCAATGAAGAATTCAAGTGAATAACAGACCAGGTTCACATCAAAGCCATAATACTAAAAGATTCACAGAAGTTGACGTTTGATGTTCTCAATTCAATCAAGTATGACATCATACTAGAGATGCTCTGATTACGCAAAAAGAACTTAAGAATTGATTGAATCAGCAAAGAATTATACATCATGATAGATGTGTATGAGATCCTTAAACAATCAGAAATGAGCTTATCAGAGCATAAGTCATGAGATCACAAAATACCGCTATTGAATGACAAGCAGTCAAAATGAATGTCACTGTACTCAATGAGTGAAGATCAGCTCAAGAAAGTCAGAACTTACCTTGATGAGAATCTCAAAAGAGGATTCATCAGATCATCAAAGTCATTGACAGAATATCTGATTCTGTTTGTATCAAAGAAAGATGACACAAAGCAACTATGTGTCAACTATAAACAACTCAACAAGATAACTAAACAAGACAGTTATTTCTTATCATTGATTGAAGAGTTGCAAGACCGATTAGACAGAGTCAATTGATTCACAAGTCTGAACTTGAAAGAAGTCTATTATCAGATACAAATGAAGAAAGGTGAAGAATGAAAAACGGCATTTCAAACAAGATACAGACACTATGAATACACTGTCATGTTGTTTGAGCTCAAGAATGTCCTTGTCACCTTTCAAAGGTTAATCAACAACATGTTGAGAGAATATCTTGATGATTTTGTGATCACATACCTCAATGACATTCTGATATATTCAGATGACCTTGAGATGCATTGCAGTCATGTGCACAAAGTACTGAGAAAGCTCAACAAAAGGGCTTTGTATGTGAAGAAGTCAAAAAGCAAGTTTGAAGCAAAGGAAATCAAATTCCTTAACTATATAATTCAATCTGAGCAAATCAAGAAGAACTCAAAGAAGACAGACACAGTCAGAAACTGGTCTTTGTCAAAACAAATCAAGAAAGTACAAGCCTTTCTAGAGTTGATGAACTATTATTGAAAGTTTGTACCTAATTATGCAAAGATTGCAGAACCCCTCACACAACTAACACATAAAAACAAGAAATGACATTGAGATAAGAAGCAGAAGAATGCGTTTCACACATTAAAGAAAAGCCTTAACAGAACGGCACACCTGAGAATACTCAATTCAACATGCAAAAAGGTACTGAAAATCAACACATCAAATTTTGCAGTAGGTGCATGCTTGTATCAAATTGAAGATGAGCAACAGAGACTCATAGTCTATTAATCTAGAAAACTATCAGAATCTGAGAAAAGATATGAGGTTCACAACAAAGAACTTCTTGTGATAGTGAAAGCACTGTAAGATTGAAGACCTTATCTTGCAGATACTGAGAAGCCTATTCAGATCTACACAGATCACAAGAATTTGAGAAACTTTGCAACAATGAAACAGTTGAATCAATGACAGGTTCACTGAGCTAAACAGTTAGTCAATTACAAATTCCAAATTCATTACAAGAAGAGTAATGAGAATGATGAAGCAGACACTTTAAGTAAACAGCCTGATCATGAAGAAGTGAAAAAGATTCACATCAAAATTCTGAGTGAAGACAATAAGAAAATCCTCACAAAAGGCTTAGCAGCAACATATAAAGTGAAGCAAACTCTCTTGACAGATGAAGAACTGATACAAGTATGTCACAACGGCAGAGTCAGTGAACACCTTGAAGTTAAAAGAACTGAGAACCTCATACAAAGAAGACACAATATCAGCAACCTTAGAGATTGAATCACTGAGTACATCATCAAATGCAATTCATGTTGCAGAAACAAGATTCAAAGAGATAAAAGATATGACAGGGTAACACAACTAGACACACTGAATGTGTCATGAGAATCAGTTACCATGAACTTCATAACAAAGTTATCAACATCAAAGGATCCAGCATGAGGAGTGAAATTTGACAGTATATTGACTATAGTTGATAGACTGACCAAGTACACCATCAAAACGTACTTGAGACACTATGTCAATAGAAATCAGGACAACTGAGTACAACTGTTGTCAACGGCACAGTTTGTGTACAATAACACACAAAATGAAACCACAGAAGAAACACCATTTTGAGCAAATTATGAATATAACCTAAAGGTATGACAAGAACCACAAGCACACAGATCACAAAGTCAGAAAGCAATACTAAACATCACAGAGATCAAGAAGTTGCATAAGGATCTGATGAGCATAATTCAACAGCAATCAGAACAAACAACAGAGGTAAAGCCTTTTGAGGTTGAAGAAAGAGTTTATCTAAGAACAAACAATATTCATGTAAAGTGAAGAAGCAAGAAGTTGAACAACAAAAGCATAAAACCATTTGAAATCAAGAGAAACATCAAAGGGTTAAGCTATGAGCTAGACTTACTCAAGAAAATGAGAATACACTCAGTATTTCATGTGTTCATGCTTCAGTGTTGCAATCAGTTCATACCACTTCAAATCATTAAAACATCTGTCAAACTTAATGAGAAGTATTAAGTTGAGAACATTCTAGAAAAACAAATGATTAGTGAGAAAGCCCACCATCTCATCAAATGAAAAGAATACAATACCTCAGAAAACACATGAGAGCTTAAAGAGAACCTACTCAACTGTGCAAGAACACTACAACAGTTTGAGAAGAGGGCTCAAAGTCAATAAAGAAGCTAGAACTCAGTGACTCTAGTAAGAAATCAAGGTTGAGAGAATCAGAGAAGTTTTCCTCATTCTCAGTTTCATTGTTATCATTGCTCAGTTCAGAAGCAACACAGCAAACTTTGACAACTGCACAAGACTCATTCTGTTTCAAAGTCTTGAAAAGGTGAAGAACCTTCACATTCAGCTTGAAAAGGTGCTCAGTCTGTTTCACACACTCATTCATAGCCATCTTGAGTTCAAATTTCAGTCAAAGGTGAGCACAATTCAGGGAATTTAATGATATCAACACACACAGACAACCATGATGAATACACTCAGAACACTTTGTGTGACCTGTCATAATAATGCAAAAAGAAAGAGCAGCTGAACAGTGATCACAAGTGATGAGAGAAGTGAAATCAAAGGTTGCAATGATTTTTGCAAGACAAAGACAATTGTGCTGCTTATGAGAAGGCATGACAGTGAGAAAGCTATCTGTCTTTATACTCTCACTTATATAGACACTAGAGAACTAGCATCTAAAAGAGAAGGAATTGTGTTACAGTCAGACCGTAATCAGTTAGTGTGTTTTAGGAAATACACAAGAAAAGTGTATACCTGAACATAAGCTCACACAGCTCTATATGCTCATGATGAGCTCAGCAAGATGATAGACCTTTGATAGGTCTATCAGCTCTATTGCTCTATAGTGAGCAAAGTGAGCACAGTGATTCTATAGTATATAGTAGGACCATTTCCCCTATGAAAATGGGTTGTGTTCAACTCAATACAAGTTATCAACTACTGGTTTACCCTACACTGCGCACTGAGACTCTTATATCAACAAGCACAAACCTTTAGCCCTAATATTTGAGGTATCTTAAATCAGAATGTAACATAAAGATGTGTTCTTATTCTCTGTCAATCATACATCTCTGACACCTTTTGAATTTGATTTTGTCCTTGTATTCAGCATAATAAATGCAGTGAAAGTGAAGAACTCAGTGAAAGAAAGAACAATAGATTGATATGAGAGAAGAACAGAATCAATGAATATATTGAATAAGGTGAGAGATCTTAAAGAATGAGAAGAAGACTCAGAGGTTGTGAATCAGGTGAACTGTCTGATATCAGATTCAGTTAGGGCAGAAAAAGGACTCTGACAATCTGAAATGTTAATTTGAAAGCTATTTTGAGACATTTCTATAGGGTTATTTTATATCATCACAGCATAATGAAGACTCATTGTTGCACAGTGATGAACTAAAATATATGTTTAACCTATTCTATAGATCACTATATCTAATTAGTGAGGTGTTTTTCATTTACACTTGGTGTAAGCAAAAAACACCTCAAAACCCTTGTGACTGCCTGATCTGGACAGGCTAACCTATTTAGTGAAGTGTAAATAAAAGTGTTTCGGTTGCAAAACCTCCCTATTGTCGCTCTCTCACAGTTGCTAGGAACTTCTGCCCTGGCGGCATTCAAGACTCAGGGAACACCGGCTGATGTTAGCGCGTCTCCGCTTGCGCCGACGGTCATGTATTTGACTGTTCCTCGGGTCAGACAATATTATTATTTACGGCAAAAATCAATGTTTCAACATTCAACAATATCTGCAGAAAATGTGTATTCTATTCAAGTAAAGTTTACAGATGGACTGATATCAATGTGTCAAATGTCTTTCATGAGATGCATCAGTGTGCACTGATTTCTTCTTGATGTGCATCACTTCTTCTGTTTGAAGCTATTTAATGGCGAGATAAACAGAGAGATATATAACATTTTGCATATACACAACTTCACGCCTCAAGAGATTACTAAAATTCAAGGGAAAATCTAGTTTATATAAAATCCTTATAATTAGAACCTCAAGATATAACTGCTTTTAAGATGTTGATGTGATTGTTGAACATTGGAAACATTGATTTTTGCGGTAAATTGTCTGACCCGAGGACGATGATGAAATGGGATTGACAAGTGTGAGAAGCAGTCTCACTAGCAAGACATTGCACTGTCCGCTCAGATACTCTTCATACATGCGGCCCGTAGTCAATGAGGAGTCCCATTGAACAAGACAGAGGCCGTTGATAATGCAGGTGAATCCATCTGCACAATCAGGACTCTGAAGAATCTACGCCACACACACATGGTAGAAATTCAATACTGTAGGAGGAAATCTGACCAGGTTGCTGGTACGCGCTTATAATATGCAAGAGGGCGGGAAGTTTTTCTGGCGGGTTGCTTAGTAAGGTCTTGATGGAAGCAGCTACGGCAGAGAGTAGGGCTTTGCTACGCGGAGACGTGCTCGTATACATCGGTCACCATACAATCATTTCTCCCTCCAATACATTGATGGTGATTGAGGTCGAACTGGATTAAAGCGGACAATCAATGACGAATGACCCCGATAGCCTCTCCAAAGCGTTCGGGTCGTGGGAGTGAAGATGCAGCAAGAGGGTGAGATAGGAACTCCTCGAGATGGGCAAAAGAGTATGCCATCCTGGTTCATCTCTTCATGAGATTCATGTGAAGCCACTAGAGGAGGGCAAGATCACCGATGAGCTCCGGTTGTTGTGTGGCGTGATACGGTCGAGATCTTCTCTATCTGATGTTTCCACACAGTATGAACAAGATCTATACCTCCCATCGCCGCGCAGAGGCTTATTAATCGTCTATTCATGTTATGTGACGGTGTTTTTCCATCAAAAACTTTGACCATCCCTAATCAGGATATATGGAGCTGTAGCAATGATCTTTCGGTCCTTGAACAGGCATTTCTTCCGCCAGAAGTCATCCACAGGATCTACAGTGCAAATGTCTAATCAAACAGGTATCTCGCCACCAAGATCACTCAAGAACGCCAATCAGTACATGTCTCTGCTAGAGCGTCCGCTATTCAACGCCTTCCACCTGTGGTCCGACCGTCTGACATTTTCCAATGAAGTCGGCGGAGACTTTCAGGTTCTCTGCTCCACTCAATGCCTTTGCTATCATCGCTTCACTCTTCTCCCGGACCAATCGTCTGAAAGCACTCACCAGGAAGCCGGAAACGAGCTCTACCGACCACGAATCTGGGACCAAACTCAAGACATGATCGACATCGTACCAAGCTCCAAATCGGTCGAGAAGCTCGCCGGTCCGCTCAACCCTATCACTGATATCTTCAATGCCAAGGAACTCAAAGAGTAGGTAATCGAACAGCTGCGCTTGCTCCGCGTGCGATGGGATGGCTTCCGCAAGGATCGGGCCCGACGTAGGGTGGAAGATGCTCGAACCACCGAGCAAGCAGTAGTTGATGGCTGTGTCATAATCTCCCAAACCATGTGTAAGCAAGCGGAGAGCTTGTTGATGCCGAGCTTGTCGCCCGTCGAGGATAATCATTTCAGGTACGAGCTCTTGCTGGAAGTGTTCAATGCGAGCCAGTATGGCAGGCGCGTCATACGTAAATCCAACGCCATAACTGCCGCCAAGCAGCTGAAGAAGACGCAGGCGATTGTGCCACCACTCTTCCCCCGTGGCGTTGTCGGTGATGAACTGATGATATGTTGGCTTGGGCGGTCGAAGAGCACGGTAAGACTCGTAGGATTGTGACAGGGTGGAGCGAGCAGTCTCTGATGTTTCTAAAACGGAGAGGACGGTATCCAGGTAATATGCAATTAGGTCATTCACGTATTGTACGTTCTGCAAGATCATCAGTTGTTATAAGGAGGTCGAGAGAGTAGTGACAGACTTACATGCTTGCCGAAGACCAAGTGCTCCAGATACTCTTTAATGGCGTCTGGAGATTCTCTTCTCAATAATTGAACAACCTGAGCTGGCTCGAACTTGACCCTGCTTCCGTCATCCGCAAAGACTCGTACCCCTAGCTTCGGATTCCGTCTGGCAAGCCATGTGCCATATTCTTCTACCAAACTAGCATCTCTGATCTTGACAAGGTACTTTCGTACTTCGTTCTCACCGTCAACGAATTCACCTCCATCGTCCGGCTCGCCATCCAGTATACGCCGCCAAGTCGATAGAACTTTTCTTGCCATCTTACGACTCTGGTAAAGTCTACTAAGCACGTAAAGGCGTCTGTAGTTTTCCAGCAATGATACCGCACGGTCGAAACATTCGAGGCCATGATCGACGACAGAGTTGAGCTCCGCACGCACTGACGCAGCTCGTACCGGACCCCGAGGGCTGTGACTGTCAAGTTGTAGCAAGACGTGGAGCAGAGCTGCGTCGACCGATTGGAAGACTTCTTTCTCATCTGTGATACTCCCAAAGCCCTTCTTCCGTCGCCAGACGCTTAGATAGCGCTTCATTAAGCTGAGAAAGTTGTCATGGATATTGAAGTTATCCGCCTCCAGCTCAGTGAACGTAACCCGCAAGGGTAGCGACCGTTTAGCGATCTCAGTGAGCCCACCGTGTATCCAGATGCCTTGGCGACCCTCCAGGACCTCTTCCCGCAACGGGGATAGCATGGTCAGGATGACCCGAGGGTCTACGCCTCCTTCAAGAAGGATGTCCTCCGTCGCTCGCTTCTCTGAATCAGAAATGACAGCTTTCGTATGTAGCGCAGTAAGTGTGTCGGCGAACAACAGCAGGCTTGCCTTTTGTCGAATGTAGCTTAGACTTAAGAATTCCAGTTCCGTTCCTGCTTCCTGACTTCTAATGCTATGGACGACCTCCACAACTTTTCGACGATCGAGTGAAGCGGATGACTCCGCGAGACCCAGGGCTGCATCTAACTTAGAGATCAGAGGATTCCTGACTATCCACCATATACGATCACCACACCACATCACGGTCCGACTTCGAAGTCCACAGAGGCGCCGAGCAAAGGACTCTTCCTCTTGATCTCTTGTGGCTTCCCAATTCCGTGGGAGAGGTTCTTCTCCAGAGTCTTGTGCTTCAAATAATTCCATTTCTTTCGTGACGCGCTCTAAAGACGCCCTCGTCCGTGGGTCAGACGCTCCTTCTAGAGAGCGCGACTCGCTGACTGGTCTGGATGTTGGAAGCCTCAAATGTACCAATCGGAGCTTGTCACTAATTTCAGAGAGAGGAACGACACTTGCGGTGGCTGTGGTCCGTATTCCTACTTTAACGGCAGGTCTCCCGAGTTGTTGATCATCACCATCTCTCCATGTCGTCTGATATGGCAGATCAAGCCACTCGCGCCCGCTGCCTCCAGCTCCAGCATCCCTGTCCCACCTCTGAATCTCAATTCCTTTCCGGGTTCTTGCCAAGCCATCACGCTCAACAATGGCGAGAACATAGCCTTCCTGCGCGTCTTCCACAGGCTCCAACAGCGCTTCCACACCAGCCCCTCGTCCATCGACCACGAGTGCTTCTGGATACCTGCTGAACTCTAATGTTCCTCGAACCACATCGCCATCGAGATTGACGAAGATGCCAACTCCCGGCTCAGATGGTGATGTACCTGTAGTCAGCAGGAATTCCGTGGAAGTAGGAGATAAGACATGCGGTTTCAGCAAAACAGAGGCAGGCTTCGGGGTTTGATCCAACGTCTTTTGAGTAGCGTCATCTTCCGGGGTTGGAGGGAGCGGTTTGTGGGGTGATGTAGCCCTGACGTCCGGGCTTGATGCTCGTTGGCCAGGCCTCTCTGGTGAAGAGGCTTGCAGAAGAGGCGAGCCAGCCCTTGCGAGCGATTCTGGAGTCTCGAAGTCGGACCTTTCTGAACTTTTTGGGCGTGGACTATGCTGACGCCTCCCCAAACCACCAACAAATGTGCCAAGGCTTGTACTCCTGCCATGACCTCGGTTTTCGCTAGAGCCTTCGTTTGCCCCTGTACGCCCTGACGATGCGCTTCTCGAGATAGTTGGTCCAATTCTGGAAATGTCCTCCACTTGCCCGCCGCTGATACCTGCGGCTCCTTCATCTAATGATGAAATCGGAAAGAGGGGTATCTTTCGCTGTTGTTCTACATCCAGTAAGGCATATGAATGTGCATCGGCCACACAGGCAAATGCATTCCGGCGTATGGATGACAGACAACCTGGATATTCTATGTTCTTCACCAGACGAGGCTCATCGCCAATCTTAACCAATTTAATTCTGTTCTTAATCGACACCATGACAATCTCACCTCCACTGTCCGCGTTCCCGGCGTTGAGATCAACTCCACCAACCCAGCTGCAATTGGACAATTTGGTGGTCCCAAAAGCTGGACTCAACTCCGGTAACGAATAGAAGGTGACTGTTCCATTGCAGAGAATGCAGGCCTTGTTGGCTGATGGAAGCAGTAATATCTGCTGTATGCCATGCAAAGCCTGCGAAGATGACGACGGCTGGTTGTACGTAGGTTGTAGCCTTGAAGCTAAGATAAAGGAAGATCTGGAATTAGGCTCCGCAGGGTCTGGAGGCAGTGAAACAAAATGCAAGATTTCCGCCGCAGATGTTCCAATATAGAGATTTCCATCTACGCAAGTGTCCACCGTCAGGTTAGTGAGCCCGACTTATTGAGGCTTCTACTCAACCAGACATTGAAAGATCCGGTGCCCCTAGAATTTCCGAGCGAAGACATAACTCACCCCAATGCTCGACGCAGGTGATCCCGATACCTGATGCCTCACTCTCCGCTGATAGAGGGACATCCTTGACCAAACTCCGCAGTATATATGTACCACCCTCATAGGAAGCTGTCCTCTTTCTCTTCCTAGATCCACCACTTCCTTCCACAGACGCCATCGCACCTCAAAACCCCGTCATCGGCAGAACGGCTAAAGAAGTAACCTGACGGGGTAGAACATCATGATCAAAGTGAGCTGACGATAAAATTGGTCGATGCCAATGGCAGCGGAGCTTTCCGTCGGTTCGTCACCCTGCATTCGCTTACTTAATCGTAGAGGCCAGACACATCCATATGGTATGCGAGGCGTTGAGATTCTAGCGCAGCGCATCTAATCTCTCAAGCTTTGAGTACAGCCAGATGAAGAAACGATCGCGGCGTAGCGGAGGCGTGCTTCGTTCGTTGCGTACTCATACTCATCAAAATGGACATTGCTTCGACCGCTGAAGGAAGGCGATCTCACGATGCGGACCGCAACGGCGTCGACGAAGGCTCAAAGAACGAGGACAGGGATTCAGGACACTCTCAGACAGTCGCGAATGGGTTACTCAACGTGGCAGATAGTGACAACAAGTTTCAGAAGGCGATAGCAGCATGGAGAAGTTAGTCACTCGGTGAGAATACCAAGGTACATCATTCGTGAGGTTAATGTGGGTTGCTAGGTATTGATTTGAATAATCTTGTCCATCAGCTTGACAGCACAGCATCAGATATTGTTTCTCATCAACGAGATTCCCTGATTCAGCGGAAAGACCTCGCCCAGAAGACCAAAGACTTCCGAAAACTCGATGATACGGGGAAGATAGGGGAGATCAAGAGCTTATTAAAAGGTCTGTAAGGTTCATTCCGTCATAGTGGATGGTATATTGACAAACTTCTCCAGCGTATCAGGCATTTATAGATCTCCTGACATCCCACGGAAAGACCACATCATCAGCGTTCCTGCAACTGTACTCGTCCATTTCCGAAGCACCGGACCCATATCCTCTATTGGAAGCTTCTGTTGATTCATTGCTCGTATCTGAGGATACAATTCCCAAACTCACATCGGAAAACCAGCATTTGCAGAAAACGGTTGCAAAGCTCACAACACAACTGGAGGTTACGGAAAATCAATTAGAGAGGGAACGTGATACACAGAAGGAACTTGAAGAGTCACGCGAAGCGAAGGTGAAGGAGATCGAGGCGTCATGGACTGCTGTGGTGGAAGAGAAGCAAGAAAATTGGGAAGCAAAAGAGCGCAGTCTCGAGGAAAAGGTTGAGAACCAAGAACGGCTGTTGAGAGAAATCAAAGCTAGCTACGAGGTGTCGCAGCGCCTTGGCCGAGCAGAAGATGTGGATACCGGTGATTTCCGAACGTCCGCCACCGCCGCCGAATTGGAGATAGTCAGCTCAGACCTTGAGAGGACCAGTCTACGGTTGGCAGAAATGGAGACCAGGAACGAACAGCTCCGAATTGAACTTGCGCAATCCGCATCACTGTCTCAGCCAGCACGCGCGGCCGAGGATGATCCTGTGTTCCTCCGCATACGAACTGAGAATTCCTCACTTCTGCGCAGATTCGAGAGCGCTAAGTTTGAACGGGAATCTCGGGAAAGAGACTTGGAAAGTAGCATTCGCAACTTGGAGCGAGAAACTGCCAAGTTAAGCAATGATAAGGAAGCGCTGCGGAATAAGGTCCAGAAGTGGGGTGATTACGAGGAGGTGAAACGAGAACTCGAAGTCTTAAAGGTCGGTTTTATCATTCTTGGATTTGGCTGTACTTTGCATGCTGCTTACACTTGAAGGATTAGTCAATCGAATTTGCCACTGGTGACGAAGATGACTTTGACGAAGAGGTCAATCATGATGCATCAGAGAAGGCCACCCATAGCCAAGCAAACGGAACCATTACAACGGGGCAGAAAGAGACACTCGAGCAACTGCTGTTAGCAAGGAACAAGAAGCTTACCGATGAGCTGACTTTACTAAGAGTCTCCCACCAAAATCTACAGCATCGCCTGGAGACCTTTCAGGAGGAATCCTCACGAACCAATGCAGAGCTTGAAAGGTCTCAGAACTTGACAGCGACATTGGAGAATGACCTTTTGAAGGTTCAACAGGAGGCCTCAAATCCGTTCTTGTCGTCAACAATGTCAGTAGCGGGAACACACACATCGCGCTATCCCCAGACTTTCACAGGCTATGGAGGAAGCTCATTCGGCGGACAAAGAGGTAGAGCGTCGCCGACTTCGTCTATCATCTCCGGATTTGATCCTCAGAATAACTCACAAAGTACCCTGGAGGCAATACGCGCCGGTCAGGCGGTCGGAGGTGGCTCAGGAATCCTCCCCATGGTCCAGGCACAACGAGACCGCTTCAAGCAGAAAAGTTCCCAACTCGAAGAGGAGCTTTCAAAGGCCTACAGCACGGTTTCTTCACTGCGACAAGAGGTTGCTTCGTTGCAGAAGGATAATCTCAACCTGTACGAGAAAACCCGTTATGTTTCAACCTACAACCGTGGCCAACCTTCAGCGTCTGCGTCGGCTTACTCGAATAAACCAAATCCAGCAACAATCCAGGTCTCGTCAGACACACCATCAGGCCTGTCACTCGACCGATACCGATCTGCGTATGAAGCAAACATTTCGCCATTTGCGGCTTTCAGGGGCCGCGAATCAACGCGGGCGTACAAGCGCATGAGGTTGCCCGAACGTATCGTCTTCTCCATCACGCGTATGGTGCTGGCCAACCGGACGAGCAGAAACCTGTTTGCAGCGTACTGTTTCGCTTTGCATATGTTGGTTTTCCTCATGCTATACTGGATGGGTACAGTGGACATCGAGAAGCATGCCAGCAACCTCGGCGAAGTCGCTGGAGCGGCAGCCGCTGCTGGTGGCCCTATCGGACTGAATCCTGGAGCTGGTGCCCATCACGGAGACTGGCACCAGGAGGGTTTTACTGGAGGCGGGTGACGTAACAAACGATGCATTTGTGTGGGCCTGTCTGATCAAGTGCTTGTATTTACATTGGGGCATGGGATCAATCAGGTATGCTGGCGTCTCAACATCCGACTTGGCACGATAGATGGCTCATGTGGCAGCCTTTGGTTCTCTTCAGGCATGACTGAAAGATCATCAGCGCCAGTAGCATCGTCATGGCATATCAGATTATGCAGGGAACCGTCTTCGGTCCCCGGACGTGTGGGCGCTGATCGACGTTCTTTGGCACCGGCAAGCGTCAAATCCGGTTGTTCCTCAGAGCCGCCTGCTTAAATTGTCTAATACTGTATCTGCAAGGGTTTGGATCGTTCCACTGCCAATGCTGATTCGTGCAGGCGCCCAAGGATGCCTGTCACCTCACCGATCTATTTCTGGGTGACTAAGGAAAGTTAGCGACCTCGGTTCCCGATTTAGAAACCACCCGTCTACCCCACCACCTCTAAATCAGCCGCCGAAGTGGATCTTCGACGTGTGACTGGGCAGAGCCGTCATGCTTGACAGTCTGTCCATGCTTAATCAACCGCGTCATCTGCCAGGCTACCCGATCGAGACTCCACTGTAGAGCGAAGCACGGATATATGCTTCTGCAGCACTCGCAAGGGGACCGGATAAGTGATGCAATTGCATAGCGAATCGATGATGGTTGATCGATGTATCCTCTGCAATCGTCCTTCCCTTCAGACTTCAAACGTCTTCAAGATGGATGGAGATGAAGGCGCGCTAACTTAACGATAACAAGGCATCGGGAACCGCTGACGCTAACTCGGTTTAGCTCTCCCGCGTCCGCATGGATATCATCGGACCAATGCACGCGCGAATAGTCACTCTGCATCTGGACCTATGGAACTTCCACTCCTTCCATTAGTGCCTGTCGATTAGTTCTGCCTGTTTATAGATCCCGCAATCTCTCCAATCTTAATGGAAGTTTCATGACTTGGAAACAGCATGGCAGGAACCTGTCGAGAATACATAAGGTGGATCAATGCCATCATGTCGTCTCTTCCGTCTTGGTCGCACAGGCCTTCAGTTTATGTCGACGTTCATGACATAGATCGAGTACCGTTACATCTTCTTTGCACCATAACCTTGAACGACTCTCATCTCTCACCGCCGTCCTCTTTCAAACAGCCGACACCATGCGCGCTTCCACATGCCTCGTGCTTGCCCTAAGCACAACTATATTCGCACAACCCGCATTGAGGCCTCGAGATAAGGACGAGTACGATTGGACGCCCGCACTGCAAAACTATTACCAGGCGGTCGGAAAGCACGTCGCCAAGATCCAAGAAGCGAAGAACTTCCCAAACCCTCCTCCATGTGACCTCACCCAAGCGGTTATGCCCGTCGCGCCCTCACCACTGCCGGCTCCTGCCACTGGCCTCACCCTTGCGCACGTCGCGATCGGTAGAGGGACACAGGTGAGCTACAGCAGGCAGTCAACTTTGCTGGGATGTCGCTGACGAGAATAGAACTACACGTGCGCGGGAAAGACACCAGCAGAATCACCCGCCCCTCTCGGTGCTCTCGCATCTCTCTACAACGCTTCATGCTTTGCGGCAAACTACGCAGACCTCCTTGCCATGGCGCCAAACGTCGCTCTTCAATACCCCGTTCCCACTTCGGACAAGGACTCACTATCACCGTCGAATCTCGACCTATCAGGCCATCACTTCTTCATCGATCTCACCACACCTACCTTCAACCTTGACACCAAGGGCCTGCAGCAGGGCGTCGTGCTCACCGGGAAGCTGGCGGGCACACCAGCGCCGAGCGGCTCGCCTTTGGGGCAGGGTGGAGTAGGCTACGGCTCCGTGGCGTGGTTACTGTTGCAAGCGAAGGACGGGACGACGGGGAAAATACAACAGGTTTACAGACTCAACACGGCGGGTGGCAGCCCGCCGCCGAACTGTGCGAACCAGGCGGACTACTTTGAGGTGCAGTATGCCGCAGAGTATTGGTTCTGGAGCTAGTCAAGAGACTTCCTTTTTGTATCTAGCTATCTTCGTACTTGGATGCTCGGCGCCAACATATGCGGTGCGGCGCAAGGCGTTGTGGTTTGGTGGGCACGACGAAATTAGATTCTCCAACAGTGCAATACTAGGGTCACACAGTAAATATAATCTATTCCAGAGTCAAATACATCATTATGAGATTTGGAGCGTCGGCAACACAAGGCAGATGATGGTATTCGATGTGCACGGGAACAGTGAGCTTTACCCCCAGGATGTCATCCTAGACGATATGGAGCATCCTTGACTGAGTGTCACCGGAATATGTCGAGAAGAATACGAGATTTCCACTCATCAGCCAACCTTGGATTACTTCGTCCATATGCCTGCCTCGGAGCCTCCGATTTGGAATACCGATACAGTACTCCGGACATAAAGCTTGGATACCCTCGGAGCGGATGATGCAACTTTAATGACATGGCTCGAGAGCAATGACAGCATCGCAAAGGAGTATTCCGACGGCTTTGCTAAATGTACTGACTGCAACGATCCACTGGCAATTTAGCAACTGACATTTGAGCATTGGCTTCACAGCTATTTCTAGGGGATCATGGCACAGAAACCTTTGAACGTCGTTGTGGTAAGTACTTCCATCTCAGCGGTTGTCTGAGACTGGTGGAAGTCTTGCGCTTCAGCATGATGTTGCGCTGTCCGCACAGAGTTCACCCTCGCTGTATGATGAGGCTCATCACTGCTACATGACCCTATCGCAGAGCGCATCCAAACATCCCTAACGCGAAAACAAAGGTCGGCGGCTCCCTCGGCGGCCTCTTCGCCGGCGTCGTCTTCAAACGCCTCGGCCACAATGTCCGCATCCTGGAAAGAAATCCCACACCACTTCTCCACAACCAAGGTGCAGGAGTGGTAGCCGGCGGCGACACTCAAGAGTTCTTTCACAAGTACGACACCACGAAACGACCTATCGCCGTTACGAGCAAATTACGGCATTATCTAGACCTCGAGGGAAATGTGATACATAGAGAGCATACGGTGCAGAAGATGACGAGCTGGGACTTGCTGTATTATCTGCTAAGAGCCAATTTCGATCGCGTGGAGAGCGCGTACTGCACACTACCAGAGCCGATCAAGGGTGAAGGGGAGGCGAAGTATGAATATGGGCATTTATTGACGGACGTGAAAGATAACAAAGACCATGTGGAGTTGGAGTTCCAAGACAAAGATGGCAAACATGGTACCACCTCGGCAGACCTAGTCATTGGCGCCGATGGACCGAGTTCGACGATCCGAAAGATCCTCCTACCGGAGGTCAAGCGTACGTACGCAGGATATGTTGCCTGGAGAGGAACGATCCCAGAGGACGAGGCATCTGCAGCGGCGAAGGAGGCGTTTGTGGAGAAATTCGCTTTCTATCACGCAGAGGGCATACAGATATTGTCTTATACCATCCCTGGCGAGAACGGCGCACTTGAGCCAGGTAAGCGCCTCGTCAACTGGGTTTGTTATATTAATTATCCGGAGGACTCAAAGGAATATGCGGAGTTGATGACGGACTCGCATGGGAAAAGACACCACAACACTCTCCCTATCGGCGAAATGCGGAAAGAGATCTGGGAACACCAGCAAGACTACGCTAAGAAGGTTCTACCGCCTCAATTCGTGGAGATAGTCACCAAGACGGAACAACCATTCATCCAAGCCATCACGGACGTCATCTCACCCAGAAACGCTTTCTTCGACGGGAAAGTGCTGTTGATAGGAGATGCGGTGGCTGGGTTCCGGCCGCATACAGCAGCCAGTACGAGCCAAGCGGCGTTCGATGCGCAACAGCTTGATGGGTTGATGAGAGGGAATATCTCGAGGGGGGAGTGGGAGAGGAATACGATGGAGTATGCCAGGCATATGCAGTCGAGGGGGGTGGCGCTGGGTGAGAGGAGTCAATTCGGAAGACATCCTCTTGCGCAGACGTTGGGTGGTGTTGCTAAGTCATAGTCTAGACATAGGGTGACCTCCAAGTTAGTGGTCTTACTGCTTTTGTTATGAAACAGGTGTACACTACCGATCGTAATCACTTTATCAGAAAATGGCGAGTCTCCCCTATGACCAAGCTAGGAGATCATACCAAGGACGAGGAGGAGTATATTTTCCTTACTGCTAGAAACCCGGCAGATACGTCCGTTCATCACAACGACACAGTGTATTGACGCTCTTCGCATGAACATGAAGTGTATGGATTAAGTGTGATCCGGAACTTGAGTGCTACAGCGCCGGTCCAGGAGGTCCTTACAGTCTTTACATCTTAACTACAAACAGATACAAATCCTCCACCGTCACAGCCAACCTATCTCTGGAAGCTCAGCGACGCCCGAAAAACCAATCATTCACCGATCCGCGCACCCACACCTCGTCACAAACCAAGCCAGCACAACCGCCTTAAAGTCAGCTACATCATTCAATCTCACCTTCCAAATCCCTACCCTGTTTCCAAGCACGCTCCACCCATCATCCTCCATTACTCTACACATCGCCTCGCGCCGCGCGTGCGTTCCATCTCACCCAACCAGCCGACCCCCCTCCCCCAACGCTCTGCTCGATGCTACAATCCCACACTCAACAAGAACAACGTCAAGGCGCCCACAAGCGGCACGGCCGCTACAGCCCACCCACCACCACCGCGCATGGCGACCGCAGCACCAGTGAAGACGGCCGGGGCAGCGCCCGTTGTGGACGTATCGGAGGTGATGGTAGTGGAGGCGTTGACGAAGACGAAGCCGCCGACAGGAGCGCAGAGCTGGCGGGAGAGGGTGTAGATTTCTATTGCACACATACGATAAATACAAACCCCCATATATCATCGGAGACTCAAAGCTGTGCTGCGCTGTGCTGTGCCCACTACGAACAACGAAGAAGAAGAAGAAGAAGAAGAAGTGGTGGAAAGGGAAAGGTTCGTGACGTGACGTGACGTACTTTGCTGGTCCGAAGCGCTACACGTGCTGGTCTCGCACTGCTGTACGGAATTCAGGAAGGTCTGGTTTTGGCAGATGCACGACAGGTCTGTGGCTGTACAACCGGATGGGGCGAGGGCGGCGGCGATGCAGGTTTGCTGGCGGGTGGGGTTAGTGTTGTGGGTTTATTTGGGAGGTGATGGATGGATGGGGGGGCGGGGTGG